>Ga0209591_10004791_pt1 | contig 15238 bp, 14 predicted proteins | sample MAT01_FD_187207 | JGI IMG/M metagenome (GOLD analysis project Ga0209591, IMG submission 187207) | Freshwater microbial communities from Lake Fryxell liftoff mats and glacier meltwater in Antarctica - MAT-01 (SPAdes) (version 2) | ecosystem: Environmental > Aquatic > Freshwater > Ice > Liftoff... | reverse complement strand
GGTCGTACCGAGACTCGCGTGACCGAGCAGCTCTTGCACGGCCCTGAGGTCGGCGCCACCGTCGAGCAAGTGCGTTGCAGCGGTGTGGCGAAGCGTGTGCGGGCCTGACGGTCCGCCGCCCGGCACGGTTGCGAGCAGTCTGGAGACGAGTTCGTAGACAGTGCGGGGAGTGAGCGGCATGCCTTTTGCGCCGACGAACATGGCGTCAGTCGGGATGCTTGTCGCGAGAACCGATCGGCCATGATCGAGCCACAAACTGATAGCGCGCTGCGCTGGAATGCCAAACGGAACGACCCGCTCCTTCGACCCCTTGCCGAGCACCCGCACTGTGAGGCGCCCAAGGTCGACATCGCGCACGGCCAAGCCGGTCAGCTCGCTCACGCGCAGTGCCGAGGCATACAGCAACTCGACGATTGCCTGATCGCGGATCCCGACCGGATCGCCAGAGTCCGCCCTGATCGCAACACGCTCAAGAATTGCGTCCATCTGGCCCCGATTGAGCACGCGCGGGAGGTGACGGTCGGAGCGGGGTGCGCGAAGTCGAGCCGCGGCATCCGCTGAATTGGGGGTTGTTCGCGCCAGCCAAGCGCTGAAGCTCCGAGCGGATGCGGCCCTGCGGGCGAGTGTCGACTTGGCGAGACCGGCTTGCGAGCCGCGCCAGAGCCAATCGCGCAGCAGTTCGAGATCGAGCTCGCTCGCGTCGTCGGCTCCGCGCGCAGCGGCGAACTCGACCAGCTGCCCGAGGTCAGATCGGTATGAGCGCACGGTGTGCTCACTGAAGCCGCGCTCTGCCGCAAGGTGCGCAGCGAAGTCGTCGACGGTTCTGGCGAGCTCCACTCGCCAATCGTCGCCCACGAACAACGACTTTGGAGCGAGCGCGGTAGCGTTTCGGCATGACCAACCGTTCAGCAGGAGTCGCGCTTGTGACCGGGGCCAGTGCCGGAATCGGCGCCGAGTTCGCCCGTCAGCTTGCCGCTCGCGGCCATGACCTCGTGCTTGTCGCCCGCGACGCGGCTCGACTCGAAGGCCTTGCCGTCGAGTTTCGCGAGCACCACGGTGTCACCGTCGAGGTGCTCGCCGCCGACCTGCTTGAGCCGAGCGGGCTGGCACGAGTCGAGGATCGGATAGCGGCATCCGATCGGCCGATCGAGGTTCTCGTCAACAACGCCGGATTCGGCCTGCACGACGACTTCGATCTCAATCCCATCGAGGACGAGTTGAAGTTGCTCGAACTGCTCGTGACGGTGCCGATGCGTTTGGCCCATGCCGCCCTGCCGCACATGATTGTGGGTCGCAGCGGCACGATCATCAACGTCTCGAGCATCGCGGCATACGCGCCGCTGACAACGTACTCGGCGGCCAAGGCGTGGCTGCATACGTTCAGTCGTTGGGCGAACGCGTACTACCGGCCAGCGGGCATCACGGTCACTGCCCTTGCGCCCGGATTCGTGCGCACCGAGTTTCACGCGCGCATGGACGTGACGCGGGAGTCGATGGCGCCGTCGTGGATGTGGCTCGACGTCCAACCGCTCGTGCGCACGGCACTCCGGGCTGCTGACCGCGGACGCGCGGTCTCGATCCCGAGCCTCAAGTACAAGTTCATCTCGCTAGCGGCGCGCGCACTGCCGATGGGCTTCGTCACGCGAAGCGCACGGAAGGGCCGTTGGGCAAAGCAGGGTTGAGTTGAGCGACCCGATAGAGCCCGTCTCGGCGAGGCGCTTCCAGAGACCTAGGCGCTCCCCGAGACCTAGGCGCTCCCCGAAGTCTCGGCTTCACCGGTGTTGAAAGCTGAGTCCTTGCGCGAGAAGGTGTCGATGCGCTGCTCTGGGGTCATCGCGGCGATCTGCTCCCAGCCCGCCGCCGGAACACCGGTGACCTCGGTGGTATCACCAACAGGGATGATCGAGTGCACGAGTTGCTCCTCGTACACATGCACGACGTTGACCGACTGACCGAAGTCGACGCCTGACAGCACGCGATCCTCTGCGCTGAGGTCGAGCGTGTAGCAGGTAGCCGACGCGACCGACACCGGGATGCCGGCAAACGTCGAGTGCGTTGAGTAATGCAAGTGGCCGGCGAGGATGCCACGAACATCGGTTCCCCGAATTACGTCGGCCAGCTTGTGCTGGTCAAAGAGTTCGAGCATGCCCATCGCTTCCAGCAGGGGCGTCGGAATCGGGGGGTGGTGCACGGCGAGAAGCGTGCCGTGCTTGGCGGGACTTGCGAGCACGTCTGCGAGCCAGTCCAGCTGATCGTCGGTGACTTGGCCGTGGTGATACCCGGGCACCGTAGTGTCGAAGGAGATGATGCGCAGGCCCCGGACGTCGTAGACCCGGTCTTGAGGAGCATCCGATTCTTGATCGAACAGCAGGCGCGAGTAGTCAGCGCGTTCGTCATGGTTGCCCATGACCCAGATGATCTGGGCGCCCATGCGCTCGGCGACCGGCTCGACGATCTCGCGTAACCGCACGTATGCGTCCGGCTCGCCGAGGTCGGCAAGGTCGCCGGTGAAGACGATCGCCTCGGGTTTGGCGATCGAGCGCTCCAGTTGGGCGAGCGCCTGAGCGAGGTGGTCGATCGTGTCGACTTTGCCGTACAGCGCGCGCCCGCCGGCGAGCAGGTGGGTGTCGCTGACGTGCGCAATGACGTGGGATGCCGCCGGGTACTGTCCGAGTTGGATCACTCGGCAAGCCTACGGCTGCGCCGGTCGGCGATGCGAGGGGGATTAGTTCTTGCGCGTAGCGACCTTGATCCAGCCGGACTCGCGTTCGGCGACCTCGCCAGCGAGCTCGAGCTGACCGAGGTGTCCCTGCACCTCGGCGACCGAAAGTCCCGCTCGCGCCGCAATGTCCGCTGGCACGCGTGGAGCTCGCGTGCTCATTGCGTCGGCGAGGCGGATGAGCGTTGGGCCCGGTTCGGTCGCCACCGGTCCGGCTCTGCCTTCAGACTCTTCCCGCGGCCCCGCTGCGGGCGCTAATAGATCGGCGAGCGGTGCGAGCTCGGCCATCTCGTCAGCGTTGGTGACGCACTGCGCAAGCTGCTCTCGTAGCAGGCGATGGCATCCGGCCGATGCGGCACTGGTTACTGGACCCGGTACAGCACCGACCGGTCGGCCGAGGGTATTTGCGTGCCCGGCGGTGTTGAGGGATCCCGAGCGCCAACCCGCCTCAAGCACGATCGTCGCGAGGCTCGCTGCTGCAATCAAGCGGTTGCGCTGCAAGAACCGCCACTTGGTTGGCGGGGAGCCGGGCGGTAATTCGCTGACGACTGCTCCCGATTCGACGATTCTGGTGAGGAGCGCGTCGTGTCCAGCGGGATAAAAGCGATCGACGCCGCCGGCGAGAAACGCGACAGTGATGCCTTTGCTGGCAAGCGCCGCCCGGTGCGCCATACCGTCAATGCCGTACGCAGCACCCGACACGATCGCGTACCCACGATCGACAAGGCCGGCCGAGGCCTCCATCGTCACGTGCTCGCCGTACCCGGTGGCCGCCCGCGCACCGACGAGCGCGATCGAGCGATCAAGGGCGCGGAATGCTTCGTGTGTTCCGCGGCTCCACAGCGCAATCGGCGCGTGATGTTCGAGCCCGGCAAACCCAGTCGGCCAATCGGGATCAGTTGGGATGCGCAACTCGGCCCCGATGCGCGCCGCCTGGCGTAGCGCGATGAGCGCCGCGCCGGAGTTGAGCCGTGGCATCCAGCGATCCATGCCTTGGCTGAGATCATCATCGCCGAGCGCTCCGTTCTCGCCAAGCATCGCCACGAACCGCTCGATCGGCCATCGCTCCACGACGGCTGCGAGTGCGCGAGGGCCGCCGAGCGCTTCAATCACGGCGCCGGCGACCCGGTCCCCCGGCTCGGCGATCCCGGTCCAGGTTGCGCGTGCAAAGCGTTCCTCGATTGCATCGTGATCAAGCGGGCCTTCCGCGCCCTCGGTGCCTGACACCGCCCGCACCAGTTCGGCTACCTCTGCTTCTTTCAATCCGAACATACTCAACTCGACATCGCCCTCCTCAGGTATAGCGCCTGCCCGAGTTGGGCGGCGTTCGGGCTGTCGTTGCCCGCAAGATCCGCAATCGTCCACGCCAAGCGCAACACCCTGTCGTAGCCGCGCATGGTGATGCCGCCGCGCTCGAGAGCTCGATCGATGGATGCCGTCACACCTTGGGCGAGACGCACGCCCGGCCCGCGTAGCCATGCTCCCGGCACTTGCGAGTTGAGTCGCCACGGCGTCGCCGCGAGACGCTCCCCTGCCCTTGCGCGAGCTGCCGCCACTCGCTCCCGCGCCGTGGCGGTCGAGACACCGCGGCTCTCCTGCGCCGCGCGTAACTGGGCCGCCGTAATGCGCTGCACCCGCAGCTGAATGTCGATGCGGTCGAGCAGCGGACCCGACAACCGCCCGACGTACCGCCGCCGTGCATTCGGCGGGCAGGTGCACTCGGAATCGCGTGCTCCGTATTGCCCACACGGGCACGGGTTTGCCGCCATCACGAGCTGAAAGCGGCCCGGAAATGTTGCCACGGCGTTCGCGCGGTGGATCGTGATCAGACCAGATTCAAGCGGTTGCCGCAGCGCGTCGAGTACCGATGGACTGAACTCCGGCGCCTCATCGAGAAACAGAACTCCATCGGATGCCCGCGCCGCCGCCCCCGGCCGAATCTGCCCGCTCCCCCCGCCAACGAGCGCAGCTGCCGTTGCGGTGTGATGCGGTGCCTCGAACGGCGGACGGCGCACGAGGGAACGTCCGACCGGCAAGCCGCCGAGTGAGCGGATCGAACTCACCTCGAGCGCAGCGTGAGGATCGAGGTCCGGGAGCAACCCGGGAAGCCGCGCGGCGAGCATCGTCTTACCGGCACCCGGCGGGCCGAGCAGGAAGACGTGGTGCCCACCGGCGGCCGCGACGATCATCGCCTCGACGGCGTCTGGGTTTCCGATCACATCTGCCAGGTCGCCTTCGCGCTCGTCCGCTTCGGCGGCGGCGACTCGCGCGATCGGCTCGACCGCAATCTGCTCGAACTCGCCGCCGTGCCAGATGGCCGCCTCGCGCAGCGATGCCACCGCGACAACCCGCACCTCGGGTACGAGCGCCGCTTCATCCGCATTGCCACTCGGCACCATGACCGTCTCGAAACCAGCTCGTGCGGCAGCGAGCACCGCCGGGAGAATGCCGTTGATTGGGCGAAGCCGCCCGTCGAGGCCGAGTTCACCGAGATGCAGCACGCGGCCGATCGATTCTGCACTGATCGAGCCGGCCGCCGCGAGCGCCGAAAGGGCAATTGCAAGGTCGAATCCGGAGCCGTGCTTGGGCAAAGCTGCAGGCGACAGGTTCACGGTAATCTTGCGGTTCGGCAGGCCACAGCCAGAATTCACCGCCGCTGATCGCACCCGGTCTTTCGCTTCGCCGAGCGCAGCATCCGGCAAACCGATGAGTACGAAGGCTGGCAAATTACTCGAGAGGTCTGCCTCGATCTCGACGATCGCTCCGGTCAGCCCGAGCAAACTGACCGCATAGGTGCGCCCGAGCCCCATCAGCGTGCGCCCGTCTTAATCGCCACGACCGCCGAGCCCATCAGAACACCCGCTCCAGGTGCTCGATCTCGACCGCACCGCTCGATGGAGCGATCACCCCGATGGCATCGATTCTGATTGCGTCGTGCGAGCCAGGGTGCGCATCGCACCATGCCGCTGCGAGTCGCCTCAGGCGGGCAAGCTTCACAGCGGTGACTGCTTCGAGCGGATGCCCGAACGCCACGCTCGACCGCGTCTTGACCTCCACGAACACGAGTTCGCCGCCGTCACGGGCGATCAGGTCGATCTCGCCCTGCTGGCAGCGCCAGTTGCGATCCACGATCGTGAGCCCATTGGCCTGCAGATGCTCGGCCGCTATCGCCTCACCCCGCCGCCCGAGCGCATCCTTTGCTGCCGTGGCCCTTGATACCGCGGCCTTCGGAGGGCTGGTCTTTGCTGCCATGGACACAGCGTCGCGGCATCCGCCTACCCGACTGCCCGCCGACAATCAATCGGCGGAGTGCCAGAAATAGGCACCGGCTGTGGAGGACTACTCGCGCCGCCCACGGGTGCCCTCAGTTGCGAGGCGGTCGACGGTGAGTCAGGCACGATCAACCGGGACTCGGAAGTCGAGCAGAGACAACGCGGACCGTGCCTCCTCTGGCTCAGCGCCGTTCGCCACAGCCGCGACCGCTGCGCGCCATCCCGCCGCGAGGATCGACCCGAGCAACGGGGATGCCGGGCTTGTCGCGACAGTGAGCATCTCCGCAAGCCGGTCGTGTTCCGTCGGGGCCGGAGGCGCGCCAACAAGGTGAAGGAACCCTTGACTCACCGCAAAATCGAATCCGACCGAGAGTGCGGCACTGACAGCGGCGGCACTGCCAGCGGCGGCGCTGACCGAGGCAGCGTTGACCGAGGCGCCACCACGATCGCCTCCGGTAGCCGCAACCGCCCCTTCCATCCGATCGAGAAGGCGGCGCTCGACGTCAGCACGAACGAAGGCGTACAACCCGAGCTTGCTGCCGAAGTGGTGGTAGATCGCGCCAGTGGTCACATCCGCCGCCGCCGCCAACTGCCCAACGGTCACCTCGTCGAATGCCCGCGAACCGAACTCGCGCACGGCAGCGAGCGCCAGCCGCCCCTTCGGGGAGGTTGAGATCGGGATCCACTCACGCATAGGTACATAATGCCGTTATGCTCTGACCTAATGTAACTACGACACGAAAGGTCTCCCCATGAAGCTTGAGTTTCTCCTCATCCCAACGAAGGACCTCGCGGCCTCGCTGGCCTTCTATCGCGACGGGCTGGGCTTCACCGAGCTCTGGCGCGAGGGTGACTCCACCGCCGCACTGTCCCTCCCGGGCAGCGAGTTGCAGATCATGCTTGACAGCACCGATCCTGACGCCGCGGTGGGTCCGATCTTCGTGGTTGACAGCGTTCGGAAGTTCCACTCAGCGCTCCCCAGCCGCCTCGCCGTCGTTGACGAGCCCGCCGAAATCCCCGGAGGCTTCATGGCAACCTACCGAGAATCGGGCGGAACCACCCTCTACGTTCTCGACCAGTCGACCGAGAGCTCTGACCAATAGACCGGATGCATCGGATGCACCGGGTGCGCCCGACGCGCCCCTTCCCGCGGCCAGCACGGTTGATGGGCTCAGCGGTAGGCATCCCGCCGATGAACAATCGTGACGATCTCGATCACGAGACGCCGATCGACGATTCGATACAGCACCCGGTAGTCTCCACGCCGCGCCGCATAGAGCGGTGCAAGCGGTTCGTGTAACGGCTTACCGACCCGCCGAGGATTCTCGCGGAGCGCGCCCACGATGAACTCGAAAGCCGCTGCCGCAATCTTCTCGGGAAGTTCCTCCTCAAGCGCACGGCGAGCACTCCGAGTGAACACGACTTCGTACTGTTCGATCACTCCGAGATTCTGCCGCGCGCGACGAGAGCGGCGCGCACTTCGTCCACCGACGAGCCTTGCCCCTCATCGAGATCTGCGAGCCCACTCATGAGCGCAGCAACTTCGTCAGGCCTGCTCAGGATGTCCACTGTTTCGAGAAGCGAGTCATAGTCGTCTGCGCTGAGCAGAACTGCGACCCGGTCGCCGTTGCGCGTTACTTCAAAGCGCTCATGGGTGGTGACAGCAGACTCGATCAGCTTCGAGAGGTTCGCTCGGGCATCCGCAAGAGACAGCGTGGTCATGTACAGAATTATAGCGCACGGCACCGCTACCCGACGAACGCCCCAACGATGAGACTCGACGCAAGCGCGAACATCACAACCGCGATGATGACATCGAGCACCCGCCACGCGACCGGCCGAGCAAATAGCGGGCGCAGCGCGCGGCTGCCGAAACCGAGCGCGGTGAACCACACGACGCTGCCGGTGATCGCTCCGAGCGCGAACCACCAACGATCATCCCCGTACGTTCCACCGATCGAGCCGAGCAGCACGACGGTGTCGAGGTAGACGTGCGGGTTGAGCCACGTCAGACCAAGCACGGTGAGGAATGCCGTGCGCCGCGGCATCCGCTCACCGCCTTCGTCGGCTTCGAGTGCCTTTGGCTTGAGAGCGCGCCTAATGGCGCCGATGCCGTACCAGGTCAGAAACGCTGCACCGGCAACACGAACGACAACCAGCGCCCACTCGACCTGCTCAATCAGTGCTCCAAGGCCAGCAATACCGGCAACAATCAGCACAGCATCGGATGCCGCGCACACAACAACCACGAGCAGCACATGCTCGCGGCGCAAGCCCTGGCGCAGCACGAACGCGTTCTGCGCGCCGATCGCGACGATGAGCGAAAGGCCGAGGCCGAGGCCCGCCAGAAGAGCGGTCAGCACTGCTACTCGTCGAGCGCGAGTTCCTTGGGGAGCTCGAGTTCCTTGGAGGAGAGCTCCTCGACGTTGACGTCCTTAAAGGTCAGCACACGAACACTCTTGACGAAGCGGTCGGAGCGATAGACATCCCATACCCAGACGTCGTTCATGGTGAGCTCGAAGTAGAAGTCGTGCTCCGTGTCTTGGCGAACCAGCTCGACCTCGTTGGCAAGGTAAAAGCGACGCTCGGTCTCGATCACATACCTGAACTGGCCGACGACATCGCGATACTCGCGGTACAGCGCCAGCTCGACTTCACGGTCGTAGTCTTCGAATTCGTCTTCATCCATGCTTCCGTGAGTCTAAGCCTTTTGGGCGGGGCCAACCCATTGCGGCATCACTGCCACCGCCTGGCAGCGCAGCACAGCACAGCACAGCACAGCACAAAGCAGCGCAACCTAGCAGGGAGCGCTTACTGGGAGTGTCAGCGTCGTCGAACCGGTTGTTCCGGCGACGGTAACCCGCAGCGTCTTGCCTATATTCTGCTGGTTTCCAGGCAGACCGCCTGTCCACTGGTTGCCCTGGCCGGTCTCGGGGCCCAGCCATGTGGCACCGCTATCGATCCACGCGTTGAATTCGTTCTGGCGCTCGAGCAGCACCGAGGTAATGCCCTTGCGATAGCTGTTATCAGAATTCGCGGTCAGCGTAATGGTCAGCTTGCCGCTTGCGCAGCGCTGGTTGATCACCGAAGCTACGGGACCACTCGCCGCTGGCGGTGGAGCAGCGGTCGGGGCTGGCGGTGACGGAGTTGCTTCTCCGCCGCTGTTGGAGCCGCTGTTGGAACCGCCGTTGGAACCGCTGTTGCCCCCGCTGCCCGAACCGCTTCCCCCCGGGTTGCTTGAACCGCTCCCGGCATTGTTGTCGCCGGCGCCGGAACCTCCACTGGTGCTGTTGGAGTCTTCTGTCACTGAAGCGTCGGCCTCGTCAGCGGTACCCGTGGGTGGGGCGCTCGGTGAAGCGGATGCCACAGCAGCGCTGTCGACGGCTGAACTGTCGTTTACGGGCACGCAGCCGCTCAGGACAAGCACGGAGATGAGGGCGGCAGCGGCACTCCAGCCGCCTCGGGGCGAGGGCATCATGGCAATCTCCTTTGGGGACAAACTTCCGAGAGTAGTAAGACCAGTGAACTACTCAGCCTGTGAGGATTCTGAAAGTCGCTACGCTCGGAGGGGTGCACACTCCCGAAGTGCGACCCGAGAATGCCGAGAGTAACTTCGCCATGCCATTCGTCGGCCGAGAACCTGAGCTGCAAAGTCTCGTTGAACGCCTCGATTCCGCGGTTGGCCCAACACTCGTGATGGTGTCCGGCCCTCAGGGAATTGGCAAGACGCGCCTTGTCGAGGAAGTCGCCTCGATCGCGCACGCTCGCGGGCTAACCGTTGCGAAAGGACGCGCATGGCTCAAAGGGGAAGAACCCGCCTACTGGCACTGGACCCAAGTGTTCGCCTCACTGTTGCCAGAACGGAGCGGAGCCCTGGAGAATTTACTTCTCGAAGGCGGAGGTTCTAGCGACCGACTCGACCTCTTTGACGAAGCATCCACCGTCCTTGAGCGCTCTTCAGAAGACCGCGCCGTGCTCATTATTCTCGATGATATTCACTCGGCTGGCTCTCCGACTTTTCTTCTCACACGATTCCTCATCCAGCAGTTGGCCCATTCACGGCTGCTCGTTCTCGCAACGTGTCGGCCAACAGAAGACATCGCCGAATCCGGGGCGCGAAAACATCTTGAGTTGCTGGCAGACCATGCCGATGTCCTGCATCTAGGAGGACTCACGACCGATGCCGTCGCTGCGATGTTGGCACCGGTCGACATGGTGCACGAACTGCATGCGGCTACCGGCGGGAACCCACTGTTTATCGAACAGTTTGTGAAGTCGAGTGACGTGGGCGAGCTCGAGTTCACCTCCGCTCGCCACGATGGTCTAGCAGTTCTTGCTCGAAGTCGGATTGCCCGACTCGATCGAGATGCCCGTTCTGCACTGTGTGCCCTCGCGGTACTCGGAGGGCGCGCAAATATCGAAGACCTCGCCGCGGTGCTCGAACGGCAACCCAAGAAAGTCGCACGTTGTCTCGAGATCGCGGTTGGAGACTCGATCCAGCTGGACAAAGAAGGCACATACACATTCGTTCACGCCGTCTTCGCGGCAGCAGCGTACGTCGAGGATTCCAGCTCTCGCGCCATGCACCTTCGCGCAGCGGACATCATCGGGGACGCACCCGGTCGTGAAACGGAGCTTGCTCAACACCTGTACATCGCTGGCCCGCTCGCCGCTGATCGCACCCCTACCGCGTTTCTTAATGCCGGGCGCGCCGCAACTGCTGCACTCGCATACGAGAGCGCAGCGGCCCATTACGAGAAGGCGCTTGCGATATCCCACGACCCATCAGGATTTGTGACGTCACAGCGGGTGCAGGCGTTGATCGGCCTAGCTCAGGCTCGAGCACGCCTCGGCGAAGGGGATGCCGCGCGTGAGACCTTCGACCAAGCTTGGATAGCGGCCACCGGCGCCCATCCTAAAGTAGTGGCCTCTGCTGCTCTCGGGCCCGAACTCGGCTTTGGCTTCGTTCCGGTCGACCAGCCTCATCGCGCGGCGCGCTGCCGCGAGGCGCTCGATCGACTCGGGCCAGAATCTCCTGTGCTGAGAGCACGTCTGACGGCAACGCTGGCCACTCACCAGCTTGCAACGGCGGAACTGACGGTGGCACGTACGACCGCAACGGCGGCTCACGAGCTCGCGGTTGCCTGTGGCGACCCCTACGCGCTCGGCGCTTCGCTTGTTGCGCTTTCCATCACCGACCTTGGACCGGACAGCATGGAGCACCGCCTCACTATGGCGAGGCAAATTCTTTCTCTGGCTGAGACCCTCGGAGAGCAGTCCTTTTCACGAACCGGGCACTTCCTGCTCATGGCTGCCCTCTTGGAGCGCGGGGACGTTCGCGCCGTCGATGCGGAACTTGCGTCACGGCGACGAGAGTCGGCTCGCTTCGAGGGACTTCAGAGTTCGAGGCACCTCCTTTGGTTCCGCTGCATGCGCGCACTTCTTGACGGCCGAATCGAGGAGAGTGAGCAGTTGGCCACAGAGGCCCTCGCGACCGCCACACGTGAAGGCGACGGCGATGCACTCTCGGTTTACGTTGGCCAAATCGGAATCGTTCGATGGATGCAGGGACGCGAGGCAGAAGTCGAACCCATGTATCTGTCCGCTCGCCAGAGCCAGCCCGAGGAGGCAGTCTGGTCAGCGGTGCTCGCGCGCCTCTGGGCTCTTGATGGACGCCTTCAAGCGGCTCGCGGCGCCATCAAGTCGCTCGGAGATGTTACAGCGATCCCCCGAGACAGAAACTGGTTGCTCACCGTTGCCACGCTCGCCGAGGCCGCCGTCATCGTTGGCGATCGCGATGCCGCCGCTCATTTGCGAAACGAATTGCTTCCGTATGCACACCGTCTAGTGCCAATTGGACTCGGCATTGCGTGCTGGGGCACAGTTGCCCGACCGCTCGCGCTCGTGAGTGTTCTGCTCGGTCGCACCGACGAAGCCGAAGCCCACTTGCGAACCGCGATTGCTCTCTGCTCCGATGCTGGCGCGCAACCGTGGCTCGCACAAGCGCAAATCGAGTTGAGTGACATTCTCGATGCGGACCGATCTGACGAAGCTGAAGTTCTTCTCGATGAAGCAGAGGCGAGTATCCGTCGGCTCAAGACTTCTGGCCTCGAGCCGGAGCTGGCACGGCGGCGCGCCTTGCGTGGGCCGAACGAGCGATCAAAGCCCGTGGTCGTTGGCCCTGCCCGAAGCACGAACGCGCTGCCTCTTGTGCGTGTCTTGGGAACATTCGAGGTCGTTGGTCTCGGCGATCGGCGGGCGCCGTGGACTTCTCGAAAAGCGCGCGGGCTGCTCAAACTCCTGGTCAGTCGGCGTGGAGCGCTGATGACCCGAGAAGCAATTATGGATGTGCTCTGGCCGGATGAGGACCCCCGCGCTCTCAGCAACCGGCTGTCCGTCGCCCTCACGACCGTTCGGCGCGCCTTCGATCCCGAGCGTCACATGCCCGCTGACCAATTCGTTAGTTCCGACAACCATGCCATTCGGTTGCGGATCGAGAACATGTCGATTGATGCTGAACAGTTTCTCGTCGCCGCTCGAGAGGCGCTCGATCATCCGAGCGCCGACATCTCGCTCCCTAAGAACGCGGTCAACCAATTTCTCGGCGCCGCTCTCGCAGATGAACCTTACGCGGAATGGGCAAAGCCGTTTCGGCAAGAAGTGCACTCGGCGTTTGCCCGAGTTGCTCGACTACTCGCGGAACGCGCTGAGCAAAAAGGCGACGACCTTGTGGCGGCGGACACTCACCGCATGATCCTCGTCGAAGATCCTTTTGACGAATACGCCCATCGGGGACTCGTGCAAGCCCTTTCACGGCTCGGGGCACTCGGGCAAGCGAATACCGCCGAACGGGAGTATGAGTCCCGGATGCGTGAGATCGGGGTCAGCGCAAAGCTCGGGCGGGGATGATTACGCGTTCTGCTTCTTGCGCTGCGAGTAGGCCCTGGCGCGAGCATTGGAATCAAGCTCGACCTTGCGAATACGAATGACCTCGGGGGTGACCTCGACGCACTCGTCTTCGCGCGCGAACTCGAGGCACTCCTCGAGCGTGAGCTTGCGAGACGGTGTCATGCGCTCGAACACGTCAGAGGTGGACTGACGCATGTTGGTCAGCTGCTTCTCTTTGGTGATGTTGACGTCCATGTCGTCGGCGCGCGAGTTCTCGCCGACCACCATGCCCTCGTACACCTCTTGCGTCGGCTCGACGAAGAACGACATGCGCTCCTGCAGCGCGGTCATCGCGAACGGCGTCGCAACGCCCGAGCGGTCGGCAACGATCGAACCATTCGTGCGTGTCTCGATCGCTCCGGCCCATGGCTCATAGCCGTGCGAGATCGCATTGGCGATACCGGTACCGCGCGTGATCGTCAAGAACTCGGTGCGGAACCCGATGAGCCCGCGCGACGGGACGATGAACTCCATGCGCACCCAACCGGTGCCGTGGTTCGTCATGGTCGACATGAGCCCCTTACGCGCAGCCAGCAACTGGGTGATCGCACCGAGGTGCTCCTCTGGAGCGTCGATCGTGAGGTGCTCGAACGGCTCGTGCAGCTTGCCGTCGATGTGCCGCGTCACAACCTGCGGCTTGCCGACGGTGAGCTCGTAGCCTTCGCGACGCATTTGCTCGACAAGGATGGCCAGCGCCAGTTCTCCGCGGCCCTGCACCTCCCAGGCATCCGGGCGCCCGATGTCGACGAGCTTGATCGAGACGTTTCCGACGAGTTCGCGGTCCAGGCGATCCTTGACCATACGCCCGGTGAGCTTATGTCCCTTGACCTTGCCGATGAGCGGGCTGGTGTTGGTGCCGACCGTCATCGAGATGGCTGGATCGTCGACCTTGATGGTCGGTAGCGGGCGAACATCGTCTGGGTCTGCCAGGGTCTCACCGATCGTGATGTCCTCGAAGCCGGCCACTGCGACGATGTCGCCGGGGCCGGCGGACTCGGCCGGGAACCGGTCGAGCGCCTTGGTGACGAGCAGCTCGGTCACGCGCACGTTCGCGACAGAACCGTCGTGCTTGACCCACGCGACAGTCTGACCCTTCTTGATGGTTCCGTGGAAAACGCGCAACAGCGCGAGCCGACCGAGGAAGGGTGAGGCGTCCAAGTTGGTGACGTGCGCCTGGAGTGGGTGCTCATCGTCGTAGGTTGGCGCCGGGATGTGCTTGAGGATCGCCTCGAAGAGCGGCTCAAGATCAGCGTTGTCCGGCAACGAGCCGTTCTCCGGCTTGTTCCAGCTCGCTGCCCCATTGCGGCCGGACGCGTAGACGACCGGGACATCGAGCACCGCGTCGAGGTCGAGGTCTGGCATGTCGTCGTGCATGTCGCTCGCGAGCCCCAGCAGCAAGTCCTGGCTCTCGGTCACAACTTCGTCGATGCGGGCATCCGGTCGGTCGGTCTTATTGACCAAGAGCACGACCGGAAGTTTCGCCTCGAGCGCCTTGCGAAGTACGAAGCGCGTTTGCGGCAGCGGGCCTTCTGATGCGTCGACGAGGAGAACGACGCCATCCACCATTGACAGTCCGCGCTCCACCTCGCCACCGAAGTCAGCGTGGCCGGGGGTGTCGATCACGTTGATCGTGACCGGGCTGCCATCGCCGTTCGCGGCAGCGTGAATGCCCTTGTACGAGATCGCCGTGTTCTTGGCGAGGATCGTGATGCCCTTTTCGCGCTCGAGGTCGTTCGAGTCCATCGCGCGCTCTTCGAGGTGCGCGTGCTCGGCGAAGGAGTTGGTTTGGCGAAGCATGGCGTCGACGAGGGTCGTCTTGCCGTGGTCGACGTGGGCGACAATTGCGACGTTGCGCAAATCGGTGCGGGTGGCGATTGCCATGTGAGGGGTGTCCTTAACGTGTGATGCCATGGCTGCACCGTCGAAGCCTGCCCGAAGAGTCTACCGGCTGGGGATAGTAGCTTACCGAGAGCCGGATCGACTGGGCAGTTTTACTCGGGCAACACTGGCTTCCACGCCCAAATGTTCCAATACGGGCCGGTTGCCGTTGGTGACGGCAGAATCCCCGTGACCTCGTCTTTGTCGAACAGTGTCAGGCGCGGATAGTTGAACAGCGGCAACCCGTAGTGGTCGGCCCAAATGAGGGCATCCGCCCTCAGCCGAAGGGCGCGACGTTGAACAGGGCTGCTCGATGCCGCGATCTCGGCGAACAGCGCATCGAGGGCAGGATTGGAGTAGCCGGTGAGATTGTCGAACCCCTCGGTTGCAAAGATCTGCTCAAGCTCGGAGACACCAGAGG
>Ga0209591_10004790_pt1 | contig 15239 bp, 34 predicted proteins | sample MAT01_FD_187207 | JGI IMG/M metagenome (GOLD analysis project Ga0209591, IMG submission 187207) | Freshwater microbial communities from Lake Fryxell liftoff mats and glacier meltwater in Antarctica - MAT-01 (SPAdes) (version 2) | ecosystem: Environmental > Aquatic > Freshwater > Ice > Liftoff... | reverse complement strand
ATTGACCAGTAAAAAGCGATCGCCTTCTTTGATTGGAGGGCGATCGCTTTTCTATATCATGCACCCCGACTGATTCCCAAGAAACTCACGAATATTGCGGTCTCCAAGCCGTTCTGCCCTGCCCTGTACTGGAGATAGTCTACCACCCAGATGCCGGACGCAAGCTCAACCCTGCTGCCTTCGCCAAAGGGAAGCCCCTTGCCTAGGGCGGCGATCGCAATACCGAGTATCTGGTCAAGATCGCGGCGGTCGTAGGGCGTTCCACCCGAGCCATTCACCATTATGGTGTCTTGCTGCCTTGGCTCGACGGCCAGCTTTGTGGTGAGAGATTTCATTTGTCTTGACGGTTGGTGATGAAATGTTCTAAAGCCGGATTTTCGTTTTTGCTGACACGATCAATGCGATCGCCTCTACGGTCTTAGCCTTGAAGGTGGCTATGGTGATGGGGTAGCGCTCCTCTCCTGGGGTAGCTCTGATTTCTACCTCTGTGGACGCGATCGCCGTCAATGCCTCTAACAGATACCCTCTGCTAAGGACAAGCAGCGTTGTGTCGTTTTTAGTCTTGATATTGATTGAGCCAGCGGCGTGATATTGGCGATCGCACCCCACAGATATATTCATGGCCTGCTCGGGGGAATTCACGCTGAGCTGAATCAACGCGCCATCTTCTGCCGTGTCAGACTTCTTGAGACAGCCGACCAGCGCCATGCGATTGCAGACTAGGGAATGCGAGGATTTAGCGGGGAAGAGTTGTCTATATTCAGGGTATTGCTGGTCAGATGTTGCAACTGATTCCAGAATCTTGCCCTCTACCGCGAATGTCGCCGTACCTGCGCCCACCGAAAGCTGTAGAACGTCGGCATCGTCCTTTTTGAGCTTTTTCAGCAATGCGTTGATCCTTCGCAACTCTTTCCCTGGTATCAGCACTTCAAACGGATCGGTACTGCGATCGATCAAGCGGATTGAGGATGCTGCTATTCGATGACCATCGAGCGCCGCAAGCTGCATCAACCCATTCCAGCCAGCCCAGATGTAGACGCATGTGAGTGACGCCTTCCATGCGTCCTTTGACGCTGCGTACACCACGGACGCGATCGCCTTGCTGAAATCCTTCGCGTTAACATTGATGGTAATAGATTTTGGTTGCATGGTATTTTGTTTTGACGCGGTTGGCGGAATGTCGGGACGCTACTCCCGACTGTGGGCTTAGATATCTGAAGCCTCGTCTTTTAGCTGCTGAATATAGCGCTCTGTTTTAGTTTTAGGGATCAGTCGTAGCAGCACGAGGTCAGAAACCTTGGCTCCTGAAATAAACTCTGGATGAACCTCGCGAGCGAAATACTGAACTCCGCTCAAAACTTCGCCTACCGCTTCAGGATCTCCCTGAAGGTGCGGGGGAAGGTGCGATCGCACATTTTCTTGAGTAACGGTATACAGAACGTCTTCTAATTCACTCCCAATGCTGAGGAGTTCTAAAACTCTTTGCTTGATGTCTTTACCTTCGATCATTACTTTGCCTGGTAGGTAGAGGTTTTCGGATCGGGGCGCTACTCCCGACTGTGCGATTTAGTTGCCGCCGTTAAGGTAACGGGTTCTGTTTGCGGCCTCCACTGGGCTTGAATGATCTGATTCTGCTACCCACTCACCAGTAAGGTCATAGAATCCAACAGTCCACAACAATCCTTTTTCTGATTCGATATAAACGTACATGCTCTCAGACCTCTTAGTGGAATGTCGGGGCGCGACTCCCGACTGTGCGATTTAGTTGCCTAGCAGATGGTGGGATTACCGCTTTGATACTCAGTCATCTCATCTATCGCCCCTTCCGTGTCTAGCTCTTGCAGCTCTTCCAAGGGGCGCGTTGCGAGGTCTTCGATCAGTTGATGGTGGCCATGCTTAAGAGGTATGCGGTCTATGACGCCGCAGTCGATGTAGACGACACTCTCAAGATCGGCTTGGGCAAACCAGTTATCCAGCCATTCACGATCTTCAACAGCCACATCGTACCTCCCATCGTGGCTGTCGTCATGACCTCGTATGTTCCCGATGGTACTGATCCTGTGCAGCGCGTAAGTGGGTGCGAATGAGCAAAGGTGGGTAACGCTTCGGGTGTTGTAGAAGTAGGTGCCGAAGAACTCGCCATCAGCGATCGCGAGCGCCTTATCGTAACCCTCATCGTCTTCATTCCAGTCTTCCGTTTCCCTGAAGGCGATCGCCATGAACCTTGGCGCGAGGGCACCGTCTGATAGTCTGGCGATTTCCGTTTCTAATGGCATGGTACTTTTCCTTAGTTGTGGTGCTGTTCGTTCTTTCTACAATATAACATCTCGTTTCTCGATCGTCACCCCCTTTTTTATGGTTAAAATGAATCAGTTGATCCAGGTATTGCGAAGCAGTTTTGAGGCGGTTTTTCTATTCTATGGACAAACAGTATTACAAAAACCTCTTCTTTTTTAGTGACGACGTTACCCTCCAGTCGCTGTCCAGGGAAATCACGGGGAATCCTGAAGATCCGACCCATAGCACCCTACTATCTTGGAGTAGCAGGAATGAGGGTTCTAATACCACCTGGACTGAGGATCGAAGGAGATTTAGGGAAACGCAAACCTCAATCATCAACGGCGGGGTGCAAAAGGCTACCGCTACCAGGCTCTCAGAGGTGCTGGCTGACGCTATGCCATCGCGGTATAGCCCGTACGTTTCGGAGTCGATCGCCCTCTCTCTTAAGCGCACCCTCGAAGATCCGAATTTTCTGAGCTTGCAGGATGAGATAGCCCTAGTAGACGCCCGCAATGCTGAACTACTACAGCAGTTAAACACATTAGGCGCGTCTCAAGCTTGGTCTCTACTTGCCAAATTAGTGAACGACTTAGAGCTTGCACAGGGGAGTGGGGACAGTCGCGCCGTCGCTAAAATCAGCCTAGAGCTGGTCAGAACTATTCGGGAGGGCGATCGCAAGTTCTCCTTGTGGGATGACGTTTTCCGCAACATTGACCAGCGGGCTAGGCTAATCAATGTTGAATCCCAGCGTCAAGCGAGGGGCGATCGCTCTGTCCCGATTGAAAGTCTCATGCTCTTTTTAGAAGCCCTCAAGACGCGCCTACACCAGAGAGCGGTAGTTGAGGGGTTAGCGGGCATGAAACTACTCAAAGCGGTTAAGAGCGACCTCTCAGACCTCACAGGGAACATTGGTCAAGCTAAAAATACCTGAAGTGCGATCGCTCGGCGCTAGTTCCCGCAAGGCACGTACTCACTGAGCCTATGTAGTTGCCAAGTAATTCTGTCATCCCCGTCGGTGTCTTTGAGGATGAGTAGAGGGCTGTCATAGCCTACGATCTCGCACGTTTCGATCGACCAATTAGTCGAGCTTTCGTTAGCCAGTCTCACCGCCTGCATAAAAGCAGTGGCTAAATCTTCTGATTTGAAATACGTTACCAGAAGCCCGTTTCGGGTCAAGACGTGAATCTCTTCACGGACTGCTTTAGGCTGATCGGTCTTCTTTGCGTTGTTCACGGAATCTTCTCCTAAGTAGTTTTTGCCAGTGGTAGATGCACATCCTGAAGTGCGATCGCTGTCAGGCTTCTAGGAATTCCTGAAGGCGATCGCCTATGCCAGGGAACCACATATTTGAGTCAATCTGTAATTGGATCTTTCTGCCATCTAAGTACCAAGCAAATTTCTGGGAATTGTACAGCCTGTAATACCAGTACGAATAGTTGGAGATAAACGTTTCGGTGCTGGCATAGTTCATTTCTAGCCCTAGCCCCTTTAGAAACGCGAACACCTCTACGAGATCTATGTCTCTCCGTTCAGTCCATCGACCTAGATACTCGTTCGGAGAATACCTCATGGCGGTAGCGACAGCCGCGATCTCTTTTCTCATGTGAGTCGAGAAAACCTTGATAGACGGGGTGCTGCTGAATTCCCCGTAAAACCTTAGAGGCTCATCAGCCCTCACCCAATCCCTGTCTAGATCGTTATCGTCATATTCTGAATCCTCTAGCTTCTCATCGTAGTAAAGCTCTAACACATAGCTAGCCTTGGATGCGTCTAACTGAAATGGGTTGTTTTCTACTGGTAGAATTGCCCAGCTCAGTTGTTTGATGAATCCCTCTGTAGTCTCTGGGATTAGGTACGGCTCAATACTTACCATGGGAATCCTCCTAAATAGTTTTTACCAGCGGTAGATGCGTCCTGAAGTGCGATCGCCCTATACCCAGGCAGGGGTAATGGGACTGTCTGGCAACTGCTCTAGAAACGCGATCACGCTTTCCGGTACTTCTTCTTTCAGCCAGCGACTACCGTATTGGTAATCAAAGGTGTCAGGATCAGGATTTAGCCCAGCATCCCCCAAGACCTGCAAAGCCCATGTGTAATGATCACCGCCGGGGAAGGTTAGCGATCGCAAATAGTCCTCCTGCTTTACCGTGCCCGCCTTCATGTCGTTTAGATGCCATCTATCCCAGATTTCTAGGAACTTTACCAGCATCTCTTTAGTCCATAGAGGATGAATAATAAAGCCTTCGTCACTGGCGATCGCGTCCTCTATTGTCGAGTCTATCTGTCCGCACCCGCCCCGACAATCTCCGTTGCGCATAGGCCCGACAACACCCGTAATGCTAAGGCGATCGCCATTAATCTTGATTGCGCAAAACACTTTGCCGTCGCTGGTGTTGCAGGGGTGAATAACTTTTTGCATGGTCTTAATTCCTAATTTGTTAGTGTCTCGTTTCTACAGTATACCATAGGGAACGCGATCGCTCCCTATTCCTCATGATTATGCCGCTTGTGAGGATCGATCTGCGTACACGCTCGCTACTTTGGCGTACTCGATCGCCTCTTCTCGTGTCTGGAATACGTGTCTTATTTTCCAAGCATAGTTAACACATCCATCAGTGCTAGAGTCTCTTGGCTCCCACAGTTCAAGCTGAAATCCGTTAGGTTCGCCTTCTGGAGTGGTGATCGGTTCTAGGCTGTATCTCATGGTAAGTCTCGGTTACGGTTGGTTGGGATGGATGGCGATCGCGCCTACTTACTTAATCTGACTTACTGATTGTTCTCCGGTAGCTTTGCAATTACTTCATCTATAGTGATTCTGCCAGCGCCCAGATCCTCTGCTAGAGAATACCCTTGGTAAGGTGTTGTACCATGCTCGCCGCAGATGGCATACATCACCCCAACTTGCTCTGTACCAGGGTAGATAGCTAACGCGCCGACCGTCAGGTTAGCCTCAATCCCTTGAGCCGTGAGCGATCGCTTAAGGTTCATTACCTCGTCATAGGTTAGCGCTGTTACTACATATCTCATCGTTTTTCCCCTAGACTATTTTGGTGGATTGAAAATGTTTACCAGCGTGGAAAATGCGATCGCGTTATTCAGCTTCAGGCAACAGAACTAAATTACCTACCAGGGAAGCGCACCGCTGATCCGTTGTGGTGCCTAGCAGTTCCCCGCTGGTGCGATCGCGCCGTTCTACCAATAGGGTGAAGTCTACACAGATGAAGTAGGGTTCGTTACCCCGCATTGCCTTGACGTTTACAGCCCCTACGGTTCCTTCCATACCGGGCTTGAAGTAGAAGGTGTCATTCCCCACATATCCGCTGTAGTAGCCTTCTACTTCTGCCTTGACTATGACGCGATCGCCGATCTGGAATTGCCTAGATTTCATGCTTTTACCAAATAATGTGTATGGGTGCGATCGCTTGCCACTAGATAGAACAGGCTAGCCCGACATAGAGATCACCTAAATAGTAGTCGCGGTCATGCAATGCGAAGTCTGTAGTGATCACCTGTCTGCATACATTCTCACCCTTCCTGCTGATCTCGTTTCTCCACACCTCAACGGCATTAGCTGTGCCGTTGACCCTTACACCAATGCCGTGATTAGCCAGTAGCCAGTACCTTAGACGCTTCACGTCTTCAGCCTTTAGCCTGAGCAACGGGTATTGTGGGAAACAGAGCCGTATGAATGCTTCATCGCTTATGCGATCGCCCTTGTACTGATCGCCTCTAGTTTTGAGGTTCACATAGCCACGCTCTAAACATTCGTTGTAGTCGCCTTGGAATGGCATCGTTTCAATCCTCGTTCTGTTGTGAGTGGATGGAGTGGTCTAGAATCTAATACTCATCCGAAGGATAAACTTCGGTTAGTTCACAGGAATAATTAATTAGGCTGATCTGTAGTTCGGCTCTCTGCCCCTCTTCTGCACTTGCTAGCCAGCGATCGCACTCCTCAGAAATACTCTTAAAAAGCACGTAGGCGAGGGTGTATGAATCTAGCTCCTTAAACCGCTTAGCGATTAGCTGATAACCCTTGACTATCCAAGATCTCACGTTGTCAGTATTCCAGTTGATAGGTTCATCAAACTCAGATTGATACAGCGCTGGAGTGAGTGCGATCGCTTGGTTAATGATCTCCATCACGCGATCTTCTTTTAGATGACTAGCACCGGAATGGGAATCGACAAAAACGCCGTCTTCATAGTAGTTAGCCAAATGCATCAGATCGCTTGTTAGATCGTCTATGCTCGTGGCTCTAGTCCCGCTGGCGGGGTAGCCGTTCTCCGAGCGTAGCCAGATGACGCCGCCTAGTGCCATAAGCTCGTCCGTGTACCCGCAACGGTGAGGGGCTAGAGGATGCTCTAGGATATCGTGCGCGATGTTTGTACCGTTGACGGGATCGAAATAGGCGCGATCGCCTTTCCCGTTAATAATCACGATCCCGTTAAGACCAGACTCTTGATGCTCTCGAATCTCTAAGGTAAATTTCATCGTTTCAATCCTCGTTCTGTTTCTATAGTATACTACGCCCTGGTAGGCTTTGCCCGTAAAGATGGGATGAAGTTGCCAGGGATTCAATGGACACTTACAGGCTCTCTAGCTCGCCTTCTATGATAGCTTGCCGCTTGGTACGTCCTGAAAACTTGGCATACCATCCACCACTAAGATCCATAGACGTGGTGGTGATCTTCCCTTGGAAGTCATCAGACATATCTACCACGTCTAGAATCTTACTCCCCTTACTCTGCACGGCTTCAATCAAACTTCTACGACCCTTGCGCCCATATTTGATCAGTCTAGTGACTTCACCATTAGTTAGGACGATTTCGTACACGGTCGAGCGATACCTTAGATCTTCCAGTCTTTCCAGCGTACTCATAGCCATCTGCTTTACTCCTTAGATTATTTTTACCAGGGTTAGAAAATGATGGACGTGCGATCGCCTATAACTCTGCCTCTTCTGGCTCAATCCACTTAAGGATCAAAACCTTGATACCCTGAACTGCCTCAAATTCACCCCTTGACAGGTTGTTAGCCGTGGAGATACTTTCGTCTCTCAGGAATCTGGCGAAGACCTCGCCGCTACCATTTATAGCTAGGCATAGTGTAGGTGAGGTTTCATCTTTCATCCATCCAATCTGAAACCCGCTTTCCAGCGTTGATACACCTCCTACAAGTCGAATGTCAAGTACGTCATTAATGTCTTGGTCTTGATCAAGATCGCCATGTTGTAGCATTGTTTCTCCCTTGGGTTTTGCTGGATTCGATTGGATGGAAGGCGATCGCCCTATCGGGGAAGGCGATCGCATGTCTGAGGATCTAGCTTTTAGCTGTCATAATCCTCATAATCCTCATAATCGGTATCATCATTAATAGACCATTCGCCTTGAGAAGTTAACCTTGCTTTGCGATCGCTTAGAGCCTGAACGTGTTGCTCCCAGGATTCGCAGGGTTTGTACCCATAAGGGGCTAGGATAGTGTCGTACAGGTCTTTGCGCTCTTTGTGCGCGGCTTGATATTCGTCCTTGCTCACGTTATGCAGATTTTCGTATCTGTCTAACTGGGATCTCGTCACTCCAGCTAGCGCTAGCAAAATAATCTTGTGGTGGAATCCTCCAGATCTGCTAATCGGTAACGAGATCTGATGATGGCCGTATACGTCCACACATAGCACCGTGCCGGAAGTGGTTTGGTAGACACACAGTAGATCAGGGTCTACATACGATGAACAACACCCAAAGGGTAGATCCCCATCATTAGCGATCGCCTCTTCATTTAGCCTGATATCCCTAGTAGCTAAGAATTCAGTAGCAACGGTAAAACCTCCTGCCATCTCGCTACCAGATATGAACGGCTCGATAATCGTGAACTGCTCTTTTGACGGGAAAAAGTGATGATAGTTAGAGGAATTGCCACGAAACCTAGTGATAAGCGAAGAATCATTGAAAGCAAGTTGAGTAGTCATTAGTAAGCCTCAAGTAACGTGTTTACTGGTTTAGTGGAAAGTGGAATAGAAACCATTTCTAGGGAGTGTAGGGCGATCGCCTTACCCGTGAGTATTTATACCCGGTAGGCGATCGCGCAATCTTGCTAGTCGCGATCGCCGTCTGGATCACTGTCTAGATCGTCTGGATCTAAAGACTTAAAATACTCTGCAAGCTCCTGTACCGACATATTCTCATCGCAACACCAAGTTACAAGCCCTTGGCAGTCGGTGTACAGCGCTATTGTAAGGCGATCGCTACTTCGCCCTAGTGCCGCAATCTCCCAAAGTTCGAGCGCATATATTGCTATATAGCGATCGCCTACCAAGGCGATCGCGTCTGGGTAACTCTGATCGCCAAAGTAGATCGTGTACTCAGCTACCAGCCAGTGATTACCCTTATTTTTACCAAGGTTGCATACGTTCCCTTGCGCATCTATAGTGTAGGAGCGATCGCCTTGATCGTCTGAGACACTTAGCTCTAACCTGTGGGGTTCATCCTGAAGGGTAAGTAGGTTCAGTGCTTCTATCACTTTATCAGCATCGATCAAAACGTTGTTCAGCTTGACTTGGTACATGGTAATTCTCGTTTTATGTGTTTTCGTAGCTTAGAGAATACACCCTGATAGAAGGCGATCGCCATTTTAGATCTGTCTGCACCTTCAGGCTGTAGGCAGCTTCTTTTATCCCTAGCGACTCAATCAAGGCAGTAGGATCAAACGTCCTGTAGAGCTTGTTTCTACGGGTAAAACCGTTGCTCGTGTACTCGAACCGGAGTGATCGGCGATCGCTATACCCTAGAAACAAACCATCTAAATGGTTTGGTATCCGGCCTGTAATCGTCAAAGTGCCAAGCTTCATGTTTTCCTAATATGCGTTTTCGTAGCTTGGCAAATACACTGTGTAGGGGGCGATCGCCCTCTAATGACGTAATCTCGTTCTATACCGTTTCTGTAGCTAGGGGCATAAACTCCCACTCAATAACGCATGAGTTTGGGCGATCGCGTCTGACGATCCGGTTCAGAACTGTCAGGCTAGCTACCGGGCTAGCTACCGTTAGGCGATCGCTTACCTGATCCTCATTACTCCACACACGAACGCTATACAACATCATCTTCACTACCAGACAGCCAGATAACTCCACCCTCATCCCCGACGTATATATTCACTTCACCGAACCGATCGGATGACTCTGTTAGGCGATCGCCTATCTCCTTTGGATAATCTCCATCCCAGAAACCGCATCCATGCCCGTTTCTGGTTAGCCAAAAGTCATGCATGATATCAGGCATCTCATGATCACCATCTAGCAATACTGCTACATCCTGCTCATTCTCGACTAGGAACGCCTCACAGTCTAAGCGTGATTTAGCGATCGCAGTAGCGTGAAAGTCGGTAGTCTCATACCTTGCATCTAGCGATTCATCCTCATCTGTGGATGAGAATAAGGCAGCTACTAGGTAATGCTCAAAATCTGAATCTGTAAGGGGAATTAGTGGCATGATTGTTTCCTTGGTTTGTTGACTGGGAAGGCGATCGCTTACAAAAACGGGTTAACCCACGTCTCATATTGTTTCATCGTGATTGACCCATCACGACATAGGCTATCCGTGTACATGCCCCACTCAAGCCGCATTGCTACACGTCCCTGCGGTTTGAATGGAGTACCGTACACCTGAACCACTACCGGGTAAACATCTCGCCTGAAGTTTGCCAGTACCGTTGTTTTGTTCATCGTTTTAACCTCGTTCTACTTAATTAGTATACCATTGGATCAAGGGGCGATCGCATTCTGGGTGTGAAGATTGCGTGAATGCGATCGCTAGGGGTAATCAGTTTTCGACAGTTTCGCGTAATCACTTTGGCAGCCGATACGGAAGCGTTGATCGTATGGAAAGTAGAGAACTGTAGGGGTGTAGGGATCCCCTGTTTCACAGTAGTCAGCAGTACCATATACAGAGTCAAAACCCTCAACACCGCATGTCTCATACAGTTCGTCAATCGCATAGAGCTTTACAACATGTTGATCGGGACGATTAAAGCAGTCCTTAACGTACTGACTCGCCTTAGTTCCCACAGTCAAGGGATCTATACTGCCATCCATGATCCCTCTAATCTGTTTGGCGATCGCCTTCTCAACACTCAAACACTCAGATATTCTCTTAACACTGGGATAGTTCATTGCTCTTACCTTGGTTAAATTCCTAGATTGAAAGATTGGAAGCGATCGCCTTACCTTACTTCCTTACCTTGTTACAGAACTTACGTACTGCTTTGCGATCGCCTCTAGCCATTGACTGGTAGGCTTTAGCTGTATCGATCCACGCCTTAACGGGATCAGATGTTTTCATCTTTTGACCCGACACATCATGTAGGAACTTGGCAAAGTCATAGAACGGGTTTGGCATGGTTTAGAATCCTCTCTACTTGCTTCTCATCTACTACATTATACTATGTAGTTACCTTAGACCCGGATCTTTTCTGAAAGATTTTAGATATTGCCAGTGATGGCGATCGCGTCCTATTTACCCCACTTGCGATCAATGTACTGATAGGGAGGTACTGCTAGAAGTTGTTCTAGAAAATACTCAGTTCCTAGCACGTTAAGCGCTGTATAAACGCTTGACGGATAAAGACCCGTAACCCGGTAGACACCTTGCACTAGTGGATCTGTTAGTCCGCATGCGGGCTGAAGGGATAGGAGTACATTGCGGACTATCTCAGTCGCATTAACTGGTAAAAACGTATCTGTTACGTCATGAACGATCCCTTGTTTGACCCTACCGGACTGTAAGGCGATCGCCCAAACCTTGCCAGCAACACTAGGCTTAACCCCATTGTCAACCATATGGGTTACCCAGAATTTCCTGATTGCGCGATCGCCTGTACTGAAATACAGGTAACGGGTAGCCTCGTTGAATTCGTCAATCGTCAACCTAGCCATCTATCTCAACCCTCTCTATTTGTTTCTTGCTTACTACATTATACTGACTAGCTAACCTATACCCGGACTATTCCTAAGAGATTTTAGATGTTTACCAGTATTGTGTACTGAGCTTACTGCCTAGCTTGTAGCGATCGCATTCTAGGGCATTAGCAGGACATACCAGGGCATTAATAGCCTGACATGCGATCGCCTATACCTCTGTGAGTGCTAGGGATAGGGCATAGAGCCACCCTAGGTCTTATCCGGGAGGGCGATCGTGTTAGGGGGGGTTACTAAAAACTATCAGCCGATCGCCCTCCAATCTTTTGGGGTATAGAACGCGATCGCACCCCTTCCTATTCCTTCTCCTAGAATGCTGCCTCCGTAACATGGTTCTGGTGGCGATCGCGTTCCTGGTCGGTGGGCTTGCTTCCCCGGTGGGCGATCGCATTCTAGATTGGTAGCCTTACTCCCCCGGTGGACTCCCTCTGTCAATCCCCTGCCCCTGCCTCGTTATCTTCAGGATGATTAAATTCCAAACCATCGACGCCGACGCCACTCTATCTCATAAAGAAATTTACCCTGATAGGTATCAGATCCATCAAGGTTATCAGGCTTCAAAACATAACCCTTGTGGATGTACGAGCATTTGAGTTTCCACGCAGTACCAGAAAACAACTTCTCCACCAAGCTGTCCAACACCTCTTTTGATGGAACTCTACCTGCAAGCAATGGAATGTCGTCTACCTGCTTGTCTTCAGGTTCCCCTGCTACCCTCGTTAGGTAGAAGCAGCACCTGTAATCCTTGCTACGCTCTTCAGCCCAGTGGATTTGAGGATTAATAGCCTCAGCCAGTAAGTCAATAACCTTTTGACACCAGTCCTCGTCTGGAGGTTTTGGAGGAGGACTTGAAGATGGACTTACGATCTTAGGAATTTTCAACTGAATTCTCCTTTGGTTTAATAGTTCAGCACTATTGGCGATCGCATTCCTTCTCCTGAAACGCGATCGCCAATCATCTACTCGGATAAGCTAATGCAAGCATCTATAACATCGTCAGGTTCAGGAGTATCCGTCTCTGGGAATGACGTCCCAAAAAGCGACTGGAACGGTTCAGGAATATCCGTCTCTAAAAATGGTATCCCAAAGAGTGACTGGAACAGCGCTGGCTGGAGTGCCGGATCTACCTGCTGCCAAAAGCTGGGCAGATCACCCATTGAGATAGAGCTTGCTTCTGCCTTTCCGTTAATGATGTCGTTCGCCTTTTGGTTTGCCTGTTCTGCTCTGGTCATTACCATTCTCCTTCGAGTTAACTGCGATCGCCCTCACCATCCCGTCCTCCCGTTAGTCCGTTGACTTAACCAAGGAAGCCCTTTGGAGTTTAATCCATTGGACCAAAGGTTTCTTCTGGTGGTCGGGGTTTTCTTGATAACAAACCAGCCGTCACCCCACCAGCGACAGCACCAGCAAGTAGTGGGTTCACCCTGACAAGAGGGGCGAGGTTGCCAGTAATGATGACAGAAGAGAGTACGCACAGGCCGATTTGTACTGGAGACATTGTGACGAGTCCTTTTTTAATTGAGCGATACCAAACCCCCTCTTTGATTGCGTAAAACACAACGACGCCAACGTAAGAGGAGTCGATAACATGACGAACTTCGGCCACGAGGCAGGCGACATCATTGAGCGCAATGGTTTCACCTGCACGAGGGAGTAGGATTAGTTCGGATTCAATCTCTAGATCGGGTTGAGAGCCGTCGCATGATCGCAATATGTATCTCATGTTTTCCTTTATTGGTTTGCTTACTGGCAATAGAGGTTCAGTCATTAACTTGCTCTCTTACTGGTTGCTTCTAGATATTTCCAACACCCTTAGCCGCCTCGACCATTGCCTCTGCCGCTCTAATCATGCCTGCACCCGTTGCCCAGCATGGTCGTGGATTCATGTGGCACCACTGCGCCAATGCGATCGCTTCCCCGCCACCCATTTCACTCACTTGGCAAATGCCTTCGAGCGGAATGGATGAGGGGATGGTCTTGCTTGCGATCGCTTCGATGGCGTCTTTGAGTGGTGTCTTAGTTTTGAAGAAGACCATCTTGGGATTGAGCGGGAATCTTTTAACTAGAGGCATGGTCTTTTTTTTGGTTTGGTATTTTTGACTGGTAGATGCGATCGCGATCGCAATATTAGCCTTATTCGTAAAGCACGACGATATCTACGAAGGGAGTTCCAGTCTTGAACATACTGTCGTCGGGTTCGACGATGTGGCGAACCTCAACCACGGAGAAGGGAGTGCTGCGAAGCATGATGGTTTCGCCAGCGCGAGGGACGTTATCGGATTGAACTTTTAGTTCGGGCTGAGAGCCGTTGCATGGTCGCAATGTGTATTTCATGCTTTCCTTGTTGGTTTTGCTTGCTGGTAGTAGATGCACCGCGATCGCCTTTACTTACTTCGACGCATCACGGAGTACCCGTTCTTGCTGCTGACGTGACTTCAGCTCTGCTGCTGCCAGCTCTCGTGCTTGGGCTTCGTAAGTCTCTCTCAACTTTGCCAGCGCTTCCTTATCCATAGTTATATTTCTCCAAGGTTTACTGTTTCAACTGGTAGATGCACCGCGATCGCCCTCCAACCTAGACATTACTCCATCGGCATCCATGAAGATGACTGTCATGGTCTTGACGCCAACGCCTCCAATCTGCGCTCTGTGCCTCAAGATCAGATCGTCCAGTCCGCGAGTGCGATCTTCACTATCCGTGGTGCCAATCAGTTGATGAACAATTCCTTGTTCCGTAATGGTAGTTACCGACTGAACGTATCGGTATGGACGATTTTCAAGGGTCATATTTCTCCGAGGTTTACTGTTTTTACCACCTGCTCCTATTCTAGGTCATGGAATGCAAACTGCCAAGTATTTGTGGACATGGAATGCGCGATCGCCCTCCTTGGTGGCATTTTAGGTCAAGTAAAGTACATTGGTGGAGAGACCTGATTGACACAACGCCATTTTAGGTCATAGAATCAAAGGAGGAGGGGCTAATGCTATTAACTCAGAAAAGAAAGAAGCAGGGACGGACTCGTCGAGGATACTTAGCCGTGACCAAACTCAATTGGTCGGTGGTGGGTGAGTTAAAGCTAGGCATAGAAGCTGCGGCTTTTATGGTAGGCATATCTCCCTCGTTCATGATGGAGCAACTGCTTCTATGGATGGTTGAGCAGCCCACCAACCTGCGCCCCGAAGAAATTCAGGCATCTATAGCAGAAGCCAAGGCCAAGTATCTTCAAGTGGTAGGAGGGGCTGATCGTTGAACCTACTCACCAACCTAGCGATCGCGCTCTTGACTGCTGCCTACATTTTTGGGGTGGCGGAGAGAACTAAGGAGATGTTTTGGTATTCAGGGCGGCAAAGTGGTTCGATGAGTGAAGACTGGGTGCGGGTGTGCCTACTTGCAGTCTCTACTGGAGCTTTTGCGCTCCATTTAATCCTGGTAATGGGTGTATATGCACCGCGTTAATAGCGCGTTTTTCCTTCAAAAAGTGACAGAAGTGGCGTCAAACTAGCAAGATAGCGCTGGAATTTGTGCGATCGCGCCTGTTTGACCACTGATAACTGACCAATCAAGCAAATTACGGCCTTTATAGGCACATAAGGCGATGATCAAGGAACATCGCACCAGTGACGGAATTATCTTCACTGGCAGCGGCTACTGCAACCCAGAGTCGCCGCAGCCGGGACAAAAAGTAGGAATGCCAAGTCGGTGGGTAAAGGTTGACGGCAAGTGGTACTTGCTTGATTTGTATTGCGACAGGGTTCGGCATGGATATTTAGAGGCGATCGCTAACTGCGAATTGTTCACGACGGCAGAATTTTTAGAACTAATCCAGGAGTCCTTTTCTTCATGACAGACTTTCCCAAAAGCGCTCCGAGTGCAAACCCGGTATTTTTTCGCACGTACAGCCGACGGAACGATGGATTCAGAGAGAGCTGGCCTGATGTGTGCGATCGCACGATCAAAGGTCTGACCGAAGTGGGTGACTTGACCAGTGAAGA
>Ga0209591_10004788_pt1 | contig 15244 bp, 11 predicted proteins | sample MAT01_FD_187207 | JGI IMG/M metagenome (GOLD analysis project Ga0209591, IMG submission 187207) | Freshwater microbial communities from Lake Fryxell liftoff mats and glacier meltwater in Antarctica - MAT-01 (SPAdes) (version 2) | ecosystem: Environmental > Aquatic > Freshwater > Ice > Liftoff... | reverse complement strand
CGAACACACCAGCGCCCCAGCAGCGAACAGTCTCATTTGTGAGTCGCGCGCAGCTGTGAATCGCCCCCAAAGCGAGTTCTGCGACGCTCGTAAGCGTCAGGACCTGGACAGCCACCGAAGAGTTGACCTGACTTCCGTTTCCTAGTTCGCCATTGGAATTTCCACCCCAACAATAGACGTCACTCGACCGGCGGGCACAGTTGTGGAAGGTTCCAGCAGAGACATCCAAGACGCCAGTGAGGTTGCTGATAGACGTGCGAACCGTCACTGGAGTCGTGCTGTCAATTGTGCTGTTGTTCCCAAGTCCGCCTAAGATGTTTCTGCCCCAGCATTGAACTGCATTGCTGCTCGTTACCCCGCATGTGTGGGATAAGCCTGCACCTACTGAAATAATAGTTCCGAGCAATCCGACAGCCTTGACGGGGAATGCCTGGTAAGCGCCTGAGCCATCGCCGAGCTGCCCGTAGTCATTGGCACCCCAACACCACAGTTCACCTTGGTTTGAAATGGCGCAGGTGTGCGCTTCACCAACCGACAGAGCCGTGAAGCCCGCTACCCCAAGCGGCTTGGGAATGGGCGCAATTGATTGCCCATCGCCCCAGCACCAGATTTCCTTTTCGGCTGACAATGCGCACGCAATCGAACCACCCCCATCGACCGCGACGAACGCCAATCGCCAACCCTCGAGGGCGGTCAATGTGGATGAGTTGCAGCCCGGGGCGCTCAGGACGACCTGATACCAGCGGTGGTCGCCGTTGCTCGGGGCGGAGGTGTCGTCGTAGGTCAGCGCGCTCGTGCCGAGGTCCGAGAAGCCGCTGTTGGCGGTTCCGGGGGACCGTTGCCAGGCGCGGCTGAGCGTGCCGACGGCGCGGTTGCCGTTGGTTGAGTTGGAACTGGGGGTGGTGGCGTTGGCGGGTAGGATCCCGCGTACCCGGTAGGCGACATTGACGGCCGCGGTGACGCTGCCGCCTGCGGTCGTGAGCGTCACGCCGGCCCGTCTGGTTCCCTGGGTGGTGGTCATCGTGCCGCCGCTGATCGAGCCCTTCGGGGGATCGATGTGGGTGTACGCGACGTTGGTCGAGCCGGTCGGCATCCACGAGCTTCCAAGGCCGGTGGGTGCGACCTCGACTTCGTAGCCGAGGAGGGCCAGGGCGGCGCGCTGGCCGTTGTCCGCAGTCGAGGCGGGGCCTTCGCCCGCGGCGTTGACGGCGCGCACGGTGTAGCTCGCGGTCGGGCCAAGCGGGCGGGTGGGCGCGACCCAGGCGAGGTCGACCTGGTTGGTGTTGTTCGTCGTCGCGGTGAGGCTCGTGGGTGCGAGCCAGCTTCCGGCGGCGGTGAGCGTGCGATCTTCATAGCTCGTCGTCGTGACGCCGGAGCCGCTCGTGAGCTTCGTGCCGTTGCGATAGACGTGATAGCTGGTTGCGCCGCCGACCGCCTGCCAGGTCACCTTCACCATGTCGTCGAGGTCGTCGCTGGCGGACACCGTCGGTGCCGCCGTCGGGGGCCCAAGGCGCGTGCCTGACACCGCGGTGCTCGTGACCGGAGTTGCACCCGTGGCGCTGACGACCAGACGATAGAAGCGCAGGCTGCCGTCGCTCGGCGCGCCCGCGTCATCATAGCTTGCGGCGTTGGCGCCGTTGATGGGCGCGAACCCGCTCGCGGTCGTACCGCTCGAGCGCTCCCACTGATAGGTCGGGGTGCCGGCGGTGCGGCGTGCGCTGGCGCTCGCGGCGGGACCAGCGCCGGAGTCGGTCGTGGCCCGCACGTCGAGGCTTCGCAATGCGCCAGGGGTCGCCGCGCCGCCGCTCGAGCTGAGGCGTACGTACTCGGCGTACGTGCTTTGCGATGCGGTCGCGGTGACCGCGCTCAACGTTGGCGCAGGCGCCTGCGTGTCCTGGTAGAGGAACACGCCGGTGCCGACGCTCGACCAGGCGCCAGCGTCAATCCTGACCTCGTAGCCGGTCAGTGGGCGCTCGGCGATGCTGCCCGCGGCCGACTCCGAGGGGGCGCCCTGGGTCCCCGAGACCACCGCGGTGACGCGGTAGCTGTAGCGCTTTGCGCTCGGGGCCACGACCGCGCCCCAGGTCAGCGTCACTTGATCGGGCTCGCCGCCCGCGACGACGCTGCCGGGTGCTGGGGGCAGGGCAGGGACCGCGACGGTGGCATCGAGGTAGGATGCGCTCGTCAACGCGACCCCGTTGAGGGCGTTCCAGGCGCCGCCGCTCGTGCAGTTCGCGACGTCGCAGCGGCTCACGTAATAGCCGGTCGCGTTGGCCACCGGGCTCCAGCGGATCTCGACGTCACTGGCGCGGTCGACGCTGGCGGTCACGCCGGTCGGCACAAGGCTCGTCGGGTTCAGGCGCGAGCCCGCGACCGCGGGGCCTGGCTGCGAGATGGCGCCGGTCGCGCTCGCGACCACGCGGTACCAGCGCGTGCTGCCGTCGGCCGGCGCGGTCGTGTCGTCATAGGTTGTGGCGGTGGCACCGGCGATCGGCGAGAACCCATCCGGGCTCGTGCCGGTGGAGCGTTCCCACTGGAGCGTTACCAGACCGGCGACGCGCCAGCCGCTGGCGGAACCGCCCGGGCCCGAGGTGGTCGCGGTCGTGGCGCGCACCTCGTACTGGCGTTCGGCGCCCTGCGTGGCCGACCCGCCCGTGGCTGCGAGGCGAACGTATTGTTCGAAGGTGCCCTGGGTTGCCGTGGCGGTCGCCGCACTCACGGTCGGGGCCGGGGCCTGGAGGTCGTTGTACTGCACGGCGAGACCGCCGGTGCTGGTCCACCCGCCGCCGTCGATCGTGATGTCGTAGCTGCTCACCGGGCGATCGGCGACCTTGCCCTGCGCGGCTTGCGAGCCGGGGCTGGCGCCCGCGGCGCCGAGCGCCACGACCCGATAGCGGTACGTCGGAGCCGCGGCCACCGTGACCGCGGCCCAGGTCAAGGTGACCTGGCTCGCCGAGGTCCGGGTCGCCGACACGTTGGCGGGTGCGGTTGGCAGTCCGGGGATCGCGGCCGTGTCATCGATGTACGAGGTCTCCGTGACGGGCGTGCTGGTCAGCACGAACCAGCCGGTGTCGCCCGGGCAGCTCGCGAGGTCGCAGCGATAGACGTGGTAGCCGGTCGCGTTGGCGAGCGCATTCCAGCTGACTTCGACGTCGCTTGCGCGAGCGGTGCTGGCCGTGACGCCGGTGGGCGGCGGGGTCGCTGCGAGGCAATTGCCGCCGACCAGCGTATAGCCGAGGAGGCAGCCGCCGCAGACAGCGTCGACCGCGCCCGTGCCCTCGATGCATTCGCGGTTTTCGGTCGTGCAGGGCAGGTCATTGCAATCGAGTACGACGATCTCGGGTCCGGTCTCGACCTCGATCTCGGGCTCCGTGTCGGGCGTGGTGTCGACCTCGGCCAGGGTCTCGACCTCGGGCTGGGTATCCAGCGGAGGGCTCGTGTCGGGCGGGGGCTCCGTGTCGGGCACGACCTGCGTGTCCGGTTGGACGTCGGGCGCGACATCGACCTCGCCGGTGGTGTCGATGTCGGTGGCGGTCTCGGCATCGTTGCTGATGTCGATCTCGACCTGCGTCGTTTCGATGTCCGAGGTCTCCGCATCCGGCGCGTCGACATCGGTGCCGTCGCTCAATGCTTCGACCTCGAGGGCGTCATCGTCGCCATCGCCCGTCTCCGAGTCCGCGGCTTCTGAATCGTTGGTGTCGTCGAGCTCTGAGTCAGCGTCCTCGTCGCAGGGATTATCGCCGACGCACGGCGGCGGATCCGGGAAGCACCCGGGGGCGAAACCGGCCGTCGGCAGCACACTACCCAAGACGAGACAGATCCGAGTCAGTCGGGCGTAGAGCATCGTTTCCCCCAGATGTAGCGCAACAATAATCTATCGGTGGCGTTGGAGCGGGTCAAGCGCCCTCGCCCACGCCCACGCCCGCGCCCCACGCCGCGTCCTCGTCCACGTTTGTCTTTGCCGGGTCTACGAGGATGAAGTACGTCTCGCCGTCGCTCGAGGTTACGAGGTTGCCCGATGCCGCTCTTCAAGAAGCGCTTTGATCCCAAGTCGTTGCCGGTCTACATGCACCCGGCCGAGTTCGCCCAGGTGAGCGCCGTTTTCGAGGCGACCCAGCCGGCGCGCGTGCTCGAGTGGGGCAGTGGTGGGTCGACCAAGGCACTGCTCGCACGCTGTCCGTTCATCGAGCGCTTCGTGTCGATCGAGCACCACCCGAAGTGGTACGAGCTCGTCAAGAGCGAGCTGCACGACCCGCGGCTGTCGCTGCATCACATCGCACCCGATATCGCCCCGTACTCGTACGATGTGCCGGCACGCAAGCTCGGTCCATGGATCCAGCGCGCCGAGGTCGACATCACGGTCATGGCCAACTACGTCGAATTCCCGGCGAGCCTCGGCGAGCGGTTCGACCTCATCCTGGTCGATGGTCGCGCGCGGACGTTCTGCATGAAGGCTGGTTGGGAGTTGCTTCCGGAAGGCGGCGTGATGCTGCTCCACGATGCGCAGCGCCCCGAATACCGCAGCACGCTCGCGAGCTTCCCGCGCGCTTCCATGCTCGAGCCCTTCCATCAGGGGCAGGTCGCGATCATCCGCAAGTAGAGCCCGGCTCGGAGCTCAATGACCTGGCGTGAGGTCGGGCCACTTCTTGCGGAACGCCTCGATGAGCGCCTTCACCGTCGGGTCGTCCACGACATCGCGTGACAGCGGGAGGAGCTCCAGCGATACCTTGTTGATGCCGTCTGCGTCTGCATCGCTCGGTCCCATCGCTGCGACCGCGTCGAGTGCCAGTTGGAGCTCGGCCTTCGCGCTCGCGAGCTGTCGTTCGTAGACCTCGAGCGGCACCTTTGGGCGCTCGCCACTGCCCTGGGTGCCAGGCGGAGCAACGGCAGCCGAAGGCGATCCGGGGGGCTTGCCGGCCTCGGTAATCAGCTTCTGGTAGGTGTCGACCCGGCGCTGCGCGTCGGCGCGCTTACGCTCGATGCTCGCCTTGTGCTTGGGGTCGATGAACGGCGCGCTCGCGCCAGCTGGGGCGCCGAATTTCAGCGTCATGAAGCCAAGGTGTTTGCCCTTCTGGCTGCCCGCAAACGACAGGGCGCGACCCGCGAGCTCCGCGTCGGGCGACATGCCCATGAAGTCGCCACCAAGGAACAACTGCACCTCGGGATAGGCTTCGCCGACCGCGGCCTCGTCGCGCGCGAGCAACTGCGACAAGACGATGATGACCTCGGCGCCCTGCGCTTTCGCGTCCGCCAGGGCACCCTTCAGCGCTTCGATCGGTGGCAGGATCTTCAGCTTGTCGACCTCCAGCGAGGGGGCAGGGCGGTTCGACATCAACCCGAAGATCGCGAGCTTCACGTGCTTGTCGGCGCGCACCACATCGACCAATACGAAGCGCGAGAAGAGTGGCTTGCCACTGCCGGCGTCGACGAGGTTGGTCGTCACGAACGGATACTTCGCGCGTGCCTTCAGCGACTCGAGCGCGGCGCGGCCGAGCGCGAGATCGCGTTCACCGATGTTCTGCGCACGCACGCCCTCGGCATTGTAGCGATCGACCAACAGCTCGGCCGTCGCCATCGTATTGGCCTTGGCCAAGGCAGCCAAAGGCGATACTGCGGCCCCGCGCTCGCCCTGGAGTTGGCCGACATCCGAGAAGCAATCGCCCGTGTCCAATAGGATCGCGTCGCGCCAGACGTTCGCTGCTCCGGGCAACGGCTTACCGTCGGCCACAGGCAAAGGTTGACCTTCGCCCGCATTCGCGGCGCGCTTCGACTCGATCAGTGCTGCTCTCCGGGCCAGACCGCCCAGCGGGTTGGCCTTTCAGCCGCAGGGTTCGAGCTTACCCATCATGTTGCCGGCATAGATGATGCCGATCTCCAGGCCGCTCGCCGCGCTCACGATCGGGGCCGCGGCGAGGTCGGCGGCCGCCACGGGCGCGAGCTGCACAGCCGTCTCGTCAGTCGTCGCAGGCGCCTCGGAGCGGCCACAGGCGATGACACCCAGCACGGCGATGAACCCAAGAAGCATACGCATGTCGACCTCCTATGTCTGCGGATCGGGCGTCCGCCCCGCCAATGGCGAAGCCGGATCGGGCGTCCGCCCCGCCAATGGCGAAGCTGGATCGGGCGTCCGCCCCGCCAATGGCGAAGCTGGATCGGGCGTCCGCCCCGCCAATGGCGAAGCTGGATCGGGCGTCCGCCCCGCCAATGGCGAAGCTGGATCGGACGTCCGCACCCGGGCAACTTAGGCCCCGTCGGGCGCCTGGGTCAATCCAATCAAGAGGAAGACTTCAGTCGTCGAAGATCGCCTTCAGGTCGTCCATCGTGAGGGCCGTCGATGTGAAGCCGTCCGCCGACACCACCGAGTCGAAGAGCTCCTTCTTCTTCTCCTGCAGCTCGACGACCTTCTCCTCGACCGTGTTCTCGGCGACGAGGCGATACACGAAGACCGGCTTTGTCTGCCCGATGCGATGCGCGCGGTCGGTCGCCTGGTTCTCGACGGCCGGGTTCCACCACGGATCCATGTGGATGACGTAGTCGGCCGACGCGAGGTTGAGGCCGGTGCCGCCCGCCTTGAGGCTGATGAGGAATAGCGGCGGACCATCGGGGCCGTTGTACGCGTCGATCAAGTCCTGGCGATTGCGCGTGCGACCGTCGAGGTAGAAGTAGCCGATCTGCTGCTCGTCGAGCCACTCCTTCAGGATCGCCAGATGGGACGTGAACTGGCTGAAGATCAGCGCGCGATGTCCTTCCTGGACCGCCTCCTCGATGAGCTCGTGCAGCACTTCGTGCTTCGAGCTGGCGGTCACACCCTTGGCAATCTCGAGGTCGACGAGGCGCGGATGGCAGGCGACCTGGCGCAGCTTCAAGAGCGCGTCGAGGATGGCGACGGTGCTGCCGCCCATGCCCTTCTCGGCGATGGCGTCGTACAGCTTCTTCTTCTGCATGGCGCGGACCTTGTCGTAGAGTTCCTGTTGTTCGGGGGCCAACGGGATCTTGAAGGTCTGCTCGGTCTTTGGCGGAAGATCCTTTGCGACCTCGCTCTTGACGCGACGCAGCATGAACGGCCGGATCTTCACGCGCAGACCCGCGATGTCCTCGGGCGTCTCGGCGCCCGAACGCACATAACGCGACTTGAACATCGACTTCTGGTCGAGGAAGTCGGGCATCAGGAAGTCGAACACCGACCAGAGCTCGAGCAGGCTGTTCTCGAGCGGCGTGCCGGTCAGGGCGAAGCGATGCTTCGACTTGATCTTCTTCGCAGCGATAGCCGTCTGGCTCTCCGGGTTCTTGATGTTCTGCGCCTCGTCGAGGATGAACGCGTGCCAGGTGCGGCGCTGCAGGCGCGTGAGATCGAGGCGCAGGATTGCGTACGTCGTGACGACCACGTCCGCGTTCTTGATTGCGTCGTAAGTCTTGTCGCGGTTCGCGCCCGTGAGCTTCAAGACCTTCAGGCCGGGTGTGAACTTCGCGGCTTCCAACACCCAGTTCGACGCGACCGAGGTCGGGCACACGACGAGCGATGGGTTCTCGGCGCGCGGCGGCTTCATCTCGGTGCCGCCGCCCTCGGCCGCGTCGCCCTTCTGCGACTTGTGCTCGGCCAGGAGCCAGGTCAGCGCCTGCAGGGTCTTACCAAGACCCATGTCGTCGGCCAGGATCCCGTGGAACCCGAAGTCGCGCAGGAACGCGAGCCAGTCGTAGCCCTGGCGCTGGTAGGGGCGCAGCTCGGCCCGCAGGCCCTCGGGCAGCGGCTCCTCCGCGACGCCCGAGTACTTGCGCAGGCGCGCCGAGAGCTTCTTCCACTCGTCGTCGGCGTCGATGTACTGCGAGTCGCCGATGAGCGCATCGAGCACCGGGGCGTGATAACGCGGCACCCGACCGATGCCGCCCGACAACAGAAGCTGCGGGACCTCCATCGCCATCTGCAGATGATGGGTCACCCACGAGTCGGGGAGCAGCGCCAGCTCGCCGGTCTCGAGCGTGAGGTAGCGCTTCTTGTTCTGATAGAGCTGCAAGAGCGCGTCGAGACCGTAGCGGCTGTCTTCGACGCCGACCTCGATCGCCACGTCGAACCAGTCGAGGCCCGTGCGGATGCGACCCTGCAGACGTGGGATCACCTGCTTTGTGCGGAAGCGCAGGAGGCGCTCACGCCCGAGCACAACCCAGTCGTTCTCGAGCCGCGGCAGGTGCTCTTCCAGAAACGAGAGGCCCGTCGGCGTGTCGAGGAGGGCCGTACCCGGTCCATCGGTGAGCGGCAGGCCCTCGGCCCGCGCGAGATCGAGCAGGCGCTTCTCGGTCTCGAGATCGCGCATCACGAACATCGGCTCCTGCCCTTCGGGCGCACGCAGCACCTCGGGCGAGGAGTTCGACATCACCTGCAGCTCGACCGGGTCGCCGTAACGGAACGACAGTTGGACCTTCAGGTGCTCGCCATCTTCGCCGAGGATGAGCAACGGCTCCGGCGCCTGGATGTCGGGTAGCACACCCGGGTCGGCCTCAACCTTGATGATCTCGCGCATGCGCTTGAGACCCCGCTCGAGGAACGTCGGCACCTCGCGCAGCGGCATGCGTGCCTGACGGCGCGAGAGGCCATAGGTGATGGTGCCCGTGCCGGCGCCGCCCGCGACCGGCAAGAGTGTATTGTCGCCGTCGAAGAGCCACGACGCGGTCGGTTCACCCGCCACACGCGTGCGCTTGTCGAGCGTCTTGCGCTTGCCGTTGACGATGATCTGCACCTTCAGCGACAGGCCCTGGTTCTTCAGCGAGTCGACGCGCACGCGTGGTCGCACCGCCTCAAGCTTTATCTGCATGCGCCGATCGGTGTCGGCCAAGAAGACCTCCTGCACGCGCGAAGCGGCGCGCAGGAACATGTCGAGATTGCCGTTGTCGGCGACGAGCAGGTTCGGATCGTCGTCGTCGTCTTCGAGCAGGCCCGCGATGCGCGCCGCAATCGTCTCATCGGAACGCTTGAAGCCGAGCACGTTCGGGTTCTGGAAGAGCGCCTCGCGCACCTGCGCGCCACTGATCGGCCGTTCGGCGCCGCGGCCGCGCTTGGAGAACGTCGAGCGAAGGAGCCGCACCCGCATCACGTCGTCCGGCGTGAGCGGCAGGTCGAGGCGGATCACGAGCCGATCCTCGGCCTCGTCGTTGCCGACCAGGAATTCCTGCGCGACCTCTTCGGCGTCGTCGAGGATCCGGCCCCAGCCCGCGCTCTCGGCGCCGCGCAGGGTCGGGTCGGCCAGAGCGGCCAGCGCCAACGCGACCTTGTGTTTGCAGAGGCCGTGCTTGTACGGGCACGTGCACTCGCTCTTGACGATGGTCGCGTCCTTCGTGCTCAGGAAGATCCGGACCGCGTAGTTGTCACGCGCACTGCCCGTGACGGTGCCGGAGATCCAGTTGTCGTCCTCGCGCTTGGTCTCCACTACCCGCCCACTGGCGAAGTACTGGCAGCCACGCGTGAACGTCTTCTGGCCAACCTGCTTTTTGAGCTTTCGCGTCCGCAGCGACTCGATGTCGACGGTGAGCAACATTGCCTCTTGGGCGGCCTGTTCGAACCGATTGTGCTGCGCGTCGAGCCATCGCTCGCGTCACGCAGACCCAAGGTCCGACGTCCGAACGCATCGTGGTCATGCCGCCAAGCCACGACGCCCGGGTTCAGCGGCGAGCGTTCGAGACGCCACAGCCGCGGGCGATCTCGATCACCCGACCCGACGAGCCCTGAAGGGCCCATGACCGTTTGCGGGGACCCGCACCCGGCCGAGATACCAGCGCTGGCCGCCGTCGGCTTCTGCGCTCTTCATCGCCCCGAGCCTCCGAGGCCCAAAGCACCTGGTCGACCCCTTGCCCGAATTTCGTCCGCGTGGACCGCGGCTGGAAGGCGGGGAAGGGGTAGACCCTGAGCTCGACCGTGAGAGCCGTCGCACGGCCCCGCCAACGATGGCGAAGCCAGGACTACGGCTCCCACGAAAACTGCGATCCTGGTCGGGGCGACAGGATTTGAACCTGCGACCCACAGACCCCCAGTCTGTTGCGCTACCAGGCTGCGCCACGCCCCGTCACTGGATCGCATCCGACAGCGGCTGCCCGCTGCCGTTCGGGCACCGGCGTTCCGGGACCCTGACTCGGACGCCCGAGGCAGAAGCCCCGAGCCTTGCGACGCGGATCGCTCCGAGTCGCACTCATTACGCGCCTGCGCTCCCAACCACTGCTTGCGCAGTCGGGGATCGCAGAGCGCGCTCATCCGTTGAGCGCGCCTTTGAGAACCTGCGAGGCCTTGAAGCTCAGGACCCGGCGCTCGGAGATGGTGATCTCGGAGCCGGTCTGGGGATTGCGCCCCACCCGCGGCTTCTTGTGCCGGACGACGAAGTTGCCGAACCCGGAGATCTTGACCTTGTCCCCGCTTCCGAGCGTCTCCTTCATCGTATCGAACACGAGCTCGACCAGTTCGGACGACTCACGCTTTGACACTCGGGACCCGCCCTCGAGCTGGGCATAAACGGCTTCGACCAGATCTGCTTTCGTCATCCGTCAGCTCCTTGTCAGGCTCAAGCCGCCTTCTTCGCCTGCTCCACGATGCGGGCGAAGCCAGCAGCGTCGTACACGGCGATGTCCGCCAGCACCTTGCGATCGAGCTCGATGTGCGCCCGCGAGAGCAACGCGATGAGCTCGCTGTACTTCAACCCCAGGGCACGAACCGCAGCGTTGATACGCACGATCCAAAGGCCACGGAAGTGGCGCTTCTTCTGCTTGCGGTCGCGGTAAGCATAGATCCATCCCTTGAAAACCGCCATCTTGGCGGTCTTGTAGAGAGTGGAACGGCGGCCACGATAGCCGGAGGCCGCCTTCAGCATGCGGTTGCGGCGACGGCGCGCCTTGAATCCGCGTTTTACTCGAGCCATGGGAACGAACTCCTGACGGAGGTCTGATTGGGCAGCACCCGAGGTGCTGGCGATGCTCAGAGATCCGCTGTCACTCCCCGCGAGGGGAGCGTGACGTCTCTCAAAGGTAGGGGAGGAGGCGCTTGATGTTCGGCGCGTCGGCGGGGTCCACGTAGGCAGCCCGCACGTTGTTGCGCTTGCGCTTGGAGGACTGCTTGGTCAGCTTGTGACCATGCATGCGCTTTTTGCGCTTGAGCCGGCCACTTGCGGTGACCCGGAAGCGCTTGGCAGCGCCCTTGTGCGTCTTGATCTTCGGCATTTCTATCGTCCTCTCACACGCTCGCCTGAAGAGGCGCGCCGGTGGGGGGTGTCGGGCTCAGGCTGCGCCCCGTTATCGAGGTGCGGTCCGCTGCGGGCCTTCGGTCTGCTGGCTGAAGTCCAACCGCGTGGGGCGGTTGGTAGGCACACCCGGGATTGAACCGAGGACCCCTACCGTGTCAAGGTAGTGCTCTCCCACTGAGCTATGTGCCTATCTATCGCCACCTGGGCGCCACCCGTGGGATGTCGCCGTTCGCAGCGCTTGACCCGCGTGCGGGGCGCCATCTTGCGCAGCTGGCGGGCACAGTCAAGACAAATCTTCGACCCTGCCAGCCAACCGTCCCACCCCTCGCGTCCCGGACCCAACAGCGCTGGACCGAAAACCGCTAGAAGCCGAACGGCCCGTTCTGGTATCGCTTCCCGCCCCCTCTTGGTAGAGGTTTCTCGCGATGAAGAACTGGATTGTGCTCGGCTCGGCGATGGCCCTCCTTATATGCAGCAGCGGCTGCGGCGACGGAGGCACGCGCGGCATCGGGCAGGCGGACGGGACCGATGCGTCTGAGACGATCTCGGAGGTCGATGCGACCGAGACCGCGGGCGATGCCACGGTCGAGACCACGCCCGACGGGACCAGCGACGTCACCACGCCGCCCGTCCTGCCCAATGCCTGCGACGCGGCCACGACCTGCTCGAGCGGCGTCTGCCGTTCGGGTGTTTGCGTCGTGGACCCGCCCGCTGCCGCGGTCTCTCACATCACAAATCCGTCGACGAACGAGGAGTCCGACCAGTGGCCGAACCTCGACTGCATCGACCAGACCGCGGCGGCCCCCGTGCAGACTGGCACCGCAACGTTGTATGGCGCGGTCGCGCGCTTCGGCAAAGGCAGGAAGACGATCGGGATCCGCGTCGATGTGCTGCTCGCGGAGGGCTTCGATCCGAGCGTGTGCAACGACGAGCCGACGCCCGACGCGAAGAAGGCGTGCTATCGCACCCGTGGCACACCTATCGGATCGGCCGTCTCGGTCGCGAGCACGCCGGCCAACGTGCCAGAAGAGTGCGACAAGCACGAGCAGTGCCCGCTCGGCTATCAGTGTTTCGACCCGAACGAACTCGGCGGCAGCTGCGAGGAACAGTTCGGCGTTTACGAAATAGCCGGCGTGCCGCTGGATACGCCGCTCATCATCCGTTCGTACGCGACGACGAGCGAGTCGCAGTGGCACGACACCTGGATGTATCACGTGGTCCTGTTGGCGCATCAGGTGGTCGACGGGCGCGTGCAGTACGACGCGCAGATGGTCTCCGAGGGGCAGTGGATCCTCACGACAAACTCGGTCGGGCTGCCCGCGATGTCGCCCGACAATGGCGCTATCGGCGGCCGCGTGCGCGACTGTCAGAGCACCCGCGACTCGTGGCCGATCGGCGACGTGCGGCTCGGGCTCGCCAATCCGGGGCGCTCGATCGTCTACTTCAACAACCTCGAAGACGACACGGTGCCCTTGATCGATCGCGAGACCACGGACATATTGGGCCGGTTCGCGGCGCTCGACGTCCCTGCCGGCTGGAACCGGATCGCAGGGGCAGCGCGTGTCGATGGACAGCTGGTCACGGTCGGGGGCGTGCCGGTCTACGTCGCGCCGAACTCCCTCTCCATCGTGTCGTGGCCGGGGACGCAGCCCTTCTGGCGGCAGCGTTGACGTTGACGGGGGCTCAATGAGGATCGGGTACAGTATCGCCTGCGGCATGGCCGCCGTATCGCCTTTGGCTGCCGTGACCGCGGCCGTCATTGCCATGGCGGGGGGCCTCTTCGGCGGTTGCACGAAAGACATCGCCAAGCCGAAGCCGTCCGAGCGGAGCGACGTGACGATTGCGCTTCCGGCCGCGCCGGACCTTGCGAAGAAGCCGTACGACAAGCTCAATGCCGACGGCAGCTACACGGTCGAGGGGATCCTGCGCGAGCGCGACAAGCTCATCGGCGAGTCGGTGACCGTGCGTGGGGTCGTGAAGAAGCTGCAGAAGTGCCCGCCGCCGCCGCCACCGCCGCCGCCCGAGCCGGACGCGGTTGCCGCGGTGCCGGAGGTGGTCGACTCGGACGCACCGCCGCGGCCGCCACCGCGCCCGGCGCGTACCTGCAATCCGCCGCCGAGCCTGTACCTCGTCGACGCCAAGCCGGCCTCGAAGCGCGAGCTGTTGGTGTATGGCTCGATGTGGAGCGTGCTGCCGACGCTCGGCGAAGGGCAGGAGGTCTCGCTGACGGGCAGCTTCGACATCGTCAGCAAAGACGGCGTGTTCCTGCGTCAGGCGGGCTTGTTGGTACTCGACGATCTGCCGGCGCCCGAAGCGCCGGTCGCTGAACCGGGCTCTGATACCAAGCCCTGAACGCGTTCAGCTGGATTTTCGCAACTGCGCGCGGGCGGCTTCGAGGCAGGCGAGCTTCTCGCCGAGCGCAGCCTTGGCGCTCCCCGGATAGGAGCGCAGGCCTTCGGCGAAGGCCGCGTGGAAGCGGCGCTGCGTGTCGTCGAAGAAGGCGCCGAGCAAGGGGTCCTCGGGCGAGAAGAGGCGCGGGCCCCAGGCCGCGGTGACCGGGTCGCGGTCGAAGTGGTTGGTCGGGCACAGCGCAAGCGGGCGCGCGACGATGAGCTCGTAGAAGCGGTCGCGGTCGAGCACGAGCTGCTCACGCGCCAAGCCATAGCCCAGCGACGCGAGGGCCGGGCGGATGTCGGCTTCGCGATGGCTCGCACAGAGGACGAGCGCCGAGAGCGAGCGGGTCTTCGCCGGGTCGCGCGTGAGGATCTCGGCGATCGTGCGGCCGCCCATGCCGGCCAGGATCGCTACGTCGGCTTCGCCCGCAACGAGTGGGTCGAAGCCGTCACCGAGGCGCAACGACACGCGAAGCTCGAGCTCGGGTGGGAACTGGAGCGCCGCCAGGGCCGGCAGGATCTCGATGCCGATGGCGCGGATATCGGGGCGGGCGGCCAGCGCGCAGAGGAGGATGGCGCCCTGATCATAGCCGACTTCGACCACGCGTCCGTTGGCCGGGACGAGGCCCGCCGCGGCCTGCGCAAGCGCATTTATGCGCGCGCTCATACGCAGCCGTTGCTTGCCCGGTGGGCCCGTTTCCGATACTGCATCCGGCGCTTGCGCGCCTCGCGAGGCTTCGTCGTTCACGTGTTCGAGAGTGCCATGCCCGACTTCGACCCGAACAGCGCTGAGTGCTTCGTCTACACATTCAAGGACGGTCTGCTCTCGGCGGTCGCGCACGACCTCAAGATCAAGGTCACGCGCTTCGCGTTGAAGGTGGATGCGACAACGGTGGAAGGCCGTTGGGACGCGCGTTCGTTGGTGGTCGACGCGGTCATGCGCGAAGGTCGTGAGGTCGCGAACGGGCTCGGCCAGCGCGACCGCGACAAGATCGCCAGAAACATCCGAGAGGACGTGCTGAGCGCTGATCGCCACCCCGAGATCGTGTTCAGGTCCGACACCGTGACGGTCCTGACCGGCGCTTCAGGTGGAAACAACACGGCGACGATCAAGGGCACGCTGACACTCGCGGGCCGCTCGCAACCGCTGTCGATCGAAGCGCATCGGGACGGCGATCGCTGGGTCGCCGAGGTCGTCCTGCACCAGCCGGACTTCGGGGTGAAGCCCTACTCGGCGCTGCTCGGCACGCTCAAGATCAAACCAGATGTGAAGGTCCGGGTGTCGCTCGCGGCCGCTCGGCTCTCGTTGCCAGGAGCTTCGTGATGGTTGCGCAAACTGATGATCTCGGACGTCCGCCGGGCTCGGCGTTCGCCAAGAAGGGCGGGCCCGAGGGTGGCTGGACGAAGGAGACGCTCGAGAAGCGGCTCGCGCGCAAGGTCGCCAAGGCGAGCGAGGACTTCGGGCTCATCGAGCCGAACGACCACATCATGGTGTGCGTCTCGGGCGGCAAGGACAGCTACGGCATGCTGCATCTCTTGCGCGAGGTGCGGCGCCACACGCCGTTCGCGTTCACGATGATCGCTGTCAACCTCGATCAGAAGCAGCCGAACTTCCCAACTGACGTCATCCCCCGC
>Ga0209591_10004787_pt1 | contig 15244 bp, 15 predicted proteins | sample MAT01_FD_187207 | JGI IMG/M metagenome (GOLD analysis project Ga0209591, IMG submission 187207) | Freshwater microbial communities from Lake Fryxell liftoff mats and glacier meltwater in Antarctica - MAT-01 (SPAdes) (version 2) | ecosystem: Environmental > Aquatic > Freshwater > Ice > Liftoff... | reverse complement strand
GCTCGTCGGTGGCTCGGCCGCGGGAACCGGCGGGAGATCACCGGCGGGGCGGGGCCACACGACCGGGGTGAGCGCGCCCGCGATCGGGGCGCCGATCGCGATGCCATCGCGCTCGACCGACGGGTGTGGGAACGGAGAGCTCCGGGTGCAGCCGTCGCGAAAGAAGATCATGGTGTGCACCCGCCGCACCCGCTCCGACGTGTTCGGCCGGGCGAGGTGGACGGTGAGGCCGTGGTGGAACGCAACCGCGCCGCGTGGCACCTCGACGAGCACCGGTTCCGTCGATGCGACGTCGGGGTGGGCCAGGATGTCTTCCGGCTCCGAGCCGAACACGCCGAAGATGTCGACGAACCGGTCGAGCCCGACCCGGTGGCTGCCGGGGACGTAGGCCATCGCTCCCGTGTCGCGCGTGGATCCGTCGAAGGGGATCCACGCGGTGACCTGGTCGTGCTCGGCGATCGGCCAATAGGGGTGGTCCTGGTGCGGATCGGTCTCGCGACCGCCGGCCTCCTTGTACAGGGCCTGGTCGTGCCAGAGCCGCACGGCATCGGCGCCGAGCAGTTCGGCCGCGACCTGGCCGATCCGCGGGTGGAAGGTGAGGGGCAGCACCGGCGGGTTGTCTTCCCAGAGGTTCATGCACTGCTGGAACGACTGCTCGTAGCGGCTCTTCTGCTCCAGCGGGCGCGTGTCGTCGCGTTGCCGAGCGGCCACGGCGGCGTCGACGGCCGCGCCGTACTGCTCGAGCTCGAGGTCGGTGAGGAGATCCGGCACGACGACGAATCCGTCGCGCCGAAAGTCGGCGACGAGATCGGCGGTCACGAGCTCGCTCATCCTTCGAGGGTGAGGCCCGCGGATGCAGGGTCCTCGAGCATCTGCGCGAACCGCTTGATCGCGTAGGCCGCGTACAAGCCGTCTTCGACGCGTTCGTCGTAGGTCCACTTCAACACGACGGTCCGGCGCGTGCGAGTGGGATCAGCCGGGTCGACGCGGGGCCGGCCGTAGACACAGAAGATGCCGATGGTGCCGTACTCGTAGAGGTGGTGGTACACGGGGTCGAGACCGATGCTCCCGAGGTTGGCGAAGAACGCGCTGGCGTACATCGGGTCGCCGCCGATGAACGCGTTCGGGAGCAGGCCGAGCGCATCGATCCCGTGCACGAGCCGGAAGCCGAGGCGCTTCAACGGTCCGGGCAGCTTCAGCACGAGGTCGAGCTCCTTGTCGACGCCGCTCGGGCCACCGAAGCGTTCGTCGCGCAGCTGCGCCTGCATCTCGGTGACCATCTGCTCGAACGTCTCCGACGGTTCGAACCGACGCTTGATGATCACGATCGGTGCGCCCTCGACGAGCTTGCGCTTCGCCGAATACGAGAGCCAGATCCCGTCTCGCTGGTAGAGGCCACCACCGGCGACGAACCGGTTGAGGTTCGGGTACTTCTCGAACCCCTTCACCGCCGACCAGAGCAGCACGTGGAACGGCGTGATCTGCGTGGCGGGGTGCGACTCGTTGAAGCCGCGCACGAAGGCGTCGGTCTTCGTGAGGTCGAGCGTCTGCTCCCAGAGGATCGTCGCCTCGTTCCGCGTCCGCATCATGTACGGCATGATCCGGCGGTACGCGGGGACGTCGCGTACGAGCGTCCCGTCGGCGCGCTCCTTCTTCACGGCCTGCCCTCCACGAGTGAGCGAGCCTAGTGATCAGATGTATCAGGCAGGGTCGGCCGATCGAGGCCCGCGGCGACGGTGTAGCCGGTCACGGCAGCAGGCGAGAGACTGCAGATCCCCGGCCGTGCCGGAGTGGCTCGGTACCCTTCCGGCATGGAACCGATGGGTGGCGGGGAAGTCACGAACCGTGAAGCGCGCGCGATGGTGCGTGAGGTGTCGAGCATCTGGTGGATCGTGCTCGTGGTCGGCCTGATCTTCGTCGGCTTCGGCATCGTGATGCTCTTCGACGTCGCGGCCGGAGCAAGGGTGATCTCCACGATCGTCGGGCTCTTCCTGATCTTCGACGGGATCGTCGGGTTGGTCACCGCCGGTCGCAACGGCGGCTCCCGGGGACTCGGGATCGTGCTCGGGATCGTGCTGATCATCGGGGGCATCGTCGTCGTGGTCTGGCCGGGGGTCACCTTCCTGGTGATCGCGGTCGTGTGGGGCATCACGATCGTGGTCGGCGGCATCACCCGGATCGTCGGCTCGCTCGCGGTGCGCGGCCGCGGCTGGGGTTGGCTGCTGGTGATCGGGATCGCGGAGCTCGCCGTCGGGATCGCCGCACTCGTGTGGCCGAACGTCACCGCGTACGTGATCCTGCTGCTGATCGGGATCTACGCGATCGTCGCCGGCCTCATCCAGATCTTCCTGGCCTTCGAGCTCAAGAAGGCGCCCGAGCGCCTCGGCCTGGAGTAGGAGAGCGGTCGAGCCGGTGCAGCGGATTCGACCGTCAAGCAGGAGAAGGAGCGGAGCCGGCGGACGGCCCCGAAGAGCACGTGAGTGGGTGAGCGGTCGAGCCGGTGCCGCGGATTCGACCGTCAAGCAGGCGTGAACTTGCACGGCATGCGCTTGATGCCGTGGATGAAGCTCGACTGGAGCATCTCCGGTTCGCCGGTGATCTCGAGGTCGGGCAGGCGGCGGAACAGCTCCTCGAACATCACCGAGATCTCGCGGCGGGCGAGGTTCGCGCCGAGGCAGAAGTGCGGACCGCCCCCGCCGTAGCCTGCGTGCGGGTTCGGGGAGCGGGTGATGTCGAAGCGGAACGGATCGGGGAAGGCGCGCTCGTCGCGGTTCGCGGAGTTGAACCAGAGGACGACCTTCTCGCCCTCCTTGATCGGATGGCCGGAGATCTCGGTGTCCTGGGTCGCGGTGCGGCGGAAGTGGATGACCGGCGTCGCGTAGCGGACGATCTCCTCGACCGCGTTCAGCGTGTAGCCGTCGAAGTCGGAGATCCAGAGCGCCTTCTGGTCGGGGTTGCGGGTGAGCTCGAGCATCCCGTGGCTGATGGCGGTGCGGGTCGTCTCGTTGCCGGCCACGACGAGGAGGATGAAGAACGACGCGAACTCGGTGAGCGTGAGTCGTTCCCCGTCGACCTCGGCGTGCATGAGGGTGCTGGTGATGTCGTCGGTGGGCTCGTCGAGCCGCTGCTGGCCGAGCTCTGATGCCATCTGGTGCAGGGTCATGAACGCGCCGAGGAGATCCTCGAACGAGTTCACGTACTCCGGGTCGCCGACGCCGAGGATGATGTTCGTCTGCTCGAAGACCGTCTGACGCAACGACTGCGGGACTCCGGTCATGTCGCAGATGATCCGCAACGGGAGCTCGGCGGCGATCTCACGCACGAAGTCGCACTCGCCCTTCGCGGCGACGTTGTCGACGATCTCGATCGCCCCGGTGCGCACCGAGTCGAGCAGCTTGTTGAGCTCCTTGGGCGTGAACCCACTGCTCACGAGCCGACGGAGCCGGGCGTGGCGGGGGTCGTCCATGTTGATGATGCTGCCGAGGAACTCGCCCATCCCGTCGGGGATGTCGCCGATGTTCGAGCCGCCGCGTGACGAGCAGAACAGCTCGGCGTGCCGGCTCGTGTAGATGACGTCGTCGAACCGGGTGAGGGCCCAGAATCCGGGACCCTGCCCGAAGTTCTCGATCAGCGGTTCCTCGTGGAACGAGATCGGCGCTTCGTCGCGCAGCAGTTTGAAGACGGCTTCGCGTTCGGCGTCGGGTCGGGTCCACAGGTCGAGCTGGCCGAGCTCGACCTCGGGCACGGAAAGCGGTGAAGGTCCCGGAACGGGGGTCATACCGGGAGGCTACGCGAAGGTGGTCCGCAGACGCGCCGCGCACCGGGCCGCGTTGGCCACGACTTCGTCTTCGCCGGGGACCCGGCGACGCTCCATCAGCACGGCACCGTCGACGATGACGGTGTCGACGGCCGCCCCGGTCGCCGAGTAGACGAGCCCGGCGACGCGATCCGACGGGACCGATTCGGCTGTCCCGAGGTCGAGGAGCAGGAAGTCGGCCGGGCTGCCGACCGCGAGGGGTCGCCCACCCAGGCGGGGTGCCGACTGGCCGGTCACGATCGCCCAGGCGTCGGCGGCGGGGAGCATCGCGGGGTCGGCGGTGGTGTGCTTCTGCAGGAGCGCAAGGAGCTTGACGTCCTGCATCAGGTCGAGCGAGTTGTTCGACGCCGCACCGTCGGTGCCGATCCCGATCGCGACCCCGGCGGCCCGGGCGGCGGGGTAGGGGAACGCCCTCCCGGTCGCGAGCTTCATGTTCGAGGCCGGGTTCGTGACGATCGTCGAACCGCGTGCCGCGATCAGGTCGAGCTCGGCGTCGTCGAGCCACACGCCGTGCGCGAGCACCGTCTGGTCGCTCAACACCCCGAGTCCGTCGAGATACGGGGTGGGGCGCATGCCGTTCGCGGCGAGGCAGTCGTCGACCTCACCCTTCGTCTCCGACAGGTGGATCTGCAGCGGGACGTCGCGCTCGGCGCTCAGTGCACCGAGTCGGCGCAGCGAGTCGGCTCCGACGGTGTAGATCGCGTGGGCCGCGAGTGACGGGACGACGCGTGGCCCGAACTCGCCGAGCCGGTCGAGCGCTTCGGGGACCGCGTCGATGCGGTTCCACTCGGGCGCATGGGGAGTCTCGATCACCGGGACGCTGATCACGCCGCGGAGTCCGGCATCGAAGACGGCCCGCGCAATGTCGAACTGGAACCAGTACATGTCCCAGAAGCAGGTGGTGCCCGACCGGATCATCTCGAGCGCGGCGAGCCGGGTGCCCCAGTAGACGTCGTCGGCGGTGAGCGCAGCTTCCGCGGGCCAGATGCGGGTACGCAACCAGTCCATGAGCGGGAGGTCATCGCCGTAGCCCCGGAAGAGCGTCATCGCCGCGTGGGTGTGCGCGTTGACGAGCCCCGGCGTGAGCGTGAGCCCACGGCCTTCGAGCACGGTCTCGGGAGGAGCCCCGTCGGCGGTGCCGCCGACCGTCTCGCCGAGTTCGACGATCACGCCGTTCTCGACGCGCAGCGACACCGGGTCGCCGTCGAGCACGACGTCGCGCACGACGAGGCTCATCGCATCTCCGCCAGTGCCGGGATCACCGCGCCGACGTCGGCGACGATGCGGGCGCGGTTGGCCTCGGCGCCGGCGGCGTACTCCTCCATGGTGAGGTTCGTCGGCTCGAGGCCGTTGCCGAGGTTGTCGACGACGCAGACGGCTGCGTAGGCGAGGCCGCTCTCCCGGGCGACGACACACTCCGACGCGATGGTCATCCCGACCACGTCGGCGACGCGCGTGAGCGCGCGGACCTCGGCCGGGGTCTCGAAACGCGGCCCCGTGGTCTGTGCGTACACGCCGCCGTCGATCAGACGGGTGTCGGTGACGCGGGTCCACACCGAGATCAACTCGGCCCGCCACTCGGCATCGAACCCCGGGATGGAGTGGCCCCGGGCGTCGTCGAAACGGGTGGGGTTGGCCCCGGGAGCGTAGAAGTCGTCGGGGGCGACGATGGTGCCCACCGGCCAGTCGGTGCGCAGGCTCCCCGCCGACGAGATGGCGATGATCCGGTCGCACCCCGCGGCGACCAGGGCGTCGAGGTTGCGGACGTGATCGAGCCGATGGGCCGGGGTGAACGTGTCGAGACCGTGACGCTCGAGCCACACCGCGTCGTCGGTCTCGAGCAGCGGGACCCCGACGTGCGCGATGCGCCGGGCCGACTCACTCGCAGCGGCGCGCATCACGCCGTGACCGCCGATCAGTGCAAGCTTCGACATCGCCGGATCCTAGAAGCGAGGTGGTTCAGGCCCGCAGCTTGTCGAGTGCGCGCTCGAACACCTCGAGCTCCTCGGGGTCGAGCCGGTCGATCAGCTCGCGCTGGAGGTCGTCGAGGTGAACGGCCAGACCTTCGTCGAGCTTGGCTTCGCCGTCGGGCGTGAGGACCACCCACTGGACGCGCCGGTCGGTCGGGCACGACGTGCGGACGACGAGACCGGCGTCGACCACCCGGTCGACGAGACGGGTCGCGCCGCCGCTGGTGAGGCCGAGCTGGCACGCGAGCTCCGACATCGTGAGGCGGGTGCCGGGGGAGCGGCCGATCCGGAGCAGCACCTCGAAGAAGGAGCTGCTCATCGCCGAATGCGAAGCCAGCGACGCATCGAACGCACGCTCGAGCCGGCGGTGGGCCTCGTGGAGGAGCCCGTAGGTGGTGATCCGGGGGTCGTCTCGGTTCCCGGCCGCAGTCATGACGCCAGCATAGCTCCATGTACTTGACAAGTCAGCTAATGTGGTGGAAGATAGTTGCACAAGCAGAAAATGAGTCCTCAACGACATCCCTACGGAGGTTCCCATGACCACGGCCCAGAGCAGCACGAGCCAGACGACCGGTCTCCCCGAGGCCGGGATCTGGGCGATCGACACCGCCCACTCCTCGGTCGAGTTCGTCGTCCGTCACCTGATGATGGCGAAGGTCCGGGGCAGCTTCACCGACTTCAGCGGCACGATCGAGATCGGTGAGACACCGGAGACCTCCTCGGTAGAGGTCGAGATCCAGGTCGCGAGTGTCAGCACCCGCGACGCCCAGCGCGATGGCCACCTCACCTCACCCGACTTCTTCGACGCCGAGGCGCATCCCACGATCAGCTTTCGCTCGACCGCGGTGCGTGACCGGGGCGGCAACAACTACGCGGTCGACGGGGACCTCACCCTGCTCGGCACGACGAAGCCCGTCACACTCGGCCTCACCTACCAGGGCACCGCCCGGGACCCGTGGGGCAACGACAAGGCCGTCTTCTCCGCCGAGGCCGAGATCGACCGCGAAGCATGGGGTCTGACCTGGAACCAGGCGCTCGAGACCGGTGGCGTGCTGGTCGGGAAGAAGGCCAAGATCGAGATCGAGGTCGAGGCGGTCAAGCCGGCTCCGTCGGACGGGTAAACCAGAACTCCCAGGGTGTCGCCACCGGCCGGACCGCGCTCATCGGTTCAGCCGGTGCGGCACCCTGCCGATGCTCTGGGCATGACTGGACCGGACCCATCCCGGCACCCGCACGCCCCGAGTCGTCGGGTCCGGGGAGTCACGGCCGGTGTGCTCGTCGTCGTGGCTTCCCTGCTCCTGCCCATCGGGCTCGTGACCGTCTGGCTGCGCGAACAGGTGCTCGACACCGACGCCTTCGTCCGGACGGCAGGCCAGGTGGCGCGTGATCCCGCCGTCCAGCGCGACGTGTCCGACAAGGTCAGCACCGCGCTCATCGAGCAACTCGACGTCGACTCCACCGTGCAGGGTGCCGCCCGCTCAGTGCTCCCCGACGCGCTGGGGGGTCTGGCCGGCCCGCTCGCGGCCGGGGCCGACGCCACGATCCGCCGCGCGACTGCCGAGGTGGTCGCATCGTCGCGTTTCGAGGAGTTGTGGGAGGTCGCGGTGCGGCGGGCCCACGAGAACGCGCTCCTGCTCGCAGAGGGCGAGCCCGTCGCCGGGGTGGAGACGCGCGACGGACGCATCGCGGTGAACCTCGACCCGATCGTGGATGCCGTCGTCGCGCAACTCCCCGGTCCGATCGCGGCGCTCATCCCACCCGTCACCACGGGTGACGACATGGTGCTCTTCCGCTCGAGTGAGCTGGCGTCGGCCCAACCCGTCGTGCGCGGAGTCGACGATGGCTGGTGGGCCATCCCGGCCGCCTGTTTGGTCCTGTTCGCAACGGCCGTTGCGATCGCGTCGCGTCGCCGCCGGACGCTGCTGGCGGTCGGGGTGGGGATGGTGCTCTCGTCGAGCCTCACGTTCTTCGTGCTGCTGATCGCTCGGCAACGACTCGTCGACGCGGCGGCGTCTCGCGTGGCGCGCACCGCCACGACCGCGGTGTTCGACGCGGTGGTCGACCTGCTCCGGACCGAGCTGTGGGTGACCGCGGCGATCGGCGTCGCGCTCGTTGCCGGAGCGATCGTCTTCGGCCTGCTGCACCATCCGCAGCCGGTCGAGGCCGCGCCGGATTCGCGACCCACCGACGATCGGCTGGTGCCCGGCGAGCAACCCACCATCGCGTCGCGAGCGGCCATCCCGACACCGGATCGTTCGAGTGGCAAGCCGAGCACCGAGCCGGCGGAGGTCACACAACCGACCTCGTCCAGCTCGTCGGGCAGCACGTCAGGGAGCTGATGGCTCGGGTTCGACAAGGGCCCGGGCGGCGGCGACCGCAGCGGCGGCGTTGAGCGAGCCGTAGCCGTAGTCGGAGTTCGGGACCCCGCTCGTCCGGCACGTCGCAGCTGGTCGACGCGAGGCGCTCGTGATCACCGTCTCGTGCAGCGCGGGGCGGCCACGCGCCCAGGGCGCGGTCTCGAGCGCGAGTGCGTAGGTGCCGGTCACCTCGGGCGCGGCCATCGAAGTTCCCGAGACCCGCGTGTACCCGCCACCGATCGCGGTGGTCATCACGTCGAGTCCGGGCGCGACCAGCGTCGGTTCGGGTCCGAGCGGGCCGGGCCCACGGGCAGAGAACCGTGCGATGCGTCCTTCGCCATCGGTCGCGCCCACCGCGACGACCTCGGGTTGCGACGCCGGGAAGCCGACCGTGCGACATTCCGGACCCGCGTTGCCTGCCGCGAACACGTTGAGGATCCCCGCTGCGTACAACGCGGTCATGGCCCGACCGAGCGAAGTGCTCGGTTCCTGGATCGACCACGAGTTGTTGACGATGTCGGGTCGCAGATCCGGATCGGGTCCGCGTCCGGCGTCGGGGGCGAGCATGAACTGGAGCGATTCCAAGACGAGCTCGAGGGTGCACTGCTCGGCGGTGCAACCCCGGGCCGCGATCCACTTCGCACCCGGCGCCACGCCGGTGGTCCTGCCGACGGCGAGGCCTGCGACGGCGGTGCCGTGGCCGCCTTCGTCGCAGGGGGCGTTGGGGCAGCGACCGGTCGGGTCGAACCATCCGGCGGTGCGACGGAAGCTGTCGGCGAGATCGGGGTGTTGCGCATCGACCCCGGAGTCGACGATGCCGATCACGGCGCCCCGTCCGGTGACCCCGGCGGCGCGCGCCCCGGGGACGCCGGAATCCACGAGGTTCGTCGGGATCGCGCTCGGTGCGGCCTGCGGACCCGATGCCACCGCGCTCACCTCGGCGTCGAGGTCGAGCTCCCGGCCGCCGACGACCTCGGTCACCCCGTCGATCCGGGCGACCCGGTCGGCGAGGGTCTTGGGCGCGTAAAAAAGCACGGCATTCGACACCCAGAGCGGCGTGGCCGAGATCCGGTGGGTGCGGAGGAGCCTCAGCAGGGCCGGACGGCCGGACGCGTCGCGGTAGGCCCGTCGGAGCGCGACGACGGTCAGGTGGCCGCGCCGGTTCCAGCCGGGCTCGCGCACCGCGGCTCGCAGATCCGGGCGCTCCACGAAGGTCGCGACCCAGAACTCGCGGGGCTTCGTGGAGCCTGTCGGGGAAGTGGAGCTTGTCGGGGAGGTGGTCGCGCCGGCGCGTGCGGGGGTGGGGGTGGTCATGAGCCCCGCGGCGCCGAGAGCGGTCGCGAGGGCGAGGAAGGCGGCCGCGAGCCTGCACCGGGAGCGCACTCCTCGCCGTATCGTCGCGACCCCGGAGCCCCTTGAGCCGGGTGGGTCCGGTGGGCCCGGATAGGTTCAGTCCTGTGACGCACCACGAGGGGACCGATCCCCGCTCCGCCGATCCGCTCGATCTGACCGGACGGGTCGCTCTGGTGACCGGAGGGACCCGCGGCGTCGGCCTCGGGATCGCCGTCGGGCTGCTCACGGCGGGCGCCGACGTCGTGGTGTGCGGCCGGACGCCACCCGAGGAGCCGATCACCGGTGGTGCGCGCACCGCCGGGTTCGTGACCGCCGACGTGCGCGACGCCGACCAGGTCAGCGGATTGTTCTCGGAGATCGCATCACGCTTCGGTCGCCTCGACGTCGCGGTGAACAACGCGGGTGGCAGCCCGGTGGCCGAGGCCGCGACTGCATCGCCGCGGTTCTCGGCCGCGATCGTCGGACTCAACCTGCTGGCGCCGTTGCAGGTTGCGCAGGCGGCGAACGCGGTGATGCAGACGCAACCCGACGGTGGTTCGATCATCAACATCACGTCGGTGAGCGGTACCCGCCCGTCGCCGGGTACCGCGGCCTACGGCGCCGCGAAGGCCGGGCTCATCAACCTGACCGAGAGCCTCGCCGCCGAGTGGGCGCCGAAGGTGCGCGTCAACGCGGTGTGCGGGGGTGCGGTCGCCACCGAGAACCTGCACCGGGGCCACGGCGGCGATCCCTACATCGAGTCGATCGAAGCTACCGTCCCGATGGGTCGGCTCGCAGATGTCGCCGACATCGCCAACGCGTGTCTGTTCCTCGCGTCGCCGCTGGCGTCGTACATCTCGGGTTCGAACCTGTTCGTGCACGGCGGCGGCGAGGTCCCGCCGTTCCTCCTCCTCGACCAGAACGGGTAGTGCATGGCCGTGCAGGGTGAGATCGTCGGACCGATTCCCGACGGACAGGATCCGGAGGCGTACGACAAGCTCCGCCGACGCGTCATGTGGACGATGCCCTACGGCCTCTACGTGCTCGGCAGCACCGACCGGGCCGACCGGCGCAACGGCATGACGATCAACTTCGTGACCCAGTTGAGCTTCGATCCGAAGTGGATCGGGGTCGGCGTCGAGCGGAGCGCGTTCACGCACGAGCTGATCGAAGCGGGCGGGTGCTTCAGCCTGTGCATGATCGACCGCGAGGACCGTGCCATCGTGCGGAAGTTCACGAAGCCGGTCGAGGTGGATCTCGCCGAGCGTACGTTGAACGGCTTCCCGTACGTCGAGCGCATCACCGGTGCGCCGATCCTCGCCCAGTCGGTCGCGTTCCTCGACTGCGAGGTGCGCGACACGATGACGGTCGGCGAGCAGACCCTGTTCGCCGGCGAGGTGGTCGACGCCGGCTTCCTCAAGCCCGAGGACACCCCGGTCCTACGGATGGAAGACACCCGGATGTCTTACGGCGGATGAACGACGGCGGCCGAGAGCTCGAGCGTTGGGGTGGGTTCGGGCCTACCTGACGGTGGCGCCGCCGTCGACGGCGATGACCTGGCCCGAGAGATAGCTCGTTTCGTCGCTGAGAAGGGTTGCGATGGTTGCGCCGAGCTCGGCGGCCGTGCCGACGCGTCGGAGCGGCACGTCTCGGGTCATCGCCCCCGCGAAATCGGGATCGAGGAACGTCGAGCCCATGCCCTCTCCGGAGGTGGCTCCGGGGCACACGCAGTTCACCCGTACGCCCATCGGCCCGTACTGCACCGCCGCGAGTCGGGTGAGGGCGACGACCGCCCCCTTGCTCGACGTGTAGGCCGCGCCCATGCCGTGGCCACGCAGCCCGGCGGTCGACGCGATGGTCACGACCGCGCCGCCGGCCTCGAGCCGGGGGAGCACCGCGCGGAGGGTGAGGAACGTGCCGCGCAAGTTCACGCTGATCACGCGGTCGAACGTCTCGAGGTCGGCATCTCCGATCGCAGTCAGGTCGGCGGGGTCGAAGATGCCCGCGCTCGTCACCGTCCCGTGCAGGGTGCCGAACCGGGCCTCGGTGGCGTCGACCGCCGCGATCACATCGGATTCCCGGGCCACGTCGGCGGCGGCCACGAGCGTGCGCGACGGATCGGCTGAGCTCTCCGCGACGGCCGTCGCCCCGGCCGGATCGAGGTCGACCAGCGCGACGTTCGCGCCGGCTGCGACCAGATGCAATGCAGTGGCCCGGCCGATCCCGCTGGCCGCGCCCGTGACGACGAAGGTTCGTCCGTGGAAGTCGGGCATCGTGGGCTCCTCGCGTCGGCGCGGTTCAGGGAATGATGCGCGGGCGGATCATGAGCCGGGCGGCGGTCTCGAGCCGGCTTCCGGCCGACTCGGCGGTCTCGCTGCCCGATACGAGCCCGATGATGCACGCGAAGCACACGAGCTCGAGCACCTTCACGATGTCGTCGCGATCGGGGAGCTCGTCGTCGCCCAGGGCGATGTCGATCCAGGCGACGACCATCTCGTGGAAATCGGTCTGGGCCTCGAGCACCGACGGCTCGACGGCGAGCACCGCGGCGACGACCGCCTCCGCGAGCTTGGGTCGCGACGCGGCTGTCGCCATCACCATCCGCAAGGCCTCGGCGACCCGTTCGACGGGGTCGGGCCCCGCGGGAGGATGGGCTCCGAGTGTCTCCGACAGCGCACCGCCCCACGTGAGCAGGACCTCGGTGAGGAGGTGGTCCTTCGAGGCGAACCAGCGGTACAGCGTCGCGAGGGCCACGCCCGACCGCTCGGCCACGGTCTTCATGACCACCGCGTCGTAGCCACCGGTCTCGGCCAGCTCCATCGCCGCCGCCACCACCAGGGCCCGGCGTTCCACCTGCTCGTCGGAGAGCGTCCGGCGGACCACGACCGATCGGGTCGTCATCCGTTCGTCCCATACGTGGCGTACGTGGCGTGCATCCGGTGTGTCCCCCTCGGTGTCCCGCCCGTGTGCCGCGGGACGTGAGAACTCATTCTATAATCAGTTCTCAACTACTGGAGCCGAGACCCGAAGGGGCACACGGTATGGCAACGACGATGCCGCGCGGTACCGCCGAACTGGCAGATCTCAACGACCCCGACGCCTTCGTGGCCGGGATCCCGCACGAGACGTTCGCCCACTGGCGGGCCAACGACCCGGTGCACTGGACCGAGCACCCGACCGAGCACCCCTACTGGTCGGTCACGACCTACGACGAGGTGATCGCCGCCAACCGCGACGCCGGGACCTTCTCGAGCCAGCGCGGTGGGGTCTTCATGATGGACCCCGACGCCGAGACCCTCGCCCAGCTCGGTCTCCTCATGCTCACGATGGATCCGCCGCGCCACACCCGGTACCGGCTCCTCGTCAGCCGGGCGTTCACGCCGAAGCACATCCGCGACCTCGACGTGTTCATCCAGCGCAGCACCCACCGCATCGTCGACGAGGTCATCGAGAAGGGTTCGGCGGATTTCGTCGTCGACCTCGCGGCCGAGCTCCCGCTCCAGGTGATCGCCGAGATCATCGGTGTGCCCCAGGAGGATCGCCACCTCGTGTTCGACTGGTCGAACCGGATGATCGGCAGTGAAGACCCCGAGTACGCGGTCGCTCCCGGCGACGCCGGCAACGCGCAGATCGAGATGTTCACCTACTGCCAGAACCTCTGCGAGGACCGGCGCAAGAACCCGCGCGACGACATCCTGACCGCGCTCATCAACGCCGAGGTCGACGGCGACAAGCTCGATGATCTCGAGCTCAACACCTTCTTCATGCTGCTCGCCGTCGCGGGCAACGAGACCACGCGGAACCTCATCGCCCACGGCATGTACAACCTGTTCCAGTTCCCCGACGAGCACCGCAAGCTCCTCGAGCACCGCGAGCTGCTGACGCCCGGCGTCGAGGAGATGCTCCGGGTCGGCACCCCGGTGCTGCACTTCCGTCGTACCGCGACGCGTGACACGCAACTCGGCGACACTGCGATCGCCGAAGGAGACAAGGTCGTGCTCTGGTACGTGAGCGCGAACCGCGACGAGAAGCACTTCGAGTCGCCGATGGAGTTCCGCATCGACCGCACGCCGAACGAGCACATCGCGTTCGGTGGTCGGGGACCGCACTTCTGCCTCGGTGCCAACCTCGCCCGTTCCGAGATCCGGCACCTGTTCGACGAGGTGCTCGAGCGCATGCCCGACATCCGCCAGGCCGGTGAGCCCGAACGGCTGCGTTCCAACTTCATCGGCGGGATCAAGCACCTCCCGGTGGAGTTCACCCCCGGCCGCCGCCATGGTTGAGGGCGGCCGCGAGCACGGGTAGCACTTCCTGCTCGACATCGCCTGACCTAACATCCGCGCTCATCGGAGCGAGCCCGTCCGCGAGCATGCGGACTCCGGCGCGAGCGAAGGAGTCGTGATGCCAGATGTCGTCGTTCCGGCCGGTCAGGGAAGCACACGCGAGCTGCCCCTGGTGAAGAAGTGGTTGTGGGTCCTCACGACCACGAACCCGCCCGAGGGTCGCCTCGATCCGGTGTCGAAGTGGTTGTGGCTCACCCGGGCGGGGGTGTTGCCGATGACGATCGTGGCGGCCGGACTCGCGGGGTTGCTCGCGGTCTACCGGGACGTGCCGGTGAACTGGTGGTGGTTCGCGTTGTCGGCGATCGGCCTCGTGCTCGCGCACATGGCCAACAACCTCATGAACGACCTCTTCGACCTCGAGGTCGGCACCGACACCGCCGACTACCCCCGCAACTTGTACTCCCCACACCCGGTCATCTCCGGTGCGCTCACCCGCAAGCGCCTCGCGACCTACGCGTTGGCGGTCAACGTGCTCTGCCTCGTGGTGATGGTCACGCTCACCGTCGCGCGCGGGTGGCCGATCCTCGCGTTCGCGCTCGGGGGCTTCCTCCTCTCGGCGGCGTACACCGCGCCACCACTGCGGCTCAAGAAGCACGGTCTCGGCGAGCCGACGGTGCTCATCGTGTGGGGGCCGCTCATGGTCGGTGGTACCTACTACGCCGCGACGGGAACGATCCCGGGCGCCGTGATCCTCGCGTCGCTTCCCTACGCGATCCTCTGTACCACCGTGCTGATGGGCAAGCACATCGACAAGGCTGCATGGGACGGGCCGGCCGGGACGCACACGCTGCCGGTGATCCTGGGCGAGCGGGTGGCGCGGCAGGTGACCCGGGGGATGTTCGTCGCGTTCTACCTGTTCGTCGTCGCGCTCGTGATCGTCGGCATCCTTGCGGTGTTCACCCTGGCGGTCTTCGTCTCGTTCACGCTGTTCTTCCGCGTGTGGGCCGCGTTCGGGGAGCCGAAGCCCGACGTGTCGCCCGTCCCGAACCCGGTGTGGCCGCTGTGGTTCGCACCCCACGCGTTCCTCCTGACCCGGCGCGCCGGGAGCCTGTTGCTGCTCGGCATGATCGCCGGTGCGATCTTCGGCTTCTGAGCGGCGACGTCAGCTCCGGTCGGCGGGTTCGGGATCGTCGAGGTTGTCGTCGCGCGGGTCGTGGAGGTCGAGGATCTTCACCGGCTCGACCTCCCAGATGCCCCACCGGAGGTGCCAGCGCCGCACTGCACGCGGCGCCCACCAGTTGGCCTTGCCGGCGAGGCGCATGAACGCGGGGACGAGGGTGGCCCGGATGAGGAACGCGTCGACGAGCACGGCGAGGGTCAGCCCGATCCCGAACAGCTGCACGACCTGGACCTTCGACGTCGAGAACGCGATGAACACGATCGCGAGCAGCAGCGCAGCGGCGGTCACGATCCCGCCGGTGCGCT
>Ga0209591_10004785_pt1 | contig 15250 bp, 19 predicted proteins | sample MAT01_FD_187207 | JGI IMG/M metagenome (GOLD analysis project Ga0209591, IMG submission 187207) | Freshwater microbial communities from Lake Fryxell liftoff mats and glacier meltwater in Antarctica - MAT-01 (SPAdes) (version 2) | ecosystem: Environmental > Aquatic > Freshwater > Ice > Liftoff... | reverse complement strand
TGTCCGAACGTTCAGGCTGACTGCCGGGGAACGCAGACTGTCAATTTTATTTTAGCCCAAACGCTACCGTTTAAACATGAAGTTTGTGCGCCAAGTGCATGGCTTATTTGGACTTTCGGGCCGATCGCCGCCCGTCGGCGCAGGGCCGTGCGGTGTCACCGGATCACTTCGCCCTGCCACCGGTACTCCCCCATTGCATCAAGCTGCGGTGGGCCAGCGCCGACCGACACCCGGAACAACAGCACCGGCGCCCCCAGGATGGGCGACAACCAGCGCGCGTCGGTTGGTATGTAACCCACACAGGAACACAAAGGCTCAAAGAACCATCCGGAAGGCCCGCCGAGGGACTGCTGCAACGTCAGTTCCCCAAGGTAATCGCTCGGTCGCTGCTGCAGACTGAGAAAAGGATTTGGTTGCGCTTCAGCAACAGGTTGGCGCAGGCCGGTGGCACCCTTGCGAATATGGTCCAGTGTTGCGGCCATGCGCAACGCTCCCAAAGTCGAGCGCACAGACGCCAGTTCCGCCTGCCCCTGCACAAACCGGACTTCGCGCAGCAGGACCACGATCAGGGTCAGCACGATTGCGGCCATCATCCCCCACTCGATCACCCGCCGATTGACGGTGGCGCGGCCCAGCGCGGGGTGGTGGGCCGTCGCCAACTAGCCGCCCCCTTTTCCCATTGCCGCCTGTCCCATGCTCCAAAGCGGCAGGAAGACTCCAAGCGCCAGTACCAGAACCAGCACCGCGATCACTGCCAGCAGGATCGGCTCGATGGCGGCAGACAGGCCCTTGATGTTGTAGTCGGTCTCGCGTTCGTACATGCCTGCAATCTCGAACAGCAGCGCATCGAGCTCTCCGGTTTCCTCGCCCACCGCGATCATCTGCAGCACCACGGGGGTAAAGACACCGGTTGCGGCAGCACAGCGCGAAATACTCTCGCCCCGTTCGATCCCGTCGCGCATCTGCTCGATGCGCGCACCGATATAGGCGTTGTCCACCGTTTGCGCCACGACGGTGAGCGCCTGTACCAGAGGCACTCCGCTCTGGCTCGACAGGGCAAAACTGCGCGCAAAACGGGCCAAAGTCGCTTTCAGCACAATATCGCCAACGATGGGCAACTTTAGCTTGCGACTGTCCCAGCGGTAGCGACCGGCGGGCGTGCGCAAGTAGCCGCGCAGCAGCACCGCGCCCCCGACCAGTCCGGCCAGCAGCAATGGCCACCAGGCAAGCATCCACGCCGAAAACCCGATCAGGCCGCGCGTGATGATCGGCAACTCGGCATTGAAACCGGCAAACACCCTGGCGAACACCGGAATGACGAAGACGTTGATGATGACCACCGCCATCGCCATGGCGATCATCACAAAGGCCGGGTACCGCAATGCCTGCTTGATGCGTTCGCGCACGTCGCGCTCGAACTCCAGGTGCTCGTTCAGGCGCAGGAACACTTCCGTCAGCCGACCGGTCATTTCGCCGACCCGGATCATGGAGATATAGAAGGCTCCAAAATGTACGATGTGGCGGGCGAGCGCCACGGACAACTCGCGCCCCTGGTCCAGGCTGCTGCGGATGTCCTGCAGCATCTCCACCATGGCCGGCTTGCTGGCGGACGCCTGCAGGCCTGCGAACGCGCGCAGGATCGGTACGCCGGCCTTGTTGAGGGTATACATCTGGCGCGAGAACACCAGAATGTCCTCCACCACGATCGCCTTGCGGTTGAGGCGCACCCACCAGTCAGACGATGCGCTGCCGCTGTCCGCGGTGGCGATCTCGATATGGACCGGCGCCACCCCCATCGTGACCAGTTGGTCTGCGACGGCACCCTCGCCCGCAGCTTCCAGCTGGCCTTGCACCAGTTCACCGCGTCCGTTGCGCCCGCGCCAGGCGAAGGTTGCCATGCTGGTTCAGTCTGCCGCGTCGATGTCCTGCCCGACGCGCAGCGCCTCGGCAATCGAAGTGCGTCCTTGCCGCACCAGGTCCAGCGCGTGGTGCGAAATGGTCTTGCCTTGCATGCGCGCGCGCCCTGCCGCCAGAAAGGAAGACGGGTCGCTGCGGGTAGCGGCGGCGGTCAAGGCGGCATCCATCTCGAGTAACTCGTAAACGCCCTGGCGTCCCGCGTATCCAGTGCCATTGCAGGCGGAACAACCGCGCCCGCGTTTGGCCAGGACGGTTTCGCCAGACGGCAGCATGGCATTCAACCATGCCTGTTCCTGCGGTGTGTGCTCCCGTGGCTCGGCACAGGAGTCGCAGTTCAATCGCACCAGGCGCTGTGCGATCACGGCCTGCAACGAAGTCCCCACCATGAAGGGTGGTACACCCATGTCGAGCAAACGAAAAGGCGTGCTGACGGCATCCCGGGTATGCAGCGTGGACAGCACCAGGTGCCCGGTGATGGCGGCACGCAGGCCGATTTCGGCGGTCTCGGCGTCGCGCATCTCGCCCACCAGAATCACGTCCGGGTCCTGGCGCAGGCAGGCGCGCAGTACGCGCGCGAACGTCAATTCGATCTTGTCGTTCACTTGCACCTGCGACAGGCCGGGCAGGCGGTATTCGACCGGGTCCTCGACCGTGATCACCTTGAGCTCGGCCGCATTGATCTCGGCCAGGGCTGCATAGAGGGTGGATGTCTTGCCGGAACCGGTAGGCCCGGTCACCAGCACCAGCCCTGAACTGCGCCCCAGGATTTCACGGAACCGTACCAGCATATCGGCCGGCATGCCGATCGCGTCGAGGCGGCGCATACCGCCGCCCTGGTTGAGCAAGCGCATCACCACCGACTCGCCGTAATTGGTGGGCAGGGTCGACAAACGCACGTCGATGGTGGTGTCTTTCAATCGCACACTGAAACGGCCATCCTGTGGCAAACGTTTTTCCGAGATGTCCAACCCGGCCATCAACTTGAGACGTTGCGCGAGTGGCGGGCCGACACGCTTGTCGGCTTCGGTCTGCATTTGCAGCACACCGTCGACGCGCACGCGAATCTGCAGGCCAGTCTCCTGCGGCTCGATGTGTACGTCGGACGCACCAACCTGGGTGGCGTCCTCGAACATGGACTGCAGCAGGCGCACCACCGGCGCGCCCTCGAGCCCGGCATTGGCCGTGAGTTCGCCAAAATCGACCGCGTCGCCCAGGTCTTTTTCCAGGGCACGCGCCAGGCCGCTGATTTCCTCGGTACGCCGGTACAGGCGGTCCAGTGCCAGCGGCAGCTGGCTCTCCGGCACCGCAGCAATGCCGATATTGCGCTTGAGCAGCCGCGTCAGCTCATCGTAGGCCGACAAATCGAGCGGGTCGGCCAGCGCAACCAGCAGGCTGTCGCCCTTGTCTTCGAGCACCACCGCTCGAAAGCGCCGGGCGGCAGATTCCGGCAGCAGCTTGACCACATCCGCGCGAAACGGAAAGGTCTTGAGATTGACAAACGGAATGCGCAGTTGGCGCGCCAGCCCGTTGGCCAGCAACTCGTCGGTGATGATCCCGCTCTCAATGAGCAAACGCCCGGTTTTCTTGCCGGTCTGGCGTTGCAGCTCCAGGGTTTGCTGCAACTGTTCCTGCGAGATCAGGCGTTGCTGTACCAGAACGTCACCGAGGCGCAACTTCTCGGGGCGACCCGATGCAGGACGCGTCTCTTGCGGAGCAGTGGCTGGGGATGCGGCCATATTCAGCGATCAGTCCTGGGAGTTCTGCATCCCGAAAATCGTAGCACGTGCGTGGCGGTCAGTGCAGGTGCCGCGGCTTGCGCCCGCCTCCGTGGCCCGACGAACCATGACCACCTCCACTGCCACGCGGACGTTTGCCAATTTCCAGCGAACTTGCCAGGGCATCAAAACGATGCGCGAACAACTTGTCAACTTCGGCCACCACACCCGACAATTCCGAGCCGTCGAAATGGCGCTCCATCATCCCGACAATGTCCTGCACCAGCAAGTCGCGCTGAACCTGCATGATGGCCGCCGGATTGGGGCCAACGAACAACATGGTGAAGTCATCGCGTGACTCGGCCCATTCCTCGTCTTCTTCTTCGTCGTATTCGGTGTCGTAAAAGCTCACTTCGATGGCTGCACCGGTTTCGGCTATTTCGTTCAGGTTCATGCACATCTCGTCGAGCGCCTGGCGAAAGTCCTCGTCGCCAGCGACCGTCCAGCACAACTGCAACAGATGCTTTGGGGCATCGAAATTGATGCCAGGCTCGTCTTCGTACGAGCTTTTGGCACCGTCGGCAAGGGAACGCGCCCCGGCGTACTTCCAAAGGGGTTTCAAGGCGTCCTGGATCTGCTCAAACTGGACTGCCGCGCGCAGCGGCACTTCGCCGTGGACATGAATCTCGAAAGGTGCGTTGGTACGTGCCATGGAATCGAAGTGTAGTGGTGCCCGGGACCGGAATCGAACCGGTACGCCCCTTATGCAGGGAAGCGGCGGATTTTAAGTCCGATGTGTCTACCAATTTCACCACCCGGGCGAGTGTTGGCATTGTCAGTGAAAAACTGCGGGGTTGCCAGAGCTCGTCGGGCATAGGGGTTGGCCAGCGCCTGATACAACCCGCGGACTGGAGGCGCGACCCGGAGTCGAACCGGGCTGCCCGGATTTGCAATCGCTCGTCCGTCAATAAATTCAAAGACTTACAAGCGTGCTACTGATTGCTGTGACGCCACAGTTCAAGGCATAGCCAGGACAGACATGTCGCCACGCCGCTCCACCCGCGCGAAGCGGTCAAAAAGGGCATCATGCCCTTGCTGAACGTCACAGGCGGGTTGGGAAGGCAGCATGGCTCGGATCAGTGCTGCGGGCCTACTCGTTCAACGGCGGCTCGAACTGTGCCGACATATCTCGCGCACCATGAAGGATGCGCTCGATCCGAAGCACCATTGGACTCGGTCTAAAAAAGATCACATAACGACCATGCACACAACTACGAAGGCCCTCCCCCAACTCCGGCCGAGCCACGTAGGCCATCGGCGCCTTCAGCAGCCGCAGGCACTGCACGCGCATTTGGTCGATGAACCGGATCGCATCGGCCGGGCTGTCCTCGGCGATGTAGTCTGAAATCGCTTCCAGGTCATCCGCTGCCACTGGCGAAAACTGCAACAGCATCAACCCCTGCCCTTCACGGCGGCGGCCTTGTCCTTGTACTTCTTGTTCAGGCGGTCAAACACCGCATCGGAATTGCGCCCTGGCCCACTGGCAGCACCCGCCGCAATGGCCGAGCGCAACTCCTGTAGCTTCAAGGCCTGCAATTGCTCGTGCTCCTCCAGCAGACGCAACCCGGCGCGTATCACTTCGCTGGCGTTGTTGAACCGTCCGGCGCTGAGCTGCTCCTTGACGAAGGTTTCGAAATGGACGCCGAGGGCGACGCTGGTTGACATGGCCATCTCCAGAACAACTATTAACAACCAATAGTAACCAAGACTCTACCAAAACGAGCGCCCGTGGTTGCATCAAGCCCTTTCGGCCGAAATTCAGCAGCCAGGTCGAACACCCGCCTTGACAACACCGACTCGACCATGGCGGCGGTGCCGTTCAGCGCACCATGCCCAGCCGGCCAGTTAGTGCACTTCGAAAAAGCGCAGCGGAAACGAAAACCCATGGTTGATGCCAACGATCGTCGGGCAGCTTGCGCCTGCGCCGATAACTGGGGCAGTGCAGTCCGTCACACACTTGCCGGCCTTTGCGCCTGCGCCTGCGCCAGCGTCACCCACCCATCATTCGCCCTCACCAAGCCGCCAACAACTGCGCACTTGGTGGGTCAGATTCCGGTGAGCACAGGGGGGTCAGATTTGGTGAGCGCCGAGGCAATAGACGCGCAGCCCTTTCAGACTGGCCTCGGGTGTCTGCGCACCGGAATAGTCGATGCCAATATACCGGGTGAAGGCGGGGGCCATCGTCGTGCCGGCGTGACGCTCAGGCCAGCACTTTGAGACCGTGCTTCTCGACAATGGCCAACAGCTTCAGCGCCATACCGCTCGGCCGCTTGGTTCCAGCTTCCCATTTCTGCACCGTGGATTCACTGGTGTTCAGAAAGCGCGCAAACACCGGCTGGCTGACATGCGCCCCCTCTCGAATGCGTTTGATCTCTTGGGGAGCGATCTCCACCGGCGCCGCCAGGCAAGACTCGTCGAAATCACGCATGGTCGCCTTGTCGATGGTGCCGGCACGGTGCAGCCCCTGCGCAGCGCTGTAGATGGCCTCGAAGGCGTCACTCTTGAATTTGGCTTTATTCTTCATGGAATAGCTCCTGAAAGTCACCTTGACCCAATGCAGATGCCAACTCGACATCCGTCATGCGACCGTATGCCTGCGCGAGCCTCCTGAAATCAGCGAGCTCGTCGAGGTCGATATTGGCCCTATCCTTCTTCGCAAAGAGGTATGCGAACACCCAATAGCGCCCACCCTTTGCCAAGACAATGGAGCGGTGCAGGTTGTCGTTCAGCCGCTTCTTGAACACGCCCCCGCCCAGATCGTCGGCCTGCCCCTGAATGACCTCCAGAATCGCAGCCTTCAAGGCCGCATCACCAATAAGCGCCTTCTTGGCAGCCTTGCGGAACCAGGCCGTCTTGAAAGCTCTCATGGAAGGCTTCTTTGGCATGTCGAAGTGTAGCACTCAGTCCTACTTTATGCACAAACCCTCGCTACTATACCGACCGGCCAGTGGCGCTCGCACCTGTCAGCACAGCTGACAGCCAAAAAGATGCCCGGGCAACCGTGAGGCTGCACCGGGCGAGGGGGGAGAAATTCGATCAACGGCATTACCACCGGCAGCACCGCCATCGACGGTGCTCCGGGTCCTTCATGCAGCCTGGGCCAAACCCTTCCACTCGTTCGGAGTCAGCTCAATGAGCTTGCCCCCCAACGCTTCGAAGTCGGTGGCTCGGTCGTAGTCCTCGACGTACTGCGAGTAATGCGTGACGGCGTTGACCAACCCGTACCCCGACAGATCGCCTCCACCGATGAGGTGCCGCAGAACACCCGCACGCTCCGTGTCGTTGAGCGTGTAGCGGTTGGCCAGCACCTCGACCGTTTTCACGGAATCGCCGCTCAGGCGAATGTCCCGCGTACTCTGCAGTTTCCGGGCCACCTGGTGGAACGTCGCCTCGGACACAGCGGCTTCCACCACATCGCGAACCTTCAGGAAGAAGGCCCGATCGTCCGCGGCCAAAGTGTCGTCCTTGAAGACGGTGAGCGAATCCTCAACAGAGGCCGGCGAGCGCCCGACATGGGTCTTGCGCAGCGCATAGTCCGACGCGATCAGCCCGTTCTTGCATACCAGGCGGTAGATGTGGCCGCCGGGCCGAAACTGTCTTAATTCTTCCGGTTTGACCGTGCGTTTTCTTCGGCGTTCGTCTTGTTCAAATCATCGTCTTTACGCGTCTTCTTCGGGCTGCTGAACGTTTTCTTCAAACTGCGCCTGAGGGCGTGTGCGTGGTCGATGTGACTAGGCCGGTTGACCCGGTGCAGGAACGACCATGGCGAAGGCGGGACAGCGTAAGTGTTTGTGTTGCAAGGGTTTATTCGATGCCGACCCTCGCAACATCAATCGCCAGAGGTACTGCTCAAACACCGATTGCCGTGTGGCCAGCAAGCTTGCCAGCCAGGCCGCGTGGCTGATCAAACCCCAGAACATGGACTACTTTCGCGGCCCCGTGCACGTGGTTCGCGTGCAGGCCTGGCGAGCGGCACATCCCGGCTACAGCCGCGCCAAACCCACCAAGGCGGCCACGGCGGCGGCGTTACAAGATTCCTTGATTGTGCAAGTGATTGATTCCATTGAAGAAACACCCACTCGTAGCGAGATGCTTGGATCCGGTGGTTTTGCAGCGTTACAAGATCTCTTGAATGCCCCAACGCCAGTGCTGGCGGGGCTCATCGCGCATTTGTTCGATGTCACGTTACAAGATGACATAGCCAGCACCACCCGCCGACTTGTACAAATGGGGCACGACTTGATGAATCGGAGCCGCCATGAGAACGCCCAAACAAGTGCTGCGCCCTGAGCGGCTGCGGCTTGTGCCAGAACAATTCAGCTGGGTTGACCAAGCCCTGGTGCAATGGCGCTTGATCGATCGCCTTGATGCGCGAGCGTGCGCGCTGTATCTGTTTTTGGTGACGGTTGCCGACGCACAGGGCTTGAGCTACTACGGCGCAGCCACGCTGGCCAAACGGCTGCGTTTGAGCGAATCCGAACTCGGTGCAGCACGGCTCCAACTGATGGAGTTAGACCTCATCGCCTACCAGGCCCCGCTGTACCAGGTGCTGTCACTTCATGAGGCCAGCGCACATAAACCACCATGCCGCCTACCAAGCGCCAGCACATCGGTGCGACCACGCCATTCAAGCGCGGCCTCGGTAAGTCTGGCCCAACTCATCGAGATGGAGAGCCGCCGTGCTCGAATATGAAACCTTTTGCCAGATCAAGGACCACCTGGGTCGCCAGCACCTGAACGTGGCGCAAACCGCGCGTGCTCTTGGTCTGGATGTTCGTACCGTTGCCAAGTGGGCCGACGTGCAAACGTTTCACCCCCGCGCCACGGTGCAACGGGTCAGCAAACTCGACGCCTACAAAGGCCAGATCGTGCGCTGGCTCGATGCCCACCCGTACAGTGCCCAGCAAATCTACCAACGCCTGTGCGAGACTGGCTACTCGGGCGGCAAGACCATCGTCAAAGACTATGTGCACCGCATCCGACCCCACCCGCCTGCGGCGTTCCTCAAGCTCGACTTCGCGCCCGCCGAAGCCGCTCAGGTGGACTGGGGTGAATACGGCAGCATTGCCGTGGGCTCTACACGAAGGCGTTTGAGCTTGTTCTTGATGGTGCTGTGCCACAGCCGTCGCATGTACCTGGAGTTCACGGTCTCCCAGACCATGGAGTTCTTTTTGCAGTGCCATGAGAACGCGTTTACGGCATTTGGCGGTGTGACCCAACGGGTGATGGTCGACAACCTCAAATCGGCGGTGTTGCAGCGCCTGGTAGGTCAGGCCGCAGTGTTCAACCCGAAGTATCTCGACTTCGCCCGCCACTGGGGCTTTGAGATCACCGCGTGCAATGTGCGCAGTGGCAACGAGAAGGGGCGCGTCGAGAACGCAGTCGGATACGTCAAGAAGAACTTCCTTGCCGGTCTGGAGTTGGCCGACTTCAGTGCCATGCAGCCAGCCGCCCAATTGTGGGTGGACACGGTGGCCGACGTGCGCACGCACGAGTCCACCCATCAACGCCCCATCGATCACTTTGAACAAGAACGGACGAAGTTGCGCCCCCTCAATCCGGCTGGTTTTGATCTGGCGCGGATCACAAACGTGCGCGCCACCAAGCAGTTTCGTGTCGCGCTGGACTCCAACCACTACTCGGTGCCAGCCCGCTGCGCGGGCCAGCTCCTCACGCTCAAATCCTATGCCGATCGGGTGTGCATCTATGAACGCGACCAACTTGTGGCGCGCCACAAACGTAGCATGGACCGGCACCAGGATATTGAAGACCCCGAGCACGCGAAGGTACTCGTGGCGCAGCGCAAAAGCGCGCGCGAACAACGTTTACTAGTGCAATTCCTGGCTCTGTCACCGCGCGCCCAAGCCTACCTCCAAGGGCTGGAGCTCAAGCGCATCAACGCGCGAGAGCATATGCGCAAGATTGTGGCCCTGGCCGAGATTCACGGCAAAGAAGCGGTCTGTCGCGCCCTGGATGACGGTCTGGAGTTACAGGCATTCAGCTCGGAGTACATCGCCAATATCCTGGCGGCTCGCAGGCGTATCGGTCCCGAGCCCGCCGCCCTGCAACTGACAAGGCGCATGGATTTGCTTGATCTGGAAATGCCCGAGCCAGACCTATCCATTTACGACCGAAACCTTGGAGACGATTGATGCCAGCACACCCAAAAAAGCAGACCCAGTGCACGACCGATACGGATGCCCTGCGAGCGCACTTGGGTGCGCTTAAGCTTTCGTTCATGTTGGAGAACCATCAGGCGTTTGCAAAGAGCGCCGCCGACAAACAACTCTCACATCTGGACTACCTCACGGAGCTGATCAGTGGCGAGGCTGCAGCGCGTGATGACCGCCGGGTGCAGCGCTGCATCAACCAGGCTCGCTTCCCCGTGCTCAAGACGCTTGACCAGTTTGACTGGAACTGGCCTACGAAGATCAACCGTATGCTCATTGCCAACCTGTTTCACCTGGACTTTGTGAGGCAGAAGGCCAACGTAGTATTCATCTCCGGCACCGGGTTGGGTAAAAGCCATCTCATGACGGCATTGGGCCATGCGGCGTGCCAGCAGGGGCACTCGGTGCTGTTTACCGGTGCCATTGAGATCATCAACACACTGGCCGACGCACAGGTCAGTGGCGGCATCAAACGCGCCATGCACCACTACATCAAGCCTGAGCTGCTGTGCATTGATGAGTTGGGCTATTTGCCCATCGACAAGTTCGGAGCCGATTGCCTGTTCCAGATTCTGAGTCACCGCTATGAGCGCGGTGCCACCTTGATTACAACCAACAGAATCTACAAGCAGTGGGCAGGCATCTTCAACAACGATGCCGTCCTCACGTCGGCGCTCTTGGATCGCCTACTTCACCACGCCGAAACTGTAACCATCACAGGCAAGAGCTATCGCTCAAAGGACCAGATCGAAATCTGACGCACGGTTCAGTTCATCCCAAAATTGTCCGCAAACGCGGTGTAATCGCCAAACCCCCCTGCGCAATTTCAAACCGGCCGAAATCAGGCATGTTGGCTCCGGCGGCCACACAGGCAAGCCCAACACATCATCGGCCTCATCCTGCGTCACTACCAGCACGTCAACGGATTGCTCAACGACCGGACCTACGAGCCGCGCCTCATGGAACGCGAACACGAGGGTCGGACGGTCTCGATCATCGACGAGTGGTGCATGGGCTACTACATCGGTATCGCGGCCGACATGGCCGCCTGGACACCGTTGCTGGTCTCTCGGCCCAAGCTATTTTCAACAATTCTTCTGTACGGCACTACGGACGGCTGGGAGACCCTGAAAAAGAAATCGCTCAGCGCTGCAGAACACGAGGCTGCCGCCGATTCGCTTGCCGACTGCGCTCAACAGATACACGCCTACTGGTTGGAGCAGCGCCGGCAGGGACTAAACCGCGGTGATGCCCCTGCGATCATGCCCAGCCGTGAGCCGAACCGGAACCCTGGCAAGGTTGGGCGCAATGAGCCGTGCCCATGTGGCTCGGACAAAAAGTTCAAGCACTGTCACGGCGGGCCAGGTGCCGAGGGTCCTTCTACGGGAAAGCAGTGGTTTCACTGAGCATGAAGACAAGGTAATCACGGCTGGTTGACGACAATTACCCTGGCCGGCGTGTCAGGGTAGTTGACGCCAAGCACACGGCGATGCTGTTGTCAGCGGTCACGGGGGAGATATGCGGTCAATGACCTGGTTACCGATACCTCTCGCCGGCGGAGGCGCCTTGGCGCATGCATTGATACCCAGCGACATGACTGCCGGCGAAGCAGCAATTATCTGTACGGCCATTGGCGCACTTGTCAGAACGCCAGTGGAAGTCAAGCCGACGATTGAACCCCACGTAGAAGCGGAGAAGTCGGAGCTGCGAACTCCAACAGACCTTGAGCTAGAAACCCGCACCGTTGTCAATACGGATCGTGCGGCCTATTACCTGAACCGCAAGCCTCAGACACTTCGTGGCTGGGCCTGCCACGAAAACGGTCCGCTTCGTCCACTTCGGATCAACGGTCGCCTTGCATGGCCTGTCGCCGAATTGCGCAGATGCGTTGGCCTGCGAACTTAGCAGCCATGCTCCAAGCTCTCGCGAGAATTCTGGCTACCCCGCGTGCAGCGTCTCCGAAAAGCGACGGAGGCATAAGCCCGACTCACTCGAATCGAAATCGGCAAGCGAATCTGGCCCGCTTTGCAAATAAGTATTCGAATCGTCCCTTTCTTCGTTCTGACGCTGGCGGTGGACGCCCGGATCAGACTGCGAAATCGGAAGTAGCGGCACTGGTGTTGGCGCTACACGCGCATTTCTTCAGGCCGACCTGGACGCCCCAACGACTTGATATGCGTTACGTCCAGCGGGCGAAGATCAAACCATTCGCCTTCAAGGCGCTGTCCACGGAAATGATCGTGAAGATCGCGCTCTGCCTGGCTGTAGTTCTCAAAGTACGCAAAGTGCTCAACAGCGAATTTAAACGGCAGCTTGACCTCGAACAGGCGAGTCCTGGACTTCATGCTTACAGTCTTGCCGATTTTGAATCCGTACTCGGATCGGAGGAGATAGACGTATCCTGGCGTGGCCAGAGTCGACAGGCGACGAGACACAGCAGTGGCTGGCCTCCTACTTGAGAAGGAAATTTGGTCGAGGTCTGGAAATCGTTCGGCAAACAGGTCAGCAAAGCCGTAGCGATGAATCACTGAGTCAGCGAAGCCGAAAAAGTCCTTCGTCTTCCAGTGCGTGCGTCCTGCGGGGAGCGGCTTCAGTGTGATCTGAACCTCCCGCCAGTCCATTCTTACACCGCGTTCACCTTTGTCGATACAAACGCCGAGCGCTCGAACTTGGCCGATCGCTTCTTCATCGTTCCAGTCCGCGTATACAACGCCTTCACCGGATTGAAGTCGACGCAGCAAATCGCTGGGAGCGGGTAACCACTCGTCTGTGAAAGGCGAGAAGCTTGAGGGGAGCGCATTCGGTGAGATACGCCAGTAGGTCTTGATGGTGATCATTCGCGAAAATTGGTTTGTGTTCCGCCTAACGAAGACAAACGGCGCCGCAGGCGTCCATCTTGGGCGACCAGTTAACTCTCGTTTTTCGAACCTCTTATCCGTGCAAACAGTTTCTGAATCCTTCCAATGATCCACACAAAAGAGATGACGACGAAAACCTGGACTAGGCTGGCCACAAGCGTCTCATACGTTCGGTCAGACCCAAATGCGAATAGCGCACCCACGGCGAAAAGACTGCAGATCACCCATAACAACCGATCCCTCAACGCCCAATCAGAAGGAGGACTCTTGTCGGTTGCTTGCCGGCGCGAATCTTTGGGTTCACCAACGTCATGTTGGCGGAATGTCCCCGTCCTTACCCATCGTCGTGCAAAAAAGATGAACAACGTTGCCACAGGCATGCCGAACCCGAGCCAAAGAAACATCGTGGCATTGGCTCTGTGCGAATCTCTGACAAGTACGAGTTCATCGAAGGTCGTGTTCAACACCTTTGCCCAGTTGCAATACTTGTCTTGACTCTCCCTTTCACACGCGGAGTACCACTTGGACATGGCAATGTGGACCTCGCGAATCTCCGCTTGAATAACGTGAGCTCGATAAAAGCCCCATGCAGAAAAGGATAGGCACGCAACCAGTGCCGTGCAGGCTACTAGAAACGCAAGTCTTCGAATCTGCGATTCCATGCGATAAACGTTAACGTCGCCGATCAGCCGACGCCGAAGACGGCCGGATGCAGCGGCCTGTCAAGCCTCATTGCTGCACTCGGGAAAGTGGATGAGAAACTCAGCAGGCAAGTTGTAGTCGATCGCACGCTCGTGATTGAAAAGGAAACACCGTTCCCGCCAAGGCTGGAAGCCCCCCTGGGGGTTCGGAAACACAGTCTTGGATACTCGTTTCCAAGTGACGGTTGTTACGGGCTTCTGGTTCTCAAGAATGCCGATTACCTCGATGAGCGCGCGGCCCGTGTCTTCGTCTAGCTTACCTAGAAAAATGCCATCGCCTGACTTCATGCGACGAGCAATGCAATCGTCGGCGTCATACTTGCGACTCCGTATCCCTGTCGTCGGTGCAAAGATAGTCCCCTCTGCCACCATCCTTTCCAAGTCAGATGAAGCAGAGAAGTTCAGGCGCCAAAATCGTTGAGGCTGTGGCATACGAATGGTTTCATCGTGAGGTTTAACGTAGTGTAGTTAGGTCAGCCCGGTGGATACACCCGTAGCGTGACGATATATCTTCTTTGGAAAAACCGTGAAACCCGGTGCGCCCCATTCCGGAATTCATAAGAGGCGAAAAATCACAAAGCCTGTTCCATATCAGCAACTATGAGCCTGTAGGCCACTGGGATCCGACACTTTTTGCGCGGATTCCGTAACCGAATTCGAGGACGTTATCGATCACTGCCGATGAACGCAGAGCGAGGGATGGCCACATACGGCAGCACAGATAGCCGGAGATCCCTCGCAGGATCGCGGGCCGTCATGTGGTCGGCCGACACGCGAGATCGAAACGGTGCGAAACAATTGAGCCGCGGCGGTGCCATATTCGGCCCGAAGCGTGAGAACCAGGGCGGCTCATCAACCGAGAGCGGAGGTCAGGATGATGCACACCAATAGTCAGGTGCCGGAGATCGGCTAAGTGATTCCCAAATGACCGACCTCACCCGGCAACAGCTCTGCGCCGCGCTGCAGATCTCAGAGTCCACGGTGCGCCGGCTGGAGCTCGATGGCATGCCCTGCACCCCGGTAGGCCGAGGAAAGCGGTACGATCTCGCCGAGTGCAAGCTGTGGCTGAGGGAGTACAAACCATGTCAACCTGGATCGACAAGAAAACCAGTCGCCGTCACGCTGCCGTCATGCTCGGCGGCCGACGCCTTCATCGCATCTGCCCTGAAAATGCGACGGCGAGTGACGCCAAGCGGCTTGAAGCTGATCTGAGGCAGTCCCTGATCGCCAGCGCGGCCAATTCCGCCGCATTGGTGACGGGCGACCCAGGACTGACCGACGTCATCGCCCTGTACGTTCAGCATGCTGATACCCTGCGTTGGCCAGCACCGGCCAAACTGTGCGCCGCGCGCATCGTGCCCTGGTTGCAGGGCCATAAGGCCTCCGAGGCCCGTATCGTGGCGGCCAATATCATCCGGGACATGCGGCCGCAGTACGAGGCCGCCACCATCAATCGCAGCCTGGCGGCGCTGAAGAAGGGCTTGTCACTGGCATTTGACGCCGGCATGACACCGATCAACCACGGCCTGGCGGTCAAAAGCCTGCCAACCCACAACAAGCGCGAAATCTTCCTGACGGTCGAGCAGGTCAGCCGCTTGGCCAGCAGCGGATCCGAGGCCGTCCAGGCTGCGGTCTGGATTGCGCTCTTGACCGGCTGCCGCCGGGGCGAGATCCTGAAGTTGCGCCAGGAAGACATTGGCACGGACACCATCACGATTCACAGCGGCAACACCAAGACCAGGCGCACACGGGTGATCCCGATCGCGCCAGGCCTGCGCCAGTGGCTCAAACACGTGCCCCTGCCGTACAAGGGGACCACGAGGGCCTCA
>Ga0209591_10004784_pt1 | contig 15257 bp, 19 predicted proteins | sample MAT01_FD_187207 | JGI IMG/M metagenome (GOLD analysis project Ga0209591, IMG submission 187207) | Freshwater microbial communities from Lake Fryxell liftoff mats and glacier meltwater in Antarctica - MAT-01 (SPAdes) (version 2) | ecosystem: Environmental > Aquatic > Freshwater > Ice > Liftoff... | reverse complement strand
TTGTCGAGCCGATAGTTCTCAATGGCGTCGAAGTCGCTCTTGCCCTGTACCAGCAGCCCTATGTAGCTGCGCACGATATCGCTGTTGGCCACCCCGGCTCGCACCGGCAGTGCCTTGTCCACGCGCTCGAGCACCGGCTCGATGGTCTTGATGTAGTCCCCCACCAAGGCCAGACCGGCTACGGCCGTGAGGTCGTAATTGAGTTGCTTGACTTCAATTGTGCGCATGCCCGAATTGTCCGGGCGAGGCCGACTTTGTTCAACCGGCGGCTTCACCTACAGGGTGCTCGTTTACCGAGGTGGGGTCACGGATTCAGGTACAAGAAAGAAGGCCGGGCAATTTCGACGGGCTTTGTCGAGTCGACGATCAATCGCGTGGTCGGACGTCGAATGTGCAAGGGTGAGCAGATGCGTTGGAGCCGCAGCGGCGCCGACGCCCTGATCCAGGTTCGCGTTGCAGTGCAGAACCGAGAGTTCAATGACGTTGCGAAGCAGAACTTCTCGTGGTCGGGAAGCCGGCGAGTGTCGTGATCCTGGATGCGACCATCCCACCATTTTTAACGGCTTCCTTCGACACGGATGGTCATCGACGAAGACAAGCGCTATTTGGGCAGGATCAACATCGCCCACCTGCTGGTGCACGACAAGGCCGACGACGTGGCGCGGCGCGGCGCTTCGGGGACTTGAACCTGGTCTCGTCCGCGGTCGTCGATGCAGGCGGGCAGCTGCTGGGCCGCATCACCGACGACGACGTACTCGACGTCCTGCGCGGACAGGCCGAGCGCTCTCAATTCGCCAACACAGGCCTCGAGGAGGAAACCGACACCTTCGCCCCGCTGCTCGTGGCCGGCCGACAACGCGCGCTCTGGCTCGGCGTCAACCTGTGAAATGCGCTCGTCGCGGCGGGCATCATCAGCCTGATCGAGGTCAGCATCGACCAGATGGTGGCCCTGTCGGTGCTGATGCCTGTGGTGGCCAGCATGGGGAGCGTCGCCGGCACGCAGAGCCTGGCTCAGGCGATCCGCGCGATCGCGCTGAAGCAGCTGCTGGCGGGCACCCGTTGGCGGATGTTTCGGCCCGAGTCGGCGATCAACGGGCTCAACGCGGCGCTGTGTGCAGTGGTGGTGGCCGCGGTGGCGCCGGCATCGTTCGGCAATGCCGCCCTGGCTGCCGTGTTCTCACTGGCGGTGGTGTTGAATCTGTTGACCGGCGTGTTCGCGCTCACCGTCATCGCCATGGGTCTGTCACCGCTCGGCGTGCACCCGGCGCTGGCCGGTGGCGTGGTGCTGGTGGCAGTGACCGACGCCTTCGGCTTCGGCGTCTTCCTCGGGCTGGGTTCATGGCTGTTGCTGTAGCCCCAGGTCTGCGCCCCGCGTGGGCACCGACCGCTGCTCAGCCCCGCTTGCCTTGCTCGAACGGCAACCAGCGCCGCAGTCTGTCGGGCACCTTCCGTCCCGTCGCCGCGCGGGCGACCAACGCGGAGCCCGCCACCGAACCCAGCAGGCGCACCGCGAACGACGGATGGCGCCTTGTCGAAAGCCACAAGGCCACGGCCCCGGCCAATGCCAGCCAGTGTTCACCCGGAATACCGGGGCGCGTGTCGTCGAATTGCTTGATCTTGTCGAGCAAATGGTCGTTCATGAGGTGCTCCTCTTTAACAAATCAATTAACTTGGAGCCGACGTTCATTGGTTCCAGACGGTTATGCTGTAGATGACAGGAAAGCAGCCAGCGGGGAATTACCGCGAAACTCGTTCCGACGCGGGCTACCGCGTTAACGAACAAGGAGCCGTTCATGCTGAAGTGGGCCATCATCTTCTTCGTCATTTCACTCATCGCAGGTTTATTCGGCTTCACCGGCGTCTCTTCCGGCGCCAAATCGATAGCCAAGGTCTTGTTCGTCATCGCGATGGTGATCTTTCTCGTCGTTCTTGTCTTCGGCGTGTTTTTGGGCATGCTGGTCTTCTGACTTCACGCCACCGTTCGGGCGTTGGCCGTGACAGCGGGCCAGCTAGCCGCGCAAGGGTGGCATTGAATCGGATCGCGACACGAAGTTCATCGCCAAGCCATTGCCACACCAGCGCAGTCCAAGCGGCGGGGGGCCGTCTTCGAAAATGTGACCTTGATGGCCCCTGCAGCGCGCACAGTGGTACTCGGTGCGCGGCAGGACGAGTGCGTAATCAGCTCGGGTGTCGAGGTGGCCGGCTATCGGTTGCGTGAAGCTCGGCCAGCCAGTGCCGCTTTCGTACTTGTAGCGGCTGTCGAACAGCGGCAGGTAGCAAGCCGCGCAGATGAATGTGCCGGCACGCTTCTCTTCGTTCAATGGGCTGCTGAATGCTGGCTCGGTGTCGGCCTTGAACAGCACCGCATAGGCGCTGGGGCTGAGCTTGTCGCGCCAGAATTCACTCGGCCTGTCCAACGGGCTCACCATCTCGACCGCCGCGTTCGGGGTCGGCGGACGGGGCCGCGAACAGGCCGCGAGCAGCGGCGTGGCTGCCAGCGGCAGGGCGCCCTTCAGCACCAGGCGACGATTCATCGGTGGAAAGCGCCAGGGCGCCTTGTTGCGGGTTCGTTCGGTGGTTTGCTTCATGGGAACTTTCGGTAAGCGTTGATCCCTCGGCACATGTCCGTGTCCGTGTCCGTGTGCGTGTGCGTGTGCGTGTGCGTGTGCGTGTGCGTGTGCGTGCCTGCATGCAGCATGCGTTTGGCACGGGAGCGGGTCTGTGCGGCGGCGAACTCAGCGCGAGTCCAGCTCGCTGGACCCGGGCGCGCGATGACCAGTCCGTTATCGAGAAGCACGCACCACCCGACCGATGGTCAGGCCCTGAACCAGGATCGAGAAAACCACGACGCAGTAGGTCAGCGTGAGCACGGTGTCGCGGTGCGGACCGACCGGCAGCGACAGCGCCAACGCCACCGAAATACCGCCGCGCAGCCCGCCCCATGTCAACACGCGCCAAGAGCCTGCCGGCAAGCCGAAGCGGCTACCGAATGCGGCCACCGGCAGACCCACGGTCAGGCACCGCGCAAGCAAGGTGACGACGATGGCCACTGTGCCTGCGACCAGCACCGGCAGCGAGAAGCTGATGAGCAGCACCTCCATGCCGATGAGCACGAACAGCACCGCGTTGAGAATCTCGTCCAGCAACTCCCAGAACATGTCGAGGTAGCGGCGCGTGTTGTCGCTCATGGCCAGCGCGCGGCCCTGGTTGCCGATGATCAGGCCGGTGACCACCATGGCCAGCGGCCCCGAGATGTGCCAGTACCTGGCTAGCGCGTAGCCGCCGGTCACGGCGGCCAGGGTCAACAGCACTTCGACCTGATACTCGTCCACGCTCTTCAGCAACCGGTAGGTGAGGTAACCCAGCACCAGGCCGAAGGCGATACCGCCGCCAGCTTCGCGCGCCAGCAGCGCCATTGCCGAGCCGACGCTGGGCTCGCTGCCGCTGACCAGCATGCCCAGCAGCAGCGTGAAGATGACGATGCCCACACCGTCGTTGAACAAGGACTCGCCAGCGATCACGTGTTCGAGATTCTTCGGCGCGCCGGCCGACTTCACGATGCCCATCACCGCGATCGGATCGGTGGGCGAAATCAACGCGCCGAACAGCAGGCAGTAGATCAGCGCCAATTCCAGGCCCACCCAAGGCAACGCCACCCAGAGCCCGTAACCCACGATAAAGGTGGACACCAGGGTGCCGATCAACGCCAGTGAAGCCACCGGCCAGCGCAGTGCCTTCAACTCGCTCAGGTCCACGTGCAGCGCGCCGGCAAACAGCAGCAACGACAGCATGCCCTGCATCAGCACGTCGGAGAAGTCAATTGAACGCAGCAGCGACTCTTCATAAGTGCGCAGCGCGTGCGACACCCCGACGATGTCGAGGGCCACGATCACGAGCGAAAGACCCAGCGCGATGACCATCACCCCGATGGTCGTTGGCAGATGCACGAAGCGGTGGTTCAGGTACGCCAGCAGCGCAGTGACGACGAGGCAGGCGGCGGCGATGTCGAGCATCTTGCGTGGGGGCTGCGGCTCAGCCTTCGGCTTCAGCCAGATCGATGCGCTGGCGCGACTCGATGTAGATGCGCGTGATCTTCGGGAAGCGCTCGCGGATGGCGCGCTCGATGCGCACGACGGTGGCGGTCGCATCTTCAGCGGCCACGCCCTCGGCGAAGACGACATCGAGTGCCAGCAGCACATCGTCAGCGCCGATGTACATCGTCAGCGGCAGGCCTGCCTTGAGCACCTGCGGCTGCCGTTGCGCGATGGCGCGGATGGCGGCCGCCGTCTCGGCCCGCACGCCCTCACCGACGAGCAGGCCGCGCGATTCGCGAACCAGCAGCACCGCCACGCCCGCCAAGATGCAGCCGATGACGACCGAAGCCGCGCCGTCGAGCACAGGCATGTTCAGGCTGTGGCTGGCCCACACGCCGACGGCGGCCACTGCCAGGCCGGCCAGCGCCGCGCCGTCTTCGGCCAGCACGGTGTAGAGAGCCGGGTCCTTGCTGCCGTGCAGGGACGACCAGAAAGGCCGGCCCGCCGACTTGCGGCGGAACTGGCGCAGCGCCACCAGGAAACTGGCGCCTTCGAACAGCGCCGCCAGAGCCAGCACGACATAGATCCAGAACGGGTCGCTCAGTGCTTCGGGCTGTTGCATGTGCACCACGCCTTCGTAGATCGACATGCCGCCGCCCAGGCCGAAGATCAGCACCGCGACGATCAGGCTCCAGAAATACAGCTCCTTGCCACGGCCGAAAGGGTGCTCGGGCGTCGCCGGTTTCTTCGCCATGTGCAGGCCGACAAGCAGCAGGCCCCCGTTGCCGGCATCGACCGCCGAGTGGATGCCTTCGGAGAGCATCGCCGAACTGCCCGTGATGCCGGCCACGACGAACTTTGTCACCGCGATGGCCACGTTGGCGGCAATGGCACCATAGATCGCGATCTTCGAATCAGCCATGCCGCACAACGCCGACAGTGGGCGTGCCCGGCCTTCGAGACGAGATCGAACTCAAATTACCGCTCCAGTTCGCGGATCAAGGCCTTCATCTCGGCGATTTCCTTGCGCTGCGCCGCAATGATGCCGTCAGCCAGTTGCCTGACTCGCGGGTCACTGATGTGCGCCCGCTCGCTGGTCAGGATGGCGATGGAATGGTGCGGGATCATCGCGCGCATCCAGGACACGTCTTCGACGGTTTCTTGCGAGCGAACCAACCACAGCGACGCAGCGAAGCACGCGGCGCTGGCGGCCAAGATACCTGCGTTGACCAGCGCGTTTTCGTGCATGCGCCACATGAAGGCCAGCATGACCGCGGCCATCGTGGCACCCATCAGGACGGCCATGTAGGCGCGCGTCTCGCTGAAGAAGACGTGGTCGGACGCGTAGGTGTTCAGATACATCAGGCCGAACATCAAGACCGTGGACGTGACGACCATGGTGCCGAAGCGGACGTAGGGCTTCATGGAGTGTCCTTCCGGATGCGGGATCTAAGACCCAAGTTCGCAGCGGCATAACCGCGCGCCGCTGCGGCAGGGCCTGCAACTAAGCTTCATCCGTTCAAGGGGGCCTGGTCTGTGCGAGCGCGCACATGTGAATGCCCGGTCCGATGCAACTGTTGGGCACCGCACGGTCGGTAACTCACGGTTCGGGACAATTGGGGTGATCGATGCCGATGTTGGCGGTTCGCTCGCACATCGCGCCTTGCCGCCGCTGTCCTGCTCGCCTGCGCATTCGCCTCACATCACTGAATGCCGGAACCGCCACGAGGTGACCACCTGTGATTGCCACACCCGAACGACCCTTCCGAAGACCGTTGCACCCCGCGCACGCGTTTTTGCTCGCCGCGACTGTGACGCTGTTCCTCGGCGCGCTTCTGAGCGATCTGGCCTACGCCATGAGCCACCAGGTGCAGTGGACCAACTTCGCTTCGTGGTTGATCGCCGCTGGCTTGCTGTTCGGCGGCCTCGTGTTGGTGTTCGCACTCTTGGGCCTGCGCCACGCCGATCGGCGTGGCGGGCGCCATCTCGTGTATGGCCTCATCGTGCTTGCGGCCTGGGCGCTGGGTTTCATCAATGCGCTGATGCACGCAAAGGATGTTTGGGCGGTCATGCCGGAAGGCCTGATTCTGTCGGCCATCGTTTTTCTGCTCGCCTGCGTGGCGGCATGGATGGGCTTTTCCACCCTTCGCACCGGAGACCTGCCATGAAGCGGCTGACGTTATGGGCAATTGCCGGGTTGTCCGTCTTGTTGGCGGCCTGCGGTAACGACGCCAACCTGCCGCAGGACGGGCCGGCGAGTATCGGGCCCAAACCGGTGCTTCCTGGGCAGCAGCGCGGGCTGCTCCCCAGCATGACGATTGCCAGCCCGGCACAGTGGGGCGATCAGCGGCCCACCGTGCCGCGGGGCTACGCCATCGCGGCCATCGCCACCGACCTGCGGATTCCGCGCCAGTCGCTGGTGCTTCCCAACGGCGACATCCTGGTAGCCGAAGGCAAGGGCGGCGGCACGCCGAAACTCACCCCGAAGGACGTGATCGCCGGCTATATCAAGGCCAAGGGCAACAGTTCGGTCAAGAGCGGTGACCGCTTGACCTTGCTGCGCGACGGCAACAACGACGGCATTTACGAGAATCGGTCTGTCTTCGCCGAAAACCTCAACGCGCCTTACGGTCTTGCGCTGATCGGCAACCAGCTCTACGTGGCCAATCAAGACGCTCTGGTGCGCTTCGACTACATCGACGGCCAGACCCGCGCCACTGGCGTACCGGTCAAGGTCACCGACCTGCCGTCGCAGATCAATCACCACTGGACGAAGTCGCTCACCGCCAGCGCGGACGGGCGGTTTCTCTACGTCGGCATCGGCTCGAACAGCAACATCACCGAGCGCGGCATGATTGCCGAGGTCGGCCGGGCGATGGTGTGGCAGGTGGATGCCCAGACGGGGGCGCACAAGCCCTACGCGACAGGCCTGCGCAACCCGACCGCACTCGCCATCCAGCCCGTCACGGGCCAGTTGTGGGCGGTGGTCAATGAACGCGATGAACTCGGCCCTGAGGTTCCGCCCGACTACCTCACCTCTGTGCGCGAGGGCGGGTTCTATGGCTGGCCGTACAGCTACTGGGGCCAGAACGTGGACCCCCGTGTGCGGCCGCAAAACCCGCAGAAAGTCGCAACTGCCATTGCGCCCGATTACGCGCTGGGTTCGCATGTGGCAGCGCTCGGTGTCGCTTTCTCCACGCCCGCGATGGGCGGCGAATTTGCCGACGGCGTGTTCGTCGGCGAGCACGGCAGCTGGAACCGGGACAAGCCGGTGGGCTACAAGGTGGTGTTCGTGCCGTTTCGCGATGGCCGCCCGGCCGGCCCGCCGATCGACTTCGTGTCCGGCTTTCGCGGCACCGACGGCAAGACCCGGGGCCGGCCGGTGGGCGTGAGCGTCGATCCGCGCGGCGCGCTGATCGTCGCCGACGACCTGTCGAACACGCTCTGGCGCGTGACCCCGGCCCGCTGAAAGGCTCTCAGGACCGTTCGAACAGCAAGGCCGTGTTCTCGCTCGCCGGCGCGGTCTCCGTGAGCAGGTGATTCGGCGGGCGAATGCCCAAATCCCCACTGCGCAGCGATGGCCGAGAGCCGGGTTCGGCGCCGGCCGCCCATTCGCTGACGTGAACGATGCGCACCGGGACGACGGCGAGATCAGGGTCGGTCGGACCGCCGTTGAACCAGGCGTCGGCTGATCCGCTCCACAGCGATCTGGCCTTACCGTCACCGTAGACGACTATTGCCGTTCCGGTGACCGAGATCCAGCAAGCGTCACCTGGAGGCGTGAAGACAGGAAATTCAAACGTTCTTTTTTTCACCCAAAGGCCCCCCGGCAAGTCTCTTGACCACCCACTGATGCGGTCCTTGGGTTCGGCAGCGGCCTGTCGAGGGTCGATCGCAGCCCAAACGAGCTTCATCCGTGGTGTCCGATTCCGGGTTTTCCCGGGCGATATGACGCCAAACCTCGGCTCCGCGAAGCTCTCCCTCAGCCGCGCGCTGGAGTTGAATGACCAGTTCTTCCAGGAAGAGCGCTACAAGCTCGAAGCCTGGGCCGAAGACCGCATCGCATCGGTCGAGCAAGCCCTCAAGGACACGAAGCTCAAGCTCAAGGGGCTGAAGCGCCAGGCGCGCAGGGCGCTCAGCATGGAAGACGCCCAGCGCCTGCAGCAAGACATCCGCAAGACCGAAACCGAACAGCGGCGCCAGCGGCAAGACATCTTTGCCGTGGAAGACGAGATCGAAGCGCGGCGCGATGCGCTCATCGCCGCGCTGCAAAAGCGGCTTCACCGCGCCAGCCGCAACCAGAGCCTGTTCGTCGTCCGGTAGACGTTCGTCTGATGTTCTAGAAAGTCCATTTCGGCAACATGATGGTCGTCACGTGTTGCCGTCGTAACCCTGTCGCCATAATCATGTCGACGAATATAAAAAACATCTACATGTCTGGTTAACGTGTCGTCGCCAGCAACATAAGCTGCCGACATGTCGCTGAAGTGGTAATTTTGCATCATGACGGACCCCAATCCCCCTTGGCGTCCTGAGCTGCCGCACAACCACCTGCCCGCGCTGCCCCCGGCAGGTGAACTGGAAAGCCGCGCCGTGCTGAAGGCCTGCATCGAGGCCCGCGCCGCCTTGGCCGAGCTGAAACAGGCCGCCGAGCTCATCCCCAACCAGGCGATGCTCATCAACACGATCCCGCTGCTGGAAGCCAAGGACAGTTCCGAGATTGAGAACATCGTTACCACCACCGACCAGCTCTTCCAATACGCCCAAAGTCACGCCCAAGGTCAGGACAACGCCGACCCTGCCACCAAGGAAGCGCTGCGCTACCGCACCGCCTTGCAGCGCGGCTACCAGTCGCTGAAAGACCGTCCGCTGTGCACCGCCACCGCCGTGGATGTCTGCCGCACCCTGAAGGGCGTGGACATGGACATCCGGCGCACGCCAGGCACCCAGTTGATCAACGACCGCACGGGCGAGGTGATCTACACCCCGCCCGAGGGCGAAGCGCACCTGCGTGACATGCTGGCGAACTGGGAGCGCTTCCTGCACAACCAGACCGAACTGGACCCGCTGATCCGGATGGCCGTGGGCCACTACCGGAAGCTGTCAAGCTAGTTGTCGCGTGATGTAGTCAATTCAAGCGGCCTTCTGATCGGCCTCGGACTCCTTGGCTTGTTGTCTGTCTGGGTTGAGGTGAACCTGGTCGATGAAGGTCCAGTCGCGGGTGTTTCCTGACCAACGCGTTGGATGTTTTTGTCTGGCCTTCTCATAGACCGCAGCACGTGCGCGCAGCAGGGCTTCATCGGTCTGCTCATGGCGCTGCGCTGGGGTCACGAAGCCGATCGCGCTGTGCCTGTGCTGTTCGTTGTACCAATACACCAGCCCGGTCACCCAGCGCCTGGCTTGCAGCAGGTCAGCGAACGGTTTGAGCGGCAGCTGCGGCCGGTACTTCAAGGTCTTGAACAGTGACTCGGCGTACGGGTTGTCGTTGCTCACCGCAGGACGGCTGCGGCTGTGCGCCACGCCTAAGCGCTGCATGGTGGCCAGCATCGTTTCGCCCTTCATCGGGCCACCGTTGTCCGAATGCACGGTGATCTGGTTGGCGCTGATGCCTTGCCGCCTGCAGATATCCTCCAGCAGCGCTGCGGCCTTCTCGGCACTCTCGCAATCAAAGACCTGCCAACCCACCACCTTGCGGCTGAAGATGTCCACGAACAGATAGAGGTAGAAGTACAGGCCGCGTACGCAGGTGGGTAGATAAGTGATGTCCCAGCAGTAGATCTGATCGGGCTGTGTGGCCACCAGGGCGCGGGGCTTGCTGCGCTTTTGCGGCGCGCGTTCAAGGCGGCGGTGGGCCAGTTGCCCGGCTTGCCGCAGCAGTCGGTACAGGGTGGATTCGCTGGCCACATACAGGCCCTGATCGGCCAGGCGCGGCACGATCTGGCTGGGCGGCAGGTCTTTGAACTCTTCGCTGTTGAGAACGACCAAAGCCGCCTGGCGTTCAGCGTCGCTGAGCTTGTTGGGCGGGCAGTTATGAATACGCTGATCAGGGGTGCGCCTGTCACCGACGTGCGGCGCGTTTTTGCCAGCGTCCAGCCAGCGCTGCACGGTGCGTGCGGCCAGCCCAATGATGGCGCAGGCCTTGTGCAAGCGGGCTCCGGCGCTGCACGCTTGGCTGATCAGCTGCAGCACGGTGGCGCGTTGTGCGAGGGTGCTCATTTGTCCTCGCCCTCCGACTTCAGAACCAAGGCCTGGAACTTTTTTTGAAGGACCAGCAAAGCGGCGGCCTCGGCCAGCGCGCGGTCCTTGCGGCGCATCTCGCGCTCCAACTGGTCGTGCCGGCCTTGCAGCTCGCGCAGCGCGGTGTTGGCCTGTCGATGCTCGGCCGCGCTGGCAGCAGTGGGCTGCGCTGTCGCGCAAAAGGCGTCGCGCCACTGGATCAACTGGTGCTCAAACAGGCCCTTCTCGCGGCACCAGGCGTGCAGCGCTGGCCCCACCAGTGAGTGGCTTTCGTTCAAGGCCAACAGCCGCTGGGCAGGGGTCCACTGGGCTGCAGGCGTATCGCCGGGCAGCGTTGCCGCATGCGGCAACGCTGCCCCCACTGGGCGCGATCTCTTGAGCCAGCCCTTGAGCGTTCCCAGGGACATGTTCAGCTCGGTGGCCACCGATTCCAAGGTGCGCGAACCGCGCGTACGGGCCTTGCCCAGCGCCTGCTCAATGAACTCTGGTGAATGTTGAATCTTTTGCATGTTGTGTCGCTCCGGCGCGGATCATCCGCGTGAAAAAGGAGGCGACAACTAGTCTGACGCAGGGGGCTTTCAAATGGAGAACCGAGTGCGCGAGCTGGCGCTCTTCAACTTGGGACTCGACAGCAAGCTCCGGGGTTGCGACCTTGTCAGCCTGAAGGTCCGGGATATCTGTCACGGCGACCAAGTGGCATCTCGCGCGGTGGTGATGCAGCACAAAACCCAGCGCCCGGTGCAGTTCGAGATCACGCCGGCGACCCGCGAGGCAGTGCAGAAGTGGATAAAGCAAGCGGGACTGAAGTCCGACGGGTTCGTGTTTCCGAGCCGCATTCACGATTCGCCACACTTGGGGACGCGGCAGTACGCTCGGATCCTCGAAGGATGGGTCGAGGAGCTCGGACTGGACCCCGCAGACTACGGCACGCACTCGATGAGGCGAACCAAGGCGACGCTGATCTACAGGCGCACAAAGAACCTTCGGGCCGTGCAGTTGCTACTTGGCCATTCCAAACTTGAGTCGACGGTGAGGTACCTTGGCATCGAGGCGGACGACGCCTTGGAAATCTCCGAACAGACAGAGATCTGATCGACCGGCAGTGTCGGCCGCCCGATTGCCGAAGCAAGCCTTGGCAATCGGGCGGCGCAACCTTCCTCACAGCTTTATCGGGTGGTGCTGGGCGTCGACGTTCCGGAGCGGCTGGGCCTGACACACCCCCGACAGGCTGCTTCCTGGCTCGAGTTCTTACTCACACTATCGGCCAGGAACTGCCGTTGGCGACACGCGGCTTGCAGGCAGCTCACCGATGCCCCCTCGCCGGCAACGGCAATTCAAGGTTGACCCGACCGTCAAGTCGACGTCGCTCGTTGTCGCCAAGATGGTGGTGGTGCTGGGCGCCCACGAACTTGAGGGTCGACACCTTTCACGACTGCGATGCGCCGTCGCGGCGCACATCGTGTTCAGCGACAGAGGCAGTTCAGGCCGCGAAGTCTTGCCCAAATGCGCGTGCCCAACCCATGGGCAACGGGGTGGATTGCTCTTCAGCCCAACGCTTGCACTTCCCGAGCGTCAACGCGCCACCACTGGAAGTTGCTTTACGACAAGCCCTCCCCAAGGCCGGGTTCACGGCTTCAGCGTCATGACCAGTTGGGCAATGGCGCGGGCGTCGGCGTCGCTCACGTGAGCTTGGGGAGGCATCGGCTCTTCTCCCCAGACGCCACTGCCCCCAGCCTTGATCTTGACTGCCAGCTTCACGACGGCTTCCGGATCGCCAGCGTAGCGTGCCGCAATCTCCTTGAAGTTGGGGCCGTACTTCCGCTTTTCGACGAGATGGCACGCGGTGCAGTTGTTGCGCTGCATCAGTGTCTGCAGTGCCTGGGTGTCGGTCTGAGCCCCAGCGCTCCCGGCCGCGGTCGTGGCGAAGAGGGATAGTGCAAACCAAACAGGCCGCAGGCCGATCCTAGGAGGGCTGAAGCGCAAAGAAATCATGACACTCTCGACGATGAAAAACATGAATGACCTGTCTGGGGGTGGGCCGTGGCGGCGTAGACAAGCGCAAAGAAGGCGCTGCCGTTTAGCAGCGCCTTTCTTCCAGGCTGCGATCAGTTTGGCGTAACGCGGTAGATCATGCCGCTGCCTTCGTCAGCTACATACAGTGCGTTATCGGGCCCCAAAGACAGGTGACGGAAGCGGCCCGCAAACGTGGGCCACGACAGTTCCACTCGACTGGAAGACAAGCCATCCTTGCTGATGTCGAGAATGTCGATCCTGTTGCCGGTGGGCGTACCGTGGATACCAATGCCTGCATAGCCCACCGCCATGCGGCCTTCCCATTCTTTCCACTGCTTGCCGACCAGGAACACGCTGCCGCACATGCCTTGCGAAAGCCCGTTGTTGGTCCAGGCGGGCTTCATCGCATCGGGGAAGGCGCGCAGGTCGGTCATCGACATGAACGCACCGCGCTCGGCCGGTGGCATTGCACCCATCTGGTTGGGAGAATAGCCGCAGTAGCCGTCAGGGCAGGCGCCACGGCCATTACGGTTGTCGCGCGGGTCCCAGCCACCGTTGCCGCCGTTGACGATCTTTGTCACCTCGTCGGTGTGCCAAGGACCGTTTTCGGACAGGAAGGGCTCGTTCGTGCCCGGTCGGAAAGTGATGCCCTGCGGGTTGCGGAACCCGTAGGCAAAGATCCGCTTGTCGAAGCCGGCCGGCGGGTTGTTGCCAGCCGCCGCCTTGCCGTCCCGGTCCACACGAAGAACCTTTCCACGGATCTGGTTCGGGTTCTGAGGGCCTTCGCCACTGTGGTTGTCACCGGTCGTCACGTAGAGGAAACCGTCACCTGGGTTGAAGCGGATGCGACCGCCGTTGTGCGCACCCGGTCCGCCGAAGGGGTGAGCCGACTTGGCCGGTTTGTAGCCGATGTCGTTGATGATCTCCACGATGTCCGAAACTTTGGTCAACGAGTCGTCGACCTTCATCCGCATCACGATGTTGTTGTAGCCGCCGTACGTCCGGTTCGCGCCTTTCGAACTGGAATACACATAAATGAACCGATTCGTGGCGAACTGTGGATCCACGGCCACGCCTTGCACACCGGCCTGGCCGTCGCAGAAGAGGTCGTCACGCACGGTGGCGAAGCCAGTGCTTCCGCCCACGCCCAGCAACGCGTTCGCCTTGCCCGCGGGAAGTCGCACCGACAAGCCTTTGCACTTCTCGGTATAGAACATCGTGCCGTTCTGGAGAAAGGCCATATCCCAGGGTGACTCGGCCTTCTGGAAGTCTTCGGTCTTGACCGTGACTTGTGCTGATGCACCTCCGGCACTTAGCAAACCCGCGGCGACCACCAAGCTGAAGGGAATGAACCTGAACAACGGGGTGCTGCATGCGCGGGCCGCCCGGATCGAGCGGCTGGGCTGGTGTGTTGCTGTTCTCATCAAGTCTCCGTGTAGTTGGTAGAGGGCAGGGACAGAGCTACGGTGCTTCCACGACGCGATTGGGGAAGCAGCCAAGTTTGAAGCCGTAAAGATGATGCGTACAGGTCGTTAACCCTGCTTGATGGAGGGCGCCTGTCGGACCCTGCTTGCACCTTGCGGGACAGCCGGCCCGTTGGCGTGCGAACCGGCCAACAGCAACCGCTCACGCCTCAGAGATGCGTTCTTCGACAGCAAGATTTCGAGCGGATGCTGCGAGCCTGGTGGGGCTGCGCAGGGTGTGGTTCCCGCGGGGGAAACCAAGGGGTAGACCGGTGCGCGGGTTTGAGTCGAATTCCAGCGAACAGCGGCGAACAAGGAAGTTCGCCGATACCGGCCTGTTACACAGATAGAGCAGGTTCAATTCGGAGACATGGCTGCGGCGTCGGAAAGAGTCGCCACTAAAGTGGCGCGACGCCCTGCAAGTGATGCAGGGCGGTTCGCCGCACTACTGTCCGGTTAAACCAGCCGCGCCGCGACGATTCGCAAGCATTGGCGAGGTCTAGCGGCCGATTTAGTTTGGTGCCGACTTGAACTTCGATCTTCCAAAACCGCGTACTTTCCCGGGCTTGACTGCCTTTGGGGAAGCTCGTGTACGTCGGCAAGACCTTGTTCGCTCAAGTCATGGAGTTCGTCCCGTGGACCAGCTTTGCGCGCATCGTGCAGCGCCATGGCGGCAACGCGGGCGTGCGCTCGTTGTCGTGCGCCGAGCAGTTCCGCGCCATGGCGTTCGCTCAGCTGACTTGGCGCGAGAGCCTGCGCGATATCGAGGCCAGCTTGTCGGCCAATTCGACCAAGCTGTACGCGATGGGATTTCGCTCGGCAGTCAAGCGCTCGACGTTGGCCGACGCGAACGAGTCGCGCAATTGGCGCATCTGGTCGGACCTCGCAGCCGTGTTGATTCGCCGTGCGCGCAAGCTGTACGCCAGCGACTCGCTGGGCGTCGAGTTGGACAACACGGTCTACGCCCTGGACTCCAGCACCGTCGACCTTTGCCTGAGCCTGTTCGACTGGGCGCCGTTCCGCTCCACCAAGGCCGCCATCAAGCTGCACACGCTGCTGGACCTGCGCGGCGCCATCCCTGCCTTCATCCACATCAGCGACGGCAAGATGGGGGACGTGAAGGTGCTGGACATACTGAGCTTCGAGGCCGGCGCGTTCTACGTCATGGACCGCGGGTACCTGGACTTCACCAGACTGCATCGACTGCATCAGTCCGGCGCTTTCTTCGTGACCCGTGCCAAGCGCGGCATGGACGCGCGTCGCGTCTACTCGAACCCGGTGGACCGGAACACCGGCTTGATCTGCGATCAGCTCGTGATGCTCAACGGCTACTACCCAGTTCGCAATTACCCCGAGCACTTGCGGCGCGTCAAATTCAAGGACCCCGAGACAGGCAAGACCCTGGTCTTCCTGACCAACAACACGGTCCTGCCGGCGCTGACCATCTGTGCGCTCTACAAGAGCCGCTGGCAGGTCGAGCTGTTCTTCAAGTGGATCAAGCAGCATCTGC
>Ga0209591_10004780_pt1 | contig 15264 bp, 10 predicted proteins | sample MAT01_FD_187207 | JGI IMG/M metagenome (GOLD analysis project Ga0209591, IMG submission 187207) | Freshwater microbial communities from Lake Fryxell liftoff mats and glacier meltwater in Antarctica - MAT-01 (SPAdes) (version 2) | ecosystem: Environmental > Aquatic > Freshwater > Ice > Liftoff... | reverse complement strand
TCAGTCGAACCATCTGCACTTCGTTGTCGAGGCGCCGGACGAGATCGCGCTGGCGCGTGGCATGAAAGGGCTGCTCGTGCGCGTCGCGAAGGCGCTGAATCGCGCGTGGGAACGGACGGGTCGCGTCGTCGGCGATCGCTACCACGCGCGTGTGCTCAAGACGCCGCGCGAGGTGCGCAACGCGCTCGTCTACGTGCTGCAGAATGCGCAGAAGCACGGCGCGCGCATCTTCGGCATCGATTAGGCATTCGTCGGGCCCCTGGTTCAGCGGGTGGATGGATCGGACGCCGAGGAGCGATCGTGCGTTGCCCCAAGCGAGTTCGTGGCTGCTCCTGTTCGGATGGCTGAAGGGCGGACGCATTGCGACGAGCGAGGCACCGCGGCCGGATCCAAGTGCGGGGGTCCGAGCGGAGTGCAGAGCCTGATCCGATGGCGGCGCTCGCGCGTGCGCACGCCGACGCGCACGCCGATGCGCTCGCAGACGCACACGCCGACGCGCTCGCAGACGCGCACGTCGACGCACACGCCGACGCGCACGCCGATGCGCTCGCAGACGCGCACGCCGACGCGCACGCCGATGCGCTCGCAGACGCGCTCGCCGACGCGCACGCCGACGCGCTCGCAGACGCGCTCGCAGACGCGCACGCAGGGGCGCACGCCGACGCACACGCCGACGCGCACGGAGTGAGTGCGCGCCCCGCGCGCGTCGTGGATCCGAACACCGCGCGTGGACGCCCTGGATCCACAGGGCTCACCGGCGCTCGCGTCGAAGCCCGGAAGCCCGGGAGCGCGGGGTCGCCGGGCCCGCACGGGCGCGCTGACCCGCACGAAAGCCGGGTGCGCCCGATTTCTTCGCACGCTCTCAGCGCAACCCGCGCGAAGACAACGTCACGCGCGTGTCCTCGCGCTTCCCGTCGCGTTGGAACGCCACGAGCACGACGTCGCCTGGCTTGTAGTGCTGCAACGCGTACGTGAAGTCGTAGATCGTGCCGATCTCGACCTCGCCGACTTGCACGAGCACGTCTCCGGCGAGGAACCCGGCGTTCTCCGCCGGGGAACCGGGCGAGGTGCCGTCGATCTTCACGCCCGGTCCTTCGAAGGCGTAGTTCGGCACGGATCCGAACCAGGCGTTGAAGCCCGACTGGATTCTCTTCTCACCCGGGACGGCGGGCGGCGGCTCGACGAACGCGAGGTTGGGAGCTCTCGTGCCGCGACGCACGAGGTCGAGCGTGAGTGCCGTGACGCGCGCCGCCCCCTCGGCTTCGAAGCTCTCGATGTCGTCGGTGGGCTTGTGGTAGTCGGTGTGCAGCCCGGAGAAGAGGTGCAGCACGGGCTTCTTCCGCTTCGCGAAAGTCGCGTGATCGCTGCTGCCCGCCAGCGCGGAGGACGAAGCGTTCACGGCGAGTTCGAGATCGGCCGCGGGTCCGGCCTCGGCGAGCCACGCGCTGAATTCCGCTGCGGATCCAGCACCGAGGATCTGGAGCTTCCCGTTCCCCGCGCGCCCGACCATGTCGAGGTTCACGTTCAGCGCCACGCGCTCGAACGGCACGGTCGGATGATCGGCCCACCACTCGCTGCCGAGCAGGCCGAGTTCCTCGCCCGACCACAGCGCGAAGAGCACGTCGCACGCCGGCGGCGGACCGGCGCTCAGCTCGCGCGCGACTTCGAGAACGGCTGCGGTCCCGCTGGCGTTGTCATCGGCGCCGTTGTGGATCGAACGCTTGCCCGGGGCGAGCGAACCCGTGCCGCCGAAACCCAAGTGGTCGTAGTGCGCGCCCAGCACGACGACGCGCGAGCGATCGACGCCGGGCACGATGCCGAGCACGTTCGTCGCGGTGCCGTGTCCGCGCGCGACATCCGCGGCGACGGTGAACGTGCTCGAAATACCGCTGCTCGCACTCGACGGCGTGGACTCGAGTTCCTTCGTCCACGCGCCGAGTTCGGCGCCGAACAACTTCTCCGCGTCCTTCCACCCGAGCGCGATGCACGGAATTCCCGCGCGCCCGCTGCCGCCCTCGTGGAAGGCGAGCACCGGCTTCTCCGCATCCGACGGATGCTGGAGCAGGATCACGGCCGAGGCACCCTTGCGCTTCGCGTTCATCACCTTCGTGAACACGAGACCCGCGTTCACGAACGGATCGCCGGCGGCGACGAGCTGGACATCGCCGTGCGGATTCGCGGGAGCCGCGCCGTGCGGATTCGCGGGGGCCGCGCCGTGCGGATCAGCGGACTCGACGGGTTGCTCGGGCGGCTTCGGTGGCGATTTCGGCGAGCCCCGCACGACGATGGCGATCCGACCCGCGAGATCGCGCCCGGCGAAGTCGTTCCAGTCGCGCGCGGCGAGTTCGATGCCGTAGCCGCAGTACGCGAGCGGAGCTTCGACGCGGCCGGCCTCGGCGCAGAAGAGCGGGGCCAAACGTGCTTCGGCTTCCGGAACGCGCACGCCGCCCGGGCCGGCCAAGAAGGATCCGCCGGCCGCTCGCGGTTCGAGCGGGACCTGGAATTCCTGCTGAAAACTGCCATCCGAGCCGCCCGGTTCGAGCCCCAGCTCGCGCATGCGCGCTTCGATCCAACGACCGGCTTCGAGACCGGCTTCGGTGCCGGCGCGCCGACCTTCGCGCGCATCGTCGGCGAGCCAAGCGACGTCGGCTTCGAGGCGCGCGGCGACGTCGGCAGTGCTCGAAACGTGCTGAATCGAGCTGCAAGCGACGGGGAGGAGGACGAAGATGAGGAAGGCGTGAACTCTCATGAGACTCGGGATGCTACTCGCCGCGTGCGTTAGAGTCGCGGCGTGCATCTCCAAGTCCTCTCGAGCGGCAGTGAAGGCAATTCGACCCTTCTCCGCGCCGGCGAGTTGTGCGCGCTCGTGGATGCAGGCCTCGGCCGCGATGCGATGCTCGCACGGATGGCCACGGCCCGACTCGGGCCCGAAGCGATCCGGCACGTCCTCGTGACGCACGGTCACCTCGATCACGCGCGTTCCGCCGGCATCATCGCGCGCCGCGAGCGAGCCACGCTCCATACCGCGGACGCGATGCTGCAACATCCCTGGGCCGTGCGCGCGAAGAGTCAGGCAGCGCTCGCCATCGGACGCGACCACGTGCTGAAAGCACGCACAGGGGACGACGAATTGCGCTACCGCGCCGTGCCGATCCCCCACGATTGCGATCCGACCGTCGCGTTCCGATTCGAGCACGAGGGTCGCGTCGCAGTGATCCTCACGGACATGGGACGTCCGGATGCGGACGTCGCGCGCGAGCTCCAGGGTGCACACGTTCTGGTCCTCGAGTTCAACTACGACCCGGCTCTCCTCGCGAGCAGCCCCTATCCGGCGACGCTGCAGCGCCGGATCTCCGGAGGACGCGGTCATCTCTCGAACGCCGAGGGCGCGCGCATGCTCGAACTGCTGGCGTCCGAACGGCTGCACACGCTGGTCGTCGCGCACGTCTCGCAGAAGTCGAATCTGAGGGAGATCGCGGAGGCGACCGCACGCCAGGCGCTCGAGAGCCTCGGTCTCACGAACCGCGTGCGCGTGATCGTTGCTTCGCAACACGAGGTTTCGCCCAGCCTCGAAGTCTGAACGGCCGTCGGCGCATCGTTCCTACGGCATCAGGGCCACGAGTGGCGCCGCGAGAGCCCGTGAATTCTCGACGGGCTCCGACCCGCTATTCTCCTCGTCACGATGCCGTCCGTGACCCTCGTTCCGATCCTGCTCACCGCCCTCGCCGCCGCCCGTCAGGACTTCGGCGGCTTCCCGCAATCGGGCGGACCGACGATCGAGCCGAAGGACCTCACGGCGCAATTCGACGTGCCTCCGGGCGTGGCGGTGAAGTTGTGGGCCGAGTCGCCGAAGCTCTACAACCCGACCGCGATCGACGTCGACGTCCACGGACGAGTGTGGGTCGCCGAGGGCGTCAACTACCGCAAGTGGGGCGGGCGCAATCCTGGACGCGAGCACGCGGGCGGAGAGCGCATCGTTATCCTGTCCGATCCGGAGGGCAACGCGCTCGCATCGCGCGCGCAAGTCTTCGTCGAGGATCCCGATCTCGTCGTTCCGCTCGGGATCTGCGTGTTCGGCACGCGCGTCTTCGTGTCGTGTTCGCCGAACGTGTACGTCTACGACGACACGGACCAAGACGGGAAGTCCGACGTGCGCTCGACGTTCTTGACGGGCTTCGGCGGCCACGATCACGATCACGGCGTGCACAGTGTCGTGCTCGGGCCCGACATGTCGCTGTGGCTCACGGCGGGGAACGCCGGACCCCACATCGTGCGCGACGCGGCCGGTTGGGATCTGCGCTCGGGTTCGATCTATCGCGACGGCGGTGCCGACAACGCGGACAACTCGCCGGGTCTCTTGTCCGACGACGGCCGAGTCTGGACCGGTGGGCTCGTCCTGCGCGTGAACGGCAACGGCACGGGTCTCGCGGTCTTCGCGCACAACTTCCGCAACAACTACGAGGTCGCGCTCGACTCGTACGGCAACGTCTTCCAGAGCGACAACGACGACGACGGGAACCAGGCCTGTCGCGCGCTGTGGTGCATGGAAGGCGCGAATTACGGCTACTTCTCGGCCGACGGATCGCGCACTTGGTATTCCGATCGACGTCCCGGACAGGACACGTGGGCCGCGCATTGGCACCAGGACGATCCGGGCGTCGCACCGGCCGGGACGCGACTCGGCGCGGGCGGACCCACGGGTGTCACGGTGTACGAGAGCAGCGTGCTCGGCCAGGACCTCGACGGTCGCTTGCTGTGCGCGGATGCCGGCGCGGGCAAGGTCTACGCGCTGCGACCGAAGGCCAAGGGTGCGGGGATCGAGCTCGAGCCCGGCCTGCTCCTCGCGGCGAAACCGTCGTCGGCGAAACCGTCGACCGCGGAGGACGAACGCGCGGGTTGGTTTCGGCCGAGCGACGTCGCGGTAGCGTCCGACGGCACCATCTTCGTCGCGGATTGGTCGGATCCCGGCGTCGGAGGTCACGCCGCGGGAGATCGAGAGGCGTACGGTCGGATCCTGCGCATCGTGCCGACGAACACGTGGGCCTATCCGCAGAAGCTCGACTTGGGCCACATCTCGCGACGCATCGAAGCGCTGGGGAGTCCGGCGCTCAGCGTGCGCACTCTCGCGATGCAGATGCTCGCCGCAGCACGCAGCCCTGATCTCCCGAAGCTCCTCCGCAAGACGTTCGAATCAGCGGACCCCCGCATCGTCGCACGCTCGTTGTGGCTCGCGGCGCGGTTCGAGGAGTTGCAGCCCGATGTCCAACGCCTTCTCGAGAGCCACGCGAGCGACGACGTGCGGGTCACCGCGTTCCGCGCGTTGCGCTCGCGCGGGCTCGACGTCCTCCGGTACGCGGAGAAGCTCTCGACCGATCCTTCGCCGGCGCTTCGCCGCGAGCTCGCGCTGTCGCTGCGCGGCAAGCCGCTCTCCGAAACGCGCGCGCATCTCGTCGAACTCGCACGTGGTTACGACGGGGAGGATCGCACGTACTTGGAGGCGTTCGGTCTCGCCGCCGAAGGACACGAGGCCGCGTTGTGGCCTGAGCTCTTGGCGACATTCGGCGATGCGGATCCGCTGCGCTGGACGCCGGCATTCGCGGGGCTCACGTGGCGACTCCATCCCGAGGCGGCCGTGCCCGCGTTGACCGCGCGCGCGCGTTCGGCATCGTTGCCACTCGCGGAACGTCGGCGCACGATCGACGCGCTGGCTTTCGTGAGAGCACGCGTCGCGGGCGAAGCGATGGTCGATCTCGCGGTGTCGGGCCCGATGGACACGCGCGAGCTCGCGCGCTGGTGGGTTCTCGATCGCGAGGACAACGACTGGAAGGGTTACGACCTCGCGCGACAGGTCGGCGGCGGCGACGAGCGCGGCGTCCTCGTCTGGTCGAGCGGGATCGTGAGGAATGGCGCGGTCGAAGTGGACGTCGACATCACCGGCGCGAAGAAGCTGTGGCTCGTCGCGACCGAGGGCGACGAGGGGCAATCGTCGGACTGGATCGCGTGGCTCGAACCGCGCGTGACGCACGCGGGCGGCGTGGCCAAGCTCGCCGAAACGCCCTGGACGCGCGCCGACGCCGCGTGGGGCAAGACGCAGCGCGGGAAGAACTGCACTGGCGGACCGATCGTCGTCGACGGGCGGACGTGGACGGAGGGTATCGGCTCGCACGCGTACTCCGTGACCGAGTTCGAGCTGCCGGCGAACGCCACGCGATTCACGGCGCGCGCCGCGATCGACGAGGAAGGTTCGAAGCAGGGGCGCAGCGACGTCGAGTTCCAAGTGCTGCTCGACGAAGGCGTGTTGCAAGCGCGCGTGCGCGAGCTGTCGGCGGTCCTCGGCGATGCGGACGCGGCTCCATCGGCCCTCGACGAAGCCGCGGAAGCGTTGTGCGAGACGGGCGGCGGCGGACTCGAAGCGATCCGACTCGCGAAGTCGGGCAAGTTGACGCCGCGAGCGAAAGCGGCCGTTTCCAAGCACATTTTCACGTGTCCGGACCTCGCCGTGCGCGCGCTCGCCAGCGCGCACTTCGAGCGCGCGACGCCGACCGGAACGCCCCTCCCCTCGGTCGCGGAACTCGCACGCATCGAAGGTTCGGCCGCGCGCGGCGCCGAACTCTTCTTCGGCAAGGGGACGTGCGGGCAGTGTCACGCGTTCCACGGACGCGGTGCGGACATCGGGCCCGATCTGACCGCGGTGAAGCAGAAGTACGGCCCCGAAGCGTTGCTCGACGCCATGCTGAACCCGAGTGCCGGCATCGCGTTCGGCTACGAAACGTGGCTCGTCGAAACGAAGAACGAGGAGCTCTACACCGGCTTCGTGGTGCGCGACGGCGACGAACTCGTCTTGCGCGACACGACCGGTCGCCGACACGCGATTCCGAAGGACGAGATCGCGTCGCGCGCGCTCCAGTCGGTCTCCGCGATGCCGGACGGCGTCGCGACGGGGCTCTCGCCCCAAGAGATCGCCGACGTGCTCGCGCTGATGCGCAGCGATCCGAAAGCGCCGGGAACTCCGGGCGAACGCACCGTGCTGTTCGACGGCACCGACATGTCGCAGTGGACGTACTACCTCGACGATCCCGCGAAGACGATGGACGACGTGTGGTCCGTGAAGGACGGTGTCCTGCGCTGCTCCGGATCACCGGGCGGGTACATCAAGACGAAGGCGCAGTTCACGAACTTCGTGCTCGAGCTCGATTGGCGCTTCGACGCAGCGAAAGGCGCGGGGAACAGCGGGGTTCTCTTGCGTCGCACGGGCCCGGACAAGATCTGGCCGCGCTCGATCGAAGCGCAGTTGATGAGCCGCAACGCGGGCGACATCTGGAACATCGACGAGGTGCCGATGGTGGTCGCGGAGGAGCGCACGAGCGGCCGGCACACCGAGAAGCTCCGGCCGTGCAACGAGGGTGCGCTCGGCGAGTGGAACCACTACAAGATCACGCTCGACGGCGGCGAGCTGACGCTCGAAGTGAACGGCGAGGTGCAGAACCGCGCGAGTTGGTGCGAGGAGATCGCGGGCGAGATCTGCTTGCAGAGCGAGGGCGCGTACATCGAATTCCGAAGTGTTCGGGTGACAATGCTCGCCCGAGAAAAGTAGCGCTCACAAGCGCACGCGCAGGCTTCTCCGAGCAGCGCCGCTGGTGCACCACCGAGCGCCTGCTGGAATTGCTCCAGCGCCGTGCGGCGGAGGAACGGCGGCCCCCGAGTACACCCGCCCCGCGAACTGCAGAAGTGACGGTCGGACCTCGCACCCGTTCCGTCTGCAAGTCACGCATCACTGCACCGTGATCTCCAGCGCGTTGCTGGCGCAGCGCGTGTTCGCTCCGCCACAGCTCGGCGTACCGTCGGCGATCAACTGGACGAAGCGACGCGTGCCCGGCGGCCCGAGCACGAGTTCTGGAATGGAGATGTCCACGAAACCATCCGCGCTGGCCGTCACCTGCACGCGCTTCAGTCTTCCGCTCACGTCGACCCACAGGTTGATACCGCTGTTCGCCTGCGCGCTGCCGAGGCCCGCGTCGCACACGAGGATGCGCCCGCTGGCGTTCGGCGGCAGCCCGCTGGCGTAGAGCGAGAAGTCGCTCGCACCCTGCGTCGGCTTCGCGAACGCATTCAGCACGAGCGGCCCGCGACAGCCCGCGGTCGAGCGACCATAGGCGCGCACGCCGGTCGGGACGAGGTCCAAGACGCTCACGAGTGCGTCGGTCTGGCCTCCGGCGTAGGTCTGTTGAGCGGCGCCAATCGTCGTCGGAGCCCTTCGGGAAGGCGATGCCGCCGAAGGTCTTCGCGTCGTCGAGCACGCATTCGCGGTACTCGAGCGCACCGTGGCCCCTGAAGACCTTCGAGGCCTTCTTGGCCATCGCGACGTAGCTCTTCGCGTTCTTTTTCGGGAGCGGCAGCAGGAATCCGTCGACGTAGGTCATGGGCATCTCCTTGGGTAGAAAGTGCCTGTATCCAGCCGCGCGAGGCGGAGCCAGCACAATTTCGCAGGGAACCTGCTCGAACTCGAGGCGAGCGCGGACGGTGCGCGCGAAGTCCTCTAGGCTGCACGGCTCGCGACAGCGCACCGCCGATCCGAACGATGCCCATCCCGTCCAACTCTCTCGCTCGCTCGGTCCGCGCCGCCGTCTTCGCCACGCTCGCGGCGGCACTCGTAGGCGCCATCGCGTGGAAGACGGGCATGCCGTTCCTCTTCCCGGCGCTCGGGGCCTCCGCGTTCATCGTCTTCGCGCTGCCGCAATCGCCCGCCGCGGCGCCGCGCAACGTGATCGTCGCGCAGTTCGTCGGCGCGGCGACGGGCTGGATCTGCATTCGCGCGTGCTCCGTCGATCCGTCCGGGGCGACGCTCTCGCACCTCTTCGGTCTCCCGCACATCTTGGCCACGTCGTTGTCGCTCGGAGTCACGACGCTCCTCATGTTGCTCCTCGACGCGCCGCATCCGCCGGCGGGCGCGACGACGTTGATCGTCTCCCTCGGATCGATGCCACAGGCGTGGCACATCGGCGTCGTCGTCGCGTCGTGCGCGTTACTCGTACTCTTCGCCAGCGTGGCGCACGCCGCTTCGGGGACGCCGTATCCGCTGTGGAGATCGCGCGCCGCAGTCACGCCCCAGCGACGCAGTCACGCCCCAGCGACGCAGTCACGCCCCAGCGACGCAGTCACGCCCTAGCGACGCAGTCACGCCCTAGTCGAGCGGCGCGCGCTGCGTCACGCGATCGACGGCTTCTGGAGACCCGCGACGGCGGTGATCAGCGCGCCCGGATCGAACGGCTTCGCCAGGTGAACCTGGAACCCTGCCTGGAGCGCGCGCTGCTTGTCCTCGGGCGCCGCGAACGCAGTGATCGCCACAGCGGGCAGCGCGGCCCCCCGAGCGCTCGCTCGCAAGCGGCGCAAGAGGGAGTAGCCGTCCTCGACCGGCATGCCGATGTCGCTGACCACGACCGTGGGTCCGGTGCCTTCGAACGCGTCGAGCGCGAGCCGGTAGCCCTCGTCTGCGGATGCGGCGAGGACGACCCGCGCTCCGGCCGACTCGAGCACCGTGCCGGCCAGCATCCGCCCGTCCTCCTCGTCGTCCACCACGAGCACGCGCGAGCCGTCCAGGCGCGGAGTCGGCGCGTCCGACGCCGTCCGGCGCAGCATCGATTCCACGGGTTTCGCCAACGCCGGCAGGTCGATCGTGAACGTCGCTCCGAGCCCCTCGCCGGGGCTCTCCGCGCGCACGACGCCGCCGTGCGCAGAAACGATGTGGCGCACGATCGACAGCCCGAGCCCGAGGCCGCCGCACGTCCGCGTCGTGCCCTCGCCGGCCTGTTCGAACGCTTCGAACACGCGCGGCAGGAATGCGGGGTCGATGCCCTTGCCGGTGTCCTGAACCGTGACGCGCGCCAGGTCACCGCGAGCGCCGGTCACGTGCTCCACTCCGACGGTCACCCGGCCGCCTAGGGCTGTGAACTTCAAGGCGTTCGTGAGGAGATTGGAGATCGCTTGCTGGAGTCGCTGCGGATCGCCGAGCACCCAGACGTTGCTGAGCACGTCCGGGCCGACCGACGCCAGGAGTAGGATCTTCCGCGCGTCGGCGGACGGACGCACCGTCTCCATCGCGGCGAGGACGAGCGCCGTCCAATCCAGCGGTCTCGTGTCGAGCAGGAACTTCCCCGACGTGATGCGGGCCACGTCGAGCACGTCCTCGATCACCTTCGCCTGCGTCCGCGCGTTGCGCTCGATGACCCGGAGGCCCTGCAGGACTTCTTCGTCCTGGATCTTGCCGTTCGTGCGCAGCACCGTGGCCCAGCCGAGGATCGCGCTGAGCGGCGTGCGGAGCTCGTGGGACAGCGTCGCGAGGAAGACGTCCTTGCTGTGATTCGCGGCCTCCGCTTGCAGTCGCGAAGCTCGCTCCTGCGCTTCGCTCTTCCGCAGCGCTTCCTGAACCCGCCGGCGCTCCGCGGACTCGGCGTCCCGCGAGATGATGATCGCCGCGGACTGCGTCAGCACGGCTGCGATCTTGAGCTCGCGCGGTCCGGCTTCGCGCGGCTCCTTGTGGAACATCGCCAGCGTGCCCACGACCTTGCCCGCGCGAGTGTGGATCGGAAACGACCAGCACGAGCGGAAGCCGTGTTCCTGCGCGAGGTGAACCCAGGGCTTCCACAGCGGGTCCATGGTGACGTCGCCCACGATCACCGCTCGCCCCAGGTGCGCGGCCAGACCGCACGACCGTGAGACCGGTCCGATCGGGAGCCCGTCCACCGCGCGACCGTAGGATTCGGGCATGGCGCCCGCGCCTTCGATGGCGTGCAGACCGGTACCCGCCTCGTCGACGCGGAAGAAGGCGGCTCGCGTGTCGCCCCCCACTTGCTCCATCGCGGTGCGAACCAGGATCTGCAGCGAGGTCCCGATCGAGGCGCCGTCGACGGCCGCTTCGAACGCCTCCTTCTGCCCGGAGAGCCGGACTTCGTTCCCGCGTAGCGCCTCCTCGGCTTGCTTCAAGTCGTCGATGTCCGTGGTCGAACCGATCCACATGTGGATCCGGCCGTCATCGCCCGAAAGCGCCACGGCGCGGCTGATGTGCCAGCGGTACCGGCCGTCCGCTCGGCGGAGTCGGTACTCGCATTCGAACGGCTTGCCGATGTCGATGGACTCTTTCCAGACACGGAGGTTCGCCTGCTGGTCGTCGGAATGGACGACCTGGTTCCAGCCCGAGCCCTCGAGTTCCTCGAAGGCGAGGCCGGTGAACTCGATCCACTGGGTATTGACGTAGTCGACGCTGCCCCGCGGTGACGCCGTGAACACCATCTGGGGCATCGAGTCGAGCACGGATCGGATGTGCTTCGAGGTCGAGCGCAGCTCGGCGCGGAGCGTCTCCCCTTGGATCGCCAGCTCGTGCTGGCGCAGCCCCGATTCGACCAATGCCGAGTTCATCGCGACCGACGTGCTGCGGAATCCGGCGGCTGCGGTCGCATCCGTGACTTGGATCATGAGGCCGACCGGTGTCTCGCTCGCGTCCGCGCTGAGGATCGCCCACGCCAGGTACGACCACGACGACTCCACGGCACGGCCTGTGGGTCCGGTCGATGCACGCGGCTGCTCCAGTATCTCCTCGCTCGTCCCGGTGGCGAGCACACGGGCGAACATCGCGGCGCGCAGGCCGCCCGTCGCCTCCGGCACGACGACCTCGAATGCGCGCCCGATCAGGCCCTCGCGCGTCGTGCCCGCGAGCCGGCAGAACGCAGCGTTCGCGTAACGGATGGTGTTCGCGGAGCCTTCCACCGCCACCAGCGGCTGCGGCGACCGATCCGCGAAGTACGCCGGGAGTTGGGGGAGTTCCTGCGGCCAGTCGGCAAAGCGCTCGAGTGTGTTCGTGACCATGGGTCTACCTGCCTGCGCTCCGCGCGTGAGCGAACTACGGCCCGCCTCCAGGCTCGCCCAAGGAGCTCGCTATGCTCGTTAGGCTGCGGCCCCAAGGTTCAGGGATGCCGGTCGTCAGGCCGCGGTAGCCCTGCAGTCGTTTGCCGATCGCGATGCCGGTCGATGTGACCTCGAACTCGCGCATGTCGATGCTGTGCCGGCCGCCGCGCACCTTGACGACGATCAACATCCGCCGCAACTGGCCGTCGATCGAGACGTAGCGCATACGGATGATGCCGTCGGTGAGGAACGAGATCGTGAAGTTCGACAGACCCATGGAGTTGAACGACTCCTCGACCTCGACCGTCGAAAGGATCGTCACGCCGAGGCGCGTGAGCGCCGAGATCATGCGGTACAGCGACTCGCGGAAGTCCGTACGGAAATCGGGCGCCAGCGCCATCTCGAAGCCGACCAGCGAGTCGATCACGAGGCGCTTCGCCTTCGTCCGCTTCACCGCGGCCACGACCTCGTGCACCGTCTCGTCCACCGAGAGGTCCAACGGTCGCAGATAGATGACCTCCAAGTTGCCGGCCTTCCGCGGCGTCTCGAGGTCCATCCCCATCCTCCTCGCGGCGGCCACGTACTCGTCGGGCATCTCCTCGAACACGGCGACGATGCCGGGCTCGCCGTGACGCAAGCCCTCGGCGATGAATTGCCGGCCCAGGATCGACTTGCCCGCGCCCGACGGGCCGGCCACGAGGAGGCTGTGTCCCGACGGAACGCCGCCGCCGAGCATCGCGTCCAGTTCGGGGATGCCGGTCGACAAGAGGTGTGTTGCCTTCGGCTCGCTGCACTGGTGGTCCAGCCCGAACGTGCGTGGGAAGGCTTGCACCCCGTCCGCCGTGATGCGGAACGTGTGCAATCCGGGCACGGAAGCCTGACCGCGCAGCTTGACGACCTGCAGCTTGCGCACGATGGAGTTGCGATCGGCTGCCTGGTGCAGCCACAGGAGCCCGTCGGCGACGGTGAACACGGGATTGTCGCGCAGCTCCCCCTCGGTGTACTCGCCGATCAGGAACGTGGTCGCCTGCCAGCTGGTCAAGTGCAGCGCGAGCCGTTGGATGAACGCCTGGAGTTCCACCTCTCCGCCATTGGCCCGCGACTTGCGCGCGACAGAGCGGAAGGAATCCACGACCACGATTCCGGGGCCCACGGCCTCGACTTCCTGGACGATCTGCGCGAGCACAGCATCCAGGTCCTTCTCCAACACGAACTCGCTGAGGTTGACGAAGCGAACCGAGCTGTTGATCCGATCCTGATCGAAAAAGGAGTACTGCTGCTGGTAGCGCAGCATCTTGATGGCCGGTTCGCCCAGCACCGTGAAGTAGAGCGCTGGCTTCTCGGGCGTCGCGTTGGCGAACATGATCTGGTGCGCGAGCGTGGTCTTTCCGCACCCGGGCGATCCCGCGATGATGTTGAAGCTGTACTCGGGCAGACCGCCCCCGAGCAACTCGTCAAGGCCGGGCACTCCGGTCGCGAGCTTCCTGATGACGACCTTGTTGTTCGGGCTCATGATTTTTCCGCGCCTTGAATCAGCGAATTCCAGCTTTCCACGGGCGCGTCCGGCCACGCGTCCGAAACCAAGCGCAACGTCAGAGACCGACCGATCAAGGCGATCAGCAGATCCAGCAGATGAGCGACGAGCACTGGCCCGTCCTCGCAACCGCATTGCGACAAGCGTCCATGCGTGCCCTCGACGGACGCTTCGACGGACGCTTCGACGCCGGCCAAAGTCCCGTCCTTGCTAACGTGAACGGAAGCGAACACCGTGGAGTCGGCTTTCGCCAACACCAGCGCTCGCGCGAGCAGGGCGCGGTAACCGGCAGATCCGGCAAAGGCCGTGAGGACGGTCCGCAGGACTTCGCAGACCCGTGCCGCGTGGAGAGAGATCGGCAGCCCAGCGTCGGCGCTATCGCGGGCCGCCTCCCTGGAGAGCAGCACGCGCGCCAGCGTCTGGGATGAAAGAGAAGCGGAGTTCATCGGGCGGCGCATCGCTCGTGGAAGCGCATCGCGGCCATGCGCTCTCGGGTTGCGCGAAAGGCCGAGCCTTCGAGCGCCTGCGAAGAACCTGCTCGAAACCAGCCCACGTCGACGACAATCGTGCACCCGCTCGGGCGAGCCGCAAGGAATGGCGCGCGGAACCGTCGGATGGACGCGATCGCTCGACGCGTCCGTCATGGACGCATCCCAGGAAAGGCCCGCCCAGGGAACCGAGGACCGTATGCGTGGGACGCCGTGGCGCGGAGTCGACCGATTCGCGATCTCGGCACCGGACCGGGCTGCCACCCGGACGGTCGGACTCGCTCACCCGCGCGCGGGGTTCGCCGCGGCGCGGGGCGCGATCGCGATCGCGACGCCGCACAGCACGACCGCGCCGCAGACGAACAGGCGCGCGGACGGGGCTTCGCGCAAAACGAGGACTCCGCCCAGCGCCGCGAGCACAGGCACGATGAGTTGCGCGATCGCCGCGCGCGAGGCGCTGACGTGACGCAGCGCCGCGTACCAGATCGCGTAGCCGAGGCCCGAAGCGATCGCGCCCGACGCCACGGCCAGCACGACGCCGCGTGGGCTCGCGTGGAGGTGATCGCGCTCCACGAACACGAACAGCGCGACGAGCGGCACGCTCCACAGGAAGTTGTGCGCCGTCGCCGCCAGCGGACGCGCGCTGCCGCGACCGAGCAGCGAGTAGACGCCCCACGCGACTCCCGCGGTCGCCATCAGTGCCGCGCCGCGCAGGTCGGGCGCTGCCTGACCCGGCCTGAGCAGCGCGCACAGTCCCGCGAGCGCGAGCAGCATCCCCGCCCACTGCCGCGGGAGCAGTCGTTCTCCGCGCGCGAGCCCGCTGCCGACCATCGTCACCTGCACCGCGCCGAATAGGATCAGCGCGCCGGTCCCGGCTGGGATGCGCAGGTAGGCCAGCGAGAACGCGACGGCGTACGCGCACAGCGCGAGCCCGGCGCGCGCGCCGCCGCTTCCGATCTGTTCGCCGCGCGCACGCACGAAGAGCGACACGACGACCGCTCCCGACGCGAGTCGAACGCCGGTGAAGCTCGCCGCGTCGATCGCGCCGGTCTCGAGCGCGGCGCGGCACAGGAGCGAGTTCGCTGCGAACGCGCACAGCGCCGTCGCGAGGAGCAGCGCGGGCCGCGCGGAAAGCGATGGCTCCGGCGCGTCCACGGCAGAAAGCGACGGCTCCGGCGCGTCCACGGCAGAAAGCGACGGCTCCGGCGCGTCCACGGCAGAGAGCGACGGCTCCGGCGTGTCCATGGCAGAGAGCGACGGCTCCGGCGCGTCCACGACGACATCAACCGCGCTTCAGCGGCTCCATGCGATGGAACACACTCCAGCGCACGATCGCCCACAGCG
>Ga0209591_10004775_pt1 | contig 15272 bp, 10 predicted proteins | sample MAT01_FD_187207 | JGI IMG/M metagenome (GOLD analysis project Ga0209591, IMG submission 187207) | Freshwater microbial communities from Lake Fryxell liftoff mats and glacier meltwater in Antarctica - MAT-01 (SPAdes) (version 2) | ecosystem: Environmental > Aquatic > Freshwater > Ice > Liftoff... | reverse complement strand
CCTGAAAAGGCAAACGGAATCGGGGCAGGAACCGTAATCCAAGGCTATGCCTGAAAAACGGATATTAACTGAGTAGTTAACGCTATTCAATTAAGAATCCCCGTGTCTTTAGACCGGGGAGTGTCAATCAGCACTCTTGAGGGGCATTGGGAAAACTCTTCCCTATTCCCCAATACTGCGATTTTTAATTATCCCATGAGTTGAGTAATTGGAAGTTTTTAGAATAGTTAATTAAAATTAAAAGGGAGTTAAATTAGCGGGAGTGGCTTTGGCAAAGCTTGGGCGGTTAAAATTAATTATGCTTCAGTCTTTTTTATCCCGTGCAACCCTAATTTTTCTATCAAGCGCTCTAGCGGTTTTGTGTGTTGCCTGTAGTGAAGACCAACGGAACACTGCGACTGGTGGCAATGAGCAACCCGCGCCAATTGGGGAGCAGGCATCAGTACAGCCTGCCGTTGAACCAACAACACCAGCAGTTACCCCTACCCCAGAAGCAGAGCCGCTAGAGCCGTCTGAAAGTGAACCAAGTCTTTTTGAGATGGGGCTAGACAAAGCCGTTGGCGCTTGGAGTATCAGCCGATCTGCTCAATCTCCAAGTGATTGGACTTTGGTGGCGAATCAGTACCAGGATGCGATCGCGCTGATGCAAAGGGTGCGGCGACAAAGCCCAGAATTTGCGATCGCTCAAACCAAAATTACTGAATATCGCCGCCAAATTAAATATGCTCAAAAGCAAGCTACTCCTCGCCCTGTGCGCCTTGCCGAACCGAACAAGATAGTAGTTGTGGTTCCTCAAAGAGCAATCACACCAAAGTATACCTCGCCTCCACAAGAAATAAAACCGTTAGCAACAGAGCCAGGTTTGCCCTCATCAGTAGTGGTGATTCCAGATGAAGCAGTATTTACAGCCCCGATTAAAAGGCGACTTGGTGGAACGCCAATTGTAGAAGTCACCTTTAATGGCCAGCAACAATTTGACATGATTGTGGATACGGGAGCCAGTGGCACTGTAATTACCCAAGAGATGGCAAATACCTTGGGAATAGTGCCAGTGGGGAAAGCTAAGGCAAATACCGCTAGTGCTAGAGCTGTAGAATTTCCTGTGGGCTACGTTAATTCGATGGCAGTTGGCGGGGTAATAGTGAATAGAGTAGCAGTAGCGATCGCAGGTACGGAACTAGAAACTGGACTTTTAGGACACGACTTTTTTGGTAACTACGATGTCACCATCAAACGTAATGTGGTAGAGTTTCGCCCGCAATTGCGATCGCAAATCAATTCCCCAGAAACTCAACTAACTGCTCCAACTTCGTCCAAGCTGCCCCGCTTTGTAGGATATCCTTAGCGATTTTAATCCCTTGGGCGTGATCGAGGAGTGCGATCGTACCTGCTACTTGCAGCGCCAACGACGCATTTAAAGCAACCGCATCTTGTTGCGCCTGAGTTCCCTTACCTTGGAGTACCGCCTTGAGAATCACCGCATTCTCTTGGACATCTCCACCCCGAAGCATACCTATGGGAGCAGGTGTTAGATCCAAATCTAAGGGATTAATGGTAGTTACCCGCACTTCTCCATCTGATAAAACCGCCAAGTCGGTTTCATCTCCTAACCCAGCCTCATCGAGTTTTTCTCGCCCATGCAAAACAATCGCCTTTTCCTTGCCCAAATTGTTTAATGCTTGAGCAACAGTTGCCAAAAGCTTAGGAGTAAATAACCCCACCACCTGCCCAGTTGGACGCAAGGGATTTACTAACGGCCCCAGCAAATTAAATACCGTTCGTACCCTGAGAGTCCGCCGTAATTGGGCAACCGCCTTGAGTGCTGGATGCCAACCAGGCGCAAACAAAAAAGTGATCCCCACTTCTTCTAGTGCGGCTTGTACTTTTTCACTGGATGCGCTCAAGTTTACACCCAAAGCTTCCAATACATCTGCGCTCCCCGTGAGACTTGAAGCTGAACGATTGCCGTGTTTGGCGACAGCTATACCAGATGCTGCGGCGACAAATGCAACTGCTGTAGAAATATTAAAGGTTGATGAACCATCTCCACCAGTGCCACAGGTATCTATTACAGTGCTAAGTGCTGATTTCTGAGTGCTGAGTGGGGAACATTGAGATTGTAATACTTCAGCCATGCCGGTCAACTCGTCAGCAGAAATGCCTCTAAAGTTCAGCGCTGTTAAAATAGCCCCTGATAACTCTGGGGGAACCGCTTCACTGAGCCAACCTTGCATCAATTCAGCAGATTGAGTACGGGACAAGGATTGGCCATCTATTAATTGTTGCAGCAGGACATACCAGCTAGCAGAGGATTCTTGAGCAGGGATTGGGGAAATTGTCATAGCTAAGGTTTGTATGTTGTAGCTATAATTGAGAGCTATGGGGTTATCCTACCGGAAAATTGGAAGCTATCAAAGTTAGATTTAAATCTCAAGCCTTAATTGCAAAGCTGGATTAGCAAGATTCTGAATTTGTGATTTTTTTTCCAAATCAAGTTTAACTTGGTAGTTTGTAATGAATAACTCTTTTCCTTTAGCCGCACCACTCTGCTTATAATTATTCATCCCATACTGTAATTCCCACTCTGAGATATTAGCCCATTGAAAATTTTCTCGAATGTGCGGTGAGTCGTCGTAGGTAATTAGCCAGGGATGATGGCATTGTTGCAAAACTTCAGCAAATCTCTGATGTTCAAAAGAAGTGTGCAAGTCACCATCTTTACCGTATAGTTTTGATTTAGTAGCGCTAAAATATGGCGGATCTAAAAATAAAAATACATCTTTCTCTTCTGATTTTAATAGGTGGCTGTAATCCAAATTAGTAATTTGGACATTTTCTGATAAGATATTTTCTAACTTTTCTAGCCGTTCTATTGAAGAATCAGTAAATCGTTTATGAAAAGCTTCTTGAGAAAAACCACCTGATTCTACAGTTCCTGAAAAAGTAATTCTATTGAGTACGAAAAACCGAACTGCTCTTTCTAAATCAGATAAATTATTTACATCTACAGTAGTTAATTCTGTAAATAGTGATTTACCATCTGTATACTTGACTTTAATATGTCGAATTTCTTTAACTAACTGAGCTATATCACGTTGGGCAAACTTCCAGAACAAGAATAGTTCGCGGTTTAAATCGTTAATCCAAATCTTGATATGCGGAAACTTTTGTCTTAAATAAATAAATACAGAACCACCACCTACAAAAGGTTCTCGAAATTCAGAAAAGCTCTCTGGTAAATATTCAGCTATCTGATTTATTGCTTTTGACTTACCACCAGGATATCGTAAAGGACTTTTGATCATAACCAAGAATTATAATGTTTGAAAATTACTGGATACTTCTATTTTAAGTCTCTGATTATTTTGAGCTTCTAAAACCAATTTTTTGATAATTAGTTTTTGATTGGTATTAAAAATTTTAATGTTAGCTCCTAAAAAATATTCTAGCTCTTCTGCTGATGCATCTGGAAAAACAATAGAACCAACAACATTATTACCTGTAAGCTTGAGCTTTGTAACAAATAATACTTGCTGTCCGTTCAATATTAGAGAATCTAAATTAGAAAATAAAATTAGCTTGAATAAACCATCTTGAATATCAGGAAGCTTTGGCAAAGATGCTGTTGAAGTATTTTTTGACTCTTGTATAATATACATGTTGTTCTCGAATATTATCTCATCAGGAGTCAAATAGTAAATTCCGCCAAGATAGTTTTCAATACTAAAAGTTGCTTTTAATCCATCCACCAAATATTCTAGCTTATGAGAAGTCAACGCTTCTCTCTTGCTAGCACTCTGAGAACCTTTAAGAGAAATATTCTTAAATTCCTCAAACTCTTCTCTGATTTTATATAAATATTTATTTAATCCTTCTCGTGAGTGAATTATTACTCCAGTATGATTAGAAATAGAATCATAAGAATCTAGAGCTTTTTCAAAAAATTGTGTAAATCTTTCTTCAAATAGATTCTTGTTCCAATGTAATGCGCTTTGGTGATATGCTAATATTTCATTGATTTGACATATAACAAAATCATTAGCAAATCTTTGATTACTCAACTTGTTCTTATTGACTTGCCCCTTTTTAGTACTTTTTTTTGCTGTTTCGTAATAAGCAAGTACTATATAGATATTAAGCAAATTCATCCAAGAAATTGTAGAGTATTGAATTTTATCTATATCGCCATCTTTGCCCTCATCTTTAATCACCGGGATTATAGTTATAACTTTCGAGGAATTATATGTATTGTAAATTCTGGCAAATGGATAACTTCTGGTTCTCTTAGGTGATACCCATTTTGAATAAGCAATTTCAGTTGTAGGTGACTTGATTAATCCATAACCCCTTTCTTTATTGACATCAAATACATCTAAATTAATCCTACTTAAATTATCATCCAAGTAAGTTTTATAGGTCACTCCTTTGATAAATCCTGTAAAATGGAGAACTTCTGGCATATCTTCAAATTTTTATTAATATTTGTCTTTGCCATAGTTCAGTATTGGCTATTAAAGCATAGAAATAACCAAGCAAGAGTTAATTTCCTCCTGAATGGTTACAATTTTCTGAAATAAGCTATTAAGGACTATTTTTATGCCCCGTTCTGCACCCTATCAACCTTTGTTGTTGCGAATTCTTCACGGCTTAAGTGGAATTTTAGTTATAGCGGCAATTATTACTGGATTTCTGGTTTATAACACATACGATCGCAGATTTGGCAGGATACCATTTCCTCGAATTGGGGATATTCAGGGCATTCACGGCACTTTTGCATTATGTTTTTTGCTTGTTCTGCCTGCTTTTGCCCTCTATAGCTTTCATGCTGGACAAAAGCGCCTTGTTCAATCTGATTCTTGGCGGCAACTAACCCAGGTTGGCAAGCCGATTTGGTGGGTTAGCTTGCAACGTCTGGCAAATACTCTCATGCTTATCGCCGCTGTTTTGGCTGTGAACTCTGGCAGGATGATGAAGGAAGAGTGGCTTCCAGCAGGGCAGCTAGATCATATTTGGTACTCCCTCCACCTTAGTGCCTGGGTTGTGATGGTTTGCTGTGTGGCGATTCATGTTTTGATGTCTACCAAGGTGGGTGGTGCGCCGTTGTTACTCTCTATGTTTTCGCGGAAGTTTCGCCCAGAAGATAGCCCTGCTGAATGGTCTAGTCGTTTCCGTACTTGGTTGACTAGCTTACAAACTAACTTGGGTGCGGGAATGAATAATTTTATGCAAAACAATTTTTACCTCAGAATTATTGAGGTGATTGTACTGGGTGGAATTCTGACAGCGTTTGTCTTACCTGTATTTTTTCCCGGTAGTGAGTCATAGTCAATACGCTTGGGTTAAGGTTTTAGAGACGCGATAAATCGCCGTCTCTACAAGTGTTTTGGTCTTATCTGAACTGTATTGAGTCATAGGTAATTTGCTGTTACTGCGTAGCTTGCCGCCGTAGGCATCGCAAACTTGTTAAGATTAAACTACGTAGCCGTAATATATACTGCTGAATTTTAACTTGATTTCATGTTGCATTTTCGTAAAAATCTGTTACATTACTTTACAGGCAGTTATAACTGTTACAACATAAAAGCTCGGAGTATTATTTATGGCAGACGTTAAGAAGACTACGGGTTCGGTTCCAGAAGATCCTAATGCTTTGCGCTGGGGCTTTACTTCTCAGAGCGAAAATTGGAACGGTCGTTTTGCAATGATTGGTTTTATATCTGCTGTTGCACTTGAAGTGTTTTCTGGTCAAGGAATTTTACACTTCTGGGGCATTTTATAGATTTAGACGTTTTTACCTTCATTAGATGATCAGGCAAGGCAGCGATTCGCAAAATCGTCTGCCTTTCCTTTATGAGAGAATTCTCTTACCGTGATGAGCGAAATATTACACGACCTGGGGATTCTTCCTGATTAATTCGCGCATATACTCGAAGACAAGTTAATACTTCACCAGGAATACCACCACAGTCTAGTTGTAAGTCATCCTTAGATGAAGCACAGATATCTGCATAAAGTCCCGATAATTGGCGAATTCGTACTTCATTACCTCCATTAATAGCCTCATCAGCGACTTTCTTCAAAATGCGTCGTGATTCATGTTGTAGCTTTCCCCACCAAGAATAGCGTTCAGCAGGTGGTACAAAGACTAGGGAATGTATCGCTTCGTCCATGTCAATCCAAGCACGGAGAATTGATAGGGGATCAGTGTTTTTCTCAGCTTTTTGGGTGCGTTGGAAGCGATCGCTTAAAGCATCAATATATTGATCGCGCTGTTCTGCTTTGGAGTGTAAGGGAATGACATCGAAGCTAAAAACGCTCTTTAAAGCATGATGTAAATCTGGATCTATTTCAATAAAATTCATATATAAAAATAGGAATGCTGCTGGTAAATCGGATACATTACCTTGGAGAATTTGAGAATTTGAAAGTGCTTGTTGATACAATACCAAGCCCTGAGCTTGAACAGTACCACTAAGTCCGGGGTAGATAATTTCATCGCGGATAAAGGGAAGTTGATAGAGGTTAGAATTATCTGCGATCGCACCAACTTCTTGAGCTAAATCTAAGGTGCGCGATCGCCAAGTTGCAGCCAAATCTTCTGGTACTCGCAGCAGCTTACGTTGAATCTCATTCCACAAATCAGAGTCCGTTGTGCTTTGCAGTTGGGAATTACCCAGATAATAATTAAGTTCTGAGTCAGAATTAAAAGCTTCCCGCAGGTGACTTAGTTTTAAATCATCTGGTGCATCTTCCCAACTAGTATTTTGCTGTGGGGGTTCAGGTTCCAACAGATTATGAAGTTCTTGCAGCACCTCATCGCATATTTTAGATCCTGGATCTAATGGTAATTCTGTGCGAGCCTGATTTAAAGTCGCCTCTAGTCCATACAAACTAAACCGCAGTAGCTGGGCTAACTCTGAGTTTTCTATCTCTAATAATTGACGCAAGTGCTGCATGAATATCACCTCCAAATATTACCTGTATGTGGTTCGTAACGAATTAAATTTGGCAAAACTCTGTGTTACTCTGCGCTAACCTTTGCGTTCCTCTGCGTTGAAAAAATTAATATTTTTAAACGCAAAGGGGCGCGGAGTAAACGTAAAGGAACGCAGAGGTTTAATGCAAGAGTTAATGGATGCCGCAAAAGGGATCGCGTTCTTTATCAACTTCGTTGGGCTGTAATTCTAATTCAGCAAGATAAACGCATCCCTCTTCTTTGAGGCATTCTTGACTGTTTGATGTCCAGTAAGGGACTTCACCGGCGTGCATCCGTAGAATACCTTGATCGTCGAGAGTTACACGATATTGGCAAGGATAATCTGTTGTCACATCTGGTTTGCTGAGTGCGCCAATTCTTATCCATTTTTTACTGTTGGTTTCGGCATCTATTTGATAAATATAGAAGCTGTGTTGTCCAGTTTGCGGGAAGGGAGGTAAAGGATTACTAATTAATCCGGTTCCTGGTTCCGTCACACCATCGCGCAGATAGTGAAATTTTTGGAACAATTTACTACCATCATTTCCTACTTCAAACACAAGATGATAGGCATCTGGTTGATCAACAGTCGCAGACTCAAGAACATTGACGGCAATATCACCATCATTTAAGTCTTTATTGAAGCGTTCTACAGCAATATTCCAGTTCAATTTACCATCAGCAAATAGCGGTGAAGTTTCTGAAACAACCGATTCTAAATCAATGCCAGGAATATCAATTAAATAATGGGGGTTTCCCTGACAAAGCAACACATTAAATTCAAGGGTTTGGTCAATTTCAAACTGGACTTTAATTTTTTTCAGAAACTCTGCTTCTTGCATTCCCAGTTGATTCATGAGGTTTTTGCCGTCAAAGCTACCCCATAGTCGTAAATCTCCCTCTTCGTAATCTTGACGGTAGATAATGTTAGTTAATTGGATTCCTTGCCAATGAGTACGAACTTTGGCGACAGTTTCCCAAGGTGCGAGTTGATAGAGTTCTTGTCCAGCTTTGAATATAGTTAGTAAATCGTTACTTTGGGTTTTGCGTTTGAAATTGCAGGGCAAATAATAAAACAGGTTTTTGACATCAATTTCTAGCTGGTTGGCTCCCTTACGCAACAAGCTTTTAGACTCTTCTGGATCGAATCTTAATCTTCGCAGTTTCTCGGCATAGCAAGCACCGGCCGAGGTGGCTAATTTGGTAAATTCCAGCACAAAGGTAATTCGCTCTGGATTCCACACAAAATATGGAGACTTACTAAATTCTTGGTAGATTTGGCGCTGCACTATGTCTAAATTACAAGTTTTTCCAGACAAAATTAACCAATCAACTTTTTGGGAATTCCAAGAATCTTTGGTGATATCATCGGGACGTAAGCGACTTTCCATTAATCCTTTGGCAATACCGATCGCTTCCTTAATTCCTGAAACGGCGGCTCGTTCAAATTGCTGGTTATCTAAGGTGACGCAGATGCTATTTGGATCTTTGACTTGGAATTTAACGGCGCTTTGGGTAAGCAGTTCGGAAATTTGCTGCTCAGAAAGAGTGAAGGTTAATAGAGAATTATCTGCTGGTGGCTTTTGCCCAAGTTTAAGTTTAGCGGCTTCCGCATGATCCCAGAGAATATAAAATGATTGCAGGCGTTGGGGTGCTTGTTGCCAACGAGTTGGTAATACTTTCTCGGCAGTATCTAGGGCATCTTTGTAAGCAATATCGCCTTCTGGATTTTCTTTATCTAGACATTTTAAAAGACTACCAGTTTTGAATTTGCCTTTTTCTAAAAAGCGCTCGTTTAACTCAGAGTTAATTAAATCTTCTAGCTTTTCGCTTTCTAGATCACCTGTTGTTACTACTGTCAATAAAAAATCTGCGATCGCAACTTTTAATAATCTAAAAATTCGCAGTGTAATTAACTCACCGCCTAACTGTAAATGACCGGATGAACCTAATAGTTTGGGGGTAAGTTTATAGTAACGTCCTCCTAAACCTCGGTCTTCATAATCGGCAAAGGTAGGGGTTTTATCTTCCAAAGTCAGTTCAATTAAAGCTAAGTCTGTAGTTCCCCCGCCAATATCCAAAACGAGAACATTTTGTGACCATTTGCTCCCTGCTTGGCGACAACGAGTTTTGAATGACTCGATGCCAATGTTGAGATTACCACCAAATTCTCGCCATAAAAAGAATATCGCCACAGAAACGGCTTCATCATAAGCAGTTTGCACATCATCGATCCCCAACTGCTCAACTAATTCTTTAACTTCCTTGCGAACAACTGGTGGGGCGACAGTGGGGTAGGTGACAACTGCTGTCAAAAAATTCCCTTCTGAAAACCTGCGTTGGGCGCGTTGGCGGTAATCTTCAGTTAACTCGATTAAATGCGCCCAAGCAGATTGGATCAGTTGGTTAGCGGTAATTACTTCTTCTTCACCATCTAAAATAACTGAAAACAAACGATCCTGACCAAAATAGCGTTTGGGTGAATGGTGAAATCTGCTGATAATTTCCTTTAAAGAACCGCTTGTACCTTGAGCGATCGCTTTTTTTCTGTTATCTCTAGCTTCCCTACCCATTCGCAGTTTTAAGTCCCCTAACTGCGAAATTTCCGACTCGCTGGGAATTTCCGTATCGCGGCGATCGATATCCAGCACAACTGGAATCAGATTTTGCGACTCTAGGGTAGGGACGCGGAACACCTCATGATAGATTTGGTAAAGTTTTTTGCTGACAGCACGGCGGAATCTCTCACTGTTTCCTAAAGAAAGTTCAATTTGGCGAATTGCTTCTAAAAATCGCTCTTTATTGTCACTTTCAAATACTTCACTCAATCGGCTGGGTTCTATCTCCAGGTTTTTGCTAATTTCTCCAATAAACTTTTCCCAATCATCAGCGCTGACATCTGGTAAAGCCACGGAGGCGGGAGAACTCAGCCATTGTGATAAGCGATCGCGCAACCGCATTTCTTGTTCTTTGGGTAGAATTTCTGCGATCGGTACTTCAATGGGATCAAAAAGTGTAACTGTAGAATTCGATGTGCCAAAATCTAAAGCAAACCATCCTGGAAATCTTTTTTGTTGTTTCTCTGGTTGTTGATCACTATATTTGTTGAGTTGGAAAGGGTTCATTAGAGTATCACTTCCTATTGTTTGCTTTATAGCTTGCTAAAACTATGGTCTTTTATCATAAAATGACAAATTTAGAGAATACTTGTGGTAAAGACTTTTAATCGTTGGTCTTGTAGCACTGATTCTCTTTAGCACTGGCTTTTTTATCTGGTGCGATATCTAAAACGGGCTACACCTACGCTTTTATATAAAAAGAACGTAGACATAGCCCAAACTAGGCATCGCTAGGAAAATTACGGCAGTTACTAAGTTGATGTTGAAGATTCTTGCTCAATTGCAAGTCTTACTTGTTCGATAGTTAAATCAAGTAACTGGGCAACCTCTTCTATCGACATACCACGAACTAAGAACCGAGGTACAAGTTCAAGTTTTAGTTCTTCTCGTCCTTCTTCTCGTCCCTCTTGTCTAGCTTCTCGATAAACCCTAGTTTCTTCTAACTTAACTCCTAACATTGCCTCTACCTCTTCACGACTTAAGTTTGCAAATTTATAAACAGCTATCGTTGTGATTACATCTATTATCTCCTTCTTAGCTGAGACAGTTATTTGTTCTTGTTGCACCCGCTCAATTAAACGTTTCGCGTCTTGCACCATTTGAGTATCTGAGGCAATAGTCAACTGCATCAAACTGATACCTACTTTTTGCTCATCAGGACTACCTAACTCATCTAAATAAATCCGTTGTACTTGAGAACTGTTCAGTAGCGATCTGTGAATAGTAGTGTTTTCCGGTTCCAAGCTGCGAGACTGTAAAATAATTACCCCGTACCAGTCATCGTAAAGCGACGGGTTGCGATGCATATACAGCATGGATTCGGAGAAAAAGCGATGGTACAGTAACTCATCCTTTTGGAATTGCACCTCAGCAAAAAAGATCATCTGAGATGTTGCATCAGGTGGAGGTAAAAATACCCCATCAATCCGAAATGTTGGTTCTTTAACTTCAACTGATTCAAAGCGATAGCTAGCAGCTTCGGCTGGTGGCTGTTCTACTAACTCGAAAAACAATCCTGGGACACGTTTGAAAATTGTATAAAAAATCGCATCACGTCTCACAAATACATCCTCATAACTCTAGCGATCGCAATCAGTCACTTTCTGAGTTAGCTTATCTCAAATCATCTAAGTAAGAAACAGCAGCAAGTTCTGAAATAATCTGCAACCATATAGGAATTTGGATCTCAGATGGCAATTCCCCAGCCGCCAAATATCTCAGCAAAGTTTCTTTTTTTGAAAGGTTTTGCAGACTAGGAATAATTTGATCTAAAATGCCTTCTAGTTCGGAATTAATTTGCTGATTAACTTCGCTAACATACTGCACAAGATGAAGGCTAGCGCTAGCGGTAATTTCATCTCGCAGCCGCAGTACTAAAAGTTGGTGGTTGCTCGATCTAGGTAAACCTTGGCTTTTTTCTGGTGCCCAGTCAAAGATTTGTCCAACATTATGTTTATCGTCTTTACGTGCTAGGGGAAAGATGATTTCGGGCGCAACGGTTTTATTTTTACTATTGATTTCAGAGATAATTGCTTCCTTCCATTCATTAGGATCGCATCCTAGCAATAATTTGTAAAAGAGATCGGCATCTTCAAAACCAAATTTTTCTTCGATTTCTTGCTCCATATCTGAGTGGAAAAATGCCTGTAATTGTTCGCGTTCTGGGGCTACATAATTTGACAATTGATTCAACAAATCTACCACTGCTTGATGGATGCGATCGCGGGCAAAATCTTCTACTTCTTTAAGGGTTTTCTCAAATACTGGATAAAAATCATCACTCTTAGTTGGAAGGGAACTATTGACACGGTTTCCCCGATCAAATAATTTCCCGGCTGCACCTTTAGATTCTGCCAGAGCGATCGCTCCATTGTTGGCTTTGTTGAAGAGTAAAGTCCACTGGTTCCAATTCAGGATTCTAAAGGTAAGTTCGTCTTTTACTACATCGCTGACGACAACACCGCGCCGGTCTTTGAGTGGTTCTTTCCCTAAATCTTTTTGAAAATTCCTGTAGATTTTATCCAAGCTTTCGACCACAAAGCGCAACTCGATAAAGGCGGGACTGTCTCCTGTAGGGATACCTTGCTCGTGAATTTCATCTATGATGTCCTTCAAGTGATCTTGTTGCTGACTCACCACATCAGCCGATCTCCGAGTATCTTCATACAGTTGCTTTAGACCATGAGTCGCTACGTGGGTTTGAATCAATTCCCGCAGCTTACTAAGTCCCCCATCTTGAGCAAAGTAACCTAGCTGTCTGCCCAAATAACTGCGGGGATCAGTGTTTAACAGCCCTTCACTTAATAGCTCCCATTTGTCTTGTAGCCGTTTAGACCGATCTAGATAATCAGGATAGTCTAAGTTAGCCAAAAACTCTGTTGAACCTGCTTTCACAGTACTAGAACGTTTTGCTAATTCAGCTAGTCCTAACAGTGGCGACAGTAAAACGATGCGGTCTTTTTGAGTTGTAAACGCTTCTGCACCGTCAATGGTAGTTTGCAGAACTTTGAGTTTTTGGAAAACGGTTTCCTCTTGTAAATGGCTATCTTCAATCAGTTGGTCAAGTTCTCTTTCACCGCCTTCACTGTCTAGGGGTAGTTGATCAAAGCGACCCACACCTACGAGAATTAAATCTTTCAGGTCTTGCCCCGGTCGCTGCTGCTGCATCATCGTAAAGATTTTATTGGCGCGATCGCTCCCAGGAGATTTACCATTTAGCAATACCAAAATTGTTTGTACTTCTGCCAATTCTCGCAGCGACAAAAAGGTATCCCTAGCCCCCGAATTAGCAGCCCCCAATCCCGGAAAGTCGATAAGAATAAATTTAGCTGCACCTGCAAAATCCCAAATTTCCCGTGAGATTTTCACATCAATATCTACACGGCGGATCAGTGGGAAGCTGTTTTGCAATAACTTCGTTGGTAGCCTCTGGGGTGGACTCGGTAATCGGATATGTGCTGGAGGCAAATCTTCAAATTTCAGAGTTTGGATTGCCATTGGCTGTTCGACTAGCTGTAGCCCCTCGCGGGCGGTGGTAGCATCAATCTGGTAACGCCCACCACACATAACTTCCCCATAAGCTTGATAAGCCCGCAGGAATAATACCAACTCCCGGAGTAAATAACGTAGCTCTAAATTGTTACTGCTATTCCATGCTTCTTCACACCAGCCAATAATATCTGTGCCAGAGTTGAGTTTCGATACTGGTATAGGAGGAAGCCCTGCTGCTGTTGTCCGTTTATTGGCCTCCCCTAGCATGAAGCGTAGACACTCATGCACTCCTTCATGAGAAAGATAATCTACAGTAAAATTACTTAATTGTGTAGTGGCAAAGTCATCTTGCGGTATAATATGTATGGCGGTAACATTACCTGTAGTGGGGTTTTCGCTGACAGGCAAAGCATCAGCATATCCAATTAGACTGCCTAAAAGTAAAGTTTTCCCACTACTGAATTCCCCCATTACCCCAATTTTGACAGGTGAAGTTGCCAGGTCTACAGTTTTCTGGGCAGCTGACCGCAGACGCAGGAGACAGTCATCAAGACTAGCTGGAACCCAATCTTCTTGTTTTGAAGGGTGCTGGGGCACAGAATCTATCTTTCGGAGGATGAATTCGCCGTACTCCTTAAAACGGCCCAGTTTATCTGCTTCCATAAAGTAGTTTCCGCCTAACATGAATTTCTGTGAGCTTTATAACATATAAAATGCGATTGCTAGCCATTATTGCAACGTGTTGATATCACATTTAGCATTTCTCTCATTTAATTTGCGATTTTGGTATGAGGCGTTTTGAACGGTCAAGACAATTTTGATAAATCGGGTTTGAATTGAAAAATCGAAGAAGAATTTAGAAGTCAGAATGGGCTAAACCTTAGCTATCCGCTAACAGGAGCCATAATGAATAAAGTAGAGTTTTATACCACAAGATGACTAGAGACTCCTTAGTAGAGATGTGGGTATTAAACCCTTTTATAGCCTTTATTTTAAGAGGACGTCCGAAAAGTATTAGGTGAATATAATTCGCTACTACACAAACAAAGTCTACCTAAGCAGAAAACATGAAAAATCAAAAATTTCCAACCCACGGAGGTGGTTTTTGTCTTTATAGCCGCGACTTATATAGCCTTTCCTAATCACATGATGTACATCAGAGCAAGCTCATCGCTTGCGGGGGTGGGGTTCTTGTACCTCACTCAACTGAGAACCGCTATAATCCGGTTCGGATAAGCTGATGTTGCAGGGGAGGCTCTTCAGGAAAGTGAAACGTCTCCCAATATCTCTGCTAACCTACTGCACCCCCCAAACTTTGGCTCTGACAGCAGAAATAAGGTGTAGAGGTCTAGATTGCATTGTCCTGTCGATGGTTTAGTAATTTCTCTAATTGTCCGATACCTGTAAAGCTTTTAAAATTTCCGCCTCTGTTGTTGAATTTGGTAACGATTTATATCGTAATGAATCAATTCACTCAATAAATCAAGCCATAGCAACTCAGACTAGTTTACAAAAGGCGATCGCAGGAAATAGATCCCAGGATATCGCACAAGCACAAGCCAATCTGAATAAAGCTCAAGTTACTCAACGGCAAGCGGCAGAAGATTTGCGCCGCAATCAAAAGTTACTAACAGCTGGAGCAATTTCTCAACAAGCTCTCAGTGTTGCTCAATCGACCTATGACGGTGCTAAAACGCAAGTAGACCAAACCCAACAAGCCCTAAATCTGCTCAAAGCCGGCTCTCGTCCTGAAGATATCTCCCAAGCCAGAAGTATCCTTAAACAGCGACAAGCAGCGTTGAATTTACTTAAAGCTGGATCTCGTCCCGAAGATATCGAGCAAGCTCGCGCTCAGGTGGCAGCGCTTCAGGGAGCAGTACAAATTATTCAAGCCAATCTCAACGATACGGTGATTCGCGCACCTTTTAGCGGCGTTGTCGCCCGGAAATTTGCCGATCCTGGTGCTTTTGTCACCCCCACCACAGCAGGTAGTGCGGTGACTTCCGCTAGTTCATCTTCTATTTTGGCTCTCGCATCCACGAACGAAGTTGTTGCTCAAGTGGCAGAAGCGAATATTTCCCAAATTCGGATGGGTTTAACCGCAACGATTCAGGTAGATGCCTATCCGGGAAAAACCTTTACCGGACAGGTGACACAAATTGCCACACAGTCGGATGTTGTGCAGA
>Ga0209591_10004774_pt1 | contig 15275 bp, 13 predicted proteins | sample MAT01_FD_187207 | JGI IMG/M metagenome (GOLD analysis project Ga0209591, IMG submission 187207) | Freshwater microbial communities from Lake Fryxell liftoff mats and glacier meltwater in Antarctica - MAT-01 (SPAdes) (version 2) | ecosystem: Environmental > Aquatic > Freshwater > Ice > Liftoff... | reverse complement strand
GGCGTGGGTGGTGGCACACCGCGGCGCTCGCCGGTTGGCTGCTCAGTACGGCCTGCGGCAGCGGCAGTGTCACCGACCGCACGGGCCCAGACACCACCACCACGAATCCCGGTGGCGGCGGTGGTGGCGGCACCGTACAACGTGGCGCACTCACCGTGCAAGTGACGCTCGATCCCGCCGATGCCGCCGTAGCCAGCGCGGCCGGTATCACCGTCGCAGGACTCCCGGTCACGCTGGTCACCCTCGGCAGCAACGAGGCGGCCCGCACCGCGACCACCGATGCGTCGGGGACCGCGCGCTTCACCGGCTTGTTGGAGGGCGCGTATGCCGCGGGGGTCACCCGCACCCTCACGAGCGCCGAGATTGCGCGACTCCCCGCTGCGGACCGCGATGCGTCCGTGTTTGCGGGCGGTGCCAGCGCCACGCTGTCGCCGGGCGCCTCGGCGTCGGTCACCTTTGCGTTACTTGCGGCGCGACGCGGGGGGTTGGTAGTCTCCGAGGTATGGTCGTACAACGGACCGCCCGTCGCGTACGGACTGGGGGACTACGTCGAGATTTACAACAATGGAGATACCACCGCCTATCTCGATGGCTTGCTGTTGGCGTATTCGCTTGCCGTCATTCACAACGAGAACATTGCGCCATGCAGCGAGAGCATACGATTCCGCACGGACGGCAGATGGTTTTGGGCAACGCAGATTTGGGGGTTCCCCGGCAGCGGTCGAGAGCATCCACTACAGCCAGGTGATGGTAAGGTCATTGCGATGGATGCTATCAATCATCGAGCGGCCTCCGGCCAGAACCAGTATCAGGATCTCTCGAACGCGCATTTCGAGCAGTATATGTCTGATGCGGACACGGACAATCCCAACGCCGCCAATATGGCGCGCGTGCTGGTGAACAGCACCGGAATTTTTGGTCGTGGCTTCGGCAATTCAGACAATAGAAGTCTGGCGTTACTGCAGTCGGTGCCAGCGACCGCGTGGACCACAGATGTCATGCGAGGGACTAGAGGAAGCTCGCCGCGCTTTACGATGACGGGGCTTCCGGCCAACGCGGTGCTCGACGTGTTCTCGTTTGCCGGTGAGCCGACGTTTAGAGCAACCTTTGGTTTCCCCGCTCCGTGCATTCCGTGGACCGCTGCAGAGTTTGATCGAGGTGTTGCAGAAGTCCATTTGTATGAACGCGCCGAAGCACTCCGCCGACGCTCGCTCGGGATCGGCGTCAACGGCCGCGAGATCCTGCAAGATACGCGCAATAGCTCTCGCGACGTTGAATACGGCCCGCCGCTCCGGCGATCACTGAATAAATAGACTGTTGTTCGTCGCGTGCCTACCTTGGGGAGTACGCCATGTGGCGTACTCCCCTTTTTGTTCATACGCAGATGCAGTACTGAACGAGCGGCGGTGGCCCCGTATCCTCAACAAATGATGTGCACACGCCATCTGTGAACTCTCGGTCTCTACAGCAATTGGTGCAATTCATTTGCCCGCCCTTCGAAAGCGCGCACCAGTTTCCTTCACCACAATCATCCGCTGTCCGCAGCGACTGGGCACTGAGTAGCTCGCTCGCCCCGAACACCACCGTCACGGCGGCCATCAGGGACATCGCGAGCTTGGGAAGTTGTTTGAGCATGTTCACTCCGTGGCTGAACGTGAACGCCGACGTCTTAGCGCGGCGCTGAGGGGTCAGTCGGCACGGTGCCGACCGCTGACGCGGCGGCCACCGCCGCCGCCCACACCGAATCCTCCTCCGCCGCATTATGAAACACGGACGGATGGACATGAATAATCCGGCCATTGTGATCAGCCACCACCGTCATCGGCACCCCATTCACCCGCGTCAGCCGATTGATTTTCCAATGGGGCATATGTACGACGGGGAAGGTGATACCATGTTCCGCGAGATATGGACGAGTCGAGTCCCGCGGACTCATCGATACCCACACGACGTCAAAGCGCGCGAGCGAATCGGCCAAGAGCGCGCGCGAGATCCTCGTCCACGCCGGGAGCGTCTCGCGGCAGTATTGACAGGTGGTGGCAAAGTAGATCAGCACCTGACTCCGACCCACACGCGTCTCGCCAAGCGTGATCGAATCGCCGGCCACGGTCGCGGTGCGCACCGTGGGTACGAACATCCCGGGCACGGGCATCACTTTGCTGCGCTGCAGGGCCCGTGCTTGTGGCGCGAGGGCACGCACCTCCACGGCGAGTCCCATCGCGACAGCGCTCAGCACCACAATCGCGGCGACGGAGGCGACGCTCCAAAAGCGACGGACAACAACGTCTCGAAGCGACATACACAAATCCTCCGATGAGGAGGTGGACACTCGGCCTATGGAGAACCACACTGCCAGCCACGCACATCGCGACGCGCGGGTCGATGGAGGCTGCGATCAGCCACAGAGATTGTCAAGCAACGATTTGGTCTCGTGCCGCGCGGAGTCATCGTGCACTGCATGGGCCCGTCAACTCGTCCCAACGCCCGCACGTCTTGCGGGCGGCCGCGCGCGATGTAACACTCCGGTGGTGCGCGGAGAGGAGTCCCTCGTCACGCGATCACTCGTCCCACGCGGGGGAATGGCAATGCACGTGGCCCGACCAGACGCTACCGGCGCCCGAGATCGGGCGATGCCCGACCACCCGCTGCCGTCACGGGCTGCACAGCGACGGCGTGGGTGGTGGCACACCGCGGCGCTCGCCGGTTGGCTGCTCAGTACGGCCTGCGGCAGCGGCAGTGTCACCGACCGCACGGGCCCAGACACCACCACCACGAATCCCGGTGGCGGCGGTGGTGGTGGCACCGTCCAACGTGGTTCGATCTCCGTGCAGGTGACACTGGATCCCGCCGATGCGGCGGTCGCCACGGCGGCCGGTGTGACGGTCGCGGGGTTACCGGTCACTCTCGTGACGCTGGGGGCCAACGAGGCAGTGCGCACCGCGACTACCGATGCGTCGGGGACGGCGCGCTTCACCGACTTGCTGGAAGGCGCCTACGCTGCGGGTGTTACCCGCACGCTAACCAGAGCCGAAATTGCCAGACTGCCCGAGGGCGAGCGCGATGCTTCAGTGTTTGCCGGTGGTGCTAACACCACGCTCTCACCAGGAGCCTCGGCGTCGCTCAACTTCGCGTTGCTCGCGGCGCGGCGCGGTGGATTGGTGGTGTCGGAATTATGGACGTACGTGGGGCCACCCATCCCGTACAACTTCGGCGATTACGTGGAAGTGTACAACAACGGTGATACGACGGCCTATCTGGACGGGCTCATGCTCGCGTACTCGCTCGGTGTCATTCACAACGACAACATTGCGTCGTGCAGCGAGAGTGCGCGGTTCCGCACCAACAGTGGCCGATTTTGGGCGCGACAGATTTGGGGATTCCCCGGGAGCGGTCGGGAATACCCGGTGCTACCGGGCGAGGGTAAGGTCATCGCGGTCGACGCCATCAATCATCGCACGGCGTCCGGCCAAGCGGAATATCAGGATCTGTCTGGCGCCCATTTCGAGCAGTACATGTCCGACGCCGACACTGACAACCCAAGTGCAGGCAACATGGAGCGCATTCTTGTGAGCAGTACCGGCTTCCTTGGCCGAGGCTGGTCAAACTCGAATAATCGGAGTGTCGCGCTGCTCAGCCGCGTTCCAGAGTCCTCATGGACGACCGACGTGATGCAGGGGACCAACATCAATTCGCTCGGAAATCGGCCAGCATTTACCATGACGGGTTTACCGGCCAGCGCGGTGATCGATGTGTTTTCATTTGCGAGTGATCCAGTTTACGTGGCGACGTTCGGACAGCCGAGGACATGTACGCCGTTTACCGCTGACGAACTGGATCGCGGCACCGCCGAGTTTCATTTGTTGGATCGTCCCGAGGCACTCCGCCGACAGTCGCTCGGCATCGGCGTCAACGGCCGCGAGATCCTGCAGGACACCCGTAACAGCGCGCGGGATATTGAATACGGCCCACCGCTTCGGCGTTCGCTGAACAAATAGCAAACTTGCGATGCGGTGCAGTTCACGCGCTACAACGTTGGCGTACTGCACGAGCATGCGGTCGGGACAATGCCATGCGGACGCACCATGACGGCGATTCAGGTGCGCGTGCGGCGTCGATATTCCACCATCTGGCACGCGATGGCCCAGTGGCCGGCCGTGGTTCGCCCAACAACGTCTTGCGAGAGCCCGCACGCCGTGACACGTTGCAGTATGTACGCAGCTCGCCGTCTTGCTGCCACACGATCACTCGTACTACGCGAGGAAATGTCAATGAACTCCCGGCTACGCTGCAGTGGTCACGTGCTCCGTGCTGACGCGTTCGCCAGCATGTCGCGGCCTCTTTCAGACGCCCGTCTGGGTTCCCCGTGGCGCGCGTTGCTGATTGCCAGTGTGTTGCTGGCCACCGCATGTGGTGGTGGCGGTGTGACCGACCGCACCGGCCCCGACACTACCAGTACCAATCCCGGCGGAGGTGGTGGTGGTGGCGGCACCGTGCAGCGCGGGTCCATCTCCGTGCAGGTGACACTGGATCCGGCCGATGCCGCGGTGGCCACGGCGGCCGGTGTGACCGTCGCGGGGTTGCCGGTCACGCTCGTGACTCTAGGGTCTAACGAGGCGGTGCGTACCGCGACCACCGATGCGTCAGGGACCGCGCGCTTCACCGGCTTGCTGGAAGGCGCGTATGCGGCGGGTGTCACCCGCACCCTGACAAGTGCCGAGATGGCGCGACTGCCCGAGGGCGAGCGCGATGCCTCAGTGTTTGCCGGCGGCGCCAACACCACGCTCTCGCCGGGTGCCACGGCGTCGCTCAACTTCGCGCTGCTTGCGGCGCGGCGCGGCGGGCTAGTGATCTCCGAGGTGTGGTCATACAACGGGCCGCCCGTCGCGTACGGACTGGGTGACTACGTCGAGATTTACAACAATGGAGACACCACCGCATATCTCGATGGCTTACTGCTCGCATATTCAAACGGAGTAATCCACACCGATAACATCGCGCCATGTACGGAGAGTGCGAAATTCCGAGTTTTCGGCGGCCCTTTTTGGGCGCGCATCATCTGGAGGTTCCCGGGTAGTGGAAGGGAGCATCCCGTCCGCCCTGGCGAAGGCCAAGTGATTGCGATGGATGCGATCAACCACCGTGCCGCCTCTGGGCAAGCGCAGTATCAAGACCTTTCCGGCGCTCACTTTGAGCAGTTCATGTCTGATGCTGACACCGATAATCCCAACGCGGCCGACATGGAGCGCGTGCTAGTGAATGGTACCGGGGCTTTCGGCCGAGGCTTTCCTAACTCACTGCAGTTGAGTATTGCACTGTTGCGGCAGACGGCAACCAGTACTTGGACGTCTGACGTCATGCAGGGCACGAACATTAATTCCTCAGGAACGCGACCCGCGTTCACCATGACGGGACTGCCGGCGACCGCAGTACTTGATGTCTTCTCGTACGCTACCGATCCAGTGTTCTCTGCGACCTTTGGTCTTTCGCGATCATGTGCGCCTTGGACAAGTGCAGAGCTGGACCGCGGGGTCGCCGAATTTCACCGATCATCGCGGCCGGAAGCCTTGCGCCGGCGATCCTTGGGAATTGGCGCTAACGGGCGCGAGATCCTGCAGGACACGCGAAACAGTACGCGTGATATCGAATACGCTGCGCCGCTCCTGCGCTCCCTTAACAAGTAATGTCCAGAACTGGACCTGACCCCAGAAAACGGACACCAAGCTAGCCTCGAATTAGGTTTGAGGCGGAGGTGTTTCGATGAAGAAGCTGACCAAAGCGACGCCCCGACCGGCGAAGCGGACGCGCCGCACGTTCACGGCGGAGTTTAAGCAGGAAGCGGTCCGCCGGATGGCGGAGCGACGGGCGCAGGGGACCAGTCTCCAGCAGATCAGTCGGGAACTGGACGTGGGGGCGGACATGCTCCGCACGTGGACGCACCAGCTGCGGGCTGGCGACGATCCGCCGCTCTCGGACGTGTTCCCGGGCCAAGGGCGAGTGGCCAGCGACCAGGAAGCGTTGCGGCGACTCCAGCGCGAGAATCACCGATTGCAGCAGGAGAACAACTTTTTTAAAAGTGCGGCGGCGTATTTCGCGAGGGAGTCGCGATGAGCGACAAATACGCCGCGATCACCGCGCATGCGGACCAGTATCCGCTGCGGCTCATGTGTGCCGCGCTCCGCGTGAGTGCGAGCGGGTACTACGCGTCCGTCGCCCGGGCGGCCGCGCCCCCGCCGGCCCGCGCCGTGGCGCGGGAGCGGCGACGCCTGGTCGTGCGCGCCACGTTCTACCGCTGTCGCCAGCGCTACGGGGCCCCACGCCTCGTGCGCGAACTCCGGGACGCGGGCGTCCGCATCACGCAGAAGACGGTGGCGAAGATCCTGCGCGAGGACGGCTTGGCGGCACGGCGTCCGACGCCGTTCGTGTGCACGACCGACTCGACGCATGGCGATCCCATTGCCGAGAATCTGCTCGCGCGACGGTTTGCCCTCGCTGACGTGCCGGCGCTCGATGCCGTGTGGGTGGGTGATATGACCTACGTCCCGACGCGCACGGGCTGGGTCTATCTCGCCGTCTTGCTCGATTTGGCGTCGCGCTGTGTGGTCGGCTGGGCGGTCGGCACCTCGCTCGCCACGGCGCTGCCGCTGACCGCCCTGCAGCGCGCGCTGGCCTGGCGCCAGCCGGCCGCAGGATTGGTCCATCACACGGATCGTGGGAGTCAGTATGCCAGTCACGACTACCGCGCGGCGCTGCTCGCGCACGGCGTGGTGCCGAGCATGAGTCGTCGTGGGAATTGCTGGGACAACGCCGTCGCCGAAAGCTTTTTCGCCACACTCGAGCATGAACTCCTGGCGACGAGCGACTTCCATTCGCACCGCGAGGCGGAGCGCGCGATTGCCACGTTCCTTGACGACTGGTATAATCCGGAGCGTCGGCATTCGACCCTCGGCTACGTGAGTCCGATGCAGTACGAGCGGCACCTACGCCACACCAGCAAAGCCGCATAACCGCCGTGTCCGTTTTTCGGGGTCAAGTCCACTCATCAAGTAACGGAGGCAGATGGCATGGACCGTCATTCACGCAGTAGCTGGCTACGCAAGCGGACTCAACGTGCATTCGTGATCACTCTCAGCGCGTTGTGTACCGCGTGTGGTGGCGGCGGCGTGTCCGACCGCACCGGCCCCGACACCACGGCTACCAATCCCGGCGGCGGTGGTGGCGGCGGCACCGTACAACGCGGGTCCATCTCCGTGCAGGTGACAGTGGATCCCGCCGATGCCGCGGTGGCCACGGCGGCCGGTGTGACGGTCGCGGGGTTGCCGGTCACGCTCGTAACCCTTGGGGCTAACGAGGCAGTGCGCACTGCCACCACGGATGCATCGGGGACGGCGCGCTTCACCGGCTTGTTGGAAGGCGCTTATGCGGCGGGTGTCACCCGCACCCTGACGAGCGCCGAGATGGCGCGACTGCCCGAGGGCGAGCGCGATGCCTCAGTGTTTGCCGGCGGCGCCAACACGATTCTCTCGCCAGGCACCTCGACATCGCTCAGTTTCGCGCTTCTCGCGGCGCGACGTGGCGGGCTGGTGATCTCCGAAGTGTGGTCATACAACGGGCCGCCCGTCGCGTACGGATTTGGCGACTATGTGGAGATTTTTAACAATGGAGACACCACCGTATATCTCGATGGCCTACTGCTCGCTTATTCGAATGGCGTCATCCACACTGACAACATCGCGCCGTGCTCTGAAAGTGCGAAGTTCCGCCAAGATGGTGGTCCATTCTGGGCGAGGCAAATTTGGGGCTTTCCGGGGGCAGGCCGAGACTACCCCATTGCTGCGGGCGAAGCGAAGGTCATCGCCATGGACGCGATCAATCATCGGCTGGCCTCAGGGCAGACCCAGTATCAGGACCTCTCCAGTGCGCAGTTTGAGCAGTATTTGAGCGACGCTGATACAGATAACCCAAGCGCGGCCAACATGGTACGTCTGCGAGTCGAAGGCACTGGCGCCTTTGGGCGTGGATACCCAAACTCCACGCAACGAAGCTTAGCCTTAATGCGCAAGGTAGCGTCAAATACCTGGACGACAGACCTAATGCAGGGTACCGGCCTAAATGCCCAAGGTAACCGTACAACGTTTACCATGACCGGACTACCCGCCAACGCAATTCTTGATGTCTTTTCGTGGGCGACGGATCCGACATTCTCAGCCACCTTCGGACTCTCAAGGTCATGCGCTCCCTGGACAAGCAACGCTCTGGATCGTGGGGTAGCGGAGATTCACCTCTTCGAGCGTGCCGAGGCGTTGCGACGGCGCTCCCTCGGTATTGGTTCGAACGGGCGCGAAATCCTGCAGGATACCCGCAACAGCGCACGGGATATTGAGTACGGGGCGCCGCTTCGACGCTCTCTCAACAGGTAATCTTTGATCAAACAATTCGGTTATCTCGGGGCGGAGTACACCGAAGAGCGTACTCCGCCCCTTTGATTATATGCAGATGCAGTACTGCGCGAGCGGGGGAGGACCAGCATCCTCTTGCATCGATGCGCAGAAACCATCGTCGAACTCGCGGTCACGACAGCAATCGGTACAATTTGTCTGCCCGCCCTTCGATAATGCGCACCAGTTGCCCTCACCACAATCTGCCGCTGTCCGCAGCGACTGCGCACCAAGTAGTTCGCTCGCTCCAAACACCACCGTCACTGCCGCCATCAGGGACATCGCGAGCTTGGGAAGTCGTCTGAGCATGTGCACTCCGTGGAGAAACGTGAACGCCGACGTGTTAGCGCGGCGCGGATGGGTCAGCGGGTGCGGCCGCACCGGCTGACGACGCGGCGGCCGTCGCCGCCGACATGATTGAATCTTCCTCTGCGGCATTGTGAAACACCGACGGATGGACATGAATGACGCGACCGTTGTGGTCAGCCACCACCGTCATCGGCACACCATTCACGCGCAGGAGACGATTGATTTTCCAGTGCGGCATATGCACGACGGGGAACGTGATACCATGTTCGGCCAGATACGTGCGGGTGGAGTCGCGCGGACTCATGGACACCCACACGACATCAAAGCGCCGTAGCGAATCCGCCAATAGTGCGCGCGAAATCCTTGTCCACGCCGGCAGTGTTTCGCGGCAGTATTGGCAGGTGGTCGCAAAGTAGATCAACACTTGGCTTCGGCCAGCCTTCGTCTCACCAACGGTGATGGAGTCGCCGGCCGTGGTAGCGGCTCTCACCGTGGGTACGAACATTCCAGGTACTGGCATCACTTTGCCGCGCTGCAGCGCCCGCGCCTGCGGGGCAAGTGCACGCACCTCCATTGCCAGGCCGATGGTAATTGCGCTCAACACGACAATGATCACAGGCGAGAGAACGCTCCACCAATTCTTGCTGCTCTCTTCCGTAGACGGCACGAGGAGAACCTCCCAAGGTCAACGTGCACACAGAAAGCTGGTGAGACACGACGCATTGCAAATTCCACGGTCATTGCTATGATATGAAATGGACATCATGTTGTCAAGAACCTTTCTTACGTCGAAGTAATTCGGTGACATACGCGAATTGTTGTGCTCGGTCAGCAACTAATCGCGTCTGCCGCCTGCCACGCCTTGCGGTATCCAGCACGAGTTGAAAGTTTAAACGAGCTACTGATGAGCGACCTTCATCCTCCGCGTGAAACCCATCAACTGGACAGATTGCAATGTGCCGCAGTGAACTCGGCAATAAGCTTCGCAGCGCGGACGGGGCGCTCCTTCAACTCATGAGAAAGACCAACGTGACGATTCGTACCCATGCAATGGTGCTGCTTATCGTTGTTCTCTCCGTCTCGCTCGCCGCCCTGCCACGCAGCGCGAGTGGGCAACAGGAGAACGGTCGCCTCGAAGGTCGTGTCACCCTGCGCGGTAGCGACAGCAGCCTCGCCAACGCCACGGTCAGCATTGAAGGCAGCTCACTCGTGGCGCGAACCGACAACAGTGGCCGCTACGTGCTATTTCGTGTCCCGCCCGGACCACAAGTCGCCGTGGTTCGACGACTGGGCTATGCGCCGTCACGCACACCATTCACCATGCCCGCCAGCGGCGTGCGTACACTCAACGTGGTCCTCGCCACCAGTGCGCTGCAGCTCGAACAACTCATTGTTACCGCCGACAAATCGGGCCGAGGACGTGGGGAACTGGGAACCGCCAGTGTCATCGACCGGAACGCGATCGCGAATCAGATCGCGTCGTCGTTGCAAGGCGTGCTGGAGTTGGTGCCTGGGGTAGTTCTACAGCCACCTGGGCTCGACGGGGCCGCGCAGTTTTCCCTGCGTGCGCTGGCCGCGGGCGGTGCGGCCGGCGCTGGAGCGGTGAGTGGTCCGGGCGCCGCTGACATCGCGTCGGCGGGCACGCTCATTGTGCTCGACGGTGTGCCACTCTCCAACAACGCGAATCTACAATCGGTGGGCGCACGCGGAGAGATCGCACCACCCGCGTCAACGGCCGGCGGCGGCGTCGATCTGCGGCGTATTCCAGCCACCGTGCTCGAACGAGTAGAAGTCATTCGTGGCATTCCCTCCGCGCGCTGGGGTGATCTCACGCAAGGTGCCATCATCGTTGACACGCGCGCGGCCCCGGCGCCGCCGGAGTTCGCCGGCCGATTTGATCCGCGCACCGGTGAGGCCAATCTGGTGGGTGGCCGCGGGTTTGCCTCGGAACGCCAAGCACTCACGCTCACCGGCAACCTCGCACAAACCGAAGCCGCTCGCTCGCTGAGCAGTGCGTCCACCATTCGTGGCGCCGCGCAACTCGCGCACCGCGTCCAGCTGGGCACGGCACCCGGCAAACAGTCCGGCGCCGACGGTCGCACACCGCTGGCCCGTCTCACGCTCGACACACGCATCGATTGGTTCCAACTCAAATTTGACGCGCCTGAGCGCCCCGACATCGAAGTGGGACGCAACTCTAGGCAGGATGACCGCGGCCTCCGCATCTCAGAACGCGCACGGCTGGCACTGGGCGGTGGTACGCTGGAATTGACCGCCTCGTTTGACGGGCAATCACAATACACCAACGAAAGCCGCCGCCTCGTCCGCGCCACCACGCCCTTTACCGATCGGCTCACCGAAGGACGTACCATTGGCACGTTCGTTGAGGGACCGTTCCTCGGCGCGTACGAACTGCGCGGCGCACCGCGCATGCTCTACACACGTCTTGAGTGGGATCGCGCGACGCCCGTCGCACGTGCCGGTATTGCGCAAACGCGCGCCGGTATCGAGCTCCGTCGCGAATGGAATCAAGGCGCCGGGTTTCTCTTTGATATCGCACGACCGCCGCAGGTTGGGGCGTTTAATGGCGCCCGCGGCTACGACCGCCCGCGCTCGTTTGAAGCGGTGGCACCACTGGTCACGAGCGCGGCCTACGCCGATACCCGAGCGCTCATCCGGCGCGGATTGTGGGTAGCCGAGACCCAAGTCGGCGTGCGAGGCAGCGTGCTGCACGAAGGCAACTGGTGGTCCAGCAGCTCGCGGAGCGCCATGCTTGAACCACGCATCACCGCGCAACTGGCGCCGCGCTCGTGGATGCGTTTCTCCGCGGGCGCGGGCGCCGTCAGCAAACTCCCCACGGTCGGCCAGCTCTACCCGGCCACGCAATACTTTGACGTGGTCAACGTGAATCGCTTCACGCCCAATCCCGCCGAGCGCCTCGCGGTCCTTACCACCTTCATTCGTGATCCGCGCAACGACGAGCTGGGGCTGTCGCGTGGTTTCAAGCGCGAAGCGGGCCTTGAACTCGATGGCGGTGCGCGTTGGGGTGCCCTCAACGTAACGGTCTTCGAAGACCGTATCCGTGGCGCGGTGACGTTACGACGTGATGCGAGTTCGTTGCCGCGCGATCGCTATCGGCTCGCCGATACGGCCACCGGCTCAGGACAACCCGGACGCATTGTTGATCCCCCGCTCTTCGCCGAGCCGGTGCCGATTTTCCTTGATCGCTTTGTGAACGGCGGACGGCTTGACAACCGAGGGGTCGAGTACACGGTGACCTTTCCGGTCATTCCCTCGCTGCGCACTCGACTGGAAGCCAGCGGCGCCACCATCGAAACCACCTTCGGCAGCGACGAGCGTGATCTCGGTTCCGCCAGTCGACTCGCGGACTTTACGATTGATACCGCTATCAAACGCGTTGCCGTTTTTAATGGGGCGACGGCTGTTTCACGTCGGTCAATTGTCACGTGGCGCCTGGTGCATCATCAGCCAGAATTAGGACTCGTGCTTACCGGCACGGTGCAGCAGCGATTGGGCGAACGGCGGCGCACCATTACGCGGAACGACTCCCTCAGCTTCATCGGCTTTGTCACGCGCAGCGGGGAGGTCATCGAGGTTCCCGAAGCGGAGCGTGGACGGCCGGAGTACGCCGACTTACGCAGCGCACGTGGTGGATCATCCAATAGCAGCTTCGCGACGCCCGACGACTGGATCATGTCGCTGCAGGTGGTGAAGTCGGTGTTTGGTGACGGTCGGTTGTCGTTTTACGCGTTTAACGTCTTCGATCGGTTCGTCACCTTCAGCGGTGGCGCGGCGCGCGCATCGCCGACCACGCGATTCGGCGCCGAGCTCACCATGCCCACCGCGGGCCTTTTCGGGGCACGTCGATGAACCACGCCACCTCATCACGTGCTATGAGCACCAGCGCCATCACCGCGCGTGATCAGCACGCGGCACGCGCCGCCGGTGGCGTGCTGATGCTCCTCATGCTCACCGCTCGCGCAGGCGTCGCGCAGGACACGCCACCCACCGCCTGGGGACGTGGCCCCGATGCATACAGTGCGCTATCGCACACTGCGGCCGCGTGGTTGGGCGCCTGGTCACCCTTGCGCCCCATTGCCGACACACCACGGGGCCTACTGCGGGCACCACTCGCCCCCGGCGTTTTCGATGCACCGCCCCCAGCAGTGGGCGCGTTTGTGCTTGCCGGTGCTCCCGGGGCCTTAGCTCGCGATCTCGCCCGCGCTCGTGGCTCAACCGGTGACACAACACGCTTTGGTGAACTGCGCGCACGCAGCGCAAGCAGCGACGGTGCGTATCGTCGCCCACTTGATGTACAAGACGTCCGCGCCGTAGGCGCGAGTGGACAGGGGTGGGCACCGGTGGGCACACGCGGCATCGCCATCGGGCGGTTTGCGGTCGACCAGGACCAGAGTACCACCAGCAGCTTCTCCTCACGCGTGGCGCCCTATGGCGGGTCACCCTTTATCTCAACCGACTCGGTCACCCCGCCGATGCAGCGCACGCGTGCGCGGTTGGAAGGGGCCTTGGGCCTGCGCCTCGCGGGCTTTGGCGCGGGCCTCGCACTGGCGTTAGAGTCACGCGAGCACAATACGGAGAACTTTCCACTCCGGCGTGCCGGGCGTAGCGTGGCGCCGGCGGCAAACGTTGGCCTCGAGCGCGTGTTACCGTGGCTGGGTCTGCGTGTTGGAGCCTACCATCGCTGGTCAGAGCCGATCGAAACGGACATCCTCAATCCGTTACCACTGCCCACCGTGTACTACCCGCTCCGCGGCTACGATGAGCCCGCATCCGTACCACTCTCGGGGCTGTCACTCTTTGCGCGCGTCGCTAAACGTGTGTCGGCCACCGGGGGCACCGCGGAGCTCTCGGTCTTGAACACCCGCGTGGTCGTGACCCACGAGCGTGGCTCGTTGGCCGAAGATTCGTATTTCGCGCTCCAACAGTTCCGGCCCACCAACCGCTGGCGCTCGGAGGGCCGCGAGACCCGCGTGCAGCTGTACCGAGACCTTGGCGCCAACACGCGGGTGATGGTGATCGGGTCGTCGGAGCAGAACGCCGGAGATGCCGTCCGCCTGGATCTCACCGGTATCGCGTTTAAAGGACGCACCACGCGCAACGCTGCCGAACTCGACGTGCGTTCAACGTTTGGCGCGTGGAATCTGGCGGCGCTTGGTGGCGCTATTCGGCAAACGCGCTACGGCAGCGATTTTGTGGTCGAAGAGATTGCTGATCTGGAGAGTACCCAACCGTTTATCAGCGGGGAAATCGCGCGCCGATTCGGTCGTGCGTCACTTGCGGTGGGTGCGTCGGCGGTACAGTCTACATCGGTTGGCGTCGTCCCGGCCGCCGCCGCAGCGCGAGCGAATTACCGGCGTCTGATTGCACCCGACCTTGCGTATGACGCCGCCGACGCCCGCGCATCGGCGCTGTGGACGACGGCAATGTACCAATTGAACAAGGCCGCACTGTTTGCATCGGTACGCTACGAGACCACCACCCCAACCAGCAGCGCACCGCAGCGTCTCCAGCCGACTGGTGAGCGCACGGGATGGTCAACCGTTGTTGGCGTACGGTATTGAGCGCGTCGCGCGCCACACCCACCACATCAGGAACGGCTGCAGCGGAAGCCGAAGCCACAGGCCCAGCAAATAGCCGCGCGACGCGTTGTCGGCCATGGCCTGATGCACCATGTGAATGTTGGCCGGGAACACCGCCATCAGCAGCGCCACCAAGCCCCAGCCGGCCGCTGCGCGCGTGGCGGGCAACAACACACCAAGCGCCAGGAGAATCTCAGCGGCCCCGCTCAACAGCGTGGCCGCACGCGCATTGGGGATCCACGGCGGCATGATCTGATCAAACCAGGCCGGCGCCAGAAAGTGACCGACGCCGGCGATACCAAACATGGCCGCAATGATCAGCACCTCAGTGGGCGGCATCGCGATGGCACCGCTGCTCATTATCGCGCGGGCATGGAGTACCACAACACCGCGAAGTAGTGGCACGCACTGCCGCCTAATACAAACAGATGCCACACCGGGTGCGCCCAGGCTTTCTTTTGCACGTAAAACGCCACGCCGCCGGTGTACGACAGCCCGCCGGCAATCAGCAGGATAAGTCCTGCGTGGTTCATGCCTTCCATAAGCGGCTTGATGGCCAAAATGATGACCCATCCCATCGCGACGTACAGCGCCGTGGACAACGAGGAGGATCGTCCACTGCCAAAGACGACCTTAAAGAGCACCCCAAGGGCCGCCAGCGCCCAGACGATGCCAAACAACGTCCAACCCCACGTGCCACGCAACACGCCAAGCGTGAAGGGGGTGTACGTGCCGGCGATCAGCAAATAAATGGCCGCTGAATAGGAATTTCAATCGGGGTGGGGTGAACATGGGCGCAGGTCCTGTACCTCGCCAGCCCCGGTGATGGGGCGACGGTGCACCAGCCACTGCACCGGTGTGCCGCCGCGGGCCGTTCGGCCTGCGGTTCTGGCGGGTGTCCTGGGGCCGG
>Ga0209591_10004766_pt1 | contig 15287 bp, 10 predicted proteins | sample MAT01_FD_187207 | JGI IMG/M metagenome (GOLD analysis project Ga0209591, IMG submission 187207) | Freshwater microbial communities from Lake Fryxell liftoff mats and glacier meltwater in Antarctica - MAT-01 (SPAdes) (version 2) | ecosystem: Environmental > Aquatic > Freshwater > Ice > Liftoff... | reverse complement strand
GTTACAAACTTTGCCCCAGATTCTTGAACAACTGCTACTACTATCTTGACAGATTTTCCATTTTCTTTGCCTCGAATTCTAAAGTGGAGATAACCTTTGTCTACAGCTTTAGTTTTTACTTTTTCAATCTCCTCAATTTGCACTCGTTCCAAAGTCTCGCCTTTTACTGCAAGGAAGGCGAAATATAGAGCCTCGGCTAAAATAGTGCTATCCTCAAAATATTTCTCGATTGTTTCCTCAAGTGCATTCAGTTCGTTGTTAAAAGCAAGTTCAACTTGATGGAGTGGATCTGCTGCTGTTGGCGGTGGAGTCTGATCACCAGGCACTTTCCAATTCTTAGCACACTCCTCTAAAACCTTTCTGACAATTAACTTTTCTTTTCCCAGTTCTCTCAATTCACCTTCATTAAAAGGATAAACGGCATAAGGTGGAATTAAATCTTTGCTGTCATAAAATTCTTTGAGCCATTGAGAAACTAGAGTCACTACATCATCAGCATTGAGATACTTTAAATCAAAAATTTTCTCACACATTCTAGCTGTGACTGACTCTGACTGCGGTAAAACTCTAATCTGAAATTTCAAAGTTTCATCAAACATAGCTGTCATTAAGACACCTCGTTTAATTTTACCGTACAGGTCTTTTACTAATAGTGCGACGACCTGCGCCCTGTTGAAACCAGCTTCATTCCGATCTAAACTTTCTAACTCATCAAAGCCAATTACTAGAGTTCTGTAATCACCGATTAAGTCTAAAATTTGGCAGATAGTCTGAAATGCTTCACCTTCTTTATCCTCTTCTGTAGAATTTGGTAAACCCATTGCATCAGCTTGTGCTTGTGCCAAAGCTCTTCCAGATAGCCAGTTGGTGGCAAAACTCACTTTATCTGAAGAAAGTGTCCACAGAATAGCCTGGATCAAATAAGGATTTTCGATGTTTGACTTCAGTTGAAGCACTTTGGCAGTTAAGGCCTCTACTAATTTAGGATTTTTAGCTAATGCCCCAGGAAATTGCTTGACTAAATTTTGAGGTAGGTGAGTTTTTCCTAATGCCTCATTGATCAAAGCAGTTGCTAATTCTTGCCACTGCATTACGCCTTCGTTACCAATCTGTTTCAGGCTTAAAGACAAAGTGTTTAGAAAGTTAGCGTGGACTCGGTTTAAGTTTCCATAGTCTACGTCGCTCATATAAACAAAGAAAGAACCACCTTCATCTAGAAGGCGGCGGCGAATCCGACTGATTAGGTGGCTTTTTCCTAGACCTTTTTCAGCTTTGATCGTGATGCCACTGACTGTACGATACCCGGCGCGGATTTGCTCTATCGCCTGAAAGATAGCATCAGAGGCATGAGCATTGATAGAAGGAACGTCAGGAAAACTTGGCTTCCAAATATCATTGCTCCTGACTATTAACGATCTGTCAAAAGGGTTTTGACTTGCAATAGCTTTATTGAGGTCGGCGATGGAGGAGTGAAAGTCATTCATCGTTTTGTGTGAGTGTGAAGATAAAGGAGCGAATGCACTACTAACTCAAGTTAATTAGGTTAAACGCTTGACATAGCAGCGCAAACCGTTGACTTTTGTGGTGATAGAATCTTCGATTTTGTCGGGGGCGCTGTCTTCTACACTGCCACCTATTAGCTGGAGAATATCTTGAGCCTGCATTTCCAACAGCCACTCGCTGAACTGAGAACGGCTGACTTTTTCCCCAATTTCTCGGCGCATCCGATAAATTGGCACTAAATCGTCAAAATTGTAATCTCGGTTCAGCCGATCGTACACATCGATCGCCACAGCCTTAAAATCGTTGTATGATGCGATGATCGCCCCTCCATCCTTCTTACCCGTCTCCACAGCAACACTCGTCGCACCATCCTGATGCCGAATCCACTTCAGCAAAGCATTTCCCAGCCGAGTACCGATTTGAGCACCATCAAACTCAAACAGAGAATCAGCACTTTTCAGGCCATCCGCCAAAACCTCTTTCCCCTTCGCGCTCAACTCCACCCGCTTCACCCGATTTACCAGCGAATACTCAATCGCCCCTGCTTCCTCCAACTCGGCGAGCACTCCCAGATATCTCTGACTCGTCTCATTAGTCCGCACAATCCGCTTAGTCAAATCCCCCCTTTTAACCGGAATCTTCCCGCCCGTCAAATCCCACAAATTCAGGAGCACCCGAACTTTCGCCTTCGCATCCCAAACCGCTTGCTCTTCCGGTGTCAAAGTTTTAGGCACCGCAATTTCACTTTTCTCAGACATATCCATACCTTTAAATACCTATTGTTAGTATCAAATCTTACCAGAAATTTTGCTGAAAAACATCTAAACTTTTCAGTAAAATAGCGCACGAGGCTGCGAACAACCTATGCAAATTTCATTTAAAAATCATTGGATTGACTAAAGTGTGATTATTTGATACAATGACAGATCGGACGATCGATCGCACTTCAAAATATCTACAGTCAATAAGATCGATCGTACATTTCAATCAAAACAACCGGCATCAGAACCCAGAACAGTTTAGCAAACTCAACAAATATAGCGCTCCCAACCGCAGTCAACCACCAGCAATTCAACTTAACTGCGACTTTAGTTCAATACTCGATTCTGCCTTTAGAAAGACGCATTCAACCTACACATCTCGTTACATTGCAATCAAAGCATTGAACAGAATCTTACCCATGAAAACTATTCCCGACCAAATTGCAGACATCAAAGAAAAACTACCAGATTTCACTCCCACCCCTCCCGGTTTAAAAGCCCAAGCATCCAGCCACGACCTCAAATCCCGCTTAGATTGGGGCGAACCCGGACTCACAATCATCGACGCCCGCGACTTTGAAAGCTTCGACAAAAGCCGCATTACTGGTGCCATACCGATGCCAATCGACGAATTAGTAGAGCGCGCAAAATCCAGCCTAGAGTCCAATCGCGACATCTACATCTACGGCGAAACCGACCAACAAACAGCAGAAGCAGCCAATCTGCTCCGCGCAGCAGGCTTTACAAAAGTCGCCGAACTAAAAGGCGGAATTCCTGCTTGGAAAGCCATCGACGGCCCCATCGACGGCGCTGTCGAACACGGTACTCCCGGCCCCCATGCCTACAACGTTTTCTCTCGCCTGAAACAGCACGCCAAAGCCCAGAAAACCAACAAATAATCTCAGATTGGCGGCCTAATTCGCAAACAAAATCTAACACTTAAGAAACCCGGTATCGCAAAAGTTACCGGGTTTCTCAATCAGAACTTATACCAAATTTATTTCTTAGTCCCTCTGAGCTCGGACTTCGTTTGTGTAGACGCGGTTTCAACCGCCGAGTCTTATCTCCCATCTAAATATGCCTTAACTTCCCCGAACATACGGCGGTTGGCATCAAAAGTAATCAACTTAATAGCTTCTTCACCAGAAACCCAAGCAGAATTTTGAACTTCCTCCACTTGCAAAACCACTTCCATCGAATTGACAAAGCCTAAAAAATAAGTCACAGTTTTGTCAATCGGCTCCCCATCCTTAAGAAAAGAATAATGTTCCGTAAAACAGGGTTCCTCCAGCATTTCAAAATCCGATATCCCAGTTTCCTCCGCAAATTCCCGCCTAGCGGTTTCCGCTGGAGATTCACCCGGATTCGCGTGACCTTTCGGAAACGCCCAATGTCCAGCTTGATGGTGAATCAACAAAAACAAACTATCAGCTTCCTTGCCAAAAATCGGCACAATCCCAAAACATTCATCTTTCATTTTTATGCTCTTCCCTATTAATTATCGTCTTCTTTCCAGTCCGCGCAGGCGGACTTCGTTTTTGTAGTCGCGAATTCCATTCGCCGACTCTTTCTTTACTCTCTCTTTATAACTCCCAACCCAACCGAGTCGGCTGTTCATAAACCCGCTTCAAAGTATTAACGTCTCTCGCAGAAATAGCTGGAGGATTCCGCACCTGAGAAAAATAAAGCACATCAGTTTCCAGCAAACTGTGGCCCCAAATTCCCAAGGCGTGGCCCAACTCGTGTCGCGCCGTCGCCGGAACATACTTCCCCACTTGATTGGGATTCAAATAAACCGAAAACCGATGAGATAAAACAGTTTTATCGCCATCTCGACGATTGTACAACTCATAGGTAGATTCCCCAGAGCGCGATCGCAAAACCCCTTGACGCAAAGGCGGAGCCTGACGTAAAATTCTAATATCAGCCATCTCCGAACTATCCACCACTTCCAAAGGCAAATAAACCCCCCATTCCCGGACAACATCCAAAACAGCCGCTATCCATGCTTCAGACTTATTAGCATCAACCGGATCAACAGAAACCTGAATCGGAAACTTCGACCACAGCAAATGACCAAAATTCGGTTGCTTAACCTGGTCAAAATAATCACCGCTATCCGTTGAATCTTGCCAATTTGCCAGCATTGGCGGCAAAGCGTGAACCTGTGGAGACGGCCAACTGTTCGCCAGAGGAGAAAGACTCACCGCCAGAGTATTAACCTGAGTAAAAATTATCAGGCTAAAACAACATAAAGCCAATCCAAAACCGAGCAGCAATCGAGCTTTTATCGTAACTTTCCAGAACCGCATTTTTATAACCACAGATACACAAAAACCAACGCAGATAAATTCAGATTATATCAACTTCATCTGCGTTCATCTGCGTTCATCTGCCCACATCTGCGGTTAAAAATCCTAATCTTACTTAGGAGTCAACCAACCAGCACTCAAAATTACAGTCAAACCCATAAAAACAATAGACAAACCCCAAGTAATTCGGTTGAGAGTCGTTTCTGCACTCTTGGCGCTGGTAAACAATTGAGCTTGTCCGCCAATCCCTCCAATGCCATCGCCTTTAGGACTGTGTAGCAACACCAAAATCACAAGTCCTAAAGCAGATAAAGACCAGATAACTTGTAACACAGAAACAATATTCATAATTCGGGGTAATTGGTAATTAGTAATCGGTAGTTTATTATCATATCAAATTCGGGCGATCGCGCACAACCTCACTTATGGACACAGCACTGCCTTTCCGAAAGTGTCAACAATCGCCTGGAAATCTTTGTATATCTCGTTCGCAGCCGAGGCCAGATCCCCCCTAGCCCCCCTTAAGAAGGGGGGGACAGGATTCTTCTCAAAGTCCCCCTTCTTAAGGGGGATTTAGGGGGATCTAGACTTGGATACAAACCAGAGATACAAAGGTTTTCAGCCTTAACTTCACACCTCTGGGCACGGTGCTGTGTCCCTACCTGTAGGCCAGACTTGCTACAGCCGCACCCGCACCGGAGTGCGATTAGCGCGAACTTCAAAATCAGCCGGCTCAATCATAGAACGTCCCGTCATCTCCGGCGGCTGAGGCAACCTCAACAACTCCAGAATCGTCGGCGCAATATCAGCCAAACAGCCGTCCGCCCTCAGAGGAACATCCGTGCCGTGAGCCGGAATCTTCAGACCCTCGCCCTCTACCAGAATAAACGGCACCGGATTAGTAGTGTGAGCCGTCCAAGGATTCCCATTCTCGTCGAACATCACCTCAGCATTTCCGTGGTCAGCAATAATAATTGCCGTTCCCCCAGCTTTACCAATGCCCGTCAACAGCCGCCCCAAACATTTATCCACAGTTTGAACCGCAATTATCGTCGCATCGATCATCCCCGTATGACCAACCATATCCGGGTTAGCGTAGTTAAGCACCACAAACGAATAAATCCCCTTGGATAAAGCCGCCAGCGCCCCATCCGTCACCTCAGCGGCGGACATTTCCGGCGCTTCATCGTAAGTCGCCACCATCGGACTCTGCACCAACTCGCGGTCTTCCCCCTCAAAAGGCTCTTCCAGACCGCCATTAAAAAAATAAGTTACGTGAGCGTACTTTTCAGTTTCCGCCGTCCGCAACTGCCGCAAACCGTGGGCAGAAATCACCTCGCCCAGAATATTGTTCAAATTCTGCGGTTCAAAAGCCACCAGTACCGACGACAGTTTCGGGTCGTACTGAGTAAAACTCGCAAAAATCAGCGGCTCAATTAACTGCCGTTCAAACGCCTTGAAATCGGGCGCTACAAAGGCCTGTGTCAATTCTCTAGCCCTGTCCGGGCGAAAATTGAAGAAAATCATCCCATCCCCGGATGACACCGCACCTGGGGCAATCCGAGTCGGAACTGCAAACTCGTCGGTCACTCCTTCAGCATAGGATGCCTGCAACACATCAACTGCCGATCGACCATCAGGCGCGCCCTCAATCGTCATCACCTCGTAAGCGCGCTGCACCCGATCCCAGCGCTTGTCCCTGTCCATCGCGTAGTAGCGGCCGCTGATGGTAACAATCCGACCGACTCCTACCTGTTCGATATAACTTTCAATCTTGCCTAGAGCTTCCACACCCTCTTTCGGAGTAGTGTCGCGGCCATCTGTAATTGCGTGAATGCAAACTTCCGAAATTCCCTGGGCCTTTGCTAGCTTCAGCAAACCCAAAATGTGACTCAGATGGGAGTGAACCCCGCCCTCGGAACAAAGGCCAGTCAGGTGCAACTTGCCACCCCCACTGCGAACTTTCTCGCAAAGCTGAACCAGCGCCCGGTTGTCAAGCAAAGAACCGTCTTCGACTGCATCCGAGATCCTTACTAACTCTTGAGGAACTACGCGGCCGGCACCCAGGTTCAAGTGACCAACTTCTGAGTTGCCCATTTGCCCGTCTGGAAGCCCAACCGCACGGCCCGAGGTGTGAATCAAAGTTCTGGGATAAGCGGCCCAGAGACTGTCCATCACGGGTGTTTTCGCCAAGGCGATCGCATTTCCGTCTTTTTCTTCACGATAACCCCAGCCGTCTAGAATAATCAGCACTACAGGAGATACAGACGTTTGTGCCATGCGAATACCTTATTTACAAGTATGATTTCTCAGTTATAGTTTCGTTTGACATAGAAAAGTATTTCATCTATGTTTTAATTTTGTACCCTTTTACCAGAAAGAATTGGTTTAAAGCCGGAACCCTTGTAGGGAGAAATTAAAATCAGACTATTCATTACTCCAATCCTCTTCCTTCCAGGTAAAGGTCGCCCTCAAGCAGTCAACTGTCAACTGTCAACTGTCAACTGTCAACTGAATGAACGACTGCTTTATTAGCTTTAAGGGTAAATAGAACGAAGGTATTACGATATATTAGCTTTTTATGCTAGAAGTCTGAAAAATTAATTCAGGCTATTAGGACGGCACAGTAGCACAGATCTAGATCGGATGTCAATAGTCAGTAGTCATTTTTTAGAAAAATGAAAAATGAAGTGATCAGATCCTAGAACTTGGCAATTTTCAAGCGATCGCATAACATCGAACAGATAAACTTAAAACGACAACCGGCTGTAATTGCAGAGTATGGTTGAATATCTTGAAATTAAGCATTTGGGGGCGATCGGCAATGCACAAACTTTTATATTTTGCGAGTATAGGACTACTAGCTTTCTCGATCGGAGGCTGCGGTGGCGAGGGCAGCAACACAGCCAGTCCCAGTCCTAGTCCCAGTACAGCTTCTCCGTCTCCGGCAGCCTCTGCCAGCCCCACCCCAGGAACTCAGACTTTCTCATCTCCAATCGTCGCGGCCCAGCCACCAGGGTTAATTCGATCGACCAACCCCGACGAACGCGCCAGACAAGCTCAAACAGGCACCGGCGACAACAAGAACCAGGCAAAAAAAACACCCGCGCCTGGTCAGCCCCTATCCCAAGGCCCATTGACACCAGCCAATACCGGTCTGTCAGACCCCTTTGCAGTCCTGCCCCCGATCGCAGTTCAAAACCCAGGCGGATCTGCCGAAGTCGCAGCAGGGCCGATGACAGTCAATCTGTTGCCCAAACTGCCACAGCGACTGGTTGCCACGATCCCTACACTGCCAGAACTATCCCGCCCAGTCCAAATTGGAGGAACTAAGCTCAAAGGCCCTGCGGCTCCCCAAATCAATCTCAGCCCGACAGCCCGAGGCGTTGTCAGCGAGTTCAGGACGCTTCAGGCTCTACTGGATGACACCTCACAATATTCTGAGTACCGTACGGATCTGAACCTATTAGTCGACACTATTTACGGAAAAGAAGGACAAAAGAATTCAGTCAGACGAGAGTTACTCCTAACTAACCGACCATTCTTCCGAAGAATACAAAAGACTCTGGACGAATATGTCACAGCCTCAAGTTTGTGGGGCCTTTACGGAGAAAAATCACCTGCTGATGCTCTCCGGTGTTCCATCGTGCCCGCAATTGCAGAGGCAATTGAGGTATATCGACCGCCGACAGAAAGAAAGGGGGAACTTTCCTGCGTGACGCGAATAAATTTGCTGCAAGCAGTTTGGCGGCAGGGCAAGAATAGACTTGATGCAGCCGTCCGCGATCAAGACTATGAGGGGCGAACCATAGCAAAAGCACCTATTCTGCCAGTTCTATCCGAAACCCCGACAACTCCTGAGCCCGCAGGCGAGAAGGCCCTGGGTCGGCAAGTAGCCTCGTTGCCACAAATACCAGGGCTAAGCCCCGCGCCAGTAGGACTCCGCCCCGCGAGAAATCCGCTAATAGCCGCCAGACCATTAGGAGATCCTTCTCTACCCGGAGGCGAAGGCGCGCAAGTTGGCTCGCCGCGCCAAGTACCGGGGCTGAATGCTCCGAACTTGGGCAGTCGCCCTGGACAGCCGGGCCTGCCGGGAGGCGAAGGCTCGCAAGTTGGCTCGCCACGCCAAGTACCGGGGCTGAATGCTCCGAACTTGGGCCGTCGCCCTGGACAGCCTGGCCTGCCCGGAGGGGATGGCTCGCAAATAGGCTCGCCGCGCCAAGTACCGGGGCTAAATACGCCGAACTTGGGCAGTCGTCCAACTCCAGCAACAACTGCCACTACGAATCCGCGTACCGCTACGAATCCCCGCCGTCCAGCACCCCCGCGGCCGCCCCAGCCAATTGCAGCTAGACCCCTAGGAGTGCCGAATCTACCACCGCTGCCAGTAGATAAGCGCCCGCCCCAGTGGGTAGACCCCAATCCGCCTCCGGTAAAGCAAGTGCCGGCAGTTCCTGCACCGCCGCCACCGCCTTCTACCGACCTCGCTACAGGTACTGAAGTCAGCGGGGTAGTAAAAGTTGGTAACGAGACCCAAGTGATTGTTAGAGTACCGAATGAACCGACCAGTCGATATGTCAAAGTAGGACAGCGACTGTCTAACGGGCAAGTTTTGGTGAAGCGGGTTGATATTAAGTCAGGAGGAGATCCGATCGTGATTCTGGAGGAGAACGGCGTTGAGGTAGCCAAATCAGTTGGGGAAAAAGCCCCAAGTCGCGATCAAAAACCCGTCAATGCCGTGATTAGCCGTCTGCCAAATGCTAATAAGGTGACGGGGCGCTAAAAATTGACTATCGAGCCGGAAAAATGCTAAAGGCAAAAACTATAATTTTTGCCTTTTTGTATCTAGGTCGGATATCGGACTTTGAAAGTAAACTTAATATAGAGTTAGCGAGGCTCTGAAAAATCACCATTAGGGATTAAAAAATATGGGATATTTCAGCAAGTCTTAGCTTCTCTAAAATCTCTATTACTATTTTGAAGTCAAAGGAGATTTCCCATGCTCGGTTCAATTCAAAAATTAGGGATGGCGATATTAGTTGCTTCTTGTATCGGCGGCGCTGCTAATCTGTTCAATCCCCAGCCGTCAATGGCTCAACCAAAAGACGAAGCAAAAAAAGAAGAAGGCAAACGCCCTCCCGTCTGCCAAGGCAACCCTCCTACCGGGAAAGTGAAATGTAATTATGAGGGGGCCGACAACTACGAGGGAGACTTCGTGAACGGCTTGCCTGATGGTACGGGCGTTTATGTATATGCTAATGGCGATCGCTACGAAGGACAGTTTCGGAATGGAGTTCCCAATGGTAGAGGGACATTCATTTTTAAAGATGATGCCCGCTACACAGGCGTTTTCCAAGACGGCACCATGAGGTCTGGGACAGTGGTTTTTCCCAACGGCGAGCGCTATGTGGGAAACTTCGGAGTCGTCATCAACGTGACAACTAAAGTTATTAGCAGTCAACCTGCTGGGCGGGGTGAATTTTTTTACTCCAATGGCGATCGCTACGAAGGACAATTCTTTGCAGGCTCGCCCTTTGGCCCTGGGGTATTGGTACGGGTAGACGGCACTCGCTGCTCTGGTAGGTTTTTCAATCCAGAACTTGACGCTAATGTCACCTGCACTTATCCTAACGGCACGCGCTATGAAGGAGAATTGCGAAAGGGACTGCCTCATGGTGTCGGGACGATGATCGATGCTAGTGGCAGGCGCTTTCCAGGGGTATTCCGCAACGGCAAACCCGGACTGTCGTAAAGGATAAATTGAGCTGTCAAAGCAAGTTTTGACAGGAAATCGGACAAAAGACAAAGGACAAAGGACAAAGGACAAAGCAAGATAATATCCAGAAACGCATAGGAGAAAATTGATTAATGATTTCCCCTTTTAAAACCAGTGGAATCGCTCTATTAGTTGCATCAGTGTTGGGAATTGGTAGTTACGCGACTTATCCCTTGCCATCAATGGCGCAGCAAGTAGGGGTAGGAGCTCCGAGTGGTCGTTGCGTGCCAGCTATCCCTACAGGTAGAGTTAGGTGCGATTACGACAGTGGCGACAGCTACATCGGAGACTTTATTAACGGTTTGCCCAGCGGTACGGGGATATATGTATACTCCGGTGGAGATCGCTATGAGGGGCAGTTCCGTATGGGTCAGCCAAACGGTCGAGGACAATTTATATTTAAGGACGATGCCCGCGTCGAGGGCATATTCCGAGATGGCAAAATTAGCTTCGGGACAGCTATTTTTACTAATGGCGATCGCTATATTGGGCCGTTTTCTCTGGATCGAAAGGTGGGTGTGCCAACTGGACAGGGGCAATTCATTTTTGTTAATGGCGATCGATTTGTCGGTCAATTCTTGGGGGGCAAGCCTTTAGGTGCAGGAGTGTTCACCCGCGCCGACGGTACCCGGTGTTCGGGACAGTTCTTTAGTCAAGACCTGGATGCTAGGGGTACTTGTGCGTTTTCTAACGGTATCCGCTACGAGGGAGAGTTGCGGAAGGGATTGCCCCACGGCAAAGGCACAATTATTGATACCCGTGGCAAGCGCTTTCCGGGAGTGTTCCGCGACGGCCAGCGGCTGGAACGATAAACTGGGAATTAATGCGATAAGTTAGTCAGGGCTGGTGAGGGGTGATAGATTTTGGCGATCGTCAATAATTTTACTACAAAACCTGCCCGCCCTCGCCTATTCCTGCTTTTTTAGTTTAATTAAGTAGGTGGGTACAAATAAATATTAGATGGGGAGGGCGGGTTTTGCCTTGACGGGCTGGCTTGTATCATGGATTCTGGACTAAACCCGCCCCTACCAGATACTATTGTTTTTTTGCAATGACCTACTTAGTGCTTTGAATTCAGGGCAATCGCACTTCATCTAATAAAAAAAATGTGCAAATTAGCGATCGACAAAACCAGTCTAGCAAGTCTACTCGCTGTCACCTTAGCCGTAACAGGCAACAGTTTTTTGCCTTTCACGAACAATCCGAGTTTGGCTGGCGAAATCGCCCAAACTAACGAACCAGAAAGAGTTCCTGACGGCAAGATGGTTCCCGTTAATGGCAAAGCCAATGTGAGATTAACAAATAAAAAATCTTTAAGCATTCGGAATGACGGCGCACTTTTTCTCAGATAAGACGTACGGTTCAACCCACGGAGGTGGGTTTTGTTTGTATAGACGCGGTTTCAACCGCCCGGTTCTTCAACCCACGGAGGTGGGTTTTGTTTGTATAGACGCGGTTTCAACCGATCAGTCTTCTTATCCCAAGCGTATTGACCTAAAATCAATTGGGCGATCGCCCTGACAACTCGACCTCACCCTTCAATACACCATCCGAGTTTCTATGTCAATCAAAAAAATTCTTTCCATAGCGCTGTTAATTTTCATCCCCATTTCCATCGCCGCCGAGTATTTGCACTGGGGCTCCCTCACAGTCTGCATCACATCCGCTTTAGGCATTATACCTCTGGCGATTTGGTTGAGCACAGCAACAGAAGAAGTTGCGATCGTGACTGGGCCATCCATCGGCGGCTTATTAAATGCAGTCTTCGGCAATGCTACAGAATTAATTATTGCCATAGTTGCCCTAAAAGCAGGCTTAATTGACATTGTGAAAGCCAGCATCACCGGCACAATTATCAGCAATTTGCTCTTAGTCATGGGATTTTCCATGCTGTTAGGAGGAATCCGCTACAAAGAACAGGAATTTAAGCCAATTATTGCGCGGGTGAACGGTTCCACCATGACTCTAGCAGTGATTGCGATTCTGCTGCCGACGATGGTAATTTACACGTCAAATGGAGTCGAACCCGCAGCCATTCAGAATCTTTCGTTAATAACTGCGATCGTCCTAATTGCAGTTTACGCGCTAACTCTGCTATTTTCCTTAAAAACTCACAGCTATCTTTACGAAGTCGGCATACTAGAGTTAGAAGATTCTGAAAATACCGATGAATCAACTGCACACAAACCGAATTTGTGGCTGTGGATAGGTGTGCTAGTTGCCTCAACTGTTGCCGTTGCTTTTGAATCAGAAATTTTCGTGGGTGTTGTCGAAGAAACTACTAAAGGATTGGGATTGACACCGCTGTTTACAGGCGTAATTCTGTTACCAATTGTGGGCGGCGCGGCGGAATACGTAACGGCGGTGGGAGTGGCGATGAAAAACAATATGGATTTGTCAGTCTCTGTGGCGATGGGTTCGAGTTTGCTAGTTGCTTTGCTGGTAGCGCCGGTGTTGGTGATTATCGGTATAGTGATTCATCAGCCGATGGATTTAAACTTTAATCCGTTTGAAGTGGTTGCAGTTGCGATCGCAGTCACAATTGCTAATCTAATTAGTCTCGACGGGCGCTCTAATTGGCTGGAAGGAGTGCTGCTTTTAGCAACATATATTGTGTTAGCAGCGGCATTTTACTTTCATCCCGTTACTTGAAGCAATAATTGCCGATTAGACGGCGAATAGAATTCGCGCCTATACAAACAAAACTCACTCCAAGCGGGTTGAAGATAAGAACACCAGCCGTTTAAAATTATGTTATTTTATTCAGTCCGCGGAGGCGGACATCGTTTGTGTAGGCGCGGTTGAAACCGCCGTCTTCCTTTTAGCAATAATTGCCGATCGGACGGCGAATAGAATTCGCGCCTATACAAATAAAACCTGCCTCCGCAGGTTGAATCAATAATTGCCGATCGCGCGCGTGATCGGACGGCGGTTGAAACCGCGCCTATACAAACAAAACCCGCCTCCGCGGGTTGAAGATAAGAAGACCTGGCGTTTAAAATTATGTTATTTTATTCAGTCCGCGGAGGCGGACATCGTTTGTGTAGGCGCGGTTTCAACCGTACGTCTTCCTTTAGCGGATTAGACGGCGAATAGAATTCGCGCCTACACAAATAAAACCTGCCTCCGCAGGTTGAATCAATAATTGCCGATCGCGCGCGTGATCGGACGGCGGTTGAAACCGCGCCTACACAAACAAAACCCGCCTCCGCGGGTTGAAGATAAGAAGACCTGGCGTTTAAAATTATGTTATTTTCTTCAGTCCGCGGAGGCGGACATTGTTTGTGTAGGCGCGGTTTCAACCGTACGTCTTCCTTTAGCGGATTAGACGGCGAATAGAATTCGCGCCTACACAAACAAAACCCGCCTCCGCGGGTTGAAGAATAGCAATAATTGCCGTCTTCCTTGTTTTAAAATGCGACTAAATTGCGCCACTTGTCTACTGTTTTGTTTCCTACTCCTTGCAACTGTTCCACATCTTCCCAAGACTCAAAAGGCTGCCTTTCTCGCGCTGCAATAATTTTTTCGGCTAACTTCGGGCCTACTCCCGGTAAGGTTTCTAATTCTTGCTTAGTGGCTGCATTCAAATTAACTAACTTTTTGCTGGCAATTTGAGGTTTAGCAGATTTTGAGGCTGCTTGTAGTGAATCGCATTCTTTTTTCTTAGCGTCGATTCTCTTTTTGATGCGGTGGGGAATTCCGAGGATTGCACCTTTGTAAAGCCGATCGAACTCCCGGTCAAAATGGGCCCCAATTACCGGGCTGTCGATCGCCAGCAACGTCTCATCATTCCCGTGATTTGCAGCCTCACTCCAGTTGTGAGAGCCTGTAAGCACAGTTTTGCCGTCGATCACACCGAATTTGTGGTGCAGGCGATCGCCCATTGGTAACTGCGGCACACCCACCGTAGTCAGCGGCTTTCTCCACGGGCGATTGTCAGATTCTAAGCGACAATCCTGCATCAAAGTCGCCCCCATCATGTCTAAACCTTCGCTGTAAGGGCGATAAATGAAATTTGAGTCAATCAAAGCTCGCACCGCCACACCGCGCCTAGATTCAAGTTCTAGAGTATTTGACAACCGTTGAGCCGAAAATACAAACAGTGCCAAATTCACCGACTGTTTCGCATTTGCTAAAGTTCGATTTATCAAACTATTAACGCTTTGTTCCCAAGGCAAAGTCGCACTCGTTGGTGAAAATTGCACCGCAATAGTTGCATTGTCAACTCTCACTTTTTGGACTGAACGAAGCGGCTTTTTGATGCCAAATTTGCTGTCCGGTTTACCTCCGGGCCCGTCGCCCCACATGATGTTAAATTCTTGAGTAAATAGTTGTGCTAATTGAGTATTTTCAATTTTCAGCAAATTGTTCGCATTGCCGCGACTTGCTGCTGTTTTGAAATCGCCGTGGATATCACTGGTGGTAAAATTAGCCGAAGTTACGATGACTGTTTTGCCATCAATTACTACAAATTTGTGGTGCATCAAACCGCTGCCTTTGCTTCCGTCAGCAGTATCGTCAATTATCGGAATTCCGGCATCCTTGAGAATTACTAAAGCATCGTTTTGCTTGATTTCTTCCGGGCTTAATTTGCCATCTTTATTGGTATCGGCGAGTTGCACAAATTCATTGTAGCGATCGCGCTCTCGATCGGGTAATTTTGTCAACTCCTGGGCTGTATAATCGCTCCAAGGGCGACTGTACAGATGTTCGACAATTAATCTGACTTTAATTCCCGATCGCGCGCGATCGACCATTTGTCGGGCAATACCGGGCAAGCGAAACTCCTGAACCGCCACATCTACGGTCGATCCAGCACTTGCTATAGCCTCAGCGACCAACTTTTCTAAATCATCCCCAGGTCTAGTTTGCGCGCGATAAGGCTCCGTATAATTAGAAGTGAGGGACTGATTGAAGTATACTTGCAACAAGGGG
>Ga0209591_10004765_pt1 | contig 15289 bp, 13 predicted proteins | sample MAT01_FD_187207 | JGI IMG/M metagenome (GOLD analysis project Ga0209591, IMG submission 187207) | Freshwater microbial communities from Lake Fryxell liftoff mats and glacier meltwater in Antarctica - MAT-01 (SPAdes) (version 2) | ecosystem: Environmental > Aquatic > Freshwater > Ice > Liftoff... | reverse complement strand
AGCTGAGTTCGACACTTTGGATTGAGACCCCGAGGAGCTTGAGGTTGTCGAGCAGCGGGTGGAGCTGGTCGATGTCGAGATTGGGGTATTGCGAGAGGTCGATTTCGAAATCGAAACCGTGTTTCACGTTGGACTTGAGGGTGTTGTAGAAGTCGGCGATGGCTCGCGGGTTGCCGGGGTCTCCTACAAGTTGGCTGAAGCGGGAGAAGGGTTCGGCTTCGGTGGGGCTGGGCGGGGTGATTTGTTTTTCGAGAATTGCTACGAAGCCTTCGCGCCAGTTGGAGATCAGGATGGGCAGGTAGGGTTGCCAGTTGGCTTCTGAAGTGCGGATAGCGGGGAGAAGATTGGGGCGTTTTGGGAAGGACTTGAGGATGTCTTTGAGATCTGGGCTTACGGCGTAGCTTTGGAGATTGTGGAGAGAGGTGGCGCGGGCGAGGAGGCTTGGATAAAGACCCTGGATTATGGTGCCGAGGTTGTCTGCGACGGGGATGGCGTTGATGATGATTTCGCGTTCGCCGGCAGGGCGGACGCGAGCCAGAAGCAGAGGCTTGGGGAAGAGTGGGGTGGTGGCGGCTGATGCGGGGGCGATGTGGAGGAGCCAGGGGTCGCCTTCGGTCTGGATGATGAGGAAGTAGGTGGCGGGGTGGGTTGGATCCGGGGTGAGTGTGAGCGGGAAGACAGTGAGTTTTTCGAGATGGAGGGTGGGCAGAGAGCCGGAGAGTTTGGCCCGGATGTCGTTTGACCAGGCGCGGCCTTGGGTGAGTTTCAGGATGAGTTCAGCAATTGCTACCGCTTCGCTTGGTTTGACGGGCGGTAGCAATTGGGATGGTGTCATATGCCTTAGAGTTTCAGACCCTTCAGGTATTCACGGAAGGGGCCGCCAAGATCGCTGCGTTTCAGGGCGAATTCGACTGTGGCTTTGAGGAAGCCCAGTTTGTCGCCGGCGTCGTAGCGTTGGCCATCAAAACGGAAGCCGTAGATTGGGCGAGAACGGAGAAGGTGGCGGAGCCCATCGGTAAGCTGGATTTCGCCGATGGCCCCTGCTGGAGTTTCTTCGAGAGATGTGAAGATTTCCGGGGTTAGAATGTAGCGGCCGATGATGGCGAGGTTGGAGGGGGCGTCGTCGGCCTTTGGTTTTTCGACGAGGTTGCGGATGCGATAGAGGCGGTCTTTGGTGCCGTTGTGGGGGACGGGTTCGGCATCGACGACACCGTAGTTTGAGATCTGATCGCGCGGGACCTCCATGAGGGCGACGACGCTGGCACCGTAGAATTCATAGACGTCGATAAGCTGGCGGATGCAAGGGACGTCGCTATCGATGACGTCGTCGGCGAGGACGACGGCGAAGGGTTCCTGGCCGACGAGTTCTTTGGCGCGGAGAACGGCATGGCCGAGGCCGAGAGCTTCTTTTTGACGGACGTAGGAGACGTCGATCAAGTCGGAGATGGATCGAACGGAGGCAAGGAGTTCTTTTTTGCCTTTGGATTCGAGGGTGTGTTCGAGTTCGAAGCTGACGTCGAAGTGGTCTTCAATGGCGGATTTGCCGCGACCGGTGACGATAATCATGTTCTGGATGCCGGAATGAAGGGCCTCTTCGACACCGTACTGGATTATGGGTTTATCTACGAGAGGCAGCATTTCTTTGGGGCTGGCTTTGGTGGCGGGCAAGAAGCGCGTACCTAGACCTGCCGCCGGGAAGACGGCCTTTCGGACTTTGGAAATCATGTAGCTTTATTCTACTTAACAAATGTTGAGGATTTATTTCAGGAGTAGTTGGTTTTGGGGATTGCCTTATTGCTGAGATTTAGATAGTAATGGGGTCATGAACGACCCGAGGGTCGAACTCGCGACACGGCTGTTCCAGGACGCATACCAAATGCAGATGAATGGAGAGCTGGATATCGCGATGGACCTCTACAAGAAATCGATACACCTGCACCCGACCGCAGAAGCTTATACCTTCCTTGGCTGGGCGTATCGCTTTCAGGGGCGACTCGACGATGCCATCGTCGAATGCAAGCATGCCATTGAGATCGACCCGACTTTTGGCAACCCATACAACGATATTGGCGCTTACCTGATTGAGAAGGGGCAAGTGGACGATGCGATCCCGTGGCTGGAGAAGGCCACGAAGAGTGTTCGCTACGACAGCTATCATTACCCCTGGTACAACTTGGGACGAGCTTATGTGGTGAAGGATATGTACAGGCTGGCGAGCGATTGCTTTCAGCAGGCGATTGATATTGAGCCTGACTACACGATGGCGAAGCAGGCGCTGGCAAAGGTGAAGCGGATGGTGCAGTAGCTCTGTTGCCCTTTCGATGATTGCTGGAAATGACATGTTGATTCGTGGCTTGAATCCTGCACTGGCTAATGGACCTTGAGGTAAGTGCCGATTTCCGCTGGATGAGCAAATGCTGGTTTCTGGGATGGGATGTTGGTTCTTGGGGGTGCTCTGGGGATAGCTTGGATGCACTGAGGCTCTTGTGTCACCACGAGGATGCCTTGACAGAAGTGCCTATTACGGCATTGCCGGGGCGTGTTGACCTGCTCGACAAAATGAACTTCATCCAAGCCTAAGTTCGCTGTTTGGCTTTTTGGGAGGTAAGGTTAAACCTGAAGACAAACTAGTCATCGGCGTGGATGCTCAGTTGGGCTGGCCTGGGGCCTTTCAAGAAATTACGAATTCTGAGAAGCGGCTCGCCTCGGGCAAAACAACGAATTTCCCTTTTAATGCTAGCGCCCGCTTCATCGATAACCCGCTTGTCTTCCGGAAAACCGAACAGTTTTTAAAAAACAAGCTTGGTCTAAAAGATCCGCTAAGTGCTGTTGGTGATCGTATTGGAAATCAAGCATCCAAGGCGCAATATATGCTCAAGTGCATGAGGGCAAGTGGCAAAAGCTTCTATTGTCCCCCTTTCGATAGCCTTGGAAGCGGAATTACTTCCGTTACCATCATCGAGGTCTATCCGACGGCTTCGAAAGCTTCCAATTGTTACACAACCAATCAGACTCTCTGGAACAAGGACCGGAGATACGAAGATTTTAAGAAACCCGGAGATCGGAATGATGCCATGCATTGTGCGTTGACTGCTGCCTGCTATGCGGCAACCGTTGGAATTTTGAAAGATACATCTATTCCGAAAGTTTGGCTGCCAGAGAAATCGAGCATGTCTCAGTCTGAGGGTTGGATCTATTGTCCGAAGCCATAGTTGGCTGGTCTATGAGCTCGACGATGACACCTTTGACGCTTGGAGTGAGAATCGTTGATGATGGTGGGTGATGGTACCAGTGGTTGCAAAGCGCCGGATGAGCGAAGAGGAGTACTTCGAACTGCTTGAGAAGAGCGGGGAGCGCCTGGAGTATTGGGATGGGGTTGTTGAGGGGATGGCTGGCGGGTCTGGGGCACATTGCGACATCGAGTCTGCGTTTTTTTCGGAATTGTCACGTCGATTGGTTGGGTCGGATTGTGTGGCAATGACTACGAACCAGGCAATTTATGTGGCTTCGCGTGATGTCTATTTGTTTGCAGATTTGAGCGTGGTTTGCGGTAAGAAGGAGCGCGTGGTGAGGCGCGGGATCAGTTGTTTGACCAACCCCGCCGTGGTGGTTGAGGTGCTGTCGCCGTCGACTGTCTTTAAGGATGAGTCGGACAAGCTTTATGCCTATACGTCGCTGAAAAGTGTACGTGAGTATTTGATTGTGTTTGCCGACAGGTACTGCGTGAAACTGCATGAGCGGATGCATGCCGATGAAATCTGGAAGGTGACGATCTTTCAGGATCTTGATGATGAGATTGAATTGAAGAGCTGTGGGGTAACGTTGAAGGTTCGCGATGTTTATGGGCCGGATGTGGTGCTTGAGTCTTAACGGGCTTTTGACTCTGGGCACGAGAATCGTTGATGATGGTCGGTGATGGTACCTGTTGTTGCAAAGCGCCGGATGAGCGAAGAGGAATACTTCGAACTGCTTGAGACGAGCGGGGAGAGGTTGGAGTATTGGAATGGGGTTGTGGAAGGGATGTCGGGATCTTCTCCGGTTCACAGCTTGATCGAATCCAACCTGTTTGGGGAAATGTTCAAGCGGCTGGATGGGACTGATTGCTTTGCTCTGAGCCCGAATCAAGCCATTTTTGTTGCAGTCAGATCCGCTTATTTCTTTGCCGATTTGAGCGTGGTTTGCGGAAAGGCTGACTGGATCGAGAAGCGTGGAATTGGATGTTTGACCAATCCAAGCGTCGTAGTGGAAGTTCTTTCCCCGAGTACCTCGATAAAGGATGAAATGACTAAATTCCATGCCTATACTTCGCTGAAAAGTGTGAGGGAGTATCTGTTGATCTCAGCCGATCAATATGGGGTTAAGTTGCATGAGCGGTCTAGTGGGGATGAGATTTGGAAGACATCGATTTTCCAGGATCTTGACGATGAGTTTGAGTTGAACAGTTGCGGGGTGAAGTTGAAGGTGCGGGATGTTTATGGGCCCCGCGTTGTGTTTGAGGCTTAGCCAAATCTTCCCCTTTTGGGGCTGGATGAGAACATCTTTGACGCCTGGCGCAAAAATCAGTAATGATGGTGATTGATGGTTCCTGTGGCGACAAAGAGGCGGATGAGCGAAGAGGAGTACTTCGAACTGCTTGAGACGAGCGGGGAGCGACTGGAGTATTGGGATGGGGTTGTGGAAGGGATGGCGGGTGGGGCGGACGAGCACTATGAGATCGAATCTCAATTATTTGGCGAGTTCTTCGTAAGGCTGAAGGGGACCAATTGCAGTGCCATGACCACGAACCAGGCGATTTACATCGCTACGCGCAAGACGGTTATATTTGCAGATATGAGCGTTGTTTGTGGACCAAAAGAAAACGTCCCACATCGAGGGATTAGTTGTCTCACGAATCCTTCTGTCGTCGTTGAAGTGCTGTCTCCCAGCACTTCGATGAAAGATGAATCGGACAAGTTTTATGCCTACACCTCAATCAAGAGCGTGCGCGAATATTTGCTTGTTTATGCTGACCGGTACAGCGTAAAGCTGCACGAACGGTCTAGTGGGGATGAGATTTGGAAGACTTCGATTTTCCAGGATCTTGAGGATGAGTTTGAGTTGAAGAGTTGCGGGGTGAAGTTGAAGGTGCGGGATGTTTATGGACCCCGGGTTGTGTTTGAGGCTTAGCGGCCTGTTGGGGCCGCCAAGCCTGTGGGGCGCTGCCCAACTATTCAAGGATGACTAGAAGGTCTTTGGGCTCGACGGTTTCGCCGGGCTTGACCAGGATGTCTTTTACCTTGCCGTCTGCCGGGGCGTTGACGGTGGTTTGCATCTTCATCGCTTCCATCACTAACAGGCGCTCGCCTTTCTTTACGGCTTGGCCCTTTTGGGTGTGGACGCTGGTGATGGCTCCTGGGATTGGGGCGGCGATGTGGTTGGGGTTTGCTGGGTCGGCCTTGGGACGCTGGGCTATTGTGGCTTTGAGCGCTTTGTCCTTGATCTGGACTTCTCTGGGTTGTCCATTGAGTTCAAAGAAGACCGTGCGGCTGCCGTCGGGATGGGGTTCGCTTAGGGTCAGGAATTTGACGATTAGCGTCTTGCCTGGTTCGAGGTCGAAGCTGATCTCTTCTCCCTTGGTCATGCCGTAGAAGAATTGCGGCGAGGGGAGGACTTCGACGTTGTCATAAGTGTCTCGGATCTTGGCGAACTTGGTGAAGACGTCGGGGTACATGAGGTAGCTCATCAGGTCTGTTCTGTTGAGCTTGGTGTTGGTGAGATCTGCTGGCGGGAGCTTGGCCTTCTTTGCCTTGCGGCCTTGCAGGATGATCTTTGAGATCTTTGGTGGCCAACCGCCTTCGGGGATGCCGAGGGAGCCTTCGAACATGTCGATGACCGAGTTGGGGAGGGTGAGCGTGTGGTCTGGCTTGAGGTTGGTGAACTCCTCAATGCTCATGCCACGGCTGATCAGGTAGAGGGCGAGGTCGCCGACTACTTTGCTGGAGGGAGTTACTTTGACGATGTCGCCGAAGGCGGCGTTGACGTCGGCGTACATTTTGGCGACTTCGGGCCAACGGGTGCCGAGGCCCATCGATTCAGCCTGTTCGCGGAGGTTGGTGTATTGGCCGCCGGGCATCTCGTGGATGTAGAGGTCGGCGAGGCCGTGGCGGGGGCTGGAATCGAAGCCGCTGTAGTTGTGGCGGACGGCTTCCCAGTATTCGGAATACTCAAGCAGAGTCTGGCTGTCGAGGCCGGTGTCGCGTTTGGTGTTGGCCAGAGAGGCGACTACGCTGTTGAGATTGGGTTGGCTGGTGGAGCCGGACATGGATGCAACGGCTGCGTCGGCTACGTCGACTTTGGCGTCTGAGGCCTTGAGGATCGAGGCTCCGTTGATGCCGCTGGAATCATGGGTGTGGAAGTGGATCGGAATGCCGATTTCTTCTTTGAGCGCTTTGACCAGGATCTCTGTGGCGTAGGGCTTGGCGAGGCCGGCCATGTCCTTAATGGCTAGAATGTGGGCTCCCATCTTCTCTAGCTCTTTGGCCATGCGGACGTAATAGTCGAGCGAGTATTTGGTGCGCTTGGGGTCGAGTATGTCGCCGGTGTAGCAGATGGCGGCTTCGCAGACGCGGTTGGTCTTGCGGACGGCGGCCATGGCTACCTTCATATTGGGAAGGTAGTTGAGGGAATCGAAGACGCGGAAGATGTCGATGCCCTGGGCGGCGGATTCGATGATGAATTCGCGGACTACGTTGTCGGGATACGCTGTGTACCCGACAGCGTTGGAGGCGCGGAGAAGCATCTGGAAGCAGATGTTGGGGATGGCTTCTCGGAGGCGGCGGAGGCGCTGCCAGGGGTCTTCGAGGAGGAAGCGCATGGAGACGTCGAAGGTGGCGCCGCCCCACATCTCGAGCGAGTAGAGGCCGGAGAGACGGTGGGCGACGAAGTTGGCGACGGCCATCATGTCGTAGGTGCGCATGCGGGTGGCCATCAGGGATTGATGGGCGTCGCGGAAGGTGGTGTCGGTGATGAGGAGGCGCTTTTGATTGAGGGTCCACTGGGCGAAGTTTTCGGGGCCGAGTTCGTCGAGGAGTTGCTTGGTGCCTTTGGGTGGGGCGTAGTCGAGATAGGCTTCGATCTTGGGCTTGCGGAAGGTGGCGGGTTTGGGTTTGCCTGCGACCTCGGGGTTGCCGTTGACGATGGTTTCGCCTAAATAGCTTAGGAGTTTGGTAGCGCGGTCGCGACGGGCGGTGAATTTGAAGAGCGATGGGGTTTCTTCGAGGAAGCGGGTGGTGACGTCGCCCTTCTGGAAGGTGTCGTTGTTGATGACGTTTTCGAGGAAGGGGATGTTGGTTTTGACGCCACGGATGCGGAACTCGCGGAGGGCACGGTCCATGCGCTGGCAGGCTTCGTTGAAGTCGCGGCCCCATGATGTTGTCTTGACGAGGAGCGAGTCGTAGAAGGGGGTGATGACTGCGCCGCCGTAAGCGGAGGCTCCGTCTAGGCGGATGCCGAAGCCGGCGGGCGAGCGGTAGGTGTGGATGCGGCCGTAGTCGGGCGTGAAGTTTTGTGTGGGGTCTTCAGTGGTGACGCGGCACTGGAGGGCGAAGCCGTTGACCTTGATATCTTCCTGCTTGGGTAGTTTGATTTCGGGGCCGTGGAGCTTATGGCCCATGGCGACCTGGATCTGCGTGCGGACGATGTCGATGCCGGTGACCATTTCGGTGACGGTGTGTTCGACCTGGACTCGCGGGTTGACTTCGATGAAGAACCACTCTTCGCGGTCGACGTCGACGAGGAACTCGACGGTGCCGGCGTTTTCGTAGTTGGCGATTTTGGCCAGGGCTACGGCGGCTTCGGCGAGTTCTTTGCGTATCTTTTCAGAGAGGTGGACGGCTGGGGCGACTTCTACGACTTTTTGGTGGCGGCGCTGGACGCTGCAATCGCGCTCGTGGAGGTGGACGACGTTGCCGTGTTTGTCGGCGATGATCTGGATCTCGATGTGCTTGGCGCGGCGGATGAAGCGTTCGAGGAAGACGGCATCGTTGCCGAAGGCGGCGCCGGCTTCGCGCCGGGCTTCTTCGAGTTTGCCCTTGAATTCTTCGGCGTTGTTGACGACGCGCATGCCACGGCCACCGCCACCGAAGGCGGCTTTGACGATGAGGGGAAAGCCGATGGATTTGGCGGCGCGTTCTACGTCTTGCGTTTTTGTGAGGGCTTCCGGGGTGCCGGGGACTACGGGGATATTCGCTTTTTCGGCGAGGGTGCGGGCTGCTGTTTTGTCGCCTAATGCGTCGAGCATGGTGGCGCTGGGGCCGACGAAGGTGATGCCGGCTTTGGCGCAGGCGCGGGGGAGATTGGGGTTCTCCGAGAGGAAGCCATAGCCGGGGTGGATGAAGTCTACACCGATGGAGGCGGCGAGGGTGACGATGCCTTCGGTGTCGAGATAGGCTTCGACGGGGCCTTTGTTTTCGCCGATCTGGTAGGCTTCGTCGGCCTTAAAGCGGTGGAGGCTGAGGCGGTCTTCCTTGGAATAGACGGCGACAGTGCGGAGGCCGAGTTCGTTGGCGGCACGGAAGATTCGGATGGCGATTTCGCCACGGTTGAGGGCTAGAAGTTTCTTCACTTGTGATTTGAATCAGGATAGCGTGGTGGAGGAGGTTGGGTAGATCTGGGTTTCTGGAAATCTGGGTTTATGAAGACGACACTCGAGATTCCGGATGAGTTGTACCGGGCGGTGAAGGCGAAGGCGGCGCTGGAGGGGAGGCGGGTTACTGATGTGGTGATTCAGGGGCTGAGATTGCTAACCGAGAAGCCCAAGGTTGCAGTGAAACGATTGGAGTTTCCGATTATCAAAACATCGAAGCGCAAGGATCTTCCGACGCTGGAACAATTTCAACTGGCGGAAGAGGAGATGTATGAAAACGAGGTAAATCAATTTGTACAGCTTATGCGACGCTAACGTATTGGTGCCCTTGATGTATGCTGCGCATCCGCGCAGCAAGCGGGCACAGCAATGGGTGAGTGGGGTAGACGACGCGGGGGTGCTAAGAGTCTGCAGCATCAGCCACCTAGCATCGTTGCGTATCTTGAATAATCCAGTGCCGATGGGTGCAGATGTTTGTACGGGGAAAGAAGCTTGGGCGGCTTTTGATGGGCTCATGAAAGACAACCGGTTCAACTTCGTGGAGGAACCGGAAGGATTGCGCTTTCATTTAAGGAGTTTGACGGGCATGGTAAATTATTCTCCAAAAGTTTGGCAAGATGCTTATCTGGCTGCATTGGCTCTGGCGTCTGGGAGGAAATTAGTGACGTTTGATCGAGGGTTCGTTTCCTACCCAGGACTGGAAGTGGAAATTCTTGAGAGCTAGTGAATCGGCCACCAGGTTAGAGGTAGTCGAGTGATGCGTGGCTATGAGAAGTAGCCGTTGGGGCCTTGATCTTTTGCCGCACTTGATCTCCGGCTGTGGAAGAATGAAGACATGAAGCGACCGTTTGCCGCTACGGTTTGGCGTGAAGGAAAATCGTTTGTTTCTCAATGCCTTGAGGTGGATGTTGCCAGTCAGGGTGAGACCGAAGAAGAAGCTTTCGAGAACTTGCGCGAGGCACTCGAACTCTACTATGAGCCGCCCTGTGCCACTCGGCCCCCCAAGGTACGCATGATCGAGGTTGAGGTTGGGGCGGCTTAAGCCACTGCCTTTTCGTGAGATCAAGCGTCGACTTGAAGCAGCCGCATTCGTTGAATGCAGCCAGCGTGGGAGCCATGTAAAGTTTGTGCGGCGGGGCAGTCTTGCCGTTGATATTGCGATCGTGCCCAAGAAGTCGGAAGTCCCCTTGGGCACGCTGCGAAGTATTCTCCATCAAGCCCACATTGAGGTTGATGATTGGGAATTGCTTTAGTGCCTGGATTGTAGGCTCTTCGGCAGGTCGAGGACCGGGTTCTTGTCGAAGAAATGGAAGGGGCGGATCAGGAAGCTGTGCCACATGGCTGGCATTACTGGCCAGTCTTCTGACCTTGTGATGTGGTGGAAGCCCAGAGTGTACCAACCAACAATGTCCGTGTTTGCAATTGAGCGGTTGGCTTTAACCCAGTCCGTTAGACCGTCCTTTGCCGTGGAACTGGTTGGGTAGGTTCCGCTGGCGTAGCGCTCGTTTGGGGTGTAGGGCGTGACGTAAAACTGGTGCTCAGAGAAGGAGCCGATTTGCTGGGTTGGGTCGTCGGGGGACATTAGCGATTTGGCGGTTGCTCCTGGCATGATTTCGTAGGCTGTTGGGTAGTTCAAAGGGCCTTTTACCGCCGGGTTCATGAACATCCACATTGAGGGGGATTCTAGTTTGATGTCGAGGATTGCGTCCTTCTCTGTGGCTGCCATCATGGGCTGGGTGACCCAGATCGACTTACGCATCGGATCGTTTTCGATTCGCTTGGGAACCATCTTGTGGAGCATGAAGGAGTTGCTTGCGCCGTCGACGTCCATGTCGAGACGGTAGCTGAAGTAGTGGTCGTGGTTGACTCCAACAGTATGCTCGGCTACGTATTGGCCGGTGTCGGTTGCATTGTGGCTGTGGTCGGCGGGGAGCTTTTGGGCTGTTGCTTTTGTTTCGATTACTCCGGTGGCTCCTACGGCAACTTCGATGGTGCCGTCGGGGTCGAAGCGCCAGTCCATGATGTAGTCGTAGTTGCCGATGACTGCGGTGGTGCGGAGGACGAGTTGACGGTTGGGACGGCCGTAGATTTGGCCGTCTTCGCCGTGACGCCATGCCGGGGTGTCGAGGCTTCGCTCGAAGAGGCAGGCCAGGTTGGAGTGGAGCTTGGGGGCACCGGAGTCTGTAGCGAAGATGGCGTCAAAGTAGGTGGCGTGGCTGGGGCAGTCGAGGCCAATTTTGAGGGGCTTGATGAAGGGGCTGACTGAATAGAACTGGCCGGCGTCGATGAAGGCGCGGTTGCTCCAGCCGTTGGTGGAGTCCATGTAGGGAACGAAGAGTTCGCTGACGTGGCCTTCGTACATGACCGAGCGGGGCTTGCCTTTGTCGATCACCTTGACGAGGTTGAGGACGGCGCCGACGCGCTGGTCGAGACGCATGCGGAATTGCCAGTTCTGCCAGGAGATTTCGCCCTTTTCGATCTTGTAGCCGGGGCCCATCGGTTGTGAAGTGCTGATGGGGGTCGAGTGCGGGCGGGGAACTTCGGGGATCTCTTCGTAGTTGTTGTCAGCCGACGGGACCGGGGCAATTTCTGTGTCGATGACCTTGAGGATCTTGCTCGTGACTACGTCCATCTGGATAGTGAGGCCTTCGATGGAGCGGCCCCAGGTGTGGAGGGTGCCGTTGGTTTTGGAGCAGGCACCGAAGCCGATGCGCTGGGTGGCTTGCTCCGGCGTGCTGCGGTAGGCGACGGGGAGAGCGAGGCACTGGACGGTGCGGAGGTCGGTGATGCCGCGTTTTTTGAGGGCTTCGATGACGCGCGGGTCTTTTTTGATGGGGCCGTCGGCACCGTTGAGTTCGCTCAGGCTGAAGGGGGCCTGAGCGTCTTTGAGTTCCTGGCTAGAGGCGACTGTTTTGTTTGTGATGTTTACGGTTGCGGCGAAGGTCTTGTTGCCTTTGCGGAGGATGACGTCGGCCTGACGGGGGACGGACTGGTTGGTGAGGATGGCTTGTTTGGACGGGGGATGGAGGAGGACGCTGGAGAATATAGTGTCTGCGTCTGCTTGGCCGGATTTCTGGAGGGTTTCATATACGGTCCAGAATTCGGAGGTGGTGAGGCCGTCTAGAGGGTGGATCTGCGCGACGAGGGGCAAGAGAGATGTGAGGAGAAATGCAAGTTTGCGCATAGAGATTGACTGTAAGGATAACTTTTATTGGAACCTTATGCGGCGTCAAGCGTATTGGATTCTGACATGACACGCCGAATCCTCTTTTCTCTTGTTCCCGTCGCGCTGCTTTTGACCGGTTGCGACATTGACGATATGGGCTCCTGGGGCTCGTCTGACAAGTTTAAGGAAGACTTTCACATGAGTTATCCGATGAAGCCGGGTGGGACTCTGGCGATTGATAACTTCAACGGAAGTATCGAGATCACCTCGTGGGAAAAAGATGAAATTGATGTCAACGGGATGAAATATGGCGGGACCGAGGAGTTGTTGCGGGCGGTAAAGGTGGAAGGGGATTTGCAGGGGAATGTGTTGCGCCTGCGGACTATTCGCCCTGAGGGACGTCGCGGGAATTGCGGGGCGAAGTATATTTTGAGGGTGCCGAAGAAGATGATGCTGGAGGGAATTGTTTCTTCGAACGGGTCGATCCGGGTGGATAACATCGTTGGGAATGCGCGGTTGCAGAGCTCGAATGGTTCGGTGAAGGTTCGCAGTCTTGAGGGTAAGCTGGATGCGAAGACTTCGAATTCAGGTATTGATGTGGTTGGAATTCATGGGGACTTTGTGGGAAGAACTTCGAATGGTTCGATCACGGTAGATGGCTTGGAGGGCGGCTTTGAGGCGTCGACATCGAATTCGAGCATCAAGGCACGTGTGGAGAAGCTGGCTGAGGGCCGGCCCGTGAAGGTGGATAGTTCGAATGGGTCGATTGATTTGAGCTTGCCGGATTATAAGGGGCAGGCGCTTGATGTCGATACCAGCAATTCGTCGGTGACGTTGCGGCTGCCTGCAAAGGTGAATGCGGATCTTCGTGCATCGACCTCGAACTCGAGCATTATGAGTGAGTTTGAGATGTCGACGACGGGTACGATTTCGAAGACGCGGATGGACGGCAAGATTGGGACGGGCGGTGGGCCGATCCGGGTGACAACATCGAATGGCAGCATTCGTCTGCAAAAGTTATAGAATTGTGACATGCGAAGTTTTTTACTTTCTCTCGTTGTGTGTTCGCTCGGCCTCTTCGGGCAAGACAAGTCGGCCTGGAAGATTCAGTACGAATTGCCGAAGCAGGTAAAGGCCAATTATGAAACGCCGCTGACGGTGAAGATTTTGGATGCCAAGGGTCAGCCGGTGGCTGGCGCTGAAGTGGAGACCATTCTGACGATGGTGGAAATGGACCACGGTGAATTCAAAGAAGTGGCCAAGCAGGTGAAGCCTGGAGTGTATGAATCGAAACAGAAGTTCATCATGGTGGGTGCCTGGCAGATTGAAGTGAAGGCAAAGAAGGGTGCGAATAGCGCCAGTCAGAAATTCCGTTACGAAGTAAAGGAATAAGCAAAAGCGCTAAAGAGGCTTCTACCCGTTGGTGAGCCACCTGAAGGACTGCCGCAAAGAGATCGAGATGATTTTGGACCCCAAGAAGGGGTAAACTAAAAAAGGTTTGGGCGAGTAGCTCAGTTGGGAGAGCACCGCGTTCGCAATGCGGGGGTCGAGGGTTCGAACCCCTTCTCGTCCACCAAATCGTTTTTATCTTTTAGGGAAGGCCCGGTGCTAATCGCGCCGGGCTTTTCGTTTACAATCGCTAAAGCACACGGAAACACATGGTTTTATCAGACGTTGATATTCGCAAAGCGCTCGCTTCGGGCAAGATCGTAGTTAATCCGGCTATGCCGGAGGAGCATATCGGGAGTTGCAGTGTCGACTTCCGGCTAGGGAATGAGTTCAGTATCTTTGAGCATTCCAAGCATGCGTTTATCGACCTGCGGGACAAGGTTGATATTGCGAAGCTGATGCGGACGATTGTTGTGCCGGATGGGGAAGCGTTTATCTTGCAGCCAAGAGAGTTTGCGCTGGCGATTACGGTGGAGCATCTGGAGCTGGCCGATGATATTTTGGGGCGGCTTGAGGGGCGGTCGAGTCTGGGGCGGATCGGGATTATTGTGCATGGGACGGCGGGTTTGTTTGATCCGGGTTGGAGTGGACGGGCAACGCTGGAGCTGTCGAATTTGGGGATTATGCCGGTGGCACTGTATCCGGGGATGCGGATTTGTTCGATGACGTTTGAGGAGTTGTCGACGCCGTCGTCGATGCCTTATCGCTTGAAGCCGGGCAATAAGTACGCGGGGCAGCAGAGCCCGCTGGCTAGCAAGTTGGCTGGGGAGTTGAAGTAGGGGACTCGCCTTCATCAGCTCTTCAGCAAGCGTAGAATTGAGTCATGGCTACTACGGAGGTCGAAATCGTTCGAAACGAAAAAGGCGAAGAAACCGCAGTTATCGTGCCGATTGACCTCTGGCGCGAAATTGAGTCTGAGCGGGAGACTGCATATTTGCTGAGCAGCCCTGCCAATCGTCAGCGGCTAACAGAAGCTTTGGCACGGACGGAGACGATCAGCTTCAAAGCTTGGAGTTTGATCAGGCCGGTTTTGAAGACCTTGCATGGTGGATTGAGCATGACCGCACCCAAGCGTTGAGAATCATACGGGTTATTCGCGAAATTCAAAGGGACCCATTTGGCGGAATTGGTAAGCCTGAGCCTCTCAAACATGACTTGAAGGGATGCTGGTCGCGCCGAATCGATCACGTTCATCGGCTCATCTATCAAGTTGCGGAGCAGCAGATTAAAATCCTGCAGTGCCGTTTTCACTATTGAATTTGGTTTGTTAACAGTTGAGGGGATGGAGTGCGTCTTGTCTTGCGTCAGGAGACAACAATGAAGGCACTTCGAAGACTGATTGCTCTGGGCTTGGTGATGCCACTGCTGGGCGGAGGATTTTATCTGGAATTGGGTACGCCCTCGGCGAGCTCCGACCCAAAGGCAAAAGGAGCTGTGGTTCTGGCTCACTTTATCGGTTGTCATGAACCGGAAAAGGGTGTTTTGACGGCGACGGCGGAAGGTGTGGTGGGTGGCAAGCGGCAGACGATTGCACTCACTGCTGTAGCTTTGGGAAAACCGGGATTGTTTGCGATCTCGAGGCAGTGGCCGGTCGACGGAAAGTGGGTGTTAAGGCTGGTGGGGCGGCATCCGCAGTTGGCGGTTGTTACGAACACGCTGGTAAAGGTGAGCGGAGAAGGATTTGATCGAGGAAGCGCCGTGATGAAAATAGGAAGTCTCGAGGCGGATGCAGTGGAAGCGCTGTTGCGGTAAGCTTTGTGCGGCTTGAAGTGATTAAAGTGTCCGAGATCGAAAGCGATGAAGCCGTCTGGGCTCGCGCCGCACAGGCGGGGGACCAGGCGGCCTTTGGGCATTTGTATGGCCGCTATGCGCGGATGGTTCACGGGGTCTTGCTGGCGTACGTAAGCTTTGGCGAGGCGGAAGATCTGGTGCAGGATGTCTTCGTTACCGCCTTGAAGCGACTGGAAACGTTGCGCGAGGCAGGAGCGGTGGGAGCGTGGCTCGCGACGATTGCCCGGAATCTGGCTCATGATCAGCGGAGGAGGCGCCGT
>Ga0209591_10004763_pt1 | contig 15290 bp, 8 predicted proteins | sample MAT01_FD_187207 | JGI IMG/M metagenome (GOLD analysis project Ga0209591, IMG submission 187207) | Freshwater microbial communities from Lake Fryxell liftoff mats and glacier meltwater in Antarctica - MAT-01 (SPAdes) (version 2) | ecosystem: Environmental > Aquatic > Freshwater > Ice > Liftoff... | reverse complement strand
TCGGCAGCGGATTTTGTAGCGGATTTAACGGATTGAGGGAGTTAGATTCGTTGGCAGGATTTGGCTGTTTTTCGTCGGGTTTTGGCCAGTCGATGACGCTGTAGCCTTCGGGGGTAAAACTTGGTTGGAATTTGGAGTTTTCTAGGCATTGCAGCCAGTACAGCCAGCGCTGGAATAGTTGCTGCCATTGGTGGGGATTTAGGCTGTCGGTGGATTGTTCGGGGTCGAGATTTGCCGATCGAATCATGGACACAACTAAGACCTTACTCAACCCTCGGTAATTCTTCAACATATTGGTCTTTAATTGCCCAGGAACCAGGCTAATTCGTTCTTGCCAGCGATCGAGAGGTTCGCTCAAACTTGGCACTGCATCGGTCAAAGACGGGGGCAATTCGTAGGGTTGCCCGGTTTGGATGGGGCGGACGCTGGACTGTTTGGCGCTGACTTGGTGGGCGCAGGTGACAACCAGATTGTCTTGGGCGGTGAGGATGACGTTGCTGTATTTGCCCATGATTTCGGCGTAGAGGTGCCAGAGGGCGGGTTCGCCCGGACGTTTGGCGAATTGCAAGTCGATGACTCTTTCCCAAGGGGACACGGGGGCGATGGAAACTAAGGCTAAGCCGCTGAGTTGGTGGCGCAGTTGTTCGCTGAAGGTGAAGGTGTCGGGAATCCGGGGCGGGGAGTCGCCGACGCAGATGCGGGCTGCTGTTGGATGGGAGGAAATGTCTATCCAGCCGCGTTGGTTCATGGTGCGGAGGGCCAGGGACACGGTAAATCGATCGCGCTGGTAGACTTGTTCTAAGCGCGCTGGCAGCCATTGGGCTCGCAGTTCGCTGCAAGCTGCGGTTAAAGTTGTAAAGTCTACGGGTTGCACGGTGGCCTCTTTGCGATCGATCGAAGTATGTATTTCTATACTGACAGATATTGGTCGTAATTTAACCAATATTATCAAAGTTTTGAAACCCGATTTGAAAAGATGTATCAGAGGCAGGCATCTTGCCTACCCACAATCCAATACGGTTCAGTTAACGCTATTTGTCATTGCGAGCGTCCCCGCGAAGCAATCGCAGAGAGTATGTCAGTTATCAGTTAACTGATGTGCATCCTAAGCAATTAGCTTCTTAACTGAACCATATTGCCCCACAATCAATCTCTCTCTTTCTTGTGGAACAGGCATCTTGCCTGTTGCTAAATATCTTCGATTAAGCCTAGTAAATTCCTGTTATTATTAGTTAAATGGAAAACATATCAATTCTAGAACAAGCCGCTAAATCGAATCCTAAACCATCTGCCGCCACCGTAGTCGCAGCGCTACTAGAAGCTGAGAAAAACGCGAAAAAAAATAAAATTCGCTATTCTTTCGAGCAGTTAACCGGCAATTGGCGCTTGTGCTTTATCACCGGCACGAAAAAGAGTAGACAAAAAGCTGGAATTGTGTTAGGCGCGGGACGTTACATCCCTGAATGGGTGGCAAAAATTCAAATTGCTTACTCAGTTGAACCTGTTGCTGAAGGCGAAACGCTTAGTGAAATGGGCAGGGTGGAGAATTCGGTGCTCGTTGGTGCGATCGAGCTAACTCTTTCCGGGCCGACTAAGTTTTTGGTAAATCAGAATATTTTAGCTTTTGATTTTACCAGAATTACGGTGAAATTGTTGGGTAAAACCCTGTATCAAGGATTTATTCGGGGTGGTGAATCGCGGGAGGCGGAGTTTTTTAGTTTGAGTGTAGGGAAGCAGGCTTTTTTTGCATATTTTCTGGTAGAAAGTGGGATAATTGCGGCTAGGGGAAGAGGTGGCGGATTGGCTTTGTGGGGGAAAGTTTGACCTGTAACTCATCAACTGGTTTTGTTGGCTGCTTTGATATTCTCCAAAATTGTAGCTTCCAGGGTGCGATCGCGATCGGACAGTGCTGGAGGTGTATTATTATAAGCTGCTGGGCCGTTAATCGTAGCATCTGCTTCGCCAATGAATTCGTCCAGGACAAATAGGTACACCAATATAGTCGGGTTTCGGTACTGGTTTCGGTTTGAACGAGCGATCGCCTTTTACTATTTATTCCTCCCGCTCGACTGATTTTTTTTACTACTATTATTTTAACCCAATACGGTTCAGTGAACAATTGTCCGAAGAGAGACACGAAGCAATCGCAGTGTCTATTTTTCACATCGTTTTATTGACCGGATGGTCTTAACCCAAGCGTATTGTATTTTAGCCCTAAAAGTGCAGCGACAGCGACAGGTTTCAACCTATCGCTGTCGCTACAAAAAACCAATTCCCCTAATGATTATTGACAACCGACAACTGACAACTATCAACTGACAACTATCAACTGTCAACTGTCAACTGACTAATCAGCAAAGCTGTGGGAAAATAACTAAGAGCTTCACCAATTGCCAGCGTACCGTTACTTTCTACCACCTGATTAGTAATCGCATCTTTCCAAACCGACGGCATTTGCTCCGACAATACCAGATGAGTATCTTTCCAGACTTGTTTGCCGATCGCCATTTCTTCCGATTTGACAACTCCCGTCAAAAACCGAGGAGCGATCGCAATAACTGTCGTATCTCCAAAGCTTCTGGAAAAGGCAACAACATTATCCTTAAACGTGCCAACTACTTCCAAAGGTCGATAGTCACCTGATTTAAAGACTTCCAAGTATTTTTTTCTAGCTTCTAGCAATCTTGCCGTCAAAAACAACTTAATTCTAGCATCTTCCCGCGTCGCAATCAAATCTTCAACCAGTGCCAAAATATCCGTCTGAGCTTGCTGTTTGATTTCCCGCAAAACCTTAATTCTGCGGTCAAAATCTACCGGACGGCGGTTATCTGGATCGACGTGGCTTAAATCCCAGAATTCCGTGCCTTGGTAAATGTCTGGAACTCCCGGTGCCGTGATTTTTAGCAGCGTTTGAGATAAAGAATTGAAAATGCCGTAATGAGCTACTTTTTCCCAGAAAGGTAGAAAATTTTTGAGGAATTGATTTTGTTCCGAAGGTTCGAGAATGCTATCGATAAAGGTCATAAACCCAGTTTCGTAGTCATTGTCAGGTCTCAGCCAAGCCGTATAAACTTTGGCTTCGCGCACGGCTTTGATCGCATAATCTTTGAGGCGATCGACATAATCAGTGTTTTCAATTCCCTCAAACGGAAAACTGCCGAGCAAAGTTTGGTACAAGAAGTATTCGTCGTTAGTGTCGGGAACCATTCGATTCACAAAATTGACTTTCTTAGAAGAGTTTAGCTCTCTCCAAGACCTGACTTGCTGTTCCCATTCATCAGGAATTTCTGACAAAACGTTAATTCGGGCTCGCACATCTTCCCCGCGTTTGGTATCATGTGTAGCCGTAGCATTCATTTTGTGTGGCCAAGCTACTTGCTGCTGCTTGTTGAACTCATGAAAATCCGCCAGCGAAACGCCGAACTGACTGGGATTTCCTCCGACTTCGTTGAGGGATAAAAGCCGATAGTAGACGTATAATAGCGTGTCTTCAACGCCTTTAGCCATCAACGGGCCTGTCAACTGCTGGAGTTTCATCACAAAGTGCCGGCGCTGCTCTTTTTGTTCGGTTGTCAGGGTTTCTTCTGCTTCCAGCAACAGCACCGTTTCGATAAATTTTAGTTCTTTGAGGAGTCGCGGTACTAATTCTTTGGCGTGGGCGATCGCATATTTGACGTAAGTGCGATCGGACTCTCGCAAACCGTCTTGATTGATGTAAGTTCGGTAAACTGGAAAAATCGTCAAAACTGCTGACAGTGCTTTTTCCAAACCCGGGCGAGTAAAGTCATTTCCCTGTCGGGATTGACCGGAAATATTCTTTAAAAGTTGAGCCAAATTGTCTACATCTCCCGCCAAATTTTTCTCAACAATCAGCCCTTTTTTTTCTAAAAACAACTGTTCATAGGGAACATTCAGTCGAGTAAATCTCTGATAGATTTCGGTAAATTGCTGTTCGCGATCGCACCGACAAAAAACGCCGTTTACGTAATTTAAAAAATCGTAGCCGCTCGTTCCCTCAATCGGCCAATATGACGGCAAATCTTCTTTATGTTCCAGAATCTTTTCCACAGTAATGTAAGTGTCTCCGGTTCTCTCGCGGAGCCGTTTCAAATATTCTGTGGGGTCGTAAAGTCCGTCGATGTGGTCGATTCTCAATCCGGTAAACTTGCCCTCTTCCACCATGTCGAAGATCAGAGCATGATTTTTGTGGAAAACTTTAATCTCTTCAACTTTTACCGAAATCAGTTCGTTGACTGTAAAAAACCTGCGGTAGTTGATTTCTTCAGCACCAACTTTCCAGAAAGCCAGACGGTAAAACTGCTCGGAAAGCAAATCGTCCAGCAAATTAAAGCTTTCGGGATTGCCCTTTTCTCCGTTAAAAAAATTGATATTTTCATCGATAAATTCCTGCACGATGGGATTTTGATTGTAGAGTTCCCACAGCAGTCCTTTGACAAAAGCTATCTGATCGTATCGGGCTTTACCTTTAGTTTCTGAAGGTGTATTCTTAATCAAATAAAGAATTCCCAGAAACTTAATAAAATCTGGATGGCGCCGGCCTAATTCCCTGCCTAAATGCCCCAAGTTATGACTGATAAACTTAGCGTAAGATTCAATTTTTACTGGCAATTTTAAGCTGTAGTAATTGATAGTCAGTCCAATTTCGCTGTATTTGAGTTGAATCTCGCCATTTTCCAGACACTCTCCATAAAAATTGCCCAGCAGCGGAGCCAGCACTCGACCTCTGAGATGTTCGTAACCGTGATCCCATTCAATATCAAAGTAATCGAAATAGTCGGAATCCGGCCCGTGTTCCAATACGTCTAATAATAGTAAGTTTTGAGTGTCGTAAGCCATGTGGTTTGGGACAATATCTTGCAACCATCCCATTTTTTGGTTCTGGATTTCGTCGGTGAGTGCTTCAAAATTTTCGGAAGTTCCCAATTCTGGATTGAGCTGATTTGAGTCAACGACATCGTAGCCGTGACTGCTGCCTTTTCTGGCTTTAAATATGGGTGAAGCGTAAAGGTCGCTAATGCCTAATTCTTTGAGATAGCTAAGGATTTGTCTGGCGGATTCAAAGTTAAAACCTGCATGAAATTGAATCCGATAAGTTGCTGTGGGAATTCTCAGCACTGTTAATTTTCCTCCTAATTAGTTTTTGGGGTTTCTCTTTTAATATAGGAGGCGGAGCCTCCTGGTCTCCATTCCCAGGCTCTGCGTGGGAACGAGAGAATACAAAGGTAAATTGCTTGTTTATGCTTGTTCCTAGGCTCTGCCTGGGAACGCATATCTAGAGGCTCTGGCTCGTGTTTTAACTATAATTCATAAAGTGCAAAACTCTGTGGTTTAACGGTCAATTCTTGCTCGGAAGTTATTTTTTCTGGCAATGTTGAACCTGCACTTATCCATTTCGGCTCGGCAGAGTCTAAAATCTTTTTCCAATTGCCTTGGGGAAGTGCAGGGGTACAAGCAACCTGTTGTTTGTTGAAGTTTAGAATGCAGAATATCTGGCTGTCATCTGTCCAGCGACGTAGAAATAATATTTTTTCGGCTTCGATGCTGGAAACTTCTAGGCTAGTTTTATCCAGTTTTTTGAGGGCGGGTATTGTGCGCCGCAGTTGAATTAAATGTTGGTGCCATTCCCAGAGGATTTTATGTTTGCCTGCTGTTTGTTTTTCCCAGTTTAATTTGCACTTTTGGAAACTCTCTGGACTCTGGGGGTCTTGAAATTCGCCTCGACCTTCAAAGATTTTGAATTCTTGCTGTTTGTCTTTGCGGATAGCTTCAATTAAGTTTTCGTCTGAGTGGGAAACGAAGTAAAAAAACGGTGCTTCTTCTCCGTATTCTTCTCCCATAAATAGGAAGGGAATGTAGGGAGAAATTAAGACGGTGGCTGCGGCAAGTTTGAGTGCTTCAAAGTCTACTATTTTTGAGAGTCTGTCTCCCAAAATGCGGTTGCCGATTTGGTCATGGGTTTGAGAAAATACGATGAATTGATCGGCTGGTTGCTCTTTGGCGGAATTGCCATGTTTTCGCTTTCTGTGGGGGGCGTATTGGCCGGAGTAAACAAAGCTTTCTTTGAAGGCTTTTGCTAAGTGTTCGCATTTGCCGAAGTCTTGGTAGTATCGGTCATTTTCTCCGGTGAGCAAGGTGTGTAGTGCGTGGTGAAAGTCGTCGCACCACTGAGCATCTAATCCGAAGCCTCCTAGTTCTTTCGATCGCAAAATGCGGACATCATTTAAGTCAGTTTCTGCTATGAGATAAAGCTGCCGTCCTAGCTGTTGAGAAAGGTCGCAGGTTGCATCAGCTATTTCTTGCAAAAACGGTCGGGCACTTACTTCAAATATTGCTTGAATTGCGTCTAGTCTCAGGGCGTCGATGTGATAGTCTCGAAACCAGTATAGGGCGTTTTCAATAAAGTAGTTGCGAACGCCGTCGCTGTATGCGTCGTCGAAGTTGAGGGGGTCTCCCCAAATTGAGCCGTATTTTGATGTAAAGTATGGGCCGAATTCGGAGAGATAGTTTCCTTCGGGGCCGAGGTGGTTGAAAACTACATCAAGAATTACTGAGATGCCTTGTTCGTGGCAGGCGTTGACGAGTTTTTTGAATCCTTCGGGACCGCCGTAGGAGTTCTGGATGGCGTAGGGATATACGCCGTCATATCCCCAGTTTCGATCGCCGGGAAATTGGGCGACTGGCATGATTTCAATGGCGTTGATTCCCAGTTGTTTTAGTTGGTTTAGTTGGGGAATTATTGCTTCAAATGTTCCGGGTTGGGTGAACGTGCCGACGTGTAATTCATAGATGATCATTTCTGCTAGTGGCACGCCTTGCCAATCTGTGTCAGTCCAGATAAAGGCATTTTCATCTATTACTTGGGAAGGGCTGTGCACGCCTTGGGGTTGATATTTTGAGGCGGGGTCTGGTCGATCGGTTTTTGCTTCGAGTTGGTAGGTGTAAAGGGTTCCGGGTGGGATGTCTGTAGCTGTGGTTTGCCAATAACCTGCGGCGGATTTTTGCATGGGGAGCAGGCGTTTGTCTGGGGAAGCAATTTGGACTGCTACTTGGTTGAGGGTGGGGGCCCAAACGGTAAATTCACATTGGTTGTTGCCGAGGTAATTTGCTCCTATCTTCACTTTGAGTTGTTCTCCTGATAAAATAGGTTTGCGGTATGACTGAAATTGCTATTTTGGCAATAGGTCTGTTGAGCGCCGATCGCCAACAAGCCTGTTTAAAAATTAATATCAGTTAAAAAAGTAACAAACAACTAACTTTAGACAGAGAATGGCTAGAATTGTCGCATTCGGCTAAATTAGCGATCGCCTGTCTTTCAATTAGAGCATGAATCTGCATGAATCTGCACGAGTCCGATCGCGAAGCTTGCAGAAGAGGAGTGCGAAATTAGTGCTCTGCAAGGGTTAGCATTTATTAGTCATCTCCAGAAAAGCCCATTTTGAACAGGCTATAAGAGCCTGTTCCACAATAATTATTGGAGATGTCTATCATTTATATACTGTGTAAAATCTACCCAAAGGTAGATCGTAATTAATCATGAGTGTGTTGTTATGGTTATTGCTTTTGGACGGGAAATCTGCTGCAATCTCGACTCGGCGGAGTCTGGCGAGTGGTTGGTCACAAACGGGATCGGCGGTTATGCTAGCGGGACGATCGCAAATCTCCTCACACGCCGCTATCACGGGCTGCTGGTAGCCGCCCTCAAACCCCCGCTGGGGCGGACTTTGATGCTGGCAAAGCTGGACGAGACGGCAGTGTATCACGATCGCCCCTATCCGCTTTATACAAACCGCTGGGCAAACGGGACGATCGAACCCCAAGGCTACAAGTATATCGAAACCTTTCACCTCGAAGGCACTACAGCGGTTTGGAGATTTGCTCTCGCTGATGCCATCCTGGAAAAGCGGATTTGGATGCAGCAAGGTGCTAACACAACGTATATTCAATATCGTTTGCATCGCGCCTCAAAACCGATCGCCCTCGCTGTCAAAACCTTAGTCAATTACCGCGACTACCACCACCAAACTGGCGCAGGCGACTGGCAGATGAGCCTAGAAACCTTGATAAAAGGGGTTTGCGTGACTGCCTTTCCCAAAGCTGCACCCCTGTACCTGCTGACAGATGCCGAACCAGATGCCAAATTTCGAGTGTCTACGCCCTTATACAATTGGCACTACGGATTTGACCTCGCAGCCGAAAGACGGCGCGGATTGGAATGTTGTGAGGATCATCTGCACGCAGCGACTTTCCATTTTATGATCGAACCGGGACAGTCTCTCACTTTGATCGCCAGCACGGAGAAAAATCCCCAACTCAACGGCGGTACAGCTTTAGAATCCCGTCGCACTTATGACCAAGAAGTGCTGCAAAAATGGTCAAAAGCTAGCGAATCTCCCGATTGGATAAATCACTTAGTGCTAGCTGCCGACCAATTTATCGTCAGTCGCCCGATACCAGAGGAACCGGAGGGCAAAACTATCATCGCCGGATATCCCTGGTTCAGCGACTGGGGGCGCGATACGATGATCGCCCTGCCCGGCCTGACAATCTGTACTGGGCGATCGGAGATTGCGCGATCGATCCTGCGGACTTTTGCTCGATATGTCGATGGCGGGATGTTGCCAAACCGCTTTCCCGATCGCGGCGGCGCACCCGAATACAACACCGCAGACGCTACGCTGTGGTACTTTGAGGCAATTCGGGCTTATATGGATGCCACCGGGGACGATCGACTTTTGAGCGAACTCTGGCCGATACTATGTGAGATTGTGGATTGGCACATCAAGGGAACTCGGTATAACATCCGCCTCGATCCCGATGACGGTTTGATCTACGCCGGCGAAACGGGCGTGCAACTAACTTGGATGGACGCGAAAATCGGCGATTGGGTGGTGACTCCCCGGATTGGGAAGCCGATCGAAATCAGCGCTCTTTGGTACAATGCCATACAAGCAATGGTAAGTTTTGCTCAAAAATTGGGCAAACCTCACGATGAATACCAGCAATTGGCCGATCGCACGGCTGCCGGATTCACCCGCTTCTGGAACGATGCCACGGGTTACTGTTACGACGTTCTGGACGGCCCAGACGGACACGACGGTTCCCTCCGACCAAATCAGATATTTGCGGTGTCGCTGCCCTTAGACTTGTCAGCAGAGGAATTGCGGGTTAACGAAACCCACCGATATAAACCGTTACTCACACCCGATCGGCGTCGGGGTGTGGTTGATGCCTGTGCTCAGCAGTTGTTGACTTCTGTCGGCCTCCGCAGCCTTTCGCCAGAAGACGCGCAGTATCGGGGCGAATATGGCGGAGACCAATTGCAGCGCGATCGGGCTTATCACCAGGGTACAGTTTGGGGCTGGCTGATGGGGCCTTTTGTTTTAGCTCACTTAGAGGTATACAAAGATCCAGCACAAGCTCGCGAATTGCTCGAACCAATGGCACATCATTTATTGGCCGGCGGAATTGGCAGTTTGGGCGAAATATTTGAGGGTGACGCACCTCACTCACCGCGAGGCTGCACTGCACAAGCTTGGACAGTAGCTGAGGTGCTGCGGGCTTGGTTGGCAATTCAGAATACAGGCAGTAATGCTTGAATAGCAGTAACATCTCAGATCAATTCCGGTTGCATCAGAATTAATATTACCCGAAATCAGGACACGGCTTGGCCTTAGTCCCTACAATTAATCTGGTGTAGGGAAACGGCACTGCCGTGTCCTCTATATCATTCCGGCACAACCGGAATTGATATCAGAAATCAGGACACGGCTTGGCCTTAGTCCCTACAATTAATCTGGTGTAGGGAAACGGCACTGCCGTGTCCTCTATATCATTCCGGCACAACCGGAATTGATATCAGTTCTACCCAACCTCAAAAAAATATTGGTTTAATCGGAGGCTTATGGCATTATTATTAGCGGGTGACATTGGCGGAACTAAGACAATTTTGCGATTAGTAGAAACGACTATTGAGGGTGAAATAAAAGCTCTTTACGAGTTTCGCTATCCCAGCGGGGAGTTTCCCGATTTAGTGCCGATGGTGCAGCAGTTTTTGACAGAAGCTGCTGTTAAACTGGACATGGTGCCAGTACCTGAAAAAGCTTGTTTTGCGATCGCAGGGCCGGTAGTCAACAATACTGCAAAACTGACTAATTTGGCTTGGCGGCTCGATGCAAAGCGTTTGGAACAGGAATTAGGAATATCACACGTTAGTTTAATCAATGATTTTGTTGCGGTTGGCTACGGCGTGTGTGGCTTGGATTCTACAGATTTGCACACTTTGCAAGTGGGAAAACCGCGACAACAAGCTCCAATTGCTGTGATTGGCGCGGGTACTGGTTTAGGTCAATGTTTTGCCATTCCTGAAGCTAATGGAGTGAAAGTTTTTGCTTCGGAAGGGGGACATGGTGACTTTGCACCGCGATCGGAGTTAGAATTTCAATTGCAGAAATATCTGTTAGCCAAACATGATATTGCCAGAATATCGATCGAACGAGTCGTTTCGGGACAGGGAGTTGTGGCAATTTACCAATTTTTGCGCGACACAAAATTTGCGCCGGAATCAGCAGAGGTAGGAGAAATCATCAAACAATGGGAGTCAGAAGTCGGGAAAACTGAAAAGACTGTCGATCCGGGGGCGACAATTGCAAAGTCTGCACTGGAAAAGTGCGATCGGCTTTCGGAACAAACCATGCAAATGTTTGTAGAAGCTTACGGCGCTGTGGCGGGAAATATGGCTGTGACACTTTTACCTTACAGCGGTTTGTACATAGCTGGTGGTATTGCCGGCAAAATTTTGCCACTGATTCAAGAAGGCGGTTTTATGCGGGCATTTACTCACAAAGGGCGGATGGATTCGCTATTAGAAATGATCCCGGTTCATGTTGTCTTGAATGATAATGTAGGGTTAATTGGAGCGGCGGTTTGTGCGATCGGTCTTTAGAAGATTATATCATTTCCATTTAATTCGGAATTGTATCTGATCAAATGCTGTAGGGGCGGGTTCACCGAGATATTTGATAGCTATTGACAAATTCTATAAACCCGCCCCACTCATACCAGGACTTAGTTATCTCATCTTCAAAATCTTCTCGGCTGCACCTTCAGATATCGGCATCACCGATAACCGATTGCCTTTCCTCACCACCAAAATCTCGTCAACACTAAACTTTTGCTTCAATTCATCCAAAGATATTAACTTAGCGAATTCCTCAACAAACTCCACTCTCACAGTTTGCCAACGAGGTGCATCAAGCTGCGCTTTAGCATCATAATATTCACTATTGATATCAAACTGAGTTGCGTCAGCGATATTAGTTTCAATCACACGCATCAAGCCGACAATTCCCGGTAGTTTAGTATTAGAATGGTAAAAAAATACTAAATCTCCCCGACTCATTTGTCGCATAAAATTACGAGCTTGATAGTTGCGAACACCATCCCAAATCGAAATTTTATCAATTTTCAAATTCGCAATACTGTAAACATCCGGTTCCGACTTCATCAGCCAATAATTCATACAATCTACTCGCTTTGATTAACCAAATCAGGACTTACGCACGGGTGGTCAGAAACCGGGTTTTTACGAGAATACTTCGTTAAAACTTCCAAAAATCGCAAAAAACCCGGTTTCTTTGGTGGGACGGGTGGTTAGAAACCGGGTTTTTGCTGAAAAGACGCGTTACAGCCCACAAAGTTGGTAAAAACCCGGTTTCTTTGGTCGCAGTGCGTAAATTCTGTATAACCAACAAGTAACCAATAACCAATAACTATAGAATATCCTTCCGCTTCTGCAACCACAGCGTCAAAATCAAATAAACCAAAATATGCACACACAACATCCCCCAATTTAAACTCAAATTACTCCATGTCGGATCGTAAACAGGAGTAGGCTCAAACGGCTGGGGAAGTGTACTCCCATCCGGCAATTTAGTAAGTGCGGGAACCATCGCATTCACATTAACCAAAGAACCGTAAGCACCCACAGACCAGCGGCTTAACATCAGCCAAGAAAACTTACTTGCGACACCTTCCATCTTAAACAAAACTCCAGAAAAGATAATCTGAGGCAGCAATAATAAAGGCAAAGCACTATTAGCTTGAGAGCCATTTTTTACAATTGCCGAAACGACTAATCCGAGGGTGACACAACTCAGCAAAGTCAGAAAAGTGGTAATGCTTACTCCCAAAGTCCAGGAAATTAAACTCGGTTCCGGGTGTTTAAAAGCAATCAAAATTACTCCTACCATTAAGATAGTTTGTAATACGGCCAACCCCGAAAGGATTAACATTTTTGAACCTACATAAGCAAACAACCCTAAATTAACTAAACGTTCCCGCAGATAAATAGCTGATTCTTTAACAATTTCTTGCAGAGAAGTTGCTAATCCTACCCAAATCGCAGCACAGGTAAAGACAAACAAAACTCTGAGTGCCAAAGGTGCTAAGGTTGCCTCTGGTGTCCCAATTAATGGGTCTTTATCTCTGACAGCAAGCCGCAGTAAAATAATGCCGGTCGGAGCAGTTAAAAGAGCTAAACTCAAGTTAACTACGTCCCGCGAAATTAGCTGAAAATAGCGCTGAGCAAGCAAAACAATTTGTTGGATAAAAGATACAGATTTTGGCTTTGGAGGTGCCGTAGATTTTTTCCCTTCGCGGTTGTCGATACTTAAATGATTGACAATGTATTGTTGATAATATGGAGAACTACGAAACTGCTCCGCCCAGCTTTGAACGTTGCTTTCTCCTGTTTCTAATTTGTTGTAAATATCTGCAAAATCACCAGTTTTGACATCGAAAAAATCGAGGGCTTGAGTTGGTGGGCCGAAGTAACAGAGGCGACCTCCGCGACCCATAAAAACAATACGATCGCACAGAATGATATTTGCCGTCGCGTGAGTCACCAAAATCACCGTCCGACCTTGATCCGCCAACTTTCGTAGCAGTTCCATCATCTTTTTATCCAAACCCGGATCTAGTCCTGAAGTCGGTTCGTCCAAAAAGAAAAGTTTGGGGTCGGCTAATAGTTCGACTCCGATACTAACCCGCTTCCGCTGTCCGCCACTAAGTTGTTTTACTAACTTATGGCGGTGGGGAGTCATTTCAATATCTTCTAAGGTTTTTGCGACTATTTGCTTAACATTTGTATCGGGAGGTAGACGCAATTGAGCTGCATAAGTTAATACTTCTTCTACTTGCAAATCTGCGTGAATAATATCATCTTGAGGCACGTAACCAATTTGATTTCGGTAAATATTGAAGTTTTTACGAAGGTTATCGCCGTTGAGATACACGACACCGTTAGTAGTTTTTTCAATGCCTAAGAGTGTCCGCATTAATGTAGATTTGCCCGCGCCACTACCGCCGACTAAGGCTACAAATTGCCCTGGTTCGATCGCCAAAGTGATCCGGTCCAAACGCTTCGGAATCACCAGACTGTCAGCATCCAAGCGAATTTGATTGCCTCCGTCCCGCATCTCCAACTCACCACTGCGATAAGTTAGAGTAAACGGGCCGATCCGAATGGCATCTCCCTCGGACAATTGTACAGATTTTTTCACTCGCTGACCGTTAACAAACACCCCGTTAACGCTGTAGTCTCGCAAAATATAATTGCCGCGACTATCTTGGTCAATTGTCGCGTGGCGTCTTGAAACCAGTGGGGAATCTAATTGCAGGGAAGCGTTTGGATCGCGACCCAATAATACAGACCGATTTTTGAGAGGAATTGACTGCTTACTTGACAAAGCAATTTGATTTGCAGTCGGATTAAAATAAGTCAGTAAAACTTGATTTTTTGGGTCAAGACCGATTTTAATTTCTGTACCGTTTTTGAGACAATAACCGTCATTGGGAGTGATGCGAGTGCGATCGACAAATAGGCCATTAGTGCTCGGCCGCTGACCGTCACCGTCGTAAATCCAGTAATTATCCCCGATTTGGCGAAAAACAGCGTGGATACCGGAGACAGCGCGCCAGGGTTCGGGTACAATTAAATCAGCACGAGTGCGATCGCGCCCCAATACGTGCTGCTGCTGTTTCAACTCTAACTGTAAAACTTCGCCTTGATTATTTAATAATACTAAATAAGGGCGATCGCTTAAAGCTGTCGGTTGTCCTATATTGTTTGTCATAGTTCGATCGCGGTTTTTGCACTCACTTTTTCAGCATATCAAAAAGTGGACAACAATTGACTCTTCAGTCTCGCGTAGGCGGACTTCGTTTGACAAGACGCGGTTTCCAACCGCCGGGTAACTAAGCGACTCCATAGCCAGTATAGGGACGCTTGTAAGGTGGATGTAGCCCTAAAACCCTGAATTAGTTTATATAAATCCGGCGGTTTCAACTTGAGTGAATACCACTGGCCAAGATACCTAAAATTTTACCAATATCGTTGATAAAATATTCCACTAAATCAATTTCGATCGCCTGTCCTGTTAATCGCATAAATTTCCAGTTAGTCCCCGTAGTAACAGTGCCATAAATCACCGGAATTTCATTACCTTCATTTTGGTTAAAAATTTGTGCGGCCAACATTTCTGCTACGCATTGCCCTAAACCAGCTAGTATATTTTCTTTTTTGGCTTCGACAATGGTAATTACGGGCGCACTGACAAATAAAAGTTCGGGGGATTGACTAATGATAAAATCACAATTGCCGTTTAATCCTTTGGTACTATCTACACTAAAATCTATGCCAGAAAACCAGCTAATTTGATAATTTAATTGTTTTCTGAGTTCTACGAGAATTGGAGCAATAATTAATTCCGATCGCGCTTTTTCCGTATTGCTACCAAGGGCTAAAGCTAGATTGTCGCGCAGGGTTTCTTTAAGAAAATCGCTTGGTATCAATTTGGGAATTTCTATAAAAATATCAGAGCGCTCGGAAATCGTTAAATTAAATTCTTTGGCAACTCGATTTAAAGTAAAATCACTGTATGACATGGTTATCTATCTCTATGTATGTTTGTGTAAACGCTATTTCTACCACCGGGTGACAAAAGCCATAACTACCGCGCATCGCCAATTAAAATAAACGGCGACCAATAATAAGGATGGCGAGTGATTTGACTCAATTTAGCTTGCCGCAATGCTTCCCCTTTGCTCATCCCTTGACTGATATTTTGATAAAATGCCACCATCAATTCTTTAGTAGCAGTATCATCAACACTCCAGAGACTCGCCATCACAGCTTTCGCGCCCGCACGCTCAAAAATATAGGCAATTCCCGATATTTCTTCGCCGTTGGAATTCGCTTGCAAAGCTGTTTG
>Ga0209591_10004761_pt1 | contig 15291 bp, 10 predicted proteins | sample MAT01_FD_187207 | JGI IMG/M metagenome (GOLD analysis project Ga0209591, IMG submission 187207) | Freshwater microbial communities from Lake Fryxell liftoff mats and glacier meltwater in Antarctica - MAT-01 (SPAdes) (version 2) | ecosystem: Environmental > Aquatic > Freshwater > Ice > Liftoff... | reverse complement strand
TCGTTGAGATAGGAGCGGAAAGACGCAATTCTCGATGCACGAAATCGTGAGAACTCGGAGGAGCCTACCCCAGCAAGGGATCTAGACTCTTCGAATTCACGCGGATCGAGAATCCGGGTCATGGGGCGGTAATAATCGGCAAATGATTCCCGGTCGCTGCCCGTGCCATCGCAAGGGGAGTTTTCTTCCAGCAAAGCGACAGCGCGCCGCCGGGAGTAGAGCGAGAGTGTGAAAAACAAGCCCAAAAAAGCTAGGGCACAAAGGACGGACAATGCAATTGGGGTACTCATAGTAGTACAGATACCAATAGCTTAATCTTGTTCGGTGACAATTGCAATGAATAAAATTAGGATTAGCGCTTAATTCAAGGAGTGATTTAACGTATCCCTCTAGGACTAGTGCCTGAGCGGGCAAGCGTACGGTTCAATTCCTCGAGTCTCGATATCAGAACTGCCGCTTCTGCGGGATCCAAGGGGCCTTTGGGTGTATTCAGGGTATGGTCATCGCTGGCTCGTATTCTTGCCAGCCAGAGGATGAAAACAATAAGCGTTCCGCCGAGCCCAATGTAATTCGCAAATTCTTTTTGCACAAGAAAATCCCCCAACTTGATAGCAAACCGGGACAGCGTGATCAAGAGAAAGAATGCTCCCATAAGAAAGCAATGATTGAGAAGGTTGCGAGTCAGCGGGACGGGCATCCAAGCCAGAAAGGCGAGGAAGAGGAGGATAAAGAGCGTAAAACCAAGTGCTACCGACTCCTGATAGCGTAATGCTGGCAGCAGGAGCGAGGTCTTCTTTTGTGTTGGGAGACTATTGAGGTATACAAACCAGGCGCCACCGACCAAAATCAACACAACCCAGAAGGCCGTTAGGATTTTACGCGACGCAGCTTTGATGGCAGGAAAAGGCTCAAGAGCTTTTGAACTAAGCTCAAGAATCACTAAAAATTCAAATATAGAAGACGCGTATGTCCATGAAATGAAACAATACCCGTACAAATTCTTGTTAGTGGAGAAGTTTGCAAAGAGGGCGAGAAAGATGCTGAAGGAAGCGGAGAGAGAAACGTAAATTGCGAAAAATTTCAAGGCCGGGAAGAGAGACCCACGAAATATCCGGATTGCAATCCAGCCCTGCAAAAGAATGGAGAGCCACCACAGTATGCTTATTTCGAGGGACTGGGTCATAAGAGATTAGGGGATATCAATTATTGCGGATATCCCCTGAGAGTAGCACATAAAATCTGCCGGAATTGACCTAGCGGTCGGTGTTGATATCGCAGGGAAGGCAGTCTGGAATCGGGTCAATCTGGACTGAGGCATCGCAAGGCAGGCAGTCTGGAATCGGGTCAATGGACTTGGAAGTCAGGGGAGCAGCAAACATCGCGGTGGCGAAGAGGACAATGGCAAAAAATTTCTTGAACATGAAACAATTTCTCCTAATTTGGGTCTAAAGCTCTAGTGGAAACAGGTTCCCTTTAAGTAGCTACAGGACGTATAGTCCCGACACGATTAGCCTACAAGCCTGAGAGGGGTATAAGGGTTTTACCTTAGACATTTTCCTGTTTCAGAACAGGAATTTGAAATTCTCTATCTCCTACAGGACTGGTATATCTAGTAGGTATGAGCGAAACGATACAGGGTTCGGGCAGGAGCTGGCAGAGAAGCGCCTCAGAGGACCTGTGGGACCGAACATTAAGCCAAATTGCGACAAAGATGGGGAGAATGGCTTATTTGGCGAGGCTCAAGAACCCCGAAACAGACAAGTACGAACATCACGGCCTGGCAGCGGTTTTTGGGGAAGATTCTGCCGAGGACGCACTGCGAAGGTCTCATTCGGAAGTTCTGGAAGAGATGTTGAATATGAGCATCCTCGACCAGAAGGATGATGTGAGCAAATATCTGGAGGGATTACCGCAATCTGCGCGTAGGTTGCTGGCAAATTGGGAGAAAACCAAAGGCTACGAAGCGCTATTGCCGCCCTCAACCAGCGCCGCGCAAAAGGAGCTGTTTCACGGGAATCTGGGGCTAATTATTAAGCATCTGAAGGCCGAACTCGCCGGCGGCGAGCAGAATCCAGACTCATAGCTACACCAACTACTTGCCCGAGCACCTCAATTTCATTGGGATAGAGGAAGATCTTTGGGGGCTCAGAAGAGCTGGGATGGCTCATCACAACCAGACGATCACGGTCGAGATGGCACCAGCCGCAGAGGTAGCCGTCGCGGTGCTCAAGGAAATAGATGGGCCGCTCCCACTCATCATTCCAGCCGGAATTGGCAATCTTTGTAGTTTCGTTAATTACGAGCAGAGAGCCTGGGTGCAGGATCGGAAACATCGACCAGTCTTCAGACCCAATTACGGCATAGCGTTTGCGTTTGGTGTCGAGATTTTTGAGCATGTGCAAGGGCAAGGCGCCCCAGCGAGTGATGACTCGACTCAGAAATGTAGTTTTGGTCAGGTCCACGCCAGGGTCGAGGCTTAGTGGCGCTTGGACTTCACCGAAGCCATTAGGCGAGAATTGGATGGTGTGGGTTTGTTCGAGCTCGTGCAGTTGAGCGTCGGCGGACTGTTCGTCCAGATCAATTCCGTACCAGGACAGGACTTCGCGAAAATCCAGCCGGTAAATCGTGGAAAGTGAGTAAAGACGGAAGACAGAGGGCACAACGGATTTGTTCTCGATTTCGCTCAGGCGGCTGAGGCCAATCGAGTATTCTTCGTTCGAGTGCCGGTCGGCGATTTTCTGACTAGCCACTTCGACTTCACGGAATTTCAATCCGAGCCGTTCGCGAGCTTTGCGCAGCCTTTGGCCTGCTTCGTCAGTGTGAATTACGGTCTTACCGGGTGCGGATACACCCGCCATGTGCAAAACTTCCAGGAGATTTTCATTTAGATTATAGGTCAGAATGAAGCAGAGAGAAGCGACTTTTTGACAAGACCTGTTCTGGAAATGGAACAGAAGGAATAAAACAAAGGGAAAAGCGGTAATGAAGCGACGAATTATTGTTGGGATGAGCGGTGCATCGGGCAGCATCTACGGATTGCGGCTTCTCGAAAAGCTAGGGAAGCGGGAAGAAGTAGAGACGCATCTGATTTTGACGCGTAGCGCAGAGCGGACCATGCACCTCGAAACAGGCAAATTGGCGGCGGCAGCGAAGGAATTGGCCGATTTCTACTATCCTGTTGAGGATATCGGCTGCAAATTGGCGAGCGGGAGCTTTCCAGTAGAGGCAATGGTGGTGGCGCCGTGCTCGATTCACACCATGTCGGCTATTGCGGCGGGGATTTCGTCGAATCTGATGGTGAGAGCGGCAGATGTGACGCTGAAAGAGAGGCGGAAGCTTATTTTGATGGTTCGAGAGACGCCTTTACACCTTGGACATTTGCGGACAATGGTGAGTCTGGCGGAGATGGGAGCGATTCTGGCCCCACCAGTTGCGGCCTTTTATACAAATCCGGTTACGGTTCTTGATATTGTGGATCATTCGGTGGATCGTGTCCTCGACCTGCTCGGTTTGCCGGCTGAGGATGCCAAACGATGGGAACCATAGGCGCTATGAAACAAAACAAGGAATTTGTCAGAGCAGGATTTCAAGGAGAGCGTGGAGCTTTCAGTGAGATCGCAGTGAGGCAGCTACTGGGGAGCGAGAGCGACCCGATTCCTCACGAATGGTTTGATGGCGTATTTGCAGCGCTGATCGACAAGAAGATTGATGCAGCGGTGATTCCGATGGAAAACACTCTGCACGGGAGCGTGATCGAGAATTTCGACCACCTGCTGAATCACGATGTCGAAGTGGTTGGCGAAACCAGCGTCCGGATTGTTCACAATCTGATCGCTCTGCCTGGGGTTGCCTTCAAGGACATCAAGGAAGTGTATTCACATCCGGTTGCGCTCAACCAGTGCCTGAACTTCTTGCGGCAAAATCCTCAGATTGAGAAGAAGACGTTTTATGACACGGCCGGCAGTGTGAAGATGCTGGCAGAGACCAAGCGGCGGGATGCGGCGGCGATTGCCTCAAATTTGTCGGCCGATATATACGGTGCGCGGATTCTGAAACGCGGCATCGAAGACGACCGGGCGAACTTCACACGGTTCTTCCTGTTGCAGCGTAAGGGTGGGACGGTAAAGGGCAAGATGCCGGTGTCGAAGAAGGTGTCGATTGTCTTTTCGACCAAGAATGAGCCAGGGAGTTTGTTCCGTTCGCTGGCTGCGCTGGCGTTGCGGGATATCAGCCTGAACAAGATTGAGAGTCGGCCGCTGAAAGGCAAGCCGTGGGAATACTTGTTCTATGTCGACTTTGAAGGGTCGCTCAAGGATGTCAAAGTGCAGAATGCGATTCGGCATTTGGAAGAAGTGGCCGATTTTTTGAAAGTGTTGGGCGGCTACTAGCTTTTTACAGCCGTGGGATGGCGGCAATTTGTTCTTCACTTAGACGGAAAGCGAATCGGGGCTAAAGCGGCATAAAGGGATTAGGAGGAAAGGGGTCAGCAAGCTTTGACGCAGCCCTGGAAGTGAGTTCAATTTAGAACAGAAATCGATGGGGATGGCGGAATGGGATGGAACCCTTGTGAATTTTTTGAATTCATAATTAAAACTACGTGCACGTTACGCCGATGAGAATTTGTGCAAGTGTGCCAGAAGCACAATTCACTTAAAGGGCGAAAAATAGCGATGACACATAGAAGAAGCGCGCAGGAACAGGGTGCAACCTGGAAAATATGGTCGCAAGGCAGCATTGGATTGAGATTGAGCAGACTCAGTAAGTGTTTGATTGTATTCAGCATCTTGCTTGCCTTGGTGGGTTTCTGGGGGATTCGAAGCCTGGATGAGCGTGTTGGGGTTTTGGGAAACAGAGCTTTACCTGGGATGCAACATGCAGGGACGATCACAAATCTGATTGGCCAATATCGTGCAGAAGTTTGGCGGCACGTGGCTTGCACCCAAGCCGCGGATATCGGCGGCATCGAAGCGTCACAGAGCGAGCTTCTAGGAAAGATCGACAACGAATTTACTTCGTACCGCTCCAATGCCGTTGAAGCGGAGGACCAGCGCAATCTAGACGACTTGAGAGCAGGGTTTCAAAACTATGTGAGGGTGTTTGAGACACAAATGAGACCGGCCAGCAGAGACGTGAGTCAAGAAGGAAATCAAAAGGCTTATAGCTTGGCAGTCAGCGTGGGTAGGTCTGCTTTTTTAGCGGTGAGCAAAAACTTGGAGCAAATGATGAAGTGGCAGACGGAGATGGGGCGCGCAACTGTGGCGGAGACAAGCGCTACGAGCAGGAATGCCCAAATCATCTTTGGGCTATTGGCATTGTTTGCGGTATTGGGCGGCGGAGGATTTGCCTTTCTTTTGATTGTCGATTTAAATGAAACTTTATGGAGTCTGGTATCTGGGTTGGGGGAAACGGCTGAATCTTTGGAACTGGCATCACAGCAGGTGACGAGTTCTTCGAGCTTGCTGGCGCGAGGAGCAGGAGAGCAAGCGGCATCGGTTGAGGAAACTTCGGCCTCTACGATGGAGATTAGCGCCATGGCGGCCAGGAATGAGACAAACTCAGCGTCGGCTTTGGCATCGATGGTGAGTGCCACGGACCGGATGGTATCGACCGAGGCGAAGTTGGGGCAGATGGTGGTGGCGATGGACGAGATTCAGGCAACCAGCGGCAAAATTGCGAAAATTCTGGGAACCATTGATGGCATTGCATTTCAGACGAACATATTGGCACTGAATGCGGCGGTTGAGGCAGCCAGGGCAGGTCAGGCAGGTATGGGCTTTGCGGTAGTTGCCGAAGAAGTGAGGAATTTAGCGCAACGGTGCGCGGCGGCAGCGAAGGATACGACAGAGCTGGTTGGAGCATCGGTGGGCAGCATACGCGATGGTAGTTTGCGAGTTGGAGAAGTGGTAGAATCTCTGCGCGGATTGAGCGGTGAGACCCGCAACACGATGCAGCAGGTAACAGAGGTGAGTGCGGCCAGTCGAGAACAAACGAGTGGACTGGCCCAGATTGCAAAGGCAATGACACAAATTGAGCAGACGACTCAGATGATTGCAGCAACAAGCGAGGAGAGTGCGGCTTCGGCCGAAGAACTCCTTCAGGGATCGAGGGCAATGAATCAATCTGTGGCGATGCTGCGAGAGTTAGCAGGCGTGCGTTGAGCTACCTGCCGCCGGCGGGGCGGGTGGTGCCGCTGAGCTTGACGATGTCGGGGTCTGCGCTCGCTGGGATGGCGATCTCCATGAAGCCCACGTTCATTTCTTCCCAACTTTGGTCTCCCCAGGTGATGGTCTTGGTGGGGTCGGGGTTAAAGCGGTTGTTGGTCGAGTTGTCGAACCAGGCCGTGCAGGAGATGACTGTGCCTTTCTTGAGGGGGAGCGGCTCCTTCAGGAAGTAGGTGGTCTGCCAGTTGAAGTCGTATGCGGGGACATTGATTAGAGTGGTTCGTGGTTCTTCGAGTTCGATCTTGTAGGCTTTGCCTCGGAGGTGCATGTGAGGCTGGAGGCTGACGAGTTTGGCGTCTGCGAGCAGGGTGGCTGTGACGTTTGACCTGTAGTTCGATTCCCCGGGCGGGATCTCAAGCTTGGAGTCGGCAGGGGAGATGGTGAGGACACGTTCGCGGGGTGCAGTTTTGGCGAAATAGATTCCAAGTTCGGAAGAATCGACGGCGGCTTTGCCGTTGGCGGTGTAGTGAATTTCAAAAACCATATCGGAACCGGCCTTGATCAGCTTGGCGCGGCCGTCGCCCCAGGTCTGCGGGATATAGCCGGGTTCATAGCCTAGGAGGAGTTCGCGACGGTCAATTTCGCGTTCGTCGGTGCGGCGGGCGGCGCGTTCGTCTTTGGAGGCGACGTACATTTTGCCGACGGGAGCGTCTTTGACATAACTGGAGCCTTGGGGCCTTACGAAGGCGTTGATGTGGTGGACGAGTTGGCGCTGGTCGATTTTCCATTCGGCGGCAGAGATCCACTGGTCTTTATCGAGGTTCAGTTGGGAGACGAGGAAGGTGTATTGGAGGGTTCCGCTGGCGGGGACGGGGAAGGCCGGGATGCGGAGGATAAGGTCTGGTTGGCCGATTTGCCAGCCGGCGGGCTGTTTTGCGGGCTTCAGTTGGAAGGGTTCGCTGGCTGGGGCACCGGCGGCGAGCCAGCCGAGGAGGGTGGCTTTTTCGGCAGGGTCGAGGGCGCGGACGCGGGCGAGGTGTTGAGATGAGGCGGCGTCGGCGTGCCAGGGCGGCATGGTGCCTTTGAGGATTGATTTTTCCATCGCTTTGGCCCAGGGGCGGATGGCCTGGGAGGAATCGAAAGCCATGGGGGCGATTCCGCCTTGTTGGTGGCAGCCGAGGCAGCGGGCTTCGACTATTCTTGCGGCATCGGGAACCACGGCCAGGAGGAGAAGGGGCAACAACATAACAGAAAGATATCACTTGAAGGCACATGGATTAAAAATGTTTCTGGCAATTGGCACCTTGGTGTTATAAACTCACCTGAGAATACGATTTGGGTCGAGTTAACTATATGGAAAATCATAGAGTTGGCTTCCAAAATACAGAGGTGAGATGACAATAACAAAATTAACCACGTTGTTTCTAGCGCTCGTTCTAAGTTGTGGGCTGGCCTTTGGCCAGACTGCAACCGGCTCGATGAGCGGAACAATTACAGACGCGAATGGGGCAAGTGTCCCGGGCGTCAAGCTAACGGCAACAAACACCGACAATGGAACGAAGCTGGAAACAGTAAGCACGGATGCGGGGCTTTATGTTTTCCCGTCTGTAGCCGCTGGAGGCTATTCATTAGCAGTAGAAAAAGCGGGATTCAAGAAGTTGAACCGTACGAACATTGAAATCCGCATCGCACAGAGACTTGACCTTGACCTCAAGCTCGAAGTAGGCGATGTGCAGCAGACGATCGAAGTGACGGCGCAATCGCCGCTGCTGGAGACGTCCACAAGCGAGAAGAGCACGAATTTCTCTCCGAAGTTCATGAGCGAAGTGCCACTCTTTACTGGTGCAATCCGCAACCCCCGCAGCTTTTTGAGCTATTTGCCTGGCGTCAATGCCGGCGCAGAAGTCAGCATCTCAGGTTCTGGCGGCCGTGCACAGGAAGTGCAGATTGACGGCGCTTCGGCCATCATTCCTGAGTCTGGCGGCACGGTATTCAACATGCCGTCGGCAGAAATGTTCCAGGAATTCAAGCTGATCACTGGCGCCTACTCGTCCGAGTACGGCCGTTTTGGTGGCGGCGTGGAACAGTACCTGACCAAGAGCGGCAGCAATTGGTATCACGGAACGGCGTTTTTAAACATGCGCCGCGATATCTGGAATGCCAATGCCTGGGCCCGCAATGCGAACCCGAACCCTGCACAGAACTTCCGTCCGAAGGAACGCCAGAACGAAATTGGCGGTGCCGGCGGCGGTCCGGTTTACATCCCGAAGGTGTATGACGGCCGCAACAAGAGCTTCTTCTATTACACATACACGCAGCGCTTGCTGCCTGCCAACATTAGCTTCCCCCTGAGCACAGTGCCAACGGCACAGATGAAAGGTGGAGACTTTTCGCAGTTGGGCACGCAGCTGATCTATGACCCGGCGACGACCGCTGGCGGGGTACGCACGCCCTTCCCCGGAAATCGCATACCGACGAACCGGTTTAGCACCGTAGCCAGGAATTTGATTCCTTTGCTTCCGGATCCGACACGTTCTTCGCTGCTACAGAACTATGACTTTGTGAACCAGCAGACGATCGAACAGAAGATCTGGAGTATTAAAGCGGATCATGCATTCACGACAACCAACCGGCTGTCATTTTTCTTGAGCAAAGAAAATGGCGGAAGCCGGGATACGTTTAATTTTGCGGGTCCGATTGGAAACGGATTGGGCTTTAGCGGACAGTTGCCTTGGAACATCCGTATCAACCATGACTACTCATTCAGCCCATCGCTGTTCATGCATACGACTTTCGGCTACTCGGCCACCCGTCAATTGTGGGATAACCCGGCTCAGGCTGGTGCTGGCTCCAGGTTGGGCATTCCCGGTCTTAGTGGAGAAGCTGATGCGATGCCTCGTATCCAGTTCCGCGGAACTGCTGGCTTGTCGCCGTATGGCGTTCAAGACGGCAAGGTTGCCAATGGCGGACAGGACAACGATACGCTGATGATCACGCAAGGCTGGACATTGCTGAAGGGCAAGCATGAAATCAAGTTTGGCTGGGATTGGCGCAAGCTGAACACCTTTGGTTTTGACCTTGCCGGTGCCAATGGTTTGTATATCTTCAACCGTTTGCAAACGGCGGTGCCAAACTCGACGGCCGGGAGCGGGCATGAATTCGCCAGCTTGTTGCTTGGCGCTGTGCAGGAAGCGAACAAGACTGTATTGCCGATAATACTCGACCAAATCCAGTATGGATACAACTCGGGCTTCATTCAGGACAACTTCCGCATGACGAAAAAGCTGACCTTAAACCTTGGCATTCGTTACGAAGTGCCGATTGGTTGGCATATTCAGAACGGAAACTACTCGGGCCTTGACATGACGAGGGCGAATCCCGGCGCGGGCGGCTTACCAGGCGCTTTGGTGTTCTTCGGAAAGGGTCCCGGACGTACAGGTCAGACGCGTCCCTATCCGACCGACTGGTCCAATATTGGACCGCGCCTTGGATTCGCCTACCAGGTGGGACCAAAGACGGTGATCCGAGGCGGCTGGGGAATCTTCTACCAGACGCTCGGCAACGGTGGTTGCGGATGCCGTCAGGGTTTTGCCAATACGAACACCCTCGTTAGCAACAACCCGGATCCGATCCTGAATTGGGATGGTGGTATTCCGACCGGAGCGGGCTTCCGTCCGCCACCACTGCTTGATTCGACACTTTCCAACTTCCAGAACATCGACTTCTTCTCGCCCACCTACGGCAAGGCACCGCGAGTCTATAACTGGAGCATCAACATCCAGCATGAACTCAAGGGCTTCCTGATCGATGCAGCTTATGTTGGCAACCGCGGTAATGGTTTGAATTCAACTATCAACCAGAACCAATTGCCCACAAGCAACTTGTCGCGGGGCAGCCTGCTAACGCAGCCGGCAAATTCCGTAGCAGCTCAAGCAGCTGGCATTCGCATCCCCTATGCCAATTTTCCGGCAAACGGAACGGTTGCCCAGTCACTGCGGCCTTTCCCGCAATTCCTGGATATCAATGGCCGCAACACCGGCCAGGGACAGACCTGGTATGACTCTGCACAGTTGAAGGTGGAGCGTCGTTTTGGCAACTTCCAGTTGCTGACGTCCTACACCTGGTCGAAGACGCTCGCAAATGCGCACTTCCGCCAGATTTTCAGCCAGCAGTTCAACGTTGGTGCACAGGATGCCTACAACCTGAGCGACATGAAGAGCTTCCTGCCGTTTGACCAGCCGCATGTGTTCAACATCGTTTGGACATACGACATGCCGTTTGGCAAGGGTAAGAAATTCATGGGCAACTCCAACCATATCGTCAACGGTTTGTTGGGTGGTTGGGTAGTCAGCGGCGCGCAGCGTTATTACTCGGGCAACCTGATTCAGCTTGTAACCCCGGGCAATCCGCTGGGCCAGACTTTGTTCTCGACGGCAACGAAGGCCAATCGTAACAACGTCGACATCAGCACCGGCGCAAGCTTCAGAGATCTCGATCCGAATAATCCGAACGTACGCTGGTTCAATGCCGGGGCATTTAGCTCGGCGGCACCGTTTACGCTCGGAAATGCAGCGCTTTATTATGACGACTTCCGTCAGCCGGCGATTGCATTCGAAAACGTCGGACTCTCCAAGAAGACAGTGTTATTCGCAAACGAAAAGAACCCGGTGGTGCTGAATTTCCGCGCCGACGCGTTCAACTTGTTCAACCGCACCCGTTTTGGCGGTATCAATGGTGTGGTTGGCAACGCAGCCTTTGGACGCCCGACGGGCCCGCAGGTTGGCGCACGTGCCATCACTATGGGTCTGCGAATCAGCTTCTAAGCTTCTTCGTATTGACTGGTGAAAGGGCGCTCCCGCAAGGGGGCGCCCTTTCTATTTAATGGCCATGGTGACGCCGGATTGGGTGTCAACGCCGCCGACGTTGACGACGACTGGGACGGCGGCGCCGACTGGGGCGTTCGATGGGATGGAGATGTTGATCTGGAGGAGGCCAGGGACGCTGCCCATGGGGGAGATGGCTCCAATGACGCTGGCGGCGATACCGCCAACGGTTACGCTGACGTTGGCTGAGGGGGTGACTACTGCATTCTGGGCTATCAATGTGGCGGCGGCAGTGGTGGGGGCGGCGACGGAGGCATTGGTGGCGCCGATGCCGCTGACGTAGAGAACGGCGATACCACCTTTGAGAGCGGGGGCGGCGTTGGAGTTGAGCGTGTAGTCGTTGGTGGTGAGATTGTAGTTGAGGATCGCACCCTGGCCTCGGCCTGAGGCGTCTGTGGTGTATACACCCGGACTGGTGGGGGCGACGGTAAGCGAGACAGGCGCGGAGGCGAGTCCGGTGTAAGTGAGGACGAGATCGGCAGCGGCGCCGATGATGTTGTAAGGAACAATCACGCTAGCCTGATTTGCGCTGGTGTAGAGAATTGGGGCGGCGACGCCACCGATGGTTACCGATGTGGCTGGGCCGGTGACGGGCAAGGCACTCGGGATTTGAGGGGCGGGTACGGCTGGATTGAAGAGTGTGAGGGTGGCGGGGCCGAGGCCAAGGCCGAAAAGCGTGAGCAGTTGGCCGGGAGAGATCGTGCCCTGGGCGTAGCTGGCGGAATCTACTACTGCATTTACCTGGGGACGCGGGCCATAGATCTGGAATTGGGCTTCGCTTGAGGTGCCGCCACCTGGGTTAGGGGTAGAGACCGCCATGCGAAGATAACCGGGGCTAAGGAGGTAAGAGGCTGGTACGGTGACGAGCATGGCATTCTCGCCCACTTGCCTTGAGGTGAGGTTGCCTTGAAGGCCGACCGAGCCGGGTACGCCAGAGAGGACTCCTGTACTGCTGTTGATGGACATTCCTGAAGGAAGGCCAGTGGCTGACCAGATGGGAGGGTTTGCGGCCGCAACGGACCTTACTGCATTTGCCCCAGGGTAGGTGCTACTGAGTGTGCCTGCAACCAGAGCCGTAGTGGGGCCGGTAACGCGCAGAGAGCTGGAAGTGGCCGGCATGATGTGCATCTTGAAGGGCATGTAGGAGCTAGCCGTGATCGGGGACGTCGAGTCTTCGACCTGAAGAGTGAAGTAGTAAGTTCCGGCGGCATTGGGTGTGCCCTGAAGTTGGTTTCCACTCAGGTTGATGCCGGGGGGAAGTTGGCCGCCGACGAGGCTCCAGGTATATGGGGAGGTGCCACCGGCTGAGGTGAGATTGAGCGCGGTGTAGGCGGTGCTGACGGTGCCAGCGGGCATGGGTGAGCCCATGGGAATGCGCAGGAAGCTGGCCGTGCTGGGGTAAACCGGGATGTAGAAGTTCTCGGACGCAGTTGTGGAGCCGTCTGTGGCGGTGATGGTAGCTTCATTGGTGAATCCGGTTGCCGAGACTGTGGAGTTGGCAAAGTAGCTTTCTCCATAGATCGTGACGAAGCTCTGGGCGGATTGCTGGATGACGCCAATCGGCCAGGTGCTGAAGATGTTGGGGGCGGCAGCGATGACGTTGAGAGTGACCGGCAAAGTGAGTGTGGGATTGGCTGTGCCCGTGGATTTGATCGAGATATTTGCCGTGTAGGACTTGGGAGAAAGGCCAGTGGGATCCACTGTGACGTTGATCGAGTTGAAAAGCCCGGCGAGGGTGATGTTGCCGGTGGGCGTTACCCTGAGCCAAGGGGCGCTCTGGACGCTGAGTGAGGCGGCGGTGGCCGCGCCAGTGTTGGACAGAATGAAGGTGGAGCTGAGATTGGGGTTGCCCGTGACGGGCTGGCTGGTGGTGTAGCTGAAGGTGATCGCTGTAGGCGAGACGGTGATGGTAGGCGGAGGCGTACCAATGACGAGTGTGACGGTGACAACGGCCGTGGGGAGAGGAGAGCCGGTTGTCCCCCTGAAAGTGATCGTGCCAACATAGCTGCCTGCGGCGAGGCCTGTGGGATTGACCTGGACGCTGACCGTTTGGGGTGCGCGGCCACTGGAGGCGGAGACCAGAAGCCAGCCGGCGAAGTGGGGGGCTGCACCGGTGACAGCGACGGTGAATCCGCCTCCCGGCGGAGCGCTTTGTACGCTGACAGTTTGGGCGGTGGGTAACGTTGTGGCCCCCACGGTCGCCGTAAATCTTAGGGAAGCGTTGTTGGTTGTCAGGGTTTGCGCCCAGACGGTCGATATCAGCATCAGGAAGGCGAAGACTAGTTTTTGCATCGAGACTACTCTCTCTGTTGATCGGCAACCAGGTGAGTGACTGCATTCCCCGTTTGTATTTTTGGGGAGTAGCCCAAATCGCTTAGAATGAAGAAACTGCAATACTTTATGAATTTGTTTATTGGGCTCATGATCGTGTTGACTCCAGCTTTGGCTCTGGGGCAGGCGCAGGATTTTTCTGGCGCTGTAAAGCCCCTGCTGACCAAGTCTTGTGCGCCTTGTCACAATGATCAGAATGCTTCGGGTAGCGTGAATATCAAGCCATTTACTGAGCCGGGTTCGCTCGGGGAGTATCGCGAGGATTGGGAACGAATCATCAAGAAGGTGCGTTCCGGGGAGATGCCGCCGAAGGGTTTTCCGCGGCCGGCGCAGGGGCAGATCGATCAGTTGCTCGGGTACGTACAAAGCGAATTTGATAAAGCCGACGCGAAGATTCCTTCAGACCCGGGCCGGGTGACGGCGCGGCGCCTGAATCGCACCGAATACACGAATACAATTCGCGACTTGCTGCAGGTCGATTTTCGGGCGGATCAGGATTTTCCGACCGATGACTCGGGGCATGGCTTCGACAATATCGGCGATGTGCTGACAATCTCGCCGCTCTTGATGGAGAAGTATCTGAATGCGGCCGAGAGAATTTCGGCTCGTGCACTGGGGTTGGATCCGTTGCCGAAGAAGCCGATCGAGTTTGAGCTGCATAGCAAGGACAAAAAGATTCGCCGCGTCGGGCCTTCGCTCATTGAGGCGACACACCGCGTGGACTGGGATGCCGAGTATGAGATCGAGATCGGGTTGCCTGGGGAGCGGGTGAATGGCAAGCCGGTGCTGCTAGGTTTCTGGATGGACGGCAAGTTGCTGCACACGCAGTTGATCGAGACGAAGCCTTCCGGGCTGGTGTACTTCAATCCCTATTCGGCCGAGCAGTTTCGTTTGTTTCTGCCAGCGGGCGAGCACCGCTTTAGGGCCGGGTTTATCGATGATGAGTTTGCGAAGACTCTGGACCCTGCCGATCTTTACAAGGACAAGAAAAATAAGTTCCTGAACATGATCAAGCTGGTGGGGCCGTTTGCGGCAAAGGCAGAACCGGCGAGTCGTAAGGCGATTCTGGTTTGTGATCCTTCGAGCGGAGCAGCGTGTATCGATCGCATTCTGGGTGGGCTGGCGCGAAGGGCCTGGCGACGTCCGGTGACGGCGGCAGAAGTTAAGTCGCTTTCTCGTTTTGTTGGGATGGCCAAGGCAGAAGGCCAGACGGCTGAGCAGGGCTTGCAGGTGGCGATGACGGCGATGCTGGTTTCGCCGCACTACCTGTTTCGCATCGAGCGCGATCTTTACCCTAAGGATCCACTCAAGACGCATCCGATTACGTCGCTTGAACTGGCAACGCGGTTGAGCTATTACCTGTGGTCTTCGATTCCGGATGAGGAATTGTTGAAGCTGGCCGAGACGGGCAAGTTGCGTGAGCCGGCGGTGATGGAAGCGCAAGTGAAGCGAATGTTGGCGGACCCGAAGTCGGCGGCGCTGGCGTCGAATTTTGCCGGACAGTGGCTTGAGACCCGTAACCTGAATAGCGTGAAGCCCGACCCGAAGAAGTTCCCCGAGTGGAACCCGGAGTTGCGCGATGCGATGGCGGAAGAGACACGACTGTTCTTTGAGACGGTGCTGCGCGAAAACATGTCGATTGGGACTTTTCTCGATGCGAAGTTTACGTTTTTGAACGAGACGCTGGCCAAGCATTACGGGATTGCCGGTGTGACCGGGCCGGAGTTTCGACGGGTGGAATTGACGGGGAACCAGCGTGGCGGAATTCTGACTCAGGCGAGTGTGTTGACTGTTTCGAGTTATCCGACGCGGACATCGCCGGTGATTCGCGGTAAGTATATTTTGCAGAATGTGTTTGGTGCGCCTCCGCCGCCTCCTCCTCCCGATGTGCCGACGCTCGACGAAGAACAGGTAGG
>Ga0209591_10004755_pt1 | contig 15303 bp, 9 predicted proteins | sample MAT01_FD_187207 | JGI IMG/M metagenome (GOLD analysis project Ga0209591, IMG submission 187207) | Freshwater microbial communities from Lake Fryxell liftoff mats and glacier meltwater in Antarctica - MAT-01 (SPAdes) (version 2) | ecosystem: Environmental > Aquatic > Freshwater > Ice > Liftoff... | reverse complement strand
GGTGCCGTCGGAACGGTAAAAGCGGAAGTCAAAATCGTAGGGAATGCCGAATTCAAGGCTCTGCTGTACTTGCGTTTGCCACAATTCCACATCTTCTGGATGATACCAAGAGATTTGCTGCTCTACGCTGGGCGCAACAGCAGCCGGTTCGAGTCCGAAGATGCGGAAGAGTTCTTCCGACCAAGTGACGGTTTCCGTGGCTGGGTTGAATTCCCAATTGCCGACGTGGGCGAGTCTCTGGGCTTCTTTTAGCTGCCGCTGGCTGTCGCGGATGGCGGTTTCGGCCACTTTGCGATCGGTGATGTCGAGCAATACGCCGCAAAATACGATTTCGCCGGTTTCGCTGCGGATGGGCATGGAGTCGCCTTGCCACCAGCGAATCTCGCCGTTTGGCTTGATTAACCGCCCTTCGTAGTGCCAGGGAGAGAAGTTTTCAACGCATTCGGTGACGGAAGACATGAAGCCTTCCAAGTCTTCAGGGTGGATGCGGGAAATGAAGGAGGTGATGTCTCGCATCATTTCTGCGGCTGTGATGCCGCTGATATCTTCGATGCGATCGCTCATGTAGTCAACTCTCCACACTCCCTGGCTGCTGAAAAATTGGAACAGGGCTCCGGGGATGGTGGCTGCGATCGTCCGAAACTTGGCTTCGCTGGCACCGAGGGCGGCAAAAGTCTGGCGCAGTTCGGCGGTGCGGGCTTCAACTCTGCGTTCTAGTTCGGCGTTTGCGTGTTGCAATGCTGCTTCTGCGCGCTTGCGAGCAGTAATGTCAGTAGCCGTGCCTGTGGTGCCGATCGCGTTTCCGGTTTCGTCGTACAGGGCGATCGCATTGAACATCAAATGTTTGATGCTGCCGTCTTTGGCAATTTGGGTGCTTTCGTACTGAAAAATTGATTCTCCCGCAAACAGGCGGGCGAAAACAGCTAAATCTTTCTGGGCTTGTTCTGGTGTCACAAAATCGGAGAATGGTCGATCGATCATTTCTTCTGGTTCGTAACCGTAGATGTATTTAACTGCTGGGTTGACGAAGGTGTAGCGCCCGATCGCATCGATCGACCAAATCATGTCTTGGGAGGTTTCTACTAGGCTGCGGTATTTGGTTTCGCTGGCTTTGACGGCTTCTTCTGCTAGTTTTCGTTCCGTCATGTCGCGGGAAACACCGACAGTCATGGTGATTTGGCCGTCTTCGTTGCGGATGGGTGTTTTGACTGTGCTGAACAGTCGCACTTCTCCATCGTGTCGCACGACTGGTTCTTCGGGAATTTGCAGAGTTTGTCCGGTTTCAAATACGAAGGTATCATCTTTAATATATTGGAGAGTATGGTCAGGATCGGCGAAAGGTGCGTCTACAATTCCTTGAAGTTCCTCTTCAGTCATGCCGTAATAGTCGCGGAATGCTTGATTAGCCCAGAGGATTTTTGATTCAGGGCCTTTGACTAATACCATGTCGCCGATCGAGTCGAGAATTTGGTGATATCTTTGCTCACTTTCCCGAAGTTGTTGTTGCGTATGCTCAATTTCTGCTAATTGCCTCTGAGTTTGCAAGTACAGTTCGGCCTGAGAAATTGCGATTGCTAAATGGTCGCCTACTTGCTTAGCAAATTCAATTTCGTCTTCCTGCCAATCGCGGGGTTGGCCGCAGGAGTGAATGCACAGCAATCCCCACAAATGTTGCCCTTGCAGTAGGGGTACGACTAAGTTTGCTCTGATTTGAAATCGCTTGAGGATTTTGAGGTGACAGGGGCTCAACCGGGCTTTGTAGATGTCGCTGACAGCTTGAACGTAGCCTTTTTCATAGTTTGCTGCAAATTGTTCGCCGAAGCAATGGTCGTGAACTTTTGCGCCCAAAGATGGGCTGTATTGGGGCAGCACGTCTTCTGATACTACTTCGCCTTCATTCCAGTCGGATTCGGGGAGGAACCGATAGACGGCGACTCGATCGGCGTTTAGGAGTTGCCGGACTTCGGTTGCTGTAGTTTTAAATATTGTTTCTAAGTCTAGGGATTCGCGAATTTTATTAATTACTCCCATCAGGGCTTGCAGCTTTTTGAACCAAGTTTGAGACTTCATTTCTCTTTCTAGGTGAATTAGCTGGCTTCGCAGGCTGGTTATTTCTTGATACAGGAATTCATGAAACATATGGTATCTCTGTAGTTATTTTGTAGTTTGGTATAGATTTAGCGAGCACCCCAATCGTGATGTTTAGTTTAGTCTGATGAATGGTGCGACCTCCGTGCTGTTTATGCTCCGGGTACTTAGCAGCTATATGAGAGGGCGGGTTTATGAGATTGTAAATTATGGGCAATTATTATTGGTGAACCCGCCCCTACAAAATTTAACATCATAAAATACCGATGGGTTAGTGGCAGACTCTGGTGAAATTGAACAATCTCAACGAGGAGCGGAGACTTTTCCCTGGTGTTTGCGTTTTTTTGTAAGAGTAGTATTTTGAGCGGAGATTAATACTTAGACTAACACATTTTGACTGAAAGTCAGCCAGCTTTAGATTTGAGATTTGAGATTTGAGATTTGAGCATTATTCAGGATCGCTTTGGCTTCCTCAATACTTTGCCAAACCAATTTGCCCGATTCCATAAAAGCGGCTTTTTCAGTATCACTGAGTTCGAGTTCTACTACCTGTTCAACTCCCCGATATCCCAAGCGGCATGGAACACCTAAAAACATATCTTGCACGCCGTATTGACCCTGCAAATAAACACAACAAGGCAATATTCGAGATTGATCTAAAAGAATTGACTCTACCATTAAACAGGCAGAAGATGCGGGTGCAAAATATGCACTAGAAGTCTGCATCAATTTGACAATTTCGGCACCACCATTGCGAGTCCGATCGACTAAACGTGCGATCGCCCCTGCATCCAGAAGTTGACTGATGGGAATACCGTTGACAGTGGAATAGCGTGGCAAAGGAACCATCAAATCTCCGTGAGAACCGAGGACAGTTGCATTAACTTCAGCAATAGAAATGCCCAACTCCATAGCAATAAAAGTTTGAAAACGGGAGGAGTCGAGAATGCCAGCCATACCCATGACTCGATGTTTTGGCAAACCCGTAGCTTCCCAGGCTAAATATGTCATCACATCGAGGGGATTTGTGACTACGATTAAGATTGCTTCGGGGGAATGGGCGATCGCCTGTTGTGCAGCTTCCGTGACAATTTTAGCATTGATTTTAATTAAATCTTCCCGATTGATACCGGGTTTGCGTGGTATTCCGGCGGCAATTACTATAATGTTTGAGTTGGCAGTATCTGTATAATGGTTTGTACCGACAATTTGGCGATCGTGTCGTTCTACACCCCTTGCTTGCATCAAATCCAAAGCAATTCCCTGTGGCCAACCTTCGACAATATCTAGCAATACCACATCGGCAAGATTTTTCTCCGCTATCCGCTGGGCTAAGGTACTGCCAACTTTGCCTGCACCAATAATTGAGACGCGGGTTGATGGACAATTTAGGTTGGTGGAATTGATAGAAGCCATTCGATTTTAGATTTTAGATTTTAGATTTGGGATTTTAGATTTTAGATTACTGGTTCCCAGGCAGATCCTGGGAACCAGTTAAAATTAGTTAAAATTAGTTAAAATCTTCGAGTTGATCTAGCCGCAGCCAAATGTTCGGGGTAGGTACTTTGCCAAATTTGACAAAAGCATAGTCGCCACGAACATCCAGAACTTCGCCCTTAGTTTCAAATAAATAGGAGGAAAAGCGTTGATCGCTGGCTTTGGCTTCCAAACTATTTTCCAATTTTTCGCGGATAGCGCGGACTATGCTGCCTTTTTTGATTGCCATGACTTGCTCTGTCTAGTTTATAAAAGTATACAAATTTTAATCTAGATTTGCCATGACAGCACTTCTTTCTGTTGACGGTTGACTGTTGACGGTTGACTGTTGACTGTTGACTACTGACGGTTGACTACTGACTGTTGACTACTGACTTCTTCTTATGTCTGACAAACGGGGCAAAAATGAGTCGATCGCCCTGCTAACTTGATCCGTTCGATCGGCATTGAGCAAGTGCGGCAAGGTTGTCCTTTACGGTTGTACACCCAAGCGACACCGCCGTAGTTGCCGTTTACGCCTTGGACATTGAGAAAATTGCTGAAAGTGGTGCCACCAGATTCGATCGCCTTGGACAAGACTTGAATAATCGCTGAATGGATGCGCCCAATTTGCACTCCTGTCAAATCCGCGCACAGAGTTGTCGGCAAAACCCCCGACACAAACAAAGTTTCGTCAGCGTAGATATTGCCCAAACCCGCCACCAGAGACTGGTCTAGCAATGCTGTTTTAATTGGTCGCGCCCGTCGGTGTAGCTTTTGGGCTAAATATGCTATTGAAAAATCTGCTGAAAATGGTTCTGGGCCTAACACTTTGAGGCCAGTGATAATGCTGGAAACTTCGGTTTCCGGGGGCACGTACCACATTTGCCCGAAGGTGCGTTGGTCTACAAACCGCAATTCTTGGTTTCCCTCAAGGAACAACCTAACTCGCGCGTGTTTGGGCACTGGTTCGGATTGATTCACCCACAGGAGTTGTCCTGTCATCCGCAGGTGTACACCCAACCAACCAGTTTGGGTAGAAGGAAGAGGGAAGTTCGGCAACGGATTATGTAACGGATGTAACGGATGTTTGGAAGAAGGAAGAGGGAAGAAGGAAGAGGAAAGTTCAGAATTCTCAGGAGTTTGGGCTTGAAATTCTCCCCCTCTCCCCCTCTCTCCCTCTCCCCCTCTCCCACTATCCCCCTCTCCTTCTGAGAATTGAGATAGTTCTGCCAGGAGGTATTTGCCGCGTCTGTACCAGCGGGCGATCGACTTTCCCTTGAGTTTTGTCAAAAAATCGGTCGCAGAGATTGAGCGGGCGATCGAGCTGGCTAACAGCACATCTCCGCCCAAAATTTCTCGATCGAGGGTGAGATGATTCAGCCCCCGGCAAATAGTTTCTACTTCTGGCAGTTCCGGCACAATTAGCGTTGTTCTGTTCCTTGATTTGGGGAACCTTCGACGCTTCCAGGAACTTCGGCTCCTGGTTTGCTGTCTGCGGAAGTTTTCGGCTGCTGGGGGGCGCCGCCGCTGCCGGTTTTGCGGGTTTTCTCCTCGATGGTGGTTTGCTTGCCGCCGGGGGCTGCTGTCGATTTGGCTTTGGCTTTGGGTGCTGACACTTCGACTACTTCGCTGAGGGCGAAGTTGTTGGTGTTGACGCCGGCATAATTTACTTTGTCAAAGCGAACGATAACTGGGTATTTAATGCCGCTTTGGTCTACGGTGGCAACGGTGCCCACTTCTTGATACCAATAGGATTCTTTGCGGAGAATCCGAACTGTAGAACCGCGTTGAGTCATGAGCTTTGTTTCCTTTGCGATGAATAAACGGATCGAGCTATTTTTTTCACTTTAGTCGATCGCGCGGCGCATTTAAAGTCTGTCAGGAAATTTTTCTTTTACACGCCGTTTTTTGTCTGTTCTTTGTAAAGAAAGGTAAACTTTTTTCCGCTGCGATCTGTGGGGAGGTAAAAATAAATAGCCTCATATTATGTATCAAGTCAGGAACTCAGGTCTAAAGACACTGAGCTTGGTCGCGAGCAAGTCTCGAAGCAAGCTATTCTGACCAGCCTAAGACTTTCGAGGTCTACATTATTTGGGTCACGATACCGGAGAATGCGACGCTAGTTTTCCGCTCTATCGCTAGTGGTTAAACAGTCTTAAAGTCACTGAGACAGTGCTGCTAGCCTCACAAGCCCTTATAATATTGGCGAAGCGAACATTACCCCGAAAGGGAGGCTTCACAAGAGCAAACATTATGCGTACAGGGTTGTAAGGTTTGAGATGGTAATTGTCCCATCGAAAGTACACTACAAAAGTACACCTGATCGAACAACTCCAAGGCGGTAATGGAAAGATTCAAGGCGGTTGAAACCGCCGGGTCGTTTTCCTCTCAGGTCTAAAGACCCTGAGTTTCCAACTTACCGAGTTTTTTTTATGAAAGCTATGCGATCGGGTTGAAAAAAAACTTTACAAAATCGTAGCGAGTTAGGCTGTGCCTAAGTCCTGACTGTGGGTAATATTAATTCCGATGGAACGGGAAACGATATGAGACTAGAGTCAGCAGATATATTTGTGGTTAAGCGATCGCTCGCATATTTTATCAGACAAGCGATCGCTTTTACTTTTGACGATTTGAAACAGCCCTGGGGGATCGAGATTTTAGAATCTCTCACCAATGCCAAAGTGAATTTGATTGTCGCCACTGTCATTGATACCGTAATCAATCCGGATCGGTCCTAACGGAGATTGAATCCGCACACCGAGACCATAGCCATAACCGCTACCGGGCTTTTTCCTGATACCGGCTGGATCGCCGGGGACATCTTTTCCAGTACCCAAGTCCGTACCCGCATCCAGAAATAGCGCTCCGCCGATAAACGAAATAATTGGAAAACGGTACTCCACGCTGGCTTCTAGGAAACTCCGGCCTGCTCCCATGTCGCCTTCGTTGTATCCCCGGACTGAGTTAGCGCCGCCCAAAGCAAAAGCTTCGTAGGGAGGCAAATCTCCGAAGATAGTGCCGGCTTTAAAACTAAATGCCAAGGTTTGAGGACCGGGAGTAAAGTTCGTGTACTTGACTGGGAGGTAAAAGCTGTAGCTGGCGCGCAGGCGGTTGAGCAGGATGCTGCCGGAACCGACAGGAATTGACTGTTCAACACCAAACCTGAGCAGGGAACCGCTAGTGGGCCGCAGGGGGTCGTTACGTCGATCGCGCACAGCACCTGCTTGGATAGTTGTCAAATCATCAGAACCGGAATTGCTAAAACTCAACTGGTTGCCGAGTTCGTCCTCAGATTCGCGTCGGCCTTTGCGATCTGTAACAGCAATCCGCTGGTACTGCAAGCCCACAGAAGCCGTCCACTCAGAATCGGCAAAAGGATTCCGCGACAGGGGACGGGTAAAATTGATGCCGGCCCCGGTGCGATTGATGCGAGGTCGATCGTCATTTGGGAGTCTGACTTCCTGGTCTCCACCGTCAAAAATCACGCTGATCGATCGTCTTCTAAACGCATTAACCGTGTAAGAAGTCCGATAAGGATCTCCCGCAATCCAGGGATCTGTAAAACTCACATCAAACAGATTTTGGCGTTCCCCGATTTGCACCTCAGCGCCCAACTTCTGGTTTCTACCGTTCAAGTTTTGCTGCTGGTAACTCACCGTACCGAACAAACCCGTAGCCGAACTCAAACCCGCACCTGCGGCCAGAGAACCAGTATTTTTCTCAATCACGTTGACAATTACCCTTGCCTTGCGGGGGTCAGCCGTTCCCGGTTCCAAAGCCAGCCGCACGTCTTCAAAAATCCCCAAACCAAACACTCGCCTCAAATCCCTTTCCGCTTTTGTGCGATTGAAAATGTCTCCGGGCTTGAGTTCTACTTCGCGGGTGACGATATAGCGCTGGGTATTGCCCCCAATAGGCTTACCGGTGGCATCCGTTGCTTCTCCCTCCTTGTTCAGAAAGCGGACATCAACGGATTCGATCTGACCTTCTGCCACTTGCAGCGTGACTGTTCCGTCGTCTGCTACTTGCGGGGCATCAGTGATTTGGCCCAAGACATAGCCGTTGTCTTGATACCACGTATTAATTTTTTTCACACCCTCCTCAAAGCGGCGGAGGTTGAGAATTTTGCCGTATTGATCGCGGAAGCTTTCGTCAATTACGCTTTGCGGCAGCACTTGCTGACCCGTGATTGTCACTCCCCGCAGCACTGGATTTGCCTGGACGATAAAAGTCACCCGCACGCCCAAAGGGGTGTCTTCCGGTACGGCCCGCACATTTTTGAAAAAGCCTGTGGCAAAAATAGCGTTGATGTCCTGTTGCAGTTGGGTACGGTTGGTCGTGCGTCCCGGTTGAGTTGTGATGACTCGGTAAATCTCACTTTCGAGGTCTCCAGTCACCCCGCTGACGGTCACTTCTGCAACTAGCACTTGGGGTTGGGCTGGCCCGGTGGGGGCGGGGGTTTGTCTTGGTTGGGGTGCGCCGGGGGGCAAAGCAGGAATCGTGTTAGCCGGAGGTGTTGCAGGGGCTGGTGTAGTCTGCGCCGGTCTCGTTGGCACCGGTCTCGTTGGAGGAATTTGGGCGTTTTGAGTCGCCCCCGATTCGTCTTGTTTCCCCTGGTCTACTGCGACTGAGGCGGGCAAAACAGTGGTTTCCGAAGGGGGGACTTTGCTGTCGTCTTGTTTCGCATCTGGCAGAGTATTTTGGTTGCTAGATGCGAGTCCGGGATTGGATTCTAAATCGGGTTTGAGTTCTAAGCTGGGAGTCGCAATGGGGGGCGACGGTTTTGTGAGTCGGTTTGGGGGTTCGCGGTCGTTTTCTCCCCTCACAGGGGCAGCAGCAACGATTCTTTTGAGGGATTCTATTTTACTGGCTTTGGCCACTACCCGATTTTGAGGAGGATTTTCAGTTAATTCTCCCAGGTTTCGATCGGACGATTCGATCGACGGGACCGGAGGAATGGCGGCCGAAACCTTCTCTGCTGATTCAGAGTAGGATGTTTGGCCCGAAGCAGAATTTGATAACCCGAATGTTGCTGAGACAGTAAGAACTGCCACCAATACAGCAGATAAACGCATTTTTGTTCACTTTTTTGGAATCCACACACCAGATTAGTCATCAGTCATCAGTCATCAGTCGTTAGTCATTAGTTATTGAGTCGGTTGAATTGGCCGCTGAGTGCTAACCGTTGACTGCTGAGTGCTGAATGTCCGTGACAAACTGTGCAATTCTAGCGCATTGCCAAGGCCTCTAGAGTTTCTGAGCTAGAACGCGCTGGAGAACTTGCTGGTAAGCGCTTTCCACTGAGCCCAAGTCGCGGCGGAATCGGTCTTTGTCCATCACACGCGCGTCGGGATCGGTTTCTGCGTTGTCCCACAGTCGGCAAGTGTCGGGACTGATTTCGTCGGCGAGGATCAGATTTTGATGTTGGTCAATACCGAATTCCAGTTTGAAGTCTACCAGAGTAATCCCACACTGGCTGAAAAATTCTTTGAGAATTTCGTTGATTTCTCTGGCGGCGCGATCGAGTTCATCTACTTGTTCCGGGCTGGCTAGCTGCATCAGCAGCAGTCTGTCGCGAGTCAGCAGCGGGTCTCCCAAATCGTCATTTTTGTAATAAAACTCCACCAGCGGGGGATTGATAATTGTACCGATCGCAATTCCTGTTTGCTTGCAAAGACTACCCGCAGCAATGTTTCTGACGACGACTTCCAAGGGCAGGATTTGGACGCGGCAAACTCGCATCTGGTTGGGGGCTGGCGTGTCGATGAAGTGGGTGGGAATGCCTTTGGCTTCTAGCATCCTAAACAGGTGGGCGGATATGGCATTGTTGATTTCGCCTTTGCCGGTGATAGTGCCCCGTTTCTGGGCGTTAAAGGCTGTGGCGTCGTCTTTGAAGTGAGTCAGCAAAATTTCGCTGTCTTCGGTGGAGTAGAGGATTTTGGCTTTGCCTTCGTAGAGTTTGCGATCGGCTGACATGGTAATAAATAATTTAGTTGAGTTTTAGAGTCCTGGACGCACGGGGGGTCAAAAACCCGGTTTCTGCGTCAATATTTACCGAAAAAGCGACGATTTTTGGAAGAAACCGGGTTTTTTGCATCAGTTCTACAGTAGCTCGATCGGGTACTATTGGCGAGTTTTTTGCATCGAGTGCCGATGAATCAACCCCCCGCAGGCAGGTTGCACCCGCCGATAGATGCGACCGGGGACTGAGGCATGATTTGATTTAAATTACTACTGGTTTCGGCCGATCGCGCGATCGATACAAAAGCGACACAATCTACAAAGCAAAAGGTACACTGAAAGTCACAGCTTGTAATTGCTGCAAAAAAAACATCTATACAAAGGCAGATTTATGGAAGACAAAAAAATTCATATCCTTTTGGTTGAAGATGATGAGGTCGATGTAATGAACGTCCGGCGTGCCTTCAAAAAAAGTAACATTGTCCACCCCATTTACATAGCCGGAAATGGATTAGAGGCTCTTGCTATTTTGCGTGGAAAAGCTACAATAGATCCTGCAATGCCTCAAGCGCGCAGGTTGATTTTGTTAGACCTGAGTATGCCCAGAATGAACGGGATTGAGTTTTTGCGAGAATTGCGGCTGGATGAAAGTTTGAAGTCGATTCCGGTGATCGTCCTCACAACTTCCAATGAAGATAGAGATAAGGTAGAAGCTTATAATTTAAATGTGGCTGGCTATATTCTTAAACCAGTCACTTTTTCTAATTTTGTTGACGTTATGTCTACACTCAACAAATACTGGATGTTGAACGAAATACCATAAAAAAAATAAAGAGAGCAAAAACACAGAATATTTTTTATTTGTGAGCTTTGTATTTGGAATTTTTATTTTGCTCGGTCGCAATTAGTTCTGGTAGTCCAAGATTTGGTTGTTATGAAAAAATTGCTCAAAATTCTAATAGTTGATGACGATGAAGTCGATCGGGTCGCCGTGAAGCGATCGCTCAAATCGGCGGGAGTTATTGTGGAAGTTTCTGAAGCAGAAACTTGCGCCGATGCCCTAAAAAAACTCTGTATCAGCCAAGACGAGATCGCGGCCGCCAGACTCTCGAAAGACGAGCTATCTCAAAAATTCAGTGAGGCAGAAAATACAGAAAATACCCTCTTTGCTCATCAAATATTTGACTGTAAATTTGATTGCATATTCCTAGACTACCGATTGCCAGACGGAGACGGACTGACTTTGGTGCAAAATATCCGGGAAGTAGGTTTCAAGGTTCCCTTAATTGTGCTCACAGGTCAAGGTGACGAACAAATTGCTGTCGAATTAATGAAGGCTGGAGCTTCCGATTATATCACTAAAGGCAAGCTGTCTTCAGACAGTTTATCCCGCAGCTTGCACAGTGCCCTTCGGGTTTACGACGCCGAATCTAAGGCGTTTCATACGAGTCAAAAACTAAAGGAAAGTGAAGAACGCTACAGGTTAGTTTTAGAGGGAGTTAACGACGGAATTTGGGATTGGGACTTAATTAAAGATGAAGTGTATTGGAACGATCGCCTTTTGGAAATTATCGGTTTGCCACGAAATCAATTTGGCAGCACTATGGAAGCTCTCTACACACGCCTCCACCCCGAAGACAAAAAAAGCATTATCCAGGCGATATCGGCTCACTTGGAGGAAAAAATAGACTATAACGTAGAATTCCGCCTGCTACACTCGAACGGTGCTTACCGCTACTGCACTTCTCAGGGAAAAGCTCAGCGGAATTCCCAAGGGAAAGCGGTGCGGATGGCCGGCATGATTAGCGACATTACCGATCGCAAACAGGCGGAAGATGCTCTAGAAAGAGAACGGCAACAACTAAAGCAAATTATTACTTGTGTGCCTGTAGCAATGGCGATGTTTGATACTGAAATGCGCTATTTAGCTAACTCTCGCAAGTGGCTGACTCAATATAATTTCGAGTGGCAGACTTTGACTAATTTCAGTCATTACGAATTGTTTCCAGATACGCCGGCTCGTTGGAGAGCAATGTATCAAGAAGTGCTCAAAGGTGAGGTGGTTTCTGTGAGTGAAGATGCTTGGGAACGAGCAGACGGCTCTATTATGTACCTGCGCTGGGCCGCTCACCCTTGGTACGATCCCGATGGCAATGTGGGGGGAATTGTGATGGTAGCCGACAAGATTAATGAGTTAGTGGAAGCGCGGGAAACTGCCCTAGAAGCGAACCGGGTGAAGTCGCAATTCTTGGCGAATATGAGTCACGAAATTCGCACTCCCATGAATGGGGTTTTGGGCATGGCTGAATTGTTGGTACGCTCTCCCCTAGAACCGAAACAGCGGGAGTGCGCTCAAACTATTTACCGCAGTGCGGAACATTTGTTGATGGTGATTAATGATATCCTCGATTTCTCTAAGGTTGAAGCTGGAGAAATGCGGTTAGAAAAGACAAACTTTGATTTAGATAGCTGCATTGAATCGGTGATAGAAATGGTGGCAGCTTTGGTCGAACAAAAAGGTATTGAATTGAATATTGTAGTTGAAAATTCAGTGCCGAGAAATTTGGTTGGAGACTCTAGCAGGTTGAAGCAAATTTTGCTTAATTTGACAGGAAATGCGATTAAATTTACTGATAAAGGTCAAATTTTAGTTTACATAAAAGTTAAACGCGATCAGAAAATAACCGAGGAAAAGCAAGAAGATAAATTATTATTTTCGGTACGGGATACTGGCATTGGAATTTCGCAGGAAGGACAGACTAAGCTGTTTCAATCTTTTTCTCAGGTAGACGGTTCTCCTGCTAGACAATACGGGGGAACGGGTTTGGGTTTGGCTATTTGCAAGCAGTTAGTGGAGATGATGGAAGGTGAAATTGGGGTTCGCAGTTCCCCCGGTAACGGCTCGACTTTTTGGTTTTCTGTACCTTTGGAAAAACAGTTGCAAAGTGAGTTTCGGACTCCTGAACTTGCTGGTAAAAAGCTGTTAGTAGTCTCTGGAAGTGCTTTGATGAGGGCCGCAGTGCGATCAAATGCTCAAACTTGGGGGGCCCACTGCGACGAAGCAGAAACCCCTGCTGCTGCTTTGACTTGGTTGAAAAATGCAAATAGCCGGATTTCTGTGCAGTCGGAAGCAGGGGAAAAGTGCTGCGATGCCGTGCTTGTGGACTTGCAAATTGCCGACTTTGATGCTGAGGAATTTGTTTCCCAAGTGCGATCGCTCTCGGCAATTGGGCCATTAATCGCGATCGCATCGGGGCGCGAACAACCCACGGCTGAAGCGCTTTGCGATCGAGGTTTTAGCGGCTATTTGATGAAGCCTGTGAGGGCTTCTCGGCTGCTTCCGGCACTGCTATGGGCTGTTAATGGCAGGGGAGAGTTTGGGAGCGTTTTTGCAGCTAATAATTGCGAATTGCCACAGGTTAATTCTCAATCTTTTACTGCGACTAATTCGCCATCATTGATAAAAATTTTGCTGGCAGAAGACCACCCTATTAACCAACAAGTTCTGGTGGAACAGTTGGCAGTTTTGGGCCATCATGCTGATTGTGCTGCTAACGGTCAAGAAGCGCTAGATTTGCTGGCGGCTAAAAGCTATGATTTGGTACTGATGGACTGTCAAATGCCGATACTTGACGGTTACGAAACGACGAAAAAATTGAGAAAACGAGAAAAAGGCGATCGGCATACTTTTATCATTGCTTTAACTGCTCACGCAATGCCGGGAGAACGAGAAAAGTGTCTGGATGCGGGCATGGATGATTACCTCAGCAAACCTGTAGATCTAGGTGCTTTAGCAGCCGCCCTCAAAAATTATGAAGTAGTAAACAACGCATCTAAAAATAAATACAAAACAATTGATTTAGAAAAAGACGAGCGATCGACAACAAATTATACAAAAATTTTGGAAAAAGAGCAAGTTTCTGCTGTATCGCCCGAATCGGCGATCGCACTTCAAACTTGGACACACGGAGACTGCGACGGACTGTTCGACAAACACAGATTGGAGCAACTCGGACGGGTTAATGTTAAATTGCCCGATCGACTTTTGCAAGCATTTATCGGAAACGCGCAAGCTGATGTAGCTGCTGCCAAAATTGCCCTAGAAGCTAAAGATTGGCAAGCCGTGGAATATCAAGCACACCGTCTCAAGGGAAGTTCTGCTAATGTGGGAGTTGCACCGATGTCAGATTTAGCCGCACAATTGGAAGAACAAGCACGAGGCTTCCAATCAGAAGCACCAGTGGCCCAATTGTTAACCATTGAGGGGATTGAAAATATATTAGTGAGTTTGTCGAATCATTTAGCCAGAGTTCAAAAATTTGTCGAAACTCGAATGTTTGGTTAATATATTAGTCGATCGTAGGGACACGGCAGTGCCGTATCCCTACTCAGAAATAAACTCGATCAGCTCTATTTTTTGCTCTATTTCTTTCTTCACTCTGTGTTCTCTGCGGTTAATTTAAAAAATAATAATTAATTTATAGCAACCGCCACATCGGTGAGGACATAAATAACTTCATGAATAGAGCCGATACCCGTACTGCATCAATGGTTTGATTCTCGTTATGCAACTGTCAACTGTCAACTGTCAACTGTCAACTGTCAACTGCTATAGCTATGACCTACGATACCAGTACAAACACTATTTTAGATAGCAAACCATTAGAAAATGATAGAGAACTGCTAACGCCTTTGATGGCTTTTGCTCAAAAAATTTTATTGCATGAAAAAGAAACAGAGCCTCCAGATCTGCGTTGCCAGAAAGAGCCTTGTAACGAGCTAATCAGTAATTTTTGTGTTGATAATCTGGTTGAAAAAGTGGCTCGATGCTGTCGAGAAAGCAAACTTGGTAAAAAATTACCCACGGCTTTTTACGTTCACGTTTCAGCTTTATCCGCACTCAATCCTGTACTCATAATTTATGAAAAATGTGCCCGGCAAAATATCCAAAATATTGATGACGCAACCTTAATTAAGTTTCAGCTTCATCAACCAAAAATCTCTTATCTTTTTTACCCTGATTTTGATACAGATGCTCACCCGGCTTTACAAACGAGCATCCAAATTAATCTGGAAACAGGAGAAGTTAAATGTTTGGATTACAGCAACAGCGAAAATCCGCCAGTTTTGCACCGCAAGGAAACTTTTGTGACGGCCGATTATCCCCACTACCAGAAGTTTTCTAAACTGACTCGTTCGGAAGAAAAATGGGGACTACTTGACAATACTAGCGTTATTGGTACTCGTGAAGGTTGGCTCAAATACTTGGGATATTGCGGTGTTGAAATTCACGATCATACTGTGGTTGAGCGTGCTGTAGAAGAAAATAGCCAGTTGTCAATTCCGAAGATTGAGCGACACAAGGCTGCTATGCTGCGAAACGCTCTTTCTAAACCTATGCGTTTGGTTTTAGAGTCTGATTTATTTGGAGATGGGGAGACTTTTTTTGATTACGGTTGTGGCTACGGTGGGGATATTCAACATATTGGACAAGAAGGTTATGCTGCTGCTGGATGGGACCCGTATTATCAACCAGATACTCCCCGAATTTCTGCGGATATTGTGAATATTGGCTATGTAATTAATGTGATTGAATCTTTGGGAGAAAGGCGAGAAGCTTTGCTGAATGCTTGGGAATTAACTGACAAATTACTAATAGTGGCGGCTCAGGTTTTGATTGATGATGGCGAGCGAGGTCAAATTGCTTATGGGGATGGAATCATTACTTCTTGGAATACTTTTCAGAAGTATTATGAACAGGAAGAGTTGAAGGTT
>Ga0209591_10004754_pt1 | contig 15307 bp, 10 predicted proteins | sample MAT01_FD_187207 | JGI IMG/M metagenome (GOLD analysis project Ga0209591, IMG submission 187207) | Freshwater microbial communities from Lake Fryxell liftoff mats and glacier meltwater in Antarctica - MAT-01 (SPAdes) (version 2) | ecosystem: Environmental > Aquatic > Freshwater > Ice > Liftoff... | reverse complement strand
TTGCGCCAGCGCAGACGACGCTGCTGGGGCGGGTTGAGAAGATGGAGGCCGGGGTGATGAGTGCCGAGGCTCGCGGCGCGGTGGTGTACCACCCGGGGATGGGCCGGATGGCGGAGTTTGACTGGCGGCGCGGGGTGTTCGTTCCTCTCGCGGCCAAGTCGATCGCGGCGGTGTCGTCGCCCTTCGTCGAGCCGGGCGGGTACTTCGCAACCACGCCCGAGGGGCTGACGTTCATGCCGTTCCCGCGCGACGACGGCGCGACGACGACGCGCCGCGCGGTGCTGGGGCGCATGCTGGACGTGGCGTACGTGGCGCGGGCGACGCGTGATCCGGCGCGGGCGCTGGTGCTGATCGGGCCCGGGGGGAAATCGGGCTCGCCGCGGATCGAGGTGATGAGCATGAGCTTTCCGGCGACCGAGGTCGAAGCGGCGGGCGAGAAGTTAGAAAAGAAAGCGGGCGGCTGAGAGTCCAGTAACGGCGTGTTCTCTGTGATCGTTCACGCTGATCTTGAGGGTTTGTGCGGGGATTTGCGGGCGGGTATTGGGACGGGCACGCCTCGGCGGACGGTCGAGAACTCGAAGGTGAGATCGCGGGCACCGACGACCGATATTGAGGGTGATGCGACGAGCCCCCAAGCCACCCGTGATCTGGTTGTTGATGTCGGTCGTGACGATGCTCGTCACGGGCCTTGAAGCGCGCGGGCAGACTGTCACGAGCGAGTCGGAGCTAGCGGTCGCGGACGCCGACGTGAGAGCAGCGTCCGGCGTCCCCGCGTCCGTGAACCGACCCATCTCGGCGCGTCGCGTCGTCCGCTCGTTTGACTTTGAGGAACAGCGAACCAACCCGACCCCGGTGCCGCGGTATTGGGTGCGGGCTCAAGACGAGCGCACAATCGAGAATGGCGTGCCCCAAGTCGCTCGCGATCGGCGCGGTTTTCCGGCGTGGAACTCCGCGCTGCTCGATTATGAATCGAAGGCCTACCGGGGCGTTGGGTCGGTGAAGTTGCCGACGACGGGCGGGAGCACGAGCCTGCTGCTTGAGGCGGGGGTCATCCCGATTTTTCAGAACGCGGACTACAACATCTCGGCGTACATCCGAACGGAGAAACTGGCCTTCGCGCGGGCGCGGTTGGTGGTGCGGTTGCTGGATGCTTCGGGGTCGCTCGTGGCTGACGGCGAGCACGCGAGCGAGTTGGTGGTGTCAGATGGACAATGGAGGCCGGTGTCGATCGATGTCGAGGCGGCGTCGGACAACGCGGCGTTCCTGGAGCTCGAGATTCAGTTGCTGCAGCCCGAGCAGTTCGGCAAGGTCGCGGCGCTGCCGTCTGCTGATTCCAAAGTTGGCGAAAAGAAAGCGGGCAAGGTCGCGCTGGCGTTCGGCCAGGATCTGGCCGGGGCGGCGTGGTTTGACGACCTGACGGTGACGCAGTTGCCGCGGATCGAGCTGGTGACCAACGGCGTGGGGCACATCGTGCAGAGCCCTGACAGGCCGGAACTCAGGCTTGATATTCGCGATCTGACGGGCGAGAAGCTTCGCGCGGAGTTGACAGTGTTTGACACGCGCGGGCGGGTTGTTGACCAGGTGTCCAGACCGCTGGGCTCGGGCCGCGTGCGGGCGCCATGGACGCCGAAGCTGCCAGGCTTTGGCTGGTATCGTGCGGCGCTCGGGGTGTTCAACGAGAAGACGATTGTCGGGCAATCGATGGTGGACCTCGTGTGGCTGCCGCGAGAGGTTGATGAAGAAGACGCAAGAGCGACGGCGGTGAAGGGCGGCGCGGTCCGGAAGCTGGGGCTGCAGGTCGGCGAGATGCCCGAGCGGATGGCGGCAGATCTGCCGGAGATGATGAAACGGCTAGGCCTTGGCGCGGTCGCGATCGCGCTACCGCTGGGCAGCGTGACTCCCGAGACGGCGGCGGAGCGTGTCCGGGAGAGCGCCGCCTCGATCGACCTGTTGCTGGAGCACGGCGTGGAGATTACGCTGGCGATCGATCGCATGCCCGAGGAGTACGAGGCCAATCACCGCGCCGATCTTTCTGACCCGTGGACAGCGCTGCGCACCGATGCGGCGGGGTGGGAACCGTATCTGGATCCGTTCCTGGAAAAGTATGGGCAGCGGGTCCGGCGCTGGCGGGTTGGTCGGGTGAACGACGACGTGGCGTTCTGGCGGTCGGAGCTGGCGGAGGATCTGACGGCGGCGCAACGAAATCTCGAGCGGCTGGTTTCGCTGCCGACGATCTGCGTGCCGTGGCGGATTGATCGCGGGTTGAGCGCGGCGGTGCTGGGTTCCATGGCGGAGAGCACGCAGTTGAGTGTGCTGGTGCCCGAGGACGTGCCGTACGGCGCGATCGAAGACTTCGCGAGGCTTTGGAAGCAGGCCTTCGCCAGCGACGCGGGCTCGGGGGGCGCGAGTGGGTCGGGCCGCGCGCCAGAGTTGGCGATGATCTTCGAGCCCATGCCAGCCGACGAGTACGGGTACGAGGCGGGGCCGGCGGACCTGGTCAAGCGTGCGGTGATGTACTGGCGCGGGTTCGACCCGTCCGGGATACCCGGCGGGTCGATCAGGCCTCCGACGGCGTTCCTGTCGTCACCCTGGGAGTACCGCGAAGGTCGCACCGCCGACCTGAGGCCTAGGCCGGAGCTAGCGGCGTGGGCAAACCTGAATCGGCGTTTGGCTGATCGTCAGATTGTTGGAGAGTTGAAGATCGTGCCGGGTGTTCGCTGTTTTATCCTCGCGCCGACGGGCGATGCGGCGCTCGGGCGCGGCGCCTTGGTCGCGTGGAACGAGAGCGCGGACCCCAAGGACGCGGTGCTTCACGCGTATCTGGGGCCCGGGCGGATCCGCGTGGTGGATCTCTACGGAAACTCGACGGACGCGACGGTCGATGAAAGCAACGCAGCGGCTAACGAGGACGGGTCCGCGAGCGCGCGACGGCCCGAGATCGTCGTACCGCTCGGCGCTGAGCCGGTGTTCATCGAGGGCATCGACCCCATGCTGACGAGGTTCCTGGCGTCGGTCCGCTTTGAGCCGACAATCCTGGCCTCGACCAACGAGAACCACGAGAACGCGCTGGTGTTCGAGAACCCTTGGACCACGGGGCTGGACCTGCGGGCGTACATCATCAAGCCGGGCGGGCTCGATGCCAACGGCGTGAAGGACCGGACTTGGAAGATCTCGCCGCGTGCCGCCCGGGTGATTGTGCCGTCGGGCGAGATGGGCCGGATCCCGATCACGATCGCCTTCAGCCCGGCGGAAGAGGCGGGTATGAAGGACTTTGTGCTCGATCTGGAGGTAACAGCAGACAAGGCCTACGGGCTGATCAGGCTGCACACTTCGTTGGAATTGGGGCTCCAGAACGTGAAGCTCGAGCTGACGCCCGTGGTGCTGAGCAACGGTGACGTGCTGATCGAGGCGCAGGTGTCAAACACGGGAGCGCTACCGGTGGACATCGAGCTGACGGCCTTCGCGCCGGGGCAGCCGCGGGTGAAGAACCAAATCAATCGGTTGCCAGCCGGGAACCAAGTCGTGCGACGTTTCCCATATCCGGGCGCGGCCAAGGACCTGATCGGCAAGCGAGTGTTCGTCGCGGCGACAGACGCGGAGACCAAGGGGCGGCTCAACAAGGGCGTGATGGTGGAGTGAAGAAGAGGTACGCGGAGTTTGAAAGAGCACCATGCGCAGGGACCTATCCCGCGAACCGACTGAAGCAGGCGCGCTTTCTCAGCCTACCGCGTAAGCGAATGCCTTGGCCTCGAGCCTCGCCGCTCTTTGCGGACGGTCGGGTTTCATGTCGCACGCTCGCGCAGCGCTGGCCTCACTCGATCCGCGGATCCACCCACCCGTACAACACGTCCACCGCCAAGTTGAACACAATCAAGATCATCGCGTACACCAGCACCACGCCGATGATGAGGAACAAGTCCTTGTTCTGCACCGCGTTCACAAAGTGCTGCCCCATCCCCGGCACCGTGAACACCCGCTCGACCACGAACGAGCCGGTCATTGCTAGCGCCGACGCCGGGCCTAAAAAACTCAGCACCGGCAGGAACGCGTTCTTGAGCGCGTGCTTGAGCAAGACCGAGCGCTCTGAGGCCCCCTTGGCCCGGGCCGTGCGGATGTAGTCGGCGCTCAGTTGTTCGATCATGCCCATCCGCGTCAGCCGAGCGATGTACGCGGCGAACGGCAGGCTCAGCGTGAGCGCCGGCAAGATCATGTTCTTCACCCCGCCCCACGTCGCCACGCTCCCCCACCCGAGCCAGACCGGGAAAACCAGCACTAAAGCAGTCCCGATCACAAAGTTCGGCAGGCTGATCCCGATCAACGCGACCGAAAGCGTGCCCACGTCCGCCAGCGAGTTGGGCCGCACCGCTCCGATGATGCCCGCCGCCAGCCCGAGCACGAGCGCGATCAGCATGGCCGCCAGCCCCAGCGTCATCGAGATCGGCAGCGACGCTCCGATGATCTCGTTCACGTTGCGATCGCGGTACATGAGCGAAGGCCCGAGATCGAACACGCGCCGCTCGCGCGGGGCCGCACCGATCTCGATCAGCCGAGCGTCCTCGCGCCCCGCGCTCCCGTCGATCTTCTCACGCACGAACTTCAACCCCGTGGCGTTGTCCAGATACGACACGAAAAACCGCGGGAAACTATCCAGCTTGTACTGCCGCTCCATCGCCATCAAAACCTCTGCCGGCGGCCTCCTCCCCTCGGGCCTCTCCAGCGGGCTCCCCGGCACCGCCCACGCCAGCGCCAGCGTCAACGCATAAATCACCGCGAGAATCAGCGGCATCTGCAGCAAGCGTCGAACGATCAGGCCGAGCATCAAACAATCTCCAGACGCGGTCCCAAACCCTACCTCACCTCGTAGCGCGGGCTACCCGCGCGCTCCTCATCACGCTCCCACTCCGCCACTTTGCCACTTTTTCTTTCCGTCTCTCTCATCTTCCTCTCGCCGGCAACATCAACGGGCGATCTGTCCCCTTGCCGTCCCCAAACACATCGACTTGGTACAACGCCTGGTCCGACCGCGGGTGCGAGCTGATGCCCGTGAACTTATTCGCGTCAAAGCAGTAAATCTGCGCGTACGTGAACAACGGCAGCAGCACCGCCTCGTCGAGCACCATCTTCTCCGCGCTCTTCAGGATCTCCATCCGCTTGGCCGGGTCGGCTTCAAGCGAGCCCTCTTCGAGCAGCGCGTCGTAGGCTGCGCTCGAATAATTTCGATCGTTGTTCCCGTCGCCGGTGCGGTTCAGATCGAGAAACGTGGTCGGGTCGCCGTAGTCGCCGTACCACGACCCACGACAGACCATGAAATTGTGGTTCTTGGAATCGTCGCGAAAGACCTTGATCTCCTTCTGGGTCAACGTCACCGGCACGCCTAGGTGCTCGCGCCAATTCTTCGCCACGGCCTCAAAGATCACGTCGTGCCCGCCGTCTTTGGTGAACAGCATGTCCACCGTGATAAACCGCTTGGGGTCCTGACCCGCATCGATCAACAACTGCCGCGCTTCGGCAATGATTTCCCGCCGCTCAGCCTCGTCCTTGGCGTCGGAGATGCACCGAACCCCCATCGGCGAGGTGTACCCCGCGATCGAGCCCGGCGGGATCAGCGTGTGCGACTCGGGCTCGTCCAGTCGCCGAACTTCTTCGGTGATTGTTTTCTTGTCCACGACCATCGTGAACGCACGCCGCACGCGTGGATCAAAGAACGGGTTCTCCCGCCCGTCGGGGAGTTTCTTCGAGCAATTGAAGTTCAGGAAATACGTGCCGAACGCCGGGAAAACATGAATGTTCTTTCGCGCGTCCGGCGGCAGCCTCCGATCGATCTCGACCGGATCGAGCCCCTGCGCCACCAACGCGTCGTACTCACCCTGATGCTCGCGATAGAACCGCTTCTTCTCCGCGAGCATCTCGCCGTTGTACCGCGCGACAACATCGCTCACCCAGTCCACTGCCCTCGTCCGGAACGCCATCACCGAAGCGTTCGGGTCCTCGATCGAAGGGATGCCGATCGAATCGATCTTCAGTGATGCCGTGTTCCACCACATCGGATTCTTCTCGAGCCGCATGTCCCGCTTGAACCGCCAGACCTTGAGCTCCATCGGGCCGTTCGACACGCACACCGGCGGCTTGGTCCAGCCCTGCTCGCACTCCATCATCCCCGTGTCGAGGTTCAGGTGCTCGTACTGCCGAACCAGCGGCGGGTAGACCGGGAAAAAAACCGGGAACGCGCACAGGTCCAAGAAGTACGGCGTCGGCCTCTCGAGATCTACCACCAGCGTGGAGTCGTCGGTCGCGCGAACGCCCACCGTCTTGTCAAACTCACGCAATGACTCGTCCCAGAGCGCCTGCGCCGCGGCGAGCCGACCCGCCACGCTCAAGATCTCGCCGCCGCTCACGCGCTTGGCAAACTCGTCGAGTTTCTTCTGGCGACCCTCGAAGAACGCCCGCCCGCCCTTGATGAGCATGAACTGCCCTGAATAGTCCGAGGCCGTCTCTGGCAGCAGCGCGCGCCGCCACGAGTACACAAAGTCCGACGCCCGCACCCGCTCGCCGTTGCTCCACCGCGCCTCATCTCGGATATGAAACGTGTACGTCTTGCGGTCCGCGGAAATCTCCCACCGGTCCGCCACCGCGGGCTCTATCGTGTACTCCCAAGTGAAGAGATTGTTCCGAACCAGCCCCTCATACAGCAACCGCGTCACGCGCAGGTCCTGCATCCAGCTCATCCTCTGCAGGTCGAGCGTCGTCACGTCGTTCTTGTTGATAAACGTAAAGTCGGCCTTGGGCGTCGGCCGGTCCGAAAGCACGGAGGCCGCCACCGCCAACGCCAGCACAAGAAACGGCACGAGGAGTCGGACCATACTCAACAGTATCGGCGATCAGGTAGGTCGGCTCTCCGAGCCGACTCTTCAAACCTCCTCCTCGCCCCTTTACTTCGGCAGGCTGCTCAACAACTGCGACGCCGACTCCAAGTACCGCGCGTCGTCCTCAGGCCTGGCCGATTCAAGCAGCTTGGCAAGCCCGCCCACTTGGCCTTTGGCATCGCCCGCGAGCGTGACGATCGCCTCGCCCAGCGCGACGATCTGCCGGACCTGAAGCCGCGACTCGCGCTTCTGCTCGCTCACGTCCTGCGCATCGTCCCTGCCAACGGTCGGGAACTCTTTCCCCGCCTTGATCCAACCCGACGCGGCCGTGAGCATCTCAACGCCCAGCTTCGCTGCCTCCGCCCGGGCCGTCGCGCTCAACTTGGGCCGCCCGCCGAACGCCGCCGCCGCGTCGCGCACCGCCGAGGTCGCCACGATCAGCGTGTCATTCTTGGCCTCGTCAATGTCCTTGCCCGCCTGCTGCTTCAGCAACGCGACCAGCCGCGCGCAGAGCTCGGTTGTCGCACGGTCGCGCACCTCGGTCACGCCCATCCCCGCCACCAGCCCGCGTGCGATCCCGTCATAGATCCGCTCGTCCTCTTCGCCCGGCATCATCTTCCCGAGCGTGTCCACGATCCGCAGGGCTCGATCCGGGGACAGGGCCGGTGTGCGCCGTCCCATCGCGTCCAAGGCCGATCCCAGACCCTTCACGGCCGTGTATCGGATTGAAATATCCTTGTTCCCCAGCTGCTTTTCGACGATCGCCACGCCCGGCTCGGTCGCCAGCTCGCCCGCCACCAGCAGCGCGTTCACCACCACGATGCTCTTGCCGCTTCCCACCAGCTCGCTCAGCTTGCCCTGCAAGGCCCGCGTGTATTCCAGCCGGAACGGGGCCGAGACCTGTGTGTCCTGCAGCGGGTCCATGATCGTGTTCCGAGCACGCCGGATCTTCAAAGGATCCGTGTCCGCAGCCAGGTCGCCGACGTTGGCCGCCACGAACTGTTTGATCGCATCTATCTGCGCGAGAGACAGCGCCGAGGTCGCGGTCACGATATCCTTGGGCAAGGTCTGCACCTGCGCCCACACAGCCCCCGGCGCGAACAGCGTAAAGGCAACGCCAAGCAAGAGGACCGCTCTCACGCCGCGAAGGCCCCGCCGATTCTCGATCTTTCCACTCATGACCTTCTGCAACGCCAAACCCCTTCTCGCTCAGGCCGACCCGCCCACGACGCTGGCCAGCCGATCTTCCGAACCAAGTCGTCCGCCCAAATCACCAAACACCCGCTCACCAAACACCCGCTCACCAGACACCAGATCACCAACCCCTGAACCAATGCGGTCCGAGGAGGGTGGAAGAATAGCTCGGGCAAACTACCAACGGGCACCGGTCGGGTCAACTCTTTGATCCGGCGCTTTCATCCGGCGCTCCCTCATCGCAGCCTTCGCCACAACGACCGACCGCACACCGCGAGCCTCGGCCTGCTAGTACACCTCAAAGAACATCCGCCGCGTCGGCCGAACCTGCTTGTGCAGCATCCTTCGGTCCCACGAACCGACCGAACTCATCATCTCCGGGTCCACTGCCAAATAGCCCTCCAGCGCCCCAACATCCAGCACCCTCGCCAGCCCCTGCACGATCCCCAACTCCATCCCCGCGATCCCGCACACGTACACCAGCCCGCGCGGCCCGGACAGCAGCGGCACCAGTTCCCCGGCGTGCGTGCTCAACCGATCCTGCACGTACGCCGGTCCTTCGCCGTTCCCCTGCGATTCCCGGCTGATGGCCGTCAGGTACCGAAAGTTCGAATGCTTCGCCGCCAGCGCCAGCAGGTCCGCGTGGTACAGTAAATCCGTCGAGTAGGCCGACCCCATCACCAGAACGATCTTCGATTCCACGTTCGCGCGCAGCAGTTCCAGGATCATGCCCCGGAACGGCGCGATCCCCGTCCCGGTGGCGAAGAACACGTAATCGTGCTCCCCGGGCCGCCGCGGCAGCACGAAGCGCTTGCCGCTCGGGCCTGTGACCCTTACCTCGTCGCCGACCTTTAGATCGCACAGATAATTGCTGCACGCGCCCAGGAACAGCGACCCCGTCTCCCAGTGCTCGTCGATCGTCCGCTTGACCGTCGTCGCGATCACGTTCCCCGCGCCGTCCTCGCCAGCGGTGGGGGACGCGATCGAATACAGTCGCAGCTTGTTCGGCAGCCCGCGCGCGTCCGTCCCCGGAGCCAGCACCCCGAGCGACTGCCCGGGATGGATCTGGCCAGCCAGCGCCGTCCCCGAAACATCGATCGAAACATGCCGAACGATCGACGCCGACTTGGACCCGCGCCCGGCCGTGCAGCGCTCATTGGAAACCACCCGGCCCACCACCGGGCTCGCTGGCGTGACCAGGTGCATCTTCACGTCAAGAAGGTCAGGCCCCACCGAGCCATGCTGGCCCGGCGCGTCCGCGGAAGTCTTTTCAACAGAACTCATACTCATCCCGAATCATGCTCATCTTGACGAGTCCACACGCCGTAAGGCTCGGGTGTGGACGCCGGACCTGAGGGCTTCCAGAGGTCCGGGTTGCCTTACACGAACTCACAATCCTCGCACGCCACGCGCATAGCGTCGTCGTCGCGCGACCAGAACGGTTGGTCGAAAAAATCAGCCTCCGCCCCCGCCGCCCCCCTGCTGGAGCGCGCCCATCGACGCTTGGAGCTTCTGCAGCAGCCCGACCTTCACCGCCTCGATGCTCTTGTACTTCCCAGCCTCAACCTCGGCCGCCAGCGCCGCCAACCCCTCGCCCAGCGGCCCGATGATCGCCGACGCTTGTTCCATCACCCCCGCTGGCATCAGCTTCTCCAGTTGAAGGTCCAGCTTCCAAGCCGCCTCAACCTTCACAAAGTGAAGCGTCTGCTCGGTCCCCGGCAGCCCGGCCGTCGCGGTACCGCCCTCGGCCTTAATTTCCAAGTCCGCGGCCTTCTTGCCGATGAACGCCTCACCGTTCAGCTGCGACAAGTTCCCGCCGCCCGCGCCACCCGCGCCGCCCAGGCTCTTCATCAGTTCTTCAGCGCCCGTGCCGAACTTGGCCTTGCACGCCGCGTCGAGCTTGCTGAACGATTCGCCCATCGTCAAGATCGAAGCGCCGATCGCTTCGTACCCCGGCGCGAAGTACGTCATCGCGCGCAGGTCGTTGACGCGCTTCTCCGTCATCGCGAGCAGCACCGCGTCCACCGTCTCGTTCAGGTCGCCTGTTTCCGCGTTCGCAGCCTCCGCCGCAGCCGGGGCCGGAGTCTCTTCCGAAGCCGTCTCCGACTTCTTGATCGCCGCCATGGCCGCGCTCAAGTTCGGGATCTTGCCGTCGATCAGGTCCGGCATCTTCTCAAGAATCGACCCTAGGTTCTGCAGCTTCTCTTTGGCCTCGCCGGTGGCCTTGGCCGAGGTGTACGCCGAGCGTGCCTCCTCGTACGCGCCCTTGGCAGACTCGATCGATTCTTTCATCGCCTTCAGCACTTCGTCGCCCTCCGCCAAGTACTTCGTGCGATCGGGCAGCCCCGGCGTGCTCGACGCCGCGAGCGACTTGAGCAGGTCCGCGTAGGCTCGCTGGCCCTGCGCCCGAGCCCAGTGCAGGTCACCCGCTGACTGCTTGGCCGCGCCCACCGCGAGCTTAGAAGCGCCGTTCTCGTCGCCCGTCGCCTTGCGAGCCGTGCCCGCCGCGTCCGCAAACTGCGACGACGCGGTATCAAAGGCCTTGCTCACCGCGTCCTCACGCTGCTTCTTCAGCCCTCCAAGTTCGGTTTCCAACTTCTTGGCAACGGCGTCGGCGTCCGCCCGTGCCCCCGCGGCCTCCTTCTTGGACTCCTCGTACGCCGTGTTCAACTGGGCCGCCATCGTCTCCAGCGTCTGCCTCTGATTCTTGAACTGCTTGACCTGCAGTTCCGCCTCTTTCGCCTGTGGGTCCAACTGATCGGTCTTGGCCGTCACGAGCGCCGCGTCGTGCCGCAGCACGTCCGCCGCGTTCTTCTGCTCGGCCGCCTGCTTAATAAGCCCCTCGGCCACGATCGCTGAAACCGTGACCGCTTGAGTCTTCAGCGCCGCATACGCGTTCTCCGAGGCCGCCGCCGTGTCCATCTTCGCCTTGGCGTCCGCCCGAAGCCCCGCGATCTTACCGTCAAGCTCCGCCTTGACCGCCTCGCTCTTCTTGGCCTCCGCCCCACGTTCGCCCGCCTGCTTCACGAAATCCGCGATCACGCCGCTGGGGTCGTACCCCTCCGTCGCGGCCGCCGCGCTCGTGTGGTTGTTCCACGCCGCCAGCAACCCACGAACCACCGTCGCGCGGTTCAGGCTTTCGCGTTCCAAGGCTGCGAACTCGTTGGCCGCGTGCTCAGCAAGCCCGAGCTTGGCGTGCGCCGTGAGCACCAGCGCCGCCGCCCGCTCCTGCGGCAAGCCCTTGTCCAGCACGTCGCGCAGCGTCTCGGTCACCTTTTTGTACTGCTGCTGCTCGATCTCGACCGAAGGCGTCACGCTTCCGCTCGTGGTCAGCACCGACAACTGTCGCGAGGCCTCTTCGATCGCCTTGGCCGTCGGCGAGCGCGAGTCGCACGCCGACAACCCCAGCGCCGTGCCCGCGATCATCACGAGCGCCATCGAACCAACCGAAGAAAAGCTCTTCAACAAAACGAGTGTCTTGATCTGCAGGGTCTGGGTCGGCAGGGTCTTGGTCTGCATGGTCTTGATCGGCATGGTCTTGGTCGTCCTTGGGACGTGAATAAAAACCGCACAGCAACATAAAACAGCAACATGGATCACCAACATGGATCAGCAACGAAAAAGCGAACAACGAACTCGAACCGGTAAGCACTTTAGCACAATCAACCACACCTCACCCGGCGATCCGCCCGGCAAAGCGTTGGCATCGCGTTTCAGTCTCTACGCCCGCCCCGGCCCTCCGGCTCCATCAACGCCAACGACTTCCAAACTCTTCTCGATGCCCAAGAACGACCCGCCTGTCTCTCCAGCTCGCGAACGATCCAATCGCTTCATACTCAGCCACACGAGCGTTCCCACGCAGCATCTCCAAACAAACCCCATTCATCGTTCCTTCGCGGGCTCCACCGGACCCTTTTTCCCACCATCCTCAGTCTCCACGAGCTTTGAACTTGGCGGTGTGTACTCGATCGGGTACTGAGGCCTGGGGCGGTACATCCCCCGAATCCACTCGACCGCGTCCTCAAACCGCCTGTCGTCCATCGTCTGAAAAACCGGCGAGAAACCTCTCAATCCCAGCCGTCCGCCAACCTCCGGATGCGGGTACAAGCTCCGCGTCCGAGGCAGCCCCATCTGCAGCAGCGGCGACTTGGCGGGGTCGTCGTAGTCGATCAGGGGGATGCCGACGCCGGGCCTGCCATCTGCTTTCCCATCCAGCTTTCCATCTGGCTTTCCATCTGGCTTCTCTCCGCCCCTCTCGTCGGGCTTAGCCGCGCCGCCCGCGGCACCGCGCCCGGCCGCGACGCGAAACCGATCCAGAATCAGAAGATTGGTGTACACCGTGGGGTCCGTGTTGGGCCGCTTGGCCGCCAACCAGAACCGACCCGCCTCCTCGCCGCCGTGGCACTGGCTGGTCGCGCACGCATTCATCAACCACGTCCCATGCACACGCTCGCGAAACTGCTTGATCGATGCCGGATCTTCCTGAATCTGCACCATCCCGTACAGCTCCCGAGCCTGCAGCTTGAACATCAGCTCCAGAATCTGAGCAGGTCGCTTTCGATACAAACCCTCCCGGCCCGCGTTCGTGGCCGGAATCAACGGGCTCCCCGCATAGGTCTCAATTAACTTCTTGATCCCCTCAGGCTCGACAAACATCCGCGGCGGATCACCAAGCTCGACCTCGTACACCCTCATCAGATTAATCTCGGCCGCATTGAGCAGCAGAAACGGCACCTCTTTCGCTCCGTCCGCCTTCCCCTTCCCGCTCGCCTTGGCTTGCGCAGCTCGTCGCAGTTTTAATTGTTCGTTGAGCCAGTTCTGAAGCCGGAGCGCCTCCGGGTTGTCGGCCTCGCGCGCCAGAACGCCCGTGACCTCGTTCAGCGCCAGCGTGTACTTCCGCCTCCCACGTAGCCACTCCACCAGCCGAATCCGTTGCTCGATGTCCGAGTCGTCGATCGCCGCCCGCATCTCCCGGTACCGCTGGCTGACCGGGGCTTTTTCGTCCGTGGACACGATGTCCTCGGCCGGGAACGGTGTCGCGATCCCGTTAATTCGCAAAATAATGTGATCCGGCGTCCGTGCCAAGATCGCTCCGCTCACCTGCCGCCCGTCCTTCAAAACCAGGTCCGCCTCGGCCTCGTCCGGGTCATCCGCACCAACTTCCGCCCCCGGATCAGCCGTTGTCGCGGGCTCCGTCGTGGGCTGAGGCGGGACCTTCTCCGCCCCGCCGCCTGCCCCGCCCGCCTGCGACATCACGAGCGCGGACGGCACTGCCGCGAGCGCACAGGCGACCGCCGCGGCGAACCAACGCGCCCTGAATCTCTCGAAGTTGGCATCAGACTTTCGCATCACCTAAATACAATACTCACCTCGTCGTCTCGTGGCGTGTCCCAACCAACCAGATACCGCTCACCTCCGCGCGCAGTTCCAAAAAAACAAGCCGACGCGCACGGGCGCGTCGGCCAAGAGTCATTGTTCCCCGACCGATCCTTACGCCGCCGCGACCTTCGCCATCGTCTCGTTGATCCGCTGGCTCAACAGGTCGGGCGTGAACGGCTTGACCACGTAGTTGTTGACCCCCGCCTTGATCGCTTCGATGACCCGCGACTTCTCGGCCTCGGTTGTGACCATGATGATCGGCGTCGTTTTGTTGGTCTGCCGGAACGTTTTCACGAACGTCAAACCGTCCATGATCGGCATGTTCCAGTCCACCAGCAAGAGGTCAGGCTTATACGCCCCCACCTTGCTCATGGCATCCTGACCGTCGCAGGCCTCCTGCGTGTCGGTGTGTCCCAGCTGCGTCAGAACCGACTTCTGGATGTTCCGCATCGTCTTCGAATCGTCCACCAGTAAGATCTTCATGTGATAGTCCTTCTGTCCAAAAAAACCCTGCCCCTTAATGCTCGACTTCGGAAACCTTCAGCGTTCAGGCCGTCGCCCCAGCCCCAGCCGCCGCCGCCGCCGCCGGGCTCTGCTGGATCGCGATCTCAATCACCAGCTCCCCGCAGTCAGTCGTGCACGGGATCTGGATGCACGGCACATCCGTCTGCCGCGCCACGGTGTGCCCCTGCCCGACCACCACGCTCGGGCACGAGATCGAAACCTTCTTCCCTGTGAACATCGCCTTGGCGCCGCCGCATATCATGTTCACCAGCTCGCCCACCGCGTCCGCGAAGTCCGGGCTCTCCAGCGTCAGCTCCTGCCCGCAAAAGAGCGATACCACACGCTCGGCCGTGTCACGCGGCAGGCTCAGCACCACCGACCCGGTCACGTCACCGCTCATCCCGATCAACCCCGAAACATCAAAGGCCGGACCCGTGCGGTCCTTGATCCGAGGTGTCCCAACCGTCACCGGCAGCTGGAGCATCGTCGAAAAAACATTCTGAATACTCGCGATAAACGGCTTGATGTAACTCGCGTCCATGTCTTGCCTCGTGTGTTCTTCGTCCCGGGCCCGCCGTTCGCGGCGTGCCGATGAATCCTCTGCAATCCCTTACGCCGCGATCGGCCGACCCTCCGCGATCCGGAGCAACTGTCCAACGTCCACGATCAGGCTCACCCCGCCGTCGTCACGCACCGTCGCCCCGCTTACCGTCCCGCCCACCGCGCTCAGCCCATCCAGCGGCTTGATCACAATCTCCTGCTGACCGATCGGCCGAGTCACGAGCAGCCCAACACGCTTGTCGTTCTGCGAGAGCACAACCACGAACGGAGTCTCCACCGGCTCATCGCTCCGCAACCCGAACAGATCCGACGCGCCGATCAGCGGAAGCACCGCGTCACGCAGACGCATCACCCGGTGACCGCCCACCGTGCTGATCTGATCGGCCAACGGCTTCACGATCTCAAGGATATTTCCCAGTGGGATCGCATAGATTTCGTGCGCCACCGCCACCATCATCGCTGGAAGGATCGCCACCGTCAGCGGGATCGTGATCGCCACCGTCGATCCCTTGCCCGGCCTGCACGACAGCTCGATCGACCCGTCTAGGCTCTCGATGTTCGTGCGAACCACGTCCATCCCCACGCCCCGGCCCGACAGGTCGCTTACGACCTCCGCCGTCGAGAACCCGGGCAGCATGATGAACCGATAAACCTCTTTATCGCTCAGACCCGCCGCGTCCTCCGCCTTCACCAGCCCACGCTCGATCGCCTTCTTCAAGATCTTCTCACGCTGAAACCCGCGACCGTCGTCCATGATCAGGATCTGGACGTGGCTCCCCTCGTGGCTGGCCCGCAGCGTGATCGTC
>Ga0209591_10004752_pt1 | contig 15312 bp, 19 predicted proteins | sample MAT01_FD_187207 | JGI IMG/M metagenome (GOLD analysis project Ga0209591, IMG submission 187207) | Freshwater microbial communities from Lake Fryxell liftoff mats and glacier meltwater in Antarctica - MAT-01 (SPAdes) (version 2) | ecosystem: Environmental > Aquatic > Freshwater > Ice > Liftoff... | reverse complement strand
TCCTTTGCATCACCGGCCATGGCCTCAAAACCTCGGAAGCGGTCGCCGGACACTGCGGTGCACCCCGGCTTATCAAACCCAGCCTTCGCGAATTCGAAGCGCTCATCGCGGACGAATTCTCAACTCTTAACACCTAAATCATCATGCCCATCCAAGTCCGCATCCCCACCCCGCTCCGCAAACTGACCGGAGAAAACGAAGTCGTCACCGTCGAAGGCAGCACCATTGCCGCCATTCTCGCCAACCTCGACACCTCCTACCCCGGCCTCCTCGAACGCCTTTGCGACGAACAGGGCGCCGTCCGCCGCTTCGTCAATATCTTCCTGAATGACGAGGACATCCGCTTCCTCCAGGAAAAGGAAACCCCGGTCAAAGACGGCGACGAAATCAGCATCGTCCCCGCCATTGCCGGAGGATAGGGAATGGTTGATTATTGACGGCTGATTGGTGATGGTGACGCCGGATTTTTCCTCGCAACCATTAACACTCATCCATCAACTTTTCCTATGACTCTCACCGACGAACAAAAAGCCATTATTTTCCGCTGGATTGAAGAAGGCGCCAACCCTTCAGATATCCAGAAGCGCCTCAAGGACGAACTGCAGATTTCCATCACGTACTTGGAAACCCGCCTGTTGGCCGACGACCTGAAACTTAACTTCAAGGAACCTGAACGCGCCATCGAGCCCCCGCCGCTTCCTCCGGCAGAACCCGCCGCTGCGCCAGGAAAGCTCGTTGTCACGATTGATCAAATCACCCGCCCCGGCGCCATGATCAGCGGCCGCACCACGTTTTCCGACGGTGAGACAGCCGCCTGGTATCTCGACCAGACCGGACGTCTCGGCCTCGACGCGACCACAGCGGGCTATCGCCCCTCACAGCCCGATGTCCTGGCTTTCCAAGCCGAGTTGGAAAAACTTGCCCGTACCCAGGGGTTGTAGCCTTTATTTTCTCGCTTTCGGCAAAGCGAAGAGCCCGGCTTTCTGTCCCGGTTTGCGCTGGTCCACCGCAAGTTTCTCCTCGGTGTAGCGGGCAAGGCGGACAAAAGGCAGGCCGATCAGCAGATAGATGGCCGCCACCAGAAGCCCCGTGCCGAAATAGTCAAACGTCTGTGACGCGATGCGCTGGTAGGCGCCGGTGAGATCAAGCAACGTCACCATGGAAACCAGGGAGGAATCTTTGAGAAGAGAAATAAAATCGTTGGTCACGGGGGGCAGGACCAGCCGGAAGGATTGCGGGATGACGACATGGAAAAGCCCCTGCCGCTGTGTCAGGCCAAGAGCCCGTGCGGCTTCCATCTGGCCTCTCGGAATGGCCAGCAATCCGGCGCGATAGTTTTCCGCTTCGTAGGCGGCATAGTTCAAGCCCAACCCCAGAATACCCGCGACCAGGGGAGAGAGTTTGATGCCGATGGTGGGAAGACCGTAGAAAATAATGAGAAGCTGGATGAGCAGCGGGGTGCCACGAATAATTTCAATGAACAACGTGGCGAGAATCCTGGCAGGCCACGGGCCAAAGACCCGCATGATGGCGAGGGTGAACCCCAGGCCGATGGCCAGAATCATGCCTGATATCGAGACTTGCAGGGTGAGAATCGCCGCCTTGAGCAGCATCGGCCAGTAACTGAGATAGCGCAGAAGCCGCGTCCCGAGAGTGGCTTGCTCGGAATGAGCTGCGACAAACGCCTTGTATTCTGTGTCGGGCACCGAGGGAACTTCGGGCTGGCCCAGCGCTCCGGCGACTGTCGGGGTCCACAGCCCCCAGCGCGAGAGGATGTCGCGCATTTCCCCGCTGGCGATGATCTTGGCGAGGGCGGCGTTGATTTCCTGCTGCAGAGCCGTGTTGCCTTTTTTAAGGGCGATGCCGTAGGTGATCTGTCCGAAGGGCGGGCCGGTGAACTGGAGATTGGGATTTGGAGCGGCGTAATATTTGGCAATGGGGTAGTCGAGCAGTACGCCGAAGGTGCGGCCGTTCGCGGTGTCCTGGTAGGCGTTGACTTCCTCATCGTAGGTCTTGGCCTCGACGCCGGGGGTCTTTTCCAGCATCTCGAGCGCGGCCGTCTGGTCGAGGGTGCCGATGGATTTGCCCTTCAGTTCGTCCAGCGAGGTGATCGGGGCAGTGCCCTTGCGCACGACAAGCTGCTCGAAAGTGACATAATACGGGTTGGAAAAAAGCACCTCGCCCGCCTTTTCGGGCGTGATCTCAATGCCGCAGATCACGACATCGTAAAGACCGCGGCCGAGACCGGGAATGAGTCCATCCCAGTCGTTCTGCACAAAGACGGGTTTACGGTTCATCTCCCGTGCGATGGCGGTGATGATCTCGTATTCAAAGCCGGTTAGTTTGTTGTCCGCGTCAAAAAATGCATAGGGCGCGTTGCTGTCGGGATCGGCCGCCCAGCGCAGGGTGCCATTGCTCGCTGCAACCGGGGCGGGCGCGGGCGCCGGATCATCGGCCCGCATGGTGAAGGCCACGGCGAAGAGGGCGAGGAAAAGGGGCAGGATTTTCATCAGAGGAAACGCTTGAGGAACTGGCGGGTGCGCTCGTCCTTCGGGTTGGTGAAGATTTCGTCCTCATCGGATTTTTCCACGATGTGTCCGCCTTCCATGAAAATAATGTAGTCGCTGGCATCGCGGGCAAACCGCATTTCGTGGGTGACGACGATCTGCGTCATCCCCTCGGCATCGAGATCTTTCATGACCTTGAGCACTTCATCCACGAGTTCGGGATCGAGCGCACTGGTGGGTTCGTCGTAGAGCATCACCTTGGGGTTCATGGCGAGGGCACGCGCGATAGCCGCCCGCTGCTGCTGGCCGCCGGACATCTGCGCCGGATAGCGTTCGGCAAAGGCGCCGAGTCCCACTTTCTCCAGCAGGCGGTGTCCATTCGTCTCGGCGTCCGGGCGCGAAACCCCGCGGGCGATCATCGGCGCCAGCGTGATGTTTTCCAAAATGGTCCGGTGCGGGAAAAGATTGAACTGCTGAAAAACCATCCCCACCTGCTGGCGAAGCTGGTGGGCGCGTTGCTGGACGTCCTTGGGCGGTGCCTCATCGATACCATGACAATCAATCGTTACCCCCGCGATGGAGATGCGTCCGGCGTCGGGAATCTCGAGGAAATTCAGGCAACGCAGAAACGTGCTCTTGCCGCAGCCGGAGGGGCCGATAATGGAAACCAGATCGCCAGTCTCGACGTCGAGACTCACTCCTTGGAGAATGGGATTCTCGTCAAAACGCTTATGCAGGTTTTTGACGGACAGCAGAGGTTCCGGCATATTGGCAACAGATGACAGGAATCTCCCGCCCAGGCAATCAAGGAGCCTGGCGGAAATGTGACGAATTTGTTGCTTGGAAAATTCCGCCCTCTGAGGAAGGAAAAGGTTCTGACAAATTTTATTTCAAAAGAAGATAAATGAGGGCTGCCAAAATGCCGCCGCCCACAACCAGCATCGCGACAACCAAACCCCAATCCCTTCTCTTGCTGCTATAGCGTCCCTTGCCCCATACATCCTGTTTACGTTGGTAATTGTAGCGATGTTTCATGGGGGCTCTTATGGATACCACACTTCCGCAAAAACGTCATCAATTCCTCAGGTTGAGATAAATCAGGCACGCGATGATCGCCCCGCCGAGCAGGAGCATCAAGAGAATGCGCAACCTGTCCCTTAGCGCTTCGAGCTTGCGGGATTGCCGACGGCTGGAAGAAAAAGACTTTTGAGACTCTCGGCTCATGAATTTTGTGCCAGCAAGGTCAGCCGGGGCCACCACCAGACCGTCTTGCCTTCTTCCTCCGCGATGCAGAAGACCCTTCGGGCCGGCTCCAGGGCATTCCTGACCAGCTCGCGCACCATTTCCTGATTCTCCGACGAGGTGGCGGCCGTTTGAAAATACCACTCCAAATCCGGCTGTTTGAAAGGCGTCGTGTCGCAACGTAAGATGGTCAAGCCGTGTTCTTGGCAGAGGCCGGACCACTCCGCCGGAGAGAGAAAGCGCCCATGGGTCGGGTCGCGGAGTTTCTCCACATTATGAAGCCACTCTGCCGCCACGGGCTCGGCATCCGGCACGCTGCCATCAATCAGCAAAAAATATCCGAGAGGTTTCAAGACACGCCGGGTTTCCTCCAGAAACGCCTCGCGGTTGCTGAAATGGTGGGCCGCCACCCGGCAGGTGACGAGGTCGAACGAGGCATCGGGATAGGGAAATCTTTCGGCCTCATGCAAGGAGGTGGAAATCGAAAACCCTGCATCCGCCGCCAGTTTTTTCGCGTTGTCCAGCATTGCGGCTGAAAGGTCCGCCGCAGTGACATGGAATCCCTGTCCGGCCAGAAAAAGTGCCGTGTGTCCCCCGCCGGTGGCCACGTCCAGAGCCCGGCCCTCCGGAGGAAAAACCAAGCCTTCCAGTCCGGCCGCCACATCGTCAGTGTTTGCCAGAATGTGCGACTTGCCGTAACGATCACTTTGTTTCTCGAATTGATCACGGGCTGCTTTCTGAACATCATCAAGCATTTGAAAATTCTGCATAGATGCGCGGCGGGGGCACGGCTTTTCGCAATCTCCGCCTTTTTTGTGCTTATTCCGCCGCCACTTTTCGCCCAGGAAAGCGGCGAGGTCTTCTACCGGTCGAACAGCGACTGGGGGGCGGGTGTTGTCGGCGAATTCACGGTCTTGAACGCCGGAAGTTCCGACATTGCCGGCTGGACGCTCGAATTCGATTTTCCCTCAAAAATCTCCACCATGTGGGGTGGCCAAATCGTTTCGCAGGAAGGCGATCATTACGTGGTCGCACCGCTCTCCTGGAACGAAAAAATCTACCCTGGCAGCCGGGCTGTGGTTGGCTTCCAAGCCGCGCCGGGTGGCGCGGCTCCAACCAAAATTCGTTTGAAGCCAAAATCTGCCGCACCGCCCGTGACCGGTTTCATCCAGCCCGGCATCAAGGCGGAGTTCAAAATCGCCAGCGATTGGGGGGCCGCCCTTCAGGCCGATTTTACCCTCACCAATACCGGTTCTGAAACCTTGAAAAACTGGAGCCTGGAATTCGATCTGTCCCGCGACATCACGAGTATTTGGAATGCCACGGTGAGATCTCATAAGGGTGCCCGGTATCGTATTGATGCCTCTGCGTTTGATTGGAACCGCGACATCGCGCCCGGGGCCACGGTACGTTTTGGATTCATCGCCCGGCCGGGGTCGCTGACCGATTCTCCCAAAAATATCCGCGTCCAAGGCACCGGCGCAGGCACCCCGCAAGCAACGCCTGCTCCGTCCGCCACCCCGTTCATTGTCGTGGAACCCACTCCCCGCCCAACCCCCACGGGATTCAACTACGCCGAGGCCTTGCAAAAATCGCTTTTGTTCTACGATGCCCAGCGTTCCGGCGCACTCCCGTCCGACCGCCGCGTCCGCTGGCGCGGCGACTCCGCCCTCAAGGACGGCGCGGATGCCGGTATCGATCTCAGCGGAGGCTATTTCGATGCGGGGGATCATATGAAATTCGTCCTGCCTCTTTGCAGCGCCCTGACCATGCTTTCGTGGGGCGGTGTCCAGTACCCGGAAGGCTACCAACAGGCCGGCCAATGGAACGACCTGCTCAACACAGTTCGTTGGGGCACGGATTGGATTTTGAAGGCGCACACCGCCCCCGATGAGCTTTACGGCCAGGTCGGGCAGGGCAATCTGGACCATGCCTACTGGGGCCCGCCGGAAACCCTGACGATGCCGCGTCCCTCATTCAAAATTGATGCCACCAAACCCGGCTCCGAGCTGGCCGGAGAGGCCGCCGCCGCGCTCGCATCCGCCTCGATTCTGTTCCGCAAAAGCGACGAGGCCTACTCCCGCCTCCTGCTCGAACATGCCCGCCAGCTTTTTGCCTTCGCCGAAAAATACCCCGGCAAATACACCGACGCCATTCCCGATGCCCGGAACTTTTACAACTCGTTCACCGGCTTTCAGGACGAACTCGCCTGGGCCGCAGTTTGGCTCCACAAGGCAACGGGAGAAAAGGGCTACCTTGCGAAAGCTGAGGATATTTATCAGAAGCGCCTGAAGGGAACCTTGATCGCCTGGACGCAATCCTGGGATGACAAACGCTACGGCACCGCCACGCTGTTGGCACAACTCACGCGCAAGGATATCTACAAGCAAGACACGGAATCCTTCCTCGATTACTGGACCATCGGGCGGAACGGACGGCGGGTGAACTCTACGAGCGGCGGGCTGGCCTGGCTTAGCCCGTGGGGATCCTTGCGCTATGCGGCCAATACGGCCTTTCTGGCTTTTGTTTACAGCGACACATTCCGGAACAATCGCGACCGCTATCGTTCCTTCGCGGAACGCCAGATTAATTACATCCTGGGAGACAATCCGCCGCGGCGCAGTTACATGGTTGGCTTCGGCAAAGATTCGCCGAGAAACCCGCACCATCGCGGCTCACACGGCTCGACCTCGAACTCGATCAATGAACCTGCGGACAACCAGCACGTGCTCTATGGCGCACTCGTCGGTGGTCCGCCCACGCCGGATGACTTCTCCTACGAAGACAAACGCACCAACTACATGGCCAACGAAGTGGCCCTCGATTACAACGCCGCCTTCACCGGCGCACTGGCGAAAATGGTCATGCTCTACGGCGGACAGCCCTTGGAAAATTTTCCGCCGCGCGAGGAGCCCTTACTGCACTTCGAATAAAAAAATCAACTGACCCTCACCCCACATCGGCCCACGGATGTACAGGGGGGCACCGCGGGCCAGCTTGACGTCGGTGGTGAGCAACAATTTTTCGCTGCGGTATAATTCAATTCGCAAATTGTAAGCGGTTTCCTCACGCGAAAGACACTGCACCTTGAAGAAAAATTCCTTGGACGGAACAAGCCATTCCTCACCTCCCGAAACCAAATTCCGCTTTTTCTCACCGAGAAGGTAAAGCGAGGTGTACCCGAAAACTTTTTTGATCACCGGTGCCATATCTGTCAGGGACTCCGGGACGGGTCTTGCCGGATTTTCCTTGGTCGCCAGCACCAATGCACTCCAGATACGGTCACTATCCGCCTGCACCGTGGTTGCCAGCACCGAGAGCGAAAACAGGATCAGGACAGCCCGCTTCATTGCACAGACTCGTTCGCCGGAATAAACTCCGAACCTTCGACCCACAAGACCACCCCGCGATCATCGGGCGCGCGGAACGATGTCACCGAAAGTTGCGGGTTTTCCACCCGCGCCTCGATCACTTGAGAAATAAATCCGTCCTCATTGCGGGTGAGATCATGCGGCAGAAAAAAAGCGGTCAACAAGACCGCCAGGCCAAGAGCGGCCACCCCGCCCCAGGCCAGCCAGCGCAGCGGAAACAGGGGCGTGGACGGACCGGGTTTGCCCTCACGCCGAATCGTTTCCAGCACCTGGCTGTTGATAAAATCGGGATGCTGCAGCGGCGGAACCGTCAAATGTTCCCGCAGCAAGGCGCGCGTCTTTTCCCATTGGAGGTCGTTTGGATCAGAATTCTTCATGGAGATCGTTCAGCAGGGTTTGCAATTTTTTGCGCGCATAAAAAAGTCGGGACATCACCGTGCCGAGGGAACATCCCAGCCGGCGGGCGATTTCCTCATAAGAACAATCCTCCATCTCTTTCAAAACAATCACCGCGCGGTGTTCCGGACTGAGTTGCGCAAAGGCCGCCTCAATCCGGCGTTTGATTTCCGCCCGGTCCAGGCCGGCACCAGGAACCTCCGCCGGTGATGGCGTCGTGCGCGAGGCGGCGTCAATCTTCATCGGCCCGAGTTCGATTTCAGTCTGCGGACGCTTTTTGCGTTTGCGGCACAGATCAATCGCGGCATTGCTGGCAATCCGGTACAGCCAGCTCGAAAGGGAGGCGCCGCCATCGAAGCGTGCCAGCGACCGCCAGGCGCGGATAAACGTATCCTGCGTGAGGTCGAGCGCGTCCTCCTCGTTGCGGACCATGTAAAAGATGTGCATGTAAATTTTTTGCCGGTGCAGAGTGATCAGATCGCCGAAGGCAGACGTATCCCCTTTGCGAGCCCGGGCCAGGAGCCCCGCCTCATCAACCGACGAAAGATCGTCACCCATTTATTAAACGCACGGGCCGGAAAAAAATTCAATCGTCAGTGGTTACCATAGCGTTTCCGCCACTCCGCGCGATATTCGCTCATGAGATCCACGATGCGGTCTCGCACTTGAAAAAGCAAACGATTGAGCGTGCCGCGTTGCCGTGTCGTCATTTTTCCCTCCACGGTCAAACGGGCTCCGGCGTCGAGGGCATCATTGGCCGCTTTGAGACCGCGTTTGAGATAAGCGATGGTCATGCCAATCTCGGTCTCTTCGTCGCCACAAAGTGCGGCGGCGAGCTTGGCTCCGCAAACGGCAGAGCGGGTGGCCAGCCGGATGGCCTCGGGATGGTCTTTGCAGGAGGCATCACGGTCAAGCCAGGCATCGATCCAAGTGTGCAGTTTGAGGGTGTCCTGATAAATCGGTGACTTGGCAAACTCGTCGAAATCACCCTCGGTGCATTCCCCGTCGTTCGAGGCCAACATCTCCTCCTCACAAAGACTTTCGGCCACCTCATCCCATTCTTCAACCTGTTCCTCGTCGAACGATTCCCAGCCCATCTCGTTGGCGATAATTTTGTCGCGCTCCGGATGATCAATGTACTTTTCCAACAAGCCGAAGTACTTTTCGGTGTTTTTATCCTGCTGCTGGAGAAAGCGCTCCCACTCGTACTCGTCCCAGATTTCCGGCGTTTCGAATTCGTCGTCAGACATCAAAAAATCCTTACCCCACGGCGTCGGACTGCGCAACGGGATTTTCACGCAGGGTCTGCAAACGCAATTGCCCGCAGGCCGCCGCGATGTCGTGACCTTTTTCCCGCCGCAAGGTCGCGAAAGCCCCTTGATCCACCACCAACTTCAAAAAATGCTCCTGCACACTCTCCTCCGGCCTTTCCCATTCCAACCCCGTCACCGTGTTGTAGGGGATCAAATTGATTTTGGCCTTGAGCCGCCTCGCATGCCGCGCCAGCGCGTGGGCCTGCTCGTCGGTGTCGTTCACCCCACGAATGAGAATGTATTCAAAAGTCAGGTGTTGCTTTTTGCGCGAGGTGTAATGCGCGCAAGCCTCCATCAATTCCTCCAGGGGATGCTTGCGATTCACCGGCATGATTTTTCCCCGCACGTCATCCGTCGCACCGTGCAAGGAAATGGCGAGCCGCACTTGCAGCGGCTGCTCCGCAAAATCCCGGATGCGCGGCGCCAATCCGCTGGTCGAAACCGTCATGTGCCGCGCCCCCAGCCCCAACCCCCACTGCGCGTTAATGATCGTGATCGCCCGCAGCAGATTGTCGTAGTTGGCAAAAGGCTCGCCCATGCCCATGAAGACGATGTTGTTGATTTTCTCGCCGCTCAATTCCTCCACCGCCAGAAACTGCGCCACGATTTCCCCCGCGCTCAAATTGCGCTTCCAGCCGTCCAATCCGCTGGCGCAAAATTTGCAGCCATACGCGCAGCCCACCTGACTCGAAATGCAGACCGTTCTGCGATCCGCCCGCTCCCCATAAAGCGAGGGCGAAGCGGGAATGAGCACCGTCTCGATCAGTTGCCCGTCCTCCAGCCGGAAAAGAAATTTTCGCGTCGTGTCCTTGGATCCCGTCTCTCCCGCCTTGGCCAACGGACGCAAGGTAAATTGCTCCGCGAATTTCGTGCGCAGCCCCGCCGGCAGATTCGACATATCCTCGAATTTCCCCGCCCGGTGTTGATACACCCACGAACAAATTTGCTCCGCGCGATACCGCGGCTCACCAAGCCTTTCCAGTTCGTCACGCAAGTCCTCCAGCGTCAGCGAAAGAAAATCCATACTTCAGATTACTACCAAGCTCCCATCCGTTTTAGCATAAGAAAAACGTCAAAGGGCCGGCCGAAGGCAAAATGCCCGCGAACCGGCCCTTCAAATTAACTAGCTGACGTCTTATTTTTGCAGAGCTTCCCCAGCGGCTTTCCAACCCGCGAGGCCGGGTTTGAAATGCTGGACGTTGGTGTAGCCAAGAGCCACGGCGGCATCGGCGGCTTTCGCGTAGGCGCCGCAATGTTCGCTGCCGCAATAGGCCACCACAAGGGCACCCTTGTCGGCGGGAAGTTTGGACGCGAGATCCGCTTTGTTTGCGACGAAGTCAATGGACCCCGGAATGTGGCCTTCTTTGTAGGAGGCGCTGCCATTCACATCAATGATGGTGACATCCTTTTTGGCGATGGCCGCCTTCAAGGTGTCGAGGCTGATGTCGGGAACCGAACCGGCAAAAACATTGCCGGCCAGGAGTGCTACTGCGCTGAGCGTGATTAGGAGATGTTTCATAAGGCAGGAAAAATACTCCATCCCGATCAATATGCAAGTGACCCACCTCAAAGATCTGTTGGAGTCGCCAAAAAGCGTGGATTTACTTGCAACCTGTCTGACGCTCATCTGGCCGCTCGGGCCGCTCGGGCCGGGAAAATGATCGCCGCGTTTTTTCTTTTCTCAACCTCCCGGCCTGCGAGTCTCAACGGCATGATCAAGAAACTGTTCGTGATCGCCCTCCTGGCCTTGGTCGCTTACTGCTATTGGCCCCGCCACCCGGATCTTCTGGCTTATCAACCACGCGAAATGGCTGCCCTCCAGATCCAGGCCGCCAGGCAGGCCGGGGGCAAACAGTGGGTCGCCTATGCCGTCACCTCCTTCAAAATCCACACCGGGCAATACGGATTCCCTCCCCTCACCGCAGCGGGAATCGCCATGGACTCCAGCCGGGCCGTTTCACTGTACCGCAGTTCGGTGGACGAAACCGACAAGGAGGAAGCCCTCAAACCCCTCACCTCTGCTTACGAAACCATCAAGGCGCAAACCGGAAAAACCTACGATCCCAAGGCCGTGGCACAATTGGAGATGAAAACCTGGAGCCTGCTGAAGGAAGAGGCCAAGAACGAAGTGATTGCCGCGAACATGTCCGAGGAAATGGCCCTCATCTACGGCGGCCCGCCCAAAAAATACCTCGAACCCGCCCAATTTTTCACCGCCGCCCTCAAAGAAACCCAGGCCTCCTCTTGGCCGGCCGCCCAGCAGAACCTGCAAAAAGGCTGGGCCGACCTGCAACGGGTGGCCCGCAGCAAGTAAGATTCTGCCAGGGCTGTTTCGCCCTTCTCTGTCTAATCCGTCTTGCTTAACCGCTCGACCGGCTTGTCCCAGAGAAGCTCGTGGGCTTCGCGCAGGATCGTGGTGACACGGTCGGAAAACGGACTGCTTTTCATGGCAGCAGCAAGGGCGGGTTCCTCCATGCCCGCGACATTTTTTCCGGGAAACCAATGGTCGGCGTTGCCGAGAAGGTTGTAGCGCATCTTGCCGAATTCCACCATGTCGAGAGACTTGGCATAACTCCACAGCCGCAGGATTTCCCAAACATTGATTTCGCCGGGAACATCCTCCCAGCGCGGCAGCCCTTCCTGCCAGCGTTCGCACCACTCGCGGCCCAGCGTCTCCTCCATCGCGGCCCGCAGGCGCGCCTCGATGGGCGGGATGATCTCATCCGTGCGATCCATCAACTCCAACGCGCGCAGATGTTCATCAAAATCCGAGGGCTTGGCCACGCCCAGGCTCAGGGTGTGCACCTCGGGCCGGCGCAGGCAAAACAGGTCGTTAAAGATCATGGGGGAATACGGCTCGCAGAGGCGGCTTAGTTTTTCCGGCGGCTCGTAGAGTTTTCCACCTTTGTCATTTGGGCTGATAATGAAGACCCCCATGTCCTGCCGGGTCGCAGCCTCGATGGCGGGCCAGTTGACTTGATTGACCCAATACCAATGCAAATTCAGGTAATCGAATTCGCCGGTGTTGTTGGCGGCGGTGATCACTTCGCAAGCGGCGTGGGTGGAAAATCCGAGAAACCGCACGCGGCCTTCCGCCTGCAGTTTGCGGCCGGCTTCAAGGGCACCGCCTTTTTTCAAGGTCAAATCAAGGATGGCCTGATTGTTGATGCCATGAAAGGAAAGCAAGTCCACATGGTCGAGCTTGAGCCGCTCCATGCAGGTCTCGAAGGTTTTGAGAAATTCCTCCGCCGGGGCCGGGGCAATCTTGGTTTGGACGATGAGTTTTTCGCGGGGAAAACCGGGCAGGATCTGGCCGAGTTGGACCTCCGAACTGCCATAGCCGCGGGCGGTCTCAATATGGTTGATGCCGATCTCGACCGAGCGGCGGATGCAGGCTTCGAGATTCTGCTGGTTCTCCGCGCTGATTTTCCCCAGTTCCGTATCCGTCCAATCCTGCTGGAAGCGCATACCGCCGCAGGAAAACACCGGCATTGGCAGTTCTGTTCGTCCGAAGCGTCGGTATTTCATGGTAATTTTTCGAGAAGCGCGGCGACTTCGATTTCGGCAGTCTGAGGAAACATGTCAACCGGCTTTACGCGCCGCACCGCATAGGCGACGCCCAAACGTTTGATATCCCGCGCCAGCGTGGCCGGGTTGCACGAAATATAAATGATCTTCGCCGGCAGGCGGCCAAGCAGGATGGCGAGAATGTCCGCGTCCAAACCCTCCGTCGGAGGATCAAGCAAAAGAGTCGTCCCCTCGCCCGAAGCCGCCGCCAGGGCCGGAACCAAATGCTGCTTCACATCACCCAACAAATAAATTTCCCCTTCGCGGACCCCCTGACGCGCGGCCCGCACCGCATCCACGCTCCATTCGATGCCGATGGTGTGACGAAACATCTCCCGCAACCGCTTGGCAAAAAAACCAGCCCCACAATAGGCATCCACCAGCAGGTCCCCGCCCGGACGCGCCATATCCTCGACCACATCTAGCAAACAGGCCGCCACCGCATCGTTGACTTGCCGGAAACCCCGGAACTCCCCCGGCTCGCGCAGGGGATACTCGCCATCACGCGGTCGGGATTGGCAGAGCTCCGCCAGCAGTGCGTTCACTGGCGCAGAAGCTATCGGGCATTGCGAAACTGCCACAATTTTGCGGCTGCGCGGTTCAAAAAAACCAATACGACCGGCCTTGGCGTGAACCGTGATGCGGTTGCGATACTGAAACTCCAACGGCGATGCCACCGTATCCTCCACAGGCGGATCAGCCAGCCCGCCCAGACGCCGCAGCGTGTCGGCAACCTGGTCACGCTTGATCACCAACTGCCGGGGATAATTGACGTGTTGATACTGGCATCCCCCGCAGCGTCCATAGACCGGGCACGGTGGTTTCACCCGGTCAGGCGAGGCCTCCAGAATCCTGACCAAATCCGCTTCGGCATAGCTGGCACGCTGGCGGCGGATGCGGACCTGAACGCGTTCACCGGGGATGGCTCCGGGAAAAAAGCAAACCTTCCCGTCCGGCAGGCGGCCCAATCCCTGCCCTCCAAAGGCCACTTGCTCAACCGACAACGTGATTTCCAAGTTGGCAGTATTCTCCACAGACAAGCCTTCCTCAAACCAAAAAGAATCCCGCTAAACTCACCGGGAACGCAATGCCTCTGTGGAAAACTCTCCCCACGCCGAAACGGATTGCCAATCCCTTCCCACCGCTGGATTTTTAGATTATGTTTTCCGCAGTCACCGTCACCTTCGGCCCATGATTCATCCTCTCTATTGGATTCTGCTTGGTTTAGCGGCTTGGGCTGTCGCAGCCTATCTGCTGGTTCCGCGGCTATGGAAGCGGCACTATCGGCGGCACTTTTCCGACACGCCGCGCATCACCCGCACGTCCGACGGTCATCCGGGCGATCCGGCCAATGTCACAATCGAGGGTGGTGAAATCGAACTCCTCATGGCCATGAAAGCCTCCGGTTGGGACCCGGCGGATCCGATCACCCTGCACAGCAGTCTGCGTATTGCGGTGGATTCCGTCCTGCGCCGACCCGACGCAGACGCGCCCGTGAGCGACCTCTTTTTATTCGGTCGCAAACAGGATCTCGCCTTTGAAATGCCGGTCGGAAACAGCCCGCGCCAGCGCCACCATGTTCGCTTCTGGAAATGCGAGCACTCCCGGGATGGACGCCCGGCCTGGATCGGAGCGGTCACCTTTGACCAACGTGTCGGGCTGAGTCACACCACCGGCCAAATCACCCACCACATCAGCCCCGACGTGGACGCCGAGCGGAATCTCATCATGACGGGATTGCAAAATGCGGGTTGGGTTGAGCAGGAATACTACGTGGACGGATTCCATCAGAATCCGCAAGGCCGCAATGGCGGCGGGGATCCCTGGCAAACGGACGGTCGGCTTGGCGTGATCGTGCTTCACCCGCACTCGCCGCCGGCCGGACAAAGTTGAGAAATCAGCGAAGGATAACCGGACGGAACTCAAGCACATCCCGCCCCTCCGCTCTTTGCTCCACTCCAGCCAAATTCGCGAAAGCAGGTTCTTTTGTCACTTATTAATCTGTCAGGATTTACTGCCCCCTATCCCCTCTGACCCTCTTCCTCCTACCCGTATCCCAAGGCCATGGGTGGGTTGATTGGCAGCGCTGTTAGCGGGGGAGTTCTTTGTCGTCATTTTAGTTGGATTTTTTGTTGCGGGTTATTTTCTGGCGAATGTGTCCGTACCGTCTGAAGATACCGGGCGTGCGTGCGCCGCGGGCTTACTTGCCGAGGGTTTCGCGGATACGAGGGAGACTGACGGCGCGGACGTAGTTTTGGTCGGGATGGAGGCGTACAAAATTCTGATGATAGTCTGAGGCAGGCCAGCACTTTGTCGGGATCGAAGGTGACATCGACGGTCTCTGTGTGGTCGCTGTGGGATTCGTAAGTGGGGTTTTCGAGTTTGCCGCCGGAGAAGCCTGAGACGGCCTCAAGCACACCGGGGACGCGTTCGTAGATGCCTTCGACGCACCAGAAACAGCCGGCGGCGAGGGTCGCTTTTTCAGGGTCGGCGGCAGAAACGCGCGTGAGGCTGAGAGTAAGGATGAGGAGGCAGAGATGTTTAAGAGCCTGTCTTAAAACAGGAGAATGGAGGGATGCGGGCCCTCGCATCCCTGGGCGGCAAGAGCCTGCCGCCCTCCAATAGCGACTTTTCAGACAGGCTCTAAGCATGAGCGTGGGAAGTCAGGGAGTGGCAGTCGGGAGCTGAGAGCGGTCGAGGTATTTGCGGGCCAGGGCGGGCGAGGTACGAACGAAGGCGTTGATTTTGGTGCTTTGTTCGGGGGTGAGATCGACGGCGGCGAAAGAGGTGCCTTGGCAAGGGAACTGATGCTCTTCCTGTAATCTCCATTTTTTCCCTAATCGAAAGGAGCGAAGGGACGAGCTACCAGAGAGTGAGTATGTGAATTCCAGACGGAGAACTCCATCCGGCCTTCGT
>Ga0209591_10004751_pt1 | contig 15312 bp, 10 predicted proteins | sample MAT01_FD_187207 | JGI IMG/M metagenome (GOLD analysis project Ga0209591, IMG submission 187207) | Freshwater microbial communities from Lake Fryxell liftoff mats and glacier meltwater in Antarctica - MAT-01 (SPAdes) (version 2) | ecosystem: Environmental > Aquatic > Freshwater > Ice > Liftoff... | reverse complement strand
CGCGAATGTGTCGGGGTCGTTCCAGGCACCGTACCGACACCGTACCGACACCGTACCGACGCAGACCGACGCAGACCGACACCGCACCGACGCTCCTCACCGAGTCCGCCGCCAGCCCGTGCGCGCGCGTCAGCGTGGACGGTTCAGGTGCATCTCGCCGTCCGGGTTCAACCCGGCGGACGGGCCGGCGTCGCCGCCGGGGCGCAGCTCGTGCGCGCCATTCCGCGCGGGGATCGGTGCGTCGTGCTCGCCGAACGGGCCTTCGGGCAGCACGAAGGCGAAGAACCGTCCGCCCGCGCGCGCGAAACACACGTGCGCGCGGATCGCCGGACGGCCGGTGATCCACAGCTCGAGCACTTCGGCGCGGCCGCTCAGTCGGTCGTTCGCGCCGACCACGGACTCGCGCAGGTCGCGCTTGAAGGCCGGGCGTTGGTCGCGGTGCAGCAGCGTGTCGGCCAGATCGCGGCCCGCGAGCTGGGACCAGGGCTTGCCGATCAAGCGCTCGGCGGCGGGGTTCGCTTCCTGGATCCGTCCGTCGCGATCGAAGACGAGGATCGCTTCGAGCGCGGCGGTCGCGACGCGTCGGCGCTCGTCCTCGGCCGCGCGCGCCAGGGCTTCGGCCGATCGCAGCCTTCCCGAGTCGCGCACGACGAGGAAACGCAGTCCGTCGGCGGTGCGCGCCGAGAGCTCGATCTCGAGCGGCGCCTCGACGCCGTCGCGACGGCGGCCGATCATCTCGCGCGCCAGCGCCGGCGACGCGTCGCGCATCTCGAGCTCGGCCAGCACCATTTGCACGTTCGAACCGAGCACCTCGTGACCTGGATATCCGAAGATTCGCTCGGCGGCCGGGTTCCAGTCGACGATCAGCCCGTGCTCGTCGAGGACCAGGATGCCCTCGCCGCACGAGGCCTGCAGGCTCGCGGCGCGCTCCTCCGCCGCACGCTCGTTGCCGATGGCCTCGCTGACGCGGCGCTGCAACGGCTCGATCACGGCGACGCCCAGGTAGATCAAAGCCAGCAAGCCAGCGCCCGTGAGGAGCCAGACGGCGGAACCGGTCTCCGCGTTGCGGACCGCGAAGGCCGCACCGAGGAGGACGAATGCGAGGAGGCCTATCGCCGCCCAGCCGCGCCAGCGCCCTGCCGGGCTGCCGCGCTCGCTCTGCCGATCTTCGTGCATGGGTGATCACGCCCCTGCCAGGCGAGATCGACCTACGCAGGATACGTCGAGATCGCCCGCGGCGCCAACGTGCGGGCAAAACAGGATTGACCGGTCTCGCGCGGGGGTGCAAGCTCGACCCGATGACACAGCCGATCGAGGGGGAAGGCGCCTCGGCCGTGGAGGCCCCGCCGTCCGAGTTCCAAATCGCGACTCAGCCGCCCGGCCCGGACGCAGACGCGCAGGCCGCTCGGGAGTCCGAAGCCGGCTCCGCGACGGGACCCGCGAGCGATTCCGGCGAGCCCGTCGCCGAGGTCTCCGCGGCCGTGCCGGAGCCCGGGGACGTTCCGGCGGGTACCGACGGCGTGGGCGCGGGCGACGCCCTGAGCGACGTGGAGCTCGCCAGCGCCGTCGCGGCCCTCGTCTACGCCTCCCCCGAACCGATCAGCGAGCGGCGCCTGCAAGCCCTGCTCGAGGGACCGCGCGTGGAGCGCATCCGCGCCGCGCTCGAAACGCTGCGCGAGCGCCTCGGTAACAGCGGGCTGCCCTACGAACTGCGCGCGCTGGCCGGCGGCTACCAGATCCTCACGACGCCCGACGTCGGCGAGATCGTCCTACGCCTCGCGAAAGTGCGCAAAACCGAGCGCATTTCGGGCGCCGCGCTCGAGACGCTCGCTGTCGTCGCCTACCGCCAACCGGTCAGCAAGGCCGAGGTCGAGGCCATCCGCGGCGTGCAAGCCGGCCCGATCCTGCGCACGCTGATCGAGCGCGGCCTCGTGCGTGTATCCGGGCGATCCGACGACCCCGGGCATCCGCTGCAGTACGGCACGACCAAGGAGTTCCTCGATCGCTTCGGCCTGGGCAGCCTGGCGGACCTGCCGCGCGACGGCGAGTTGGCCCGCGACTGAGCTGGACCCCCGGGCCGCGCTGTAGGATGCCGCCCGGTGGCCGCGCCCGGACTCGCCCAGTGCCGCCGTGGTGCCATGGAGCTCTGCGCTGGAGTCCGTGAGACGCTCGGCCTGCACCAGTTGAACGCTTCGCGGCTTGCGCGCGCCGAAACGTAGCCCCTAGACTGCCGCGCTTCGAAACCGCCGGTGTGAGCCCGCGGCCCCCCGCGACCCGAGAATCCGATGTCGAACGCAGACGAGAAGACGCCCGAGAAGACGCCCGAGGGCGAAGTCCACCTCGATCCCAAGGCGCAGACCGCGCACGAGGACGACGTGATCATCGCTCCGCGCGGCACGAAGCGCGGGCGCTTCATCATGACGTTCCTCATCGTGATCCTCGTGCTCACGACGTTCACCGTCAGCGATCAGGTGATGAACGTCTTCGGCGTCGGCTCCAGCGGCGGCTCGTACGTGAGCTGGAAGGCCGCGGACGGTTCCACGCGTCGGCTGTCGGAAACCGAGTTCGTGATGGAGAAGCGCAAGCTCGCGCCCATCTCGATGTTCGTGTTCCCGGGCACCGCCGAACGCGAGATCACCGACGAGCAGGTGGCTACTTTCCTGGTGCTGGAACAGGCCGCCGACGACGCCGGCATCCAGGCGACGAACAAGGACGTCGCGAAGTTCGTCCAGGACAACTTCCAGAGCAAGGAGCAGTACCTCTCCTACCCGCGCATGTACGGGCTCACGGGCAAGGAGTTCGAGGACGTCGTGCGCCGGATGATCCGCTACCGGCGCTACCAGGGTCTCATCACGGCACCCGCTGCGATCACCGACCCGAACGTGGTCGAGAAGCGCTGGAAGGCGCAGCATCAGGAGTACGCCGCCGACTACGTGATCCTGCCGGTCGCGAACGTCGAGACCGAAGCGCGCACGCTGGCGCCGGATGCCGCGGGCATGCGCGTCTGGTACGAGGCTCTGCCCGAGAACGAGAAGAGCGCTTACCGCACGAAGGAACAAGCGGCGGCCGAGTTGGCCGCGTTCTCTCTCGAGGGCGACTTCGACACGACGGCGCTGCTCGCGAAGTATCCGCGCCCCGCGGACGAGAACGCCGAGCAGGCCGCGAAGGATTTCCACGCCGGCTTCAGCTACGTGCTCTACCGCCGCGAGAAGCCCGAACCGGGCAAGGACTTCCGCAAGGACTTCGAGGAGGCCAAGGAACAAGCGCTGCGCCATGCGCCGACCTACAACGCGCTGCTCGACTGGCAGAAGAGCCTGGCCGAGCGAACGGCTCAGGGCGAAACGGTCGATTTCGCGGCCGAAGCGGCCGAACTCGGTCTCGCCTATCGCAACCAGATCGATCCGCTGACGCAGGAGGCCTGGGTCGCGCTGACGGTGCCGTGGATCGGCCAATACACGCTGCAGCGCGTGTTCACGGCCGATCAAACGACGGGTTTCTTCCCGTCGATCGTGGTGGACGCGAAGGGCTTCGTCATGGGCCGCGTCACGACGCGCGTGCCGCCCAGCCTGCCGGACTACGCCGAGGTCGCCGACGCGGCGCAGGCCGGATGGGGACGCGAGCGCGCCAAGACGCTCGCGGTCGAGAAGCTCGAGCAGGTGCGCGATGCCCTGGGCACGCGCCCCGATCCGAACGACACGACTGCGCCGCCGTTCAAGCCCGAGGCCGATCGCGACGCGTTCCTGAAAGCAGTCGCCGATGCCGGCTTCACCGCGCAGCGCCGCGAGTGGGCCGAGATCAACACGCCGCCGGCTCCCGAGGGCGATTCGCCGGATCAGAGCTACTTCCGCCAGAACCCGGCGCTCTTCACGAACAAGATCGGCAGCGTGCCGAAGGCCGAGCTCGACCGCAGCGGCGCGAACGCGTTCCTCTGCCGCGTCGACGGCGTGCGCGATCCGGAGTCGTCGAAGATGACGCCGCGCGACCTTTTGATGATCAGCGCGCAGATGTCGAACCAGAACCGGGCCGCGTTCCTGCAGTCGGGCCTGCTCTCGCGGGACGCCTTGGTGGCGAAGTTCGGACTCGACATGGCGCCTTGGCGCGAGACTCCGACGACGACTCCCTGAGTCCTGAGGGTCTGCGCGGCGAGGCCCTGCCCGACGACGGATGCACGCAGGCAGGAAGCCGAGGCCCACGGGTCTCGGCTTCTCCATGTGCGCGCTCGTGTCGAGCGGACCTCGATCCGCGAACCATCAGCCGCGCGCGTAAGCCCGTCGCGCCTTCACGGTCGCGAACTCGTCCAGTTCGGGCGAGTACGCCGTGAGCATCCCGCCGTAGACGCAGCCCGTATCGAGTCCGAGCGCCACGAGCTGACCGCCGCGCCGCCACGCGCGTGGCAACGGGCTCGGCGTGTGGCCGAACAGTACGAGCTCCGGACCCGAGTAGTCCTCGTACCACCACGGCCGTCCCGGTCCCTCCACGCGCCGCAGCGACGTGAGCGCTCCGATCGACTCGCGCTCGAGCGCGACGCCCGGCGTCCGGCCGGCGTGGACGACCACGAAATCGCGCCCATCCTGCGTGCGCGGTGATCCTTCGAGATCGCGGCCGCGCAGCGCGAACCCCGAGTGTTCCGCCAGGTAGCGCAGCACGTCGGCGCGCCGTTCCTCCGGCACGAGGCACGGCTGTCGCCCGTCGCCCGCGAGGTCCTCGTCGTCGAGGTCGGGCATGCGCGTCGGCAAGGTCGGCCGGTCCGTGCCGTCGAGCAGCTTGGGCGCGAGGCCCGCGCGGCGCAGCACGACGTGCTCGTGGTTCCCGAGCACGAAGCGCGCGCAGTGCTCGCGCATCACGTCGCACACGCCCGCCGGATCGGGGCCGCGGTGCACGAGGTCGCCCACGCTCACGAGCTGGTCGCTGGGCCCGAGGCGCAGCGCGGCCACGAGCTCTTGCAGCTCGTCCGCGCAACCGTGCACATCGCCGACGATCCAGGTGACCATGGTTCCGCCGCGCTCATCGACGCGATCGGCGGAGAGCGCGAGGGGAACAGCGCGGCTTCCCGATCCTGGGACGCAACCAGGTTCCGGGCGTCGGTGCTCAAGGGTTCGGAACGTCTTTCCGATCCGGGTTGCAGCTGGAGTCCCTCCGGCACACCCCATGCGCTGCACCCGGCACCCGATCTCCCCATTCCGCCCCCCGGCGGCCGCCCATGGCCGGTGCGCCGCCCTGACCCCGAGCCGCGTGGCGCTCTCCGCGCTCCTGTGCGGCGCCGCGGCGCTCGGCGGCTGCGCGGCGCAAGCCGATCTGCCCGTGGCGAGCGCGCGCACCTCGACGCTCTCGACGGACCTCGCGACGTCCGTCGTCACGCTCGGTCCGGGCGACCTCGTGCGCGTCAGCGTGTTCGGGCACCCCGAACTCTCCACTCCGATCGTCTCGAACCCGAGCGGCACGCGCGTCGATCCCGAGGGGAACCTCAGCTTGCCGCTGGCCGGCGCCGTCCTCGTGCGCGGCCTCACCGTCAGCCAGGCGCGCGAAGCGGTCGTCGCCGCGCTCGCGCGCTACGTCAAGGAACCGCGCATCGATCTCTCGGTCGTCGAGTTCAGCGCGCGCCGCTTCTATCTCTTCGGCGAGGTCGTGGCGCCGGGCAGCTACGTGCTCGACCGGCCCCTCGATCTCTTGCAGGCGCTCAGCTACGGCAAGGGCTTCACGCCCGCCGCCCGCCGCGAGGAGGTCGTGCTGTTGCGCGGCCGACCCGGCAACGTCGAGGTGCATGTATTCGACGGCGAAACGCCCACGGAAGCGGCCTTCGTCGCAGTGCAGGCCGACGACTTCGTCTTCGTGCGCCGCAGCGGCGCCGGACGCTTCAGCCATGAAGCGCTGCCGATCCTGCAAGGCATCGGCTCCGCGCTCGGATCCGTCGCGACCCTTCTCTTGGTCGAGGACCAGATCACCGAATGAGCGCGCAGAAGCGTAACGGCACCGCGCGCGACGACTCGTCCACGTCGCGGCAGGGCCTCACCGTCCACGATCTGCTGCGCCTCGCGTCGCGGCGGTGGCGCGTCGTCGCGACCTTCGCGCTCGTCGGCTGCGCCGTCGCATTCGCGGTCCTCGCGGCGCGCGAGCCCGTGTACCGCGCGACCGCTTCGCTGCAGATCGAGAACGACCGCGCCTCGAGCGGGATCCTCGGCGACCTGGCCGCGTTGGCGCGACCGCCGGTAGCGAGCTCGGAGATCGAGGTGCTCACCTCACGCACGATCGCCGAAGCCGCCGTCGCGGCGCCGGATGGATCGAAGCTGGCGACACCCGAGGATCCGGCCGCCGTGCGCGCGCTCGGCCTCGCGACCGTCGTCGACGACGAAGCGCGCGCGACGCTCGCGCGCCTCGAACCCGGACTGCGCCGGCCGCCGACTCCTGGAACGGGGTCCGCGCGCCTCTTCGCCGGCACGATCGCGATCGACGAGGACGCACCGGAGGATCTGCGCGTCGAGTTCCTCGCCGCGGACCGCGTGCGCCTCTCCGTCGCCGGAATCGCGGCCTGGCTGCCGTCGAATCCGTCGCCTGCCGAGTTCGACTACACGGCTGGGCGAGCGCTCGAGTACGCCGGACTCCGCATCACGCTCGAACCGCGCGGCGACGTTCTCGGCCGCACGTACCGCTTGCGCCGCTACGAGCGCGACGAAGCGCTCGACCGCGTCCGCAAAGCGACGCGCGCCGTCGAGACGATGCGCAACAGCGGCGTCGTGGAGGTCACGGTCGACGACTCCGATCCCGAGCGCGCTGCGGACACGGTCAACGCGCTGTGCAACGCCTACCTCGCGCGTAGCACACAACGTGGCGAACGCCGCGCGTCGCAGACGCTGACGTTCATCCAAGGCCAGCTCACCGAGCAGATGAAGGGCCTGGCCGAGGCCGAGAAACAAGTGGTGGAGCTGCAGCGCGCCGCGCCGCGCGCCATCGAGGTCTCGAAGTCCGCCGAAGCGCTGATCGAGCGCTTGAAGGACGTCGAAGTCGAGCGGATGGAGCTCGCGCTGTCCTTGTCGAGCCTGCGCGAAGCGGGAGCGCTGCTCGACGCGGGCGATCTGAGCGGACTCGCGCGCCTGGGCAAGGAACTGGCCGATCCCGTCGCGCTGGCCTACGTCGAACAAGTGGCCGCGTTGCAGGGCGAATCGTCGCTGCAAGGGCGCAACGACAGCGGCGCGTGGCGTTCGTTGATGCAGGTGAAACAGGCCGAGTTGAAGCTCGGCGCGGAAGCGGTCGAGATCTCGAGCGCGGCTCTGCGCCAGGCGCTGACGCAGCTCGAGGCCGGCGACGAGGAAGCCTGCGCGCGCATTGCCGCCGTGGATCCGCAGGGTCGCGGCGAGGATCCGCTGACCACCGCCTACGCGCAGCAACTGGCGGCGCAGACCGCGTCGCTGGGCGAGCTGAAGAAGCAGTTCACCGACGAACATCCCGACGTGCTCGCCGCCGTGCGCGCTTGCTCCGACCTGCGCGCGCGCATCCACGCGATCGGTCGCACGAAGCTCGCTGGACTCGAAGCGCAGAGCGCGGAGTACACGCACATCCTGGCCGGTTACGACACGCGGCTCGCCGCGGCGCCGGGCGAGGAACGCACGCGCATCGCGACCGCGGTCGCAGAGATCCAAGGTCGATTGCGCACGCACCTTTCGGCGCGCGCCGGCGCCGTCGCCGCGCGCGCAGAAGACTTCGCTCGCGCGTCGCTCGACCTCGAGGCCGAGCTGGGCAAGCTGCCCGAGGACGTGCGCGCGATGGCCGAACCACGCCGCCGTCTCGAAGCGCACGCCGAGATCGTGAAGCTCTTGCTGGGCCGCCAGAAAGAGGCCGAAATCGCGCGCGCTTCGACCGTTGCCGCGGCCGACTTCATCGACGTCGCGGTTCCGCCGCGCAAGCCCATCGGGCCGTCGATCCCGGTCCACCTCGTCGCCGGCCTCTCGATCGGACTGCTGTGCGGACTGCTCGCCGGGTGGATCTCCGAGACGTCGGATTCAGGCATCGTCAGCTCGGCCGAGCTCGAGGAGGCGACCGAGCTGCCGGTGCTCGGCGCGATCCCCGACTTCAAGAGCGGCCGCCTGCGTTTCGCGGCCGCGACGGACACGTTCCTGGCCATGCGCGACGACCCCGAGGGCCCGATCGCCGAGGCCTACCGCTCGCTGCGCGCCAACCTGAAGTTCGTTCTGGTCAGCGATCCGCGCATCAAGGTCCTGGCGTTCACGTCGTGCTCGCAGGGTGAAGGTAAGTCGGTCACGAACATCGACATCGCGCTGGCGTTCGCGCTGGGCGGCAAGCGCGTGCTCCTCGTGGACGCGGACATGCGCCGGCCGACGGTCGCGCGCTACCTCGGCCTCGCAGTGACCCCGGGGCTCTCCGAGATCCTCAGCGGCGGCGCGAATTGGCGGGAATGTGTGCAGGAATCGCACGTGCCGCAGATGTCCGTCATCGCCGCCGGCAAGCAACCGCGTTCGCCCGGCGACTTGCTCGCGGGCGAGTCGTGCGAGCGCTTGATCGACGAGCTGCGCGACGCCTACGACCTCGTCGTCTTCGACGTCCCGCCGGCGCTGGCCGTCGCGGACACGGAGTCCTTCGTCGCGCGACTCGACGGCGTCGTGCTGCTCGCGCGCAGCCGCCGACTGACGCGCACCGTTCTCGCGCGAGCCGCCGGCCGCCTGCGCGGCGCCGGGGCGAACCTGATCGGCTGTGTACTCAACGCGGATCGCCCGAACCGCACGGAAAGCAAATATGGCTATGGATACGGCTACGGATACGGCGCGCCTGCAGCAGGTCATGAGCGCAAGCAACGCTTCGAAGAGCGCGAGCCCGTCGGAGCTGCTGGGTCGGACCGAGGCCGCTAGCGTCTGCGTCGTCGGGCTGGGCTACATCGGCTTGCCGACCGCGTCCCTGCTCGCGAGCCGCGGTTTCGCTGTCGCCGGCGTGGACGTCAGCGCGGACGTCGTCGCGACGATCAATCAGGGCCGGATCCACATCGTGGAGCCCGATCTGGAAGGCCTCGTGCAGAACGCCGTACGCAACGGGCGTCTCGTCGCGCACACGACGCCGCAGCCGGCGGACGTGTTCGTGATCGCCGTTCCGACGCCGATCCAGGCCGACAAGAGACCCGATCTCTCGATGGTCGAGGCGGCGGCACGCTCGATCTGCGCCGTCGTCAAGAAGGGCGATCTCGTGATCCTCGAATCGACGAGCCCTGTCGGCACGACGGAGGAAATCGTCGCGCGGGTCCTGCGCGAAGCGGGTCACGCGCCGGGCGAGGACGTGCACGTGGCGTACTGCCCCGAGCGCGTGCTGCCCGGGCGCATCCTCACCGAGCTGATCGACAACGACCGCGTCGTCGGCGGCATCAACTTGGCCTCGACGGAGCGCGCAGTCGCGTTCTATCAGGCCTTCGTGCGCGGCGAGGTCGTCGGCACCGACGCTCGCACGGCCGAGATGGTGAAGCTCACCGAGAACAGCTTCCGCGACGTGAACATCGCGTTCGCGAACGAGCTGTCGCTGCTCTGCGCGAAGGAGGGCGTGAGCGTGTGGGAGCTCATTCGCCTGGCGAACCGACACCCGCGCGTGAAGATCCTGAACCCGGGCCCCGGCGTCGGCGGTCACTGCATCGCGGTCGATCCGTGGTTCCTGGTGGACCGCGCGCCCGAGCTGGCGCGCTTGATCCGCACGGCGCGCGAAGTGAACGATCACAAGCCGCACTGGGTCGTCCAGCGTGTCGAACAGTGCGCCGCGAAGCTGCGCGATCCGGTCATCGCGTGCCTCGGGCTCGCGTTCAAGGCCGACGTGGACGACCTGCGCGAATCGCCGGCCGTCGAGATCGTGCGCGAGCTCGCGGCGAAGCGCGTCGGTCGCCTGCTCGTGGTCGAACCGCACGTGCGCTCGCATTCCGAGTTCGAGATCGTCGGCCTCGAGACGGCGCTGGCGCAGGCGGACATCGTGCTGGTGCTCGTGGACCACAAGCGCTTCAAACGCGTGCCGCGCGAAGCTCTGCAGGAGAAGATCCTGATCGACACGCGCGGGATCTATCTGTGAGGGAGCGCGTCCTCACGATCGTCGGCACGCGGCCCGAAGCCATCAAGATGGCGCCGCTGGCTGCGTTGCTCGCGGCCCAGCCGCAGATCGAGTCGCGCGTGCTGATCACCGGCCAGCACCGCGACCTCGTGCGGCCTGTCATGAACCTGTTCGGCGTCGCGATCGATCACGACCTCGCGGTCGGCGCCACGGGCCAGGACCTGGCGGACATCACGGCGAAAGTCCTGCTTGGAGTGCGCGACGTCCTGCGCGCGGAGAAGCCGGACCTCGTCCTGGTCCACGGCGACACCACGACGTGCTTCGCCGCCGCGCTGGCCGCGTTCTACGAGCGCGTTCCGATCGGCCACGTCGAAGCGGGCCTGCGCTCGCACGATCGACAGAGCCCGTTCCCCGAGGAAGCGAACCGTCTGTGCGTGGACGCGATCGCCGACCTGCACTTCGCGCCGACGCGCGGCGCGCGCGAGAACCTGCTGCGCGAGGGCCTCGACGAGCGCACGATCCATGTCACGGGCAACACCGGCATCGACGCGCTGCACTGGATGCGCGCTCGGAACGCCGATCGACCGGCGGAGTACTACGGGTACGCGTTCGGGCCGCTGCTCACGCCGCTGCTCGCGAGCTGGCCCGGACCGACGGTTCTCGTGACCGCGCATCGACGCGAGAGCTTCGGCCAGGGCCTGATCGATCTGTGCCGCGCGATCGCCGCCGCGGGGCGCGCCAACAAGGATTGGTTGTTCGTTTGGCCGGTGCACCCGAACCCGAGCGTGCGCGAAGTCGTGCACGCGATGCTGGGCGACGTCGCCAACGTCGTCCTCGTCGAGCCGCTCGACTACGAGCCGTTCACGTGGCTCATGGAGCACGCGACGGCGATCCTGACCGATTCGGGAGGCATCCAGGAAGAAGGCCCGTCGCTGGGCAAGCCCGTGCTCGTCGCGCGCGAGGTCACGGAGCGCCCCGAGGCCCTCGAGGCCGGCACGGTGCGCCTCGTGGGCACGGATCCGGAGCGGATCCGCCGTGGGCTCGAGGACGTCGTCCCCGACGGTCCGGTACGCGAAGCGATGGCGCGCGCGATCAACCCGTACGGCGACGGCCGCGCGTGCGAGCGCATCGTCGGGCTGATCGTCGGGCAGATCGGCGCGCGCTCCGCGTCGATGTCCGCTGCGCCGCGACAAGCACGACTCGGAGCCGCGTAGCGCCATGATGCAAGCCCTCCGGTTCGTGCGTTGCGTGCGCCACCACCGCGCGGGCCAGCTCGCGCGGCGCGCGCACAAGATCGCACGGCGCGCGCTGGCCGAGACTTTCGGCCCGAACGCGCTGTTCGGTCCGCGCGCCCAGCGTGCGGCGCCGCCGCGCGCGACGATCCCGCCGCTCTCGACGTTCCGTCCGCGCGCGCACCTCCTCGCCACCGACGGCGACGACGTCGTGCTGGACCTGATGCAGCGCCGCATCCCGCTCGCGACGCCGTTCGACTGGCGCCTCGAATCGATCCCCGACCGGCCGTTGCTGCTCGCGTTCCACTTGCACTCGATGGAGTGGGTCGAGGGCCTCGACGACGACGCTTTCGAGGGCGTGGTCCTCGACTGGATCGCGCAGACCGAGGCCGTAGTCGCACGCGAGTTGCGCTGCGCCTGGCACCCGTTCGTGATCTCGCTGCGCGCGGTCGTGTGGATGCAGCAAGCCGCGCGACGCAGGCGGCGCCTCGCGGCTGCGTTCCTGGGCGTGCTGGAGCGCTCCGTCGCCGCGCAGATCCGCGCGCTGGAGAGCGATCTCGAGCTCGATCTCGGCGGCAACCACCTGCTCAAGAACGTGAAGGCGCTCCTGTGGGCCGGCGCGTACTTCGACGGACCCGAAGCCGACCGCTGGACGCGGCGCGGCGTCGCCATGCTCGCGAACGAGCTCTCGGAGCAGATGCTCCTCGACGGGATGCACTTCGAGCGCAGTCCGGCGTACCACGTGCAAGTCGTCGCGGACCTGGTCGAGTGCCGTTCCGTCCTGGCGCCGTCGCCTTTGCGCGCGCGGCTCGACGAGATCCTCGCGTGCGCGGCGCAGGTCGTCGCGGACCTCGAGCATCCGGACGGCGCTCCGAGCCTGTTCAACGACGGCGGCCTGCACATGGCCTACTCACCGCGCGAAGTGCTCGACGCGGTCGAGCGCGCGCTGGGCACCAAGTTCGAACCGCGACCCGTGTTCGCGCTCGAGTCCGCCGGCTACTACGGCGCGCGCCGCGGCAAGGACTACGTGCTCGTGGACTGCGGCGCAATCGGCCCCGATCACCTGCCCGCGCACGGACACGCCGACGCGCTGGCCTTCGAGTGGACGGTGGCGGGGGAGAGGCTCGTCGTCGACGCCGGCGTCTACGAATACCAGCCGGGCGCGATGCGCGACCTCGCGCGCTCGACGAAGAGCCACAACACGGTGACGCTCGACGACCACGACAGCATCGAGTTCTGGTCGAGCTTCCGCGTCGGCCGCCGCTGCCGGGTGAAGCGCACGCGCCTGCAAGTGCGCACCGACGGCTTCGTGCTCGAAGGCACGCACGACGGCTTCGCGCACCTCGCCGGCGAGCCGATCCACCGCCGCCTCTTCCACGCCAAGCCGGGCGAGATCCGCATCCAAGACCGCATCGAAGGCGGCGCTGGCCAGATCGCCCGCGCTCGCCTGCTGCTACACCCCGATTGCCGCGTGACGACCGACAAGGACGGCGTCGTGACGATCCGCCGCGGGCGCGCGAGCGCGCGCGTCGTCGCCGAGACCCCGATCGAGATCACCGAAGCTTGGTGGTTCCCCGACTTCGGCATCCGCCTGCGCACGAAGCAGCTCGTCGTGACGTACGGCGCGGCGCCCTGCGTTGGCGGGATCTGGCTGCGCGCGCTGACCAGTTGATGAAGGTGTCAGACACGTGCATCCACCAGCACGACCACAGCAGACCATGAGGAACGAGCCAAGCTCGTCCACTTCCGACTCGCGTTCGGACCGCAGGGATGGACACGGGCACGCGCATTGCCTAGCGCGGGCGAACCGGAGATCCCCATGCTGCCCCAGCCCTTTCATCCCCTGCGCCGTGACTTCCTGAAGAGCGCCGGCATCCTGGGCGCTGCGCCCGTCCTCGGCGCGCGCCTCGCGCCGAGCGCGATTGCACAAACCTCCACTCCACCGGCTACCGGATCGATCCCGAGGCGCGCGTTCGGGAAGAGCGGCATCGAAGTGAGCGCGCTGGGCGTCGGCGGTCACGCGCTGGGCGTCGTGAAGCTCGAGTCCGAGGCGATCGACATCGTGCGCAAGTCGATCGACGCCGGTGCGACGTTCATGGACAACGCGTGGGAGTACCACGACGGCGTCAGCGAGGAGCGCATGGGCAAGGCGCTCGAGGGTCGGCGCGACCAAGTCTTCCTGATGACGAAAGTCTGCACGCACGGCCGCGACAAGAAGGTCGCGATGCAGCAGCTCGAGGAGTCGTTGAAGCGCCTGAAGACGGACCACCTCGACCTGTGGCAGGTGCACGAGTGCGTCTACCACAACGATCCCGAGCGCCACTTCGCGGTCGGCGGCGTGATGGAGGCGCTCGACCAGGCCAAGAAGGACGGCAAGGTGCGCTTCGTCGGATTCACGGGTCACAAGGATCCCGACATCCATCTGGCGATGCTCGCGCACGGCTATCCGTTCGACGCGGTGCAAATGCCGCTCAATCCGTTCGACGGCCAGTTCAAGAGCTTCGAGCAGCGCGTGCTGCCGGAGCTGGTGAAGCGCGGCATCGCGCCGATCGGCATGAAGAGCCTCGGCGGCACGGCCGAGTCGATCAAGCAAGGTGTCCTGACTGTGGAGGAGGCGCTGCGGTACTCGCTGAGTCTGCCGATCGCAGTGCTCGTCAGCGGGATGGACTCACTCGGTGTGCTGCAGCAGAACCTCGACATCGTGCGCAAGTTCAAACCGATGTCGGAGGACGAGCGCGCGGCGGTGAGGAAGCGCGTCGCCGACAAGGCGGGGGATGGCCGCTTCGAGCTCTACAAGATCTCGGCGAAGTTCGAAGGCCCGCCCGGTCGCGAGCAGCACGGGCTGCCGCCGCAGGCGAAGGTGCCGGATTAGTGAACTAGCCTGACTCGTTGATTGACTGCGGGCAGTGGAGCAAGCATCGCCTGCGGTGCGGAACCGGGCGTCCTCACCGAGCTGCGCAACCATCCCGCCAGCGTCGCGAGTCCCCAGAGAAGCGTCGAGTTGTCGCGCTGGCCCGCGCGGAAGCTCGCCAGCTCGGCGCGCACCCACTGCGGCGACACGACGTGTCCGAGCTGCGAGCCCGGGCCCGTCAAGATCGATGCGAGTTCCGCTTCGTGTCGCACAAGCCAGCCACGCACGGGCGGATTGAACGGCTTCTTCGAGCGCCCGACGACGCCCGGCGACAACAACCCTCCCATGGCATCCACGAGCAGCGGCTTAACGCGTCCGCGGCGCACCTTGATGCCGGCGGGCATCGACAGCGCGAGCTCGACGAGCGGGGGTGCTAGGAACGGACAACGCAATTCGAGCGGGTGCGCCATGCCCGTGCGGTCGGCGCTGGCCATCAGGTTGAACGGCACGAACGAGCGCAGATCGACGAGCGCCGCCGCGCGGATGGGATCCGCGGAGTTGCGCTCGAACAGTTCGAGCATCTCGGCGTGCAGGGGACTCTGCGCTCGCGAGCCGCGCGCGCGTGCGAGCCCCGCGTCGTCCACGTAGCCGGTCCAATCGAGGAACGCTTCGCCCAGCGGTCGTCCGAGCGAGCGCAGGAACGAGCGCGCGCGGCGCACGCCGGTCGCGTTCCGTCCGCGCTCGGGCAGCAGTTCGGAGATCGCCGCCGGCATGGAGCGCAACGCGTGCGGCAGCGCGGAGAGACGGCGGTGCAGGAGCAGCGCGCGGTGTCGCGGATAGCCCGCGAGCAGCTCGTCGCCGCCGTCGCCGACGAGGCACACGCGTCCGAGCCGTGACGCTTCGCCGGCGAGACGGTCGGCGACGAGTGCCGTCGAGTTGCCGAACGGAGTGCCGAAGAGTTCGAGGACGCGGTCCACCGAGGCACCGAGGTCGCGGTCTTCGCCGAACTCGAGCGCGTGGTGGGGGACTCCGTGGAAGCGCGCGGCGGCCGACGCGTCGACGCTCTCGTCGCGCGAGCGCGCCTCGCTGGATCCGCTCCAGCGCGCAGTGAACGTCTCGAGCCGAGCCTGGGGCTCGACGGAGCGCGCGGCGGCGAGGATCGAGTTCGAATCGAGCCCGCCCGAGAGGAAAAGTCCGACGGGC
>Ga0209591_10004748_pt1 | contig 15313 bp, 17 predicted proteins | sample MAT01_FD_187207 | JGI IMG/M metagenome (GOLD analysis project Ga0209591, IMG submission 187207) | Freshwater microbial communities from Lake Fryxell liftoff mats and glacier meltwater in Antarctica - MAT-01 (SPAdes) (version 2) | ecosystem: Environmental > Aquatic > Freshwater > Ice > Liftoff... | reverse complement strand
TATGTTGTACGAAATGAATGCGATCATTGTGGCACATGAAGACAAGCTAAATATATCCATGATACCAGCAACAATAATCAAAAATGTGCCGGTAGATTTAAGAATCGTTTTAGACTTTAATAAACATGAAGGTACTTCGATGAAAGTAAAAGAACCTGCAGGATTATCAATTGGTTACAATGATACGGTCTCAAAAACGGGAAAAATTATTTACGGAAATAATAACCGCTACTATGACAACGGCGGTCCCATAATTTATCAGCAAACACATGCAAAAAACGGTAGATACAAATTGTCAATAACCTATTACGGATCCTATTACCAGGATCGTAACATTCCATCTTTTGCAAGAATAAAAACATTTAAAAATTTTGGCAAAACAAATCAGTCAATTGAAATAGAGAATATAATACTTGACAACCAATTTGGGGAAATAGAAATTGGAACCATCAATTTTAGTGAATTGAAAAAATAATTTTTCGCCTGAAAGCATTGATTTTACTAGGGTTCAGCATATTCTATTTTTACCTGTTAATAAATATATTAAAAATAAATTTGGCGAATTGAAAAAAATACTTTCATCTTTGCAACGCAAAAGACAAATATCATGCAACGCAATAATTTACATATCGAATCAAAAAGCTGCTTCAGTCCGATAGGATACGATACAGTTTTCGGTGGTGATTATTCGGGTGCGTAATCATAAAGTTTACCAACACTAAGTAATAAAGCCCCGAAATAAAATTCGGGGTTTTTTAATGTTCCGGATTTTAAAGAGGCCAACACAAGTGTGTAACAATTTTGATCATATCTAATTTTAAAAACAAATTGAATAGTCAAATTAATAGTTTAACAACAATACAATTACAGCATTCAGCCAGTATATGGTTGTGGAGCTTGCAAAATTTTTGCAATCGCCTTGATAAGCATACGAATGATCTGTATCCAGACATAAGACCGTGGTGTAAACAGTTGAAGGCATAACGCCTTTTACAATAACGAAGCCCGGTCGATTTAAAAACGACCGGGCTTTTTTTATGTCCGAAAAAATTAAAGTACATGACATTTTTAATAATCGGGTGGCTGGTGCAGGCATTGGCAGAAGCAACATTTAATCGGATTAAAAGACGCTTAAAATATTAAATGCAGCAGGAGGGGTAAAGTCTGTCTGAGCGTTGCCACCGGGCAGGCTTTACCCGCCTATGCCGATGCTTTTGGTATGAGTTGCAACGGGGAAGCTTTTAAAAAACTAGCCCCTGACTCCTAAAGGGGATAAAAAATAACGAACGGTTCGTTGGTGTAACGGTAACATAACAGATTGTCGATCTGTTGCAACGGGTTCGATTCCCGTACGAACCGCAAACCTGGATTGAAAACAACAAGTTGTCTTTAGCTTATTCGGTAAAGCACTGCACTGTGAATGCAAAGAACAGGGTTCGAGTCCCGGAGACAACCAATGCGGCTTGGTGTTCCCGATAATTATCGGAATCCAACATATTCATCTTCGGCTCTTTCTGAGCGGTAAACATAGGATGAATGTTTTCAGTTCAATTCTGAAAGTCGCACAAATTGGTTTATAGTTTAATGGAAAAATGCTGTGCTACGAACGCAGTGAAAGAAGTTCGAATCTTCTTAAGCCAACAGAAAATAAAAATGTGACTTGGTGTAATGATAACACGCCGGTGTTCCCGATAAAAATCCTTACAGGCGAAAGCCGGTAGATGCTAGTTCGAATCTTGCGGTCGCAACAGAATAAATTGACTTGTAGCTCAACGGTTAGAGCAAGAACCTTATACGTTCGAGGTTAACAGTTCGAGTCTGTTCAAGTCAACGAAAAAAAATGATGACTTAACTCAATAGGTAGAGTGCTATCCTGATACGATAGTGGTTAAAGATTCAAATCCTTTAGCCATCGCAAAAAATGGTTCGTAGCCCAATGATTTAGATGTATCCCGATTAAAATCGGGAGGGTTGTGAGTTCGAGTTCCTGCGGGCCAATAATGGATGAATAGCTCAATGGCAGAGCGGTGGCTTGTTAAGCCGATGGTTGAAAGTTCGAGTCTTTCTTCATCCTCAAAAAATAAAATGGAGAGCGTCCGGATGGACGAGGAAGCTGTCTTGAAAACAGTTGGCCCAAAAGGTTCGGGGGTTCGATTCCCTCGCTCTCCGCAATCTTTATTGGAGAGTTGGCAGAGCGGTAATGCAGTGGTTTGCTAAACCATACATCGGTAAAACGATGCAAAGGTTCGAATCCTTTACTCTCCGCAAAATGATGTGATGGCAGACGTGGCGTATGCACCTGACTGCAAATCAGGGGAACAAAGTTCGATTCTTTGGCACATCTCTTTTAACGGACGAATAGCTCCAACGGTAGAGCACTGCATTGAAGCTGCAGGTGTTACAAGTTCGAATCTTGTTTCGTCCACACATATCAGTATAATGTAACGGTAGCATGATAGCTTCCAACACGATCTGTCAGGGTTCGAATCCTTGTACTGATGCAAAACAAAAAATGGTAAAAGATGAACGATGGTATATCGTACAAGGGAGCTATCGGCTGACACAACCCTGCCTGACTGCGTCAAGCAGACAGGGATAATGCCATGAAAAACAAATGCTGGTAAACAAAAAGCTAAAACATAAACCAATGGAAACAGACCAAAAAAAGTGGCGAAAATTGGACGGACGAAAAATTTTAATCCCAATCGAAGATGAAGTAAGGGCTACAGTAATTCGTGAAAAAGAAATGGGTCACGAATTAAAAGTATGCATCGGAACAGATAGCCAGGTGAAGGGTAAAGAAACAGAATTTGCTACAGTGATTGTTTTTATACGAAAGGGAAAAGGTGGCTTCATGTACATCCACAACGAAACAACCACCCAAAAAATGAGCATTAAAGAAAGGATGTTGTTGGAAGTTGGTAAGAGTATTGAAGTGGCATACCCACTGTGCAACATCTTCAGCAGATACAATGTAGAAATGGAAGTACATGCTGATATCAATACCAATCCAAACTTTAAGAGTCAAGATGCTTTGAAAGAAGCCATGGGATACATTATGGGAATGGGCTTTGTGTTCAAGGCCAAGCCTGATGCTTTTGCAAGCTCCAGTTGCGCTAATAAAATTGTGCAGTAGAAGAAGAGAAGCCCCTGAAGGGGACTTGTTAGGAGCTTGTAAAATTTAAAAAGTAAAATGATCTTTAAAAAATAAAAACAATGAAAAAGCAAAATACCAGTGATAATAATTTGATGAAACGAAATATAAGTAAACACAGAAAGATAATTTCTGTAAGCTATAAATAAATTATCATGGCAAAGAAACATAAATCCGAAAGAGAAAAACAGTTACTGAAAACAGTAGCGCAGGAAGCAGTGATTGCACAGGCATTACAATTTTCCCGGAAGAGGTTTAAAAAATTTGACGAAATCATCGGGCAATTGTATTTGGGTAAAAACCTGGGCTTTTCTTTTTCTGACAGAAGGATATCGAAAATAAATGAATGCTTTATTAATTTATCTTCAAAAGTAAAAGCTTCCGAAAGAAACTTGTTCAAAGATGTACTGATACAACTTGATGCAGTAAGTGAATTGGTAAGTGGAGAAACTTACATCCAGGTATTGTACAACATGGTGAAATTTCGTGGTTATTGGAATCAAGATCTGTTTAAATGGAAACCAATATCAAAGCATCCTGTAGCACAGGTAAAAGAGTTGGCCACTTATCTTTTTTGTAAATATAAAATTCCGGATTTTTTATACCAGGGTTTGTATGAAACAAAAAACATGCAGTATATACAATGGTTAATGCACCTTGGAGATGGCGGAAGAGTGAAGGAAATGAAAAACATTCCGATTCCATTTACACAAAAGATGGGACATTACTTTTTGATGGCTCCAGCAAAACTTTCTATTACAGAAGCGCTGCGTTGGGCACAGGTTAAAGGATTGAACGGCGAAGGTAAATTGGCAGAAAGAATTGCTTTTTCATGGATAGGCATAAAGACGTATGGCGATGAGGATTTTTGGGAAAGCTTTATCAGGTTGGTAGTGACCGGGGGAATGTTTAACCTGAATAAACTGACAGAGTTGATTGATTATGTAAGAGAGGAAAAAAGAGCAAACTGCAACTATCATTTAAAAGGAAGAACATTGCTGTCTTTATTTCGGCAAAGTGATGCATGGCATAGCCGTTTCTCAAACAGCAAGAGCAACCAGGTATGGAAGCCTTGCGGCATAGAAGGGTACAGGGTAGAGAAAAAATCGGAGCTAATCGTATTGGAAGAGTTAACAGAATCAAGGAAACTAACGGAAGAAGGAAAATCGATGAAACATTGTGTTAGTTCTTATGCATTCTATTGTACCAAAGGGAAGTCGGCCATTTTTTCTTTGCGTAAATATTCCGGCGGCATATTGCTGGATATTATGGCAACCATTGAAGTGAACCTTGCCTTGCAAAAAGTAGTGCAGGCAAAAGCAAAGATGAATAAACCCATTTCGGAAGAAGCAAAAAAACACATGGAAGTATGGGCAATGAACGAAGGCCTGCTGTTGAATCCCTATTTGTAAAAACAAAATAATTAAAAGAATGGAAAATACTACCAATCAAAAAATGATCAATGCCAACGGCATCTTTGATAATGGATTTTTAAGTGGCAAATCGCTTTACCTATATTGTTTTGGACAAGTACCAAGTGCAAATTACATCAACAATATTGACGGTGAAAAAGCATTTGAAGCCATCAAGGCTACTTACAAACATCTAATAAAATCGGTGCATAGTTACCGGTATTATGATGCTAAAAAAGAGCGGTATGTTTTTGATGAAACTTTCATGATCATGCACAACGGTTGTGTAATGGAGTTTGATAATTATTACTGCGAAATCTATCACAACGGAACGCAGGACGATTTTATAAACGGCTGCACAGGCATGGTGAAAAAGTTCAAGGAAAAACAACGCAGGCAACCGCTTGAGATAAACCTAATCAGCCGTGGAAGAACTGGCCTGGACCTGAAGCAACTGGAGGTAAAACGTACAAAGCTAAATCTGGATCTTTTTTACGAAGATGATTTTAAAGCTGTGAACAATACCATTTGCAAACGTTTGACAAAAGATAAAGACAAAGGCATTGTATTACTACACGGCTTACCAGGAACAGGCAAAACGACTTACCTGCGTTACCTGATTGGCAAAATAAAAAAGCGGGTGTTATTTGTATCTCCCAATGTGGCAGCGGATATTACCAGTCCGGATTTTATTGACCTGCTGGTGAGTAATCCTAACAGTGTGCTGATTATTGAAGATGCTGAAAATATAATTATGGATAGGAAATTAAATAGCAATGCATCGGTATCAAACCTGTTGAATATTTCGGATGGGTTACTGGCAGATTTTTTAAATGTCCAGATCATCTGCACGTTTAATAATTCCCTTACAATGGTTGACAGTGCATTGATGCGTAAGGGAAGATTGATCGCCAGGTATGAATTTGGAAAACTGGGGATTGAGAAATCACAACTCCTGTCAAATCACTTAGGGTTTAATCATTTTATTTCAAAGCCGATGACAATAGCAGAACTTGCTAACCCGAATGAAAATAATAGTGTGTTAGAAAGAACAGAAGTGGTTGGTTTTAGAAGACAGGAAGTGATAATGAATTAACATAATTAAAAAAAGAACCGATGAGACAAATAGCTTCTATACAAAGAATAAAAAAAATAGAACCAATACCCAATGCAGATGCCATTGTAAAAGCAACGATTCTCGGGTGGCAATTGGTTGCAAAAAAAGGCGAATTTAGTGAAGGTGATCTTTGCGTGTATGTAGAGATTGATGCGCTACTACCCGACAAACCTGCATTTGAATTTATGAAGGCGAGAGGTATGAGAGTAAGAACGATCAGATTGAGAGGACAAATATCTCAAGGCATTTGCTTTCCTCTTTCGATACTGCCTGGCATCATAAATATCAAAGAAGGATTGGACGTAACCGAAGTTTTAGGAATTGAAAAATATGAGCCGCCGATACCAGCAAGTTTGTCTGGCATAATGAAAGGTGGCTTTCCATCTTTCATTCCTAAAACAGATGAAACAAGGGTACAGGTATTGCAGGAGCTGTTAGATAAATTTGAACATGAACCTTGTTATGTAACAGAAAAACTGGACGGCAGTTCTGTTACCTACTTTATTAAAGACAATGTGTTTGGTGTGTGCAGCAGAAATTTAGAATTGATTGAAACAACTGATAACACTTTATGGAAACTGGCAAGAGAGATGCAGATAGAAGAAAAACTGCTTGTATTAAAAGGCAACTATGCGTTGCAGGGCGAAGTAATCGGAGAAGGTGTACAAGGCAATAAATATAAAATGAAAGGGCAGCAGGTATTTTTCTTTTCTGTGTTCAATATTGATGAGTACCGGTATTTAAATTACAGCGACTTTAATGCAGCGATAAATCAACTAGGTTTTAAAACAGTACCGGTGATAGAGAACGATTTTGTATTAATCAACTCAATTGAAGAGCTGGTAAATAAAGCGGTTGGTAAATCGATATTGTACAATGTGGATAGAGAAGGTATTGTAATAAGACCCTTAGTTGAAAAAGTAGATTCAACAGGCAGGGTTTCATTTAAAGCAATCAACCCTGAGTTTTTGTTAAAGTATGAATAGGGTTTGAGTTGGCTGGGCAGGCAGGAGTGTTTACTCCTGGCCTGCTTCATACAACGCTGCCATCAATCTGACTTTCTTTTTTATTTGCCGAACGATATTATTTGGAGACAGTATTTTAATGCCTTCTCCAAAACCGACCAACTCTCTTTCCAGTTCCAAATTGGGAATTACTTCAATTGTAAAATGAGTGCCGCCTTTTACTTCTTCCACAATTTTTTGTGAAGCATGAATAGGTTTGGTTTTTATGTAAGGAGCATGAACTGCGTTTGCCCAAAACAAAATGGTAGTGGGACTTTCAGCATAATTGCGGGTTACGCCAACGATATCATTAAAATAAGTGTGGGGCTCAAAGTTTTTATGCAGCATAAAAAGTTCTTTGTCATTCGTTGTAATCTGTTGTATGCGGTCTAAAGCAAAAGTGATAATTTCTTTGCCTTGCTTTTTCATGCCGAGTATGAACCATCGGTTGCGGTATTCTTTAAGCAGGTATGGATAAAAAATAATATCCGCCGATTGTCGTGCTTTGAAAGATTGGTAGGTAATTATTAAAGTGGTTTTGTTTACAATGGCTTTATATAAAACATCCAGCCATTCAATACCGGTAAGCAGGTCATTTTTTTCAAAATCGATTACCGATGCCTGCTGGTTTTGTTCGCTGTAAATTTTATCGTCCAGCTTGTTTACCATTTCGCTCACTTCATTAAAGTGACTGAAACCTTTAAACTGCCGAAGCAGGTGCGATACTTCCTGTAGTATGCCCAGGTCTTGCGATGTAAGCGGACTGTTGGCAATGGAATAATCCGCATCATCGTACGTATAATACTTTTTGTCTTTCACCACAATGGGCGCATTGTAACCAAGCGAATTGCTGCGCATCGCATTCAGGTCAAGGCGTATGGTACGCAGACTGATGTTGGTGTCTACGCCCTCGTATTCGTACAGGGCATTATTGCAGGCAGCAATTAAATCTTCAATGGTCCATTTGCGACGGCGGTTTTGCAGGCATTTATCAATGGTGCGGTAGCGGATGAGTGCGTTACGGTTTACTGGCATAAAACCCCCATCCCCTAAAGGGGGGTTATAGAGGATTTATAAAAATAAGAAAATTATTTTTCACTGTGCAAATAGATTGCACACATGGGTTGGAGGTTTGTGTTATCAAAGTAAAACAAAGAGTTCTTTAAAATATTGTTGATGAAGAAAACATCAACGGAAGAGCTTGCTTAACAGCAAGACTGGTATCAACCTGCAGAAAGCAAACCAGGTCAGTGTTTTAAAAGACACGGCAGTGCAGACGTAGTAACTATCTGTATGCTATTGTTGCTGTTGGGTATGCCAGCCAAACGTTGTGTGTCGAAGGTTCGATTCCTTCTCCTTGTAAAACAGGATAGCTCAGTTGGTTAGAGCAACAACAAAAGCACAGGTTCGACTCCTGTTCCGGCTTAAAATCGGATAGCTCAGTTGGTTAGAGCACTACACTGTTAATGTAGAGTAAGAAGCGCACCACTTCCTAAAAAAGGTGTACAAAAAACAAAAGCCAGTGTATTACCCCTTGTTTGTTATGCCAATTGGCCCCAAACAAAAGCCGGGTAAATACCTGCAGGCCGAAGTAAACAGCATGCAAGCGATTACGGCAAGCGATGATAATTTTTTACATCCGTGTAATGAATGAAGTGTCGCAGCAACGTATTAACAAACATGCACAAATTCAGCTTCCGTATTTACCCGGCGGTAATGCAATGGCTTTATTAAAAAAAATAAATGAATATAGTCCGAATCTATATAAAGCTGCCTTTTTAATTCGTGCAATTCGTGCCTTAAAAATTCGTGTTTAAAAAAAATTAGTGTATTTAAAATTAGAATTATGAAACAAGTAAAAATTAACGCCTACCAGGTTGGACTGGTTTTTAAAAATGGCGTTTACAAGAGAATGTTGCAGGAAGGCAACTACTGGTTGTGGTTTAACGAAACCGTGTTGATATATGATATAACCAAACAGTTTAATACTTCTGTGGAAATAAATATTCTGTTGCAGGATGCCGCGTTGGCCGAAGCCCTGCAGGTAATTGAGGTAAACGACAACGAAATTGTATTGCAGTACCAGGATGGTTTGTTGAAACAGGTATTGACTGCTGGCCGTTATGCTTTCTGGAAAAATGCTGTGAACAACTACGCATTTATAAAAGCCGATATCAGCAAGATAGATATCACCGAAGAGTTCAGCCGTGCGGTTTTGCAAAACAAATTGGTGGCGCCTTATGTGCGTACCTACACTGTGGAGCATTACGAAAAAGCCGTGTTGTTCATTGATGGAAAGTATGCACAGATATTGCCGGCCGGTATTTACAATTGGTGGAAAAACAACATCTCTATTGTAGTGGGAAAGGCAGACACCCGTATGCAGCAAATTGAAATCAATGGTCAGGAAATTTTGACCAAAGACAAAGCTGCCTTGCGCATCAACGGGTATGCACAGTACAAAGTGGTAGACATAGAAAAGGCCTTGTTGCAAAACAAGGAGTATGAACGCCAGTTGTATGTAGCTTTTCAGTTGGCGTTGCGGGAGTACGTTGGAGGTTTGGTTTTTGATGAATTACTGGAGAAAAAAGACACCATTGTGCCCTTCATTTTGGAGGCAGTAAAAAACACTGCCAACGATTTAGGTGTTGCAGTAAATGGCTTCGGTATCCGGGACATAATTTTGCCAGGCGATGTAAAAGACATCATGAACAAAGTGTTGGTAGCAGAAAAAACTGCACAGGCCAACAGCATTATGCGGAGAGAAGAAACCGCCAGCACCCGTAGCTTGCTGAACACTGCCAAATTGATGGAAGACAATACCATGTTGTGGAAGTTGAAGGAGATGGAATACGTTGAAAAGATCGCAGACAAAATCAGCAACATCAGCGTAAGTGGCAACGGCGTGTTGATAGAACAGTTGAAGCAGATTTTTGTGCCGCAGAAATAGATAACTTATGGTAGTCAACTTGCAAAGGTTGACTACCTTTTATAAAAACTTTGTACTTAGCTTTAGTACTACTATTAAGCATACTTGCGTCGCACACTTGGGCTGTTGTAATCTTGTTGAAAATATAAAATAAAAAATACAGAATGAATACTAGGAAATTTAAGAATGAAAAGGAAAAGATTCAATATAGGATGATTGAAGTCGAAGACTTTGAATTTGTAAATCCAATTCTAAAAATGTGCGATGTAATAATTGGGAGTTACATGGAGATAGAAGGTGGGCGGTTAGAGTTTCTTCTTGAAAATAATTTATATATTCCAGTTGAGATAAATAAAATCGGGGATGAGCTTGAAAGTAGAGCAATTAAGAGATGGAAAAAATACTTAGAAAAAATTCAATCCCAGGAACTGCCTCCCAGTCTTTATAAATTACTTTTAGCGAATTCAAGAGACATACAATTTAATTTATTAAGAGGGTTATCGCTGACCGGATATCAACTAATGAAATTCATTTTTGACGCTTGTGAAAAAAATGGGTATAGTTATAGTTGTTATATTTCGAGGCATAATCACAATGGGATAAATGATTCTGATTTACCTCATTTTGCCTGTAAAAATGAGGTAAATGAAATTCACAAGATTGGGGAGACTCAAATGACAGATGGAGAAATTAAGCATGCAATAAATTATAAGAAAATGATAATAGCTAAATTTATTGACAAGAATGGTTCTTGGCACTGTTTCTTTTATACATTAAAAAGTCTTAAGGGGGAAGAGCGTGGTTCGAATGTACAACCACACATGCACTACATTTCAAATAAGTGGGGAATTCCGAGAAATGAGGTGATTCTGCAACTGAAGAGTAAGAATTACAAACTTCCTTCCAAACTTCCACATATAAATTTTCATAGATAAGGTAGTTCAATGAAAATTATATGGCATAGTAAAATCAGAAAGTCATAGAGACAAAATGTAATAAATAAAAACCACACTACCCAAAATAGGGCAGACCAACAAGGTACAAATCCTTTATGTCTGCGAAAGTAGCAGGGCCTGGGGCTTTTACTTAGGTGCTTGATTATTCAATTCCTGGAAAGCCCGGATAAAACTGTTCTTTAATTTATTGTCTTTATGCAGCAGTAATGCACTGTAGTATTCTGCGCCATAAGCATTTAGGTAACCGGTTACTTGTATAAAGTCGTTATCGTCTGGTGAATCAAACCAGGTGGTAAACTTTCTAAAGCGTACTGCATGCCGTTCATCTGTATTGTCGCAGATATAAACAACGGCATTGATTTTTGAGGAAAGAAATTCTTTGATGAGCAAAACGATGGTAAGCGCAAGTCGCTTGTCCGTTCCTTTTTGTTTGTCGATGTCATCCTTATTGAGCAATTCAATATTGAAAGCAAAAACTTTAGACGCAATGGAAGGATAATCTTTGAAAAAGTAATCGAACAAAGCAAAGAAGCAAACATATTCAATACCATTGTCGGCAACTACATAATGGTAACCTGGCTTTAGAAGGGAGGTTTTATACGGTTGCAAATTTGTAGCCATATTTGTCTTTAAGTTCCTGAAAGGTTACGCCGCTTTGAATGGCTTCTCGGATAAATTTTTGGTCTGCAATAACCTGCTGAAAAATTTCGATGTTGGTCTTTGCCTTAGCCGTTGGCCTGCGTTTAGTACACACCGTCTTTTTGGGTTTAATAGTCGGAGAAGACATAAATTTTTACTGCAATTTACAATTTTATGGTGAAACAAACCCTTTAAAAAATATAGAAAATGAAGAACACCAAAAATCAGTCATGCAACAAATAAAAACCATACTAACCAACATAGAGCAAACCAAAAAGGTACGAATCCTCTATGCCTGCGAAACAGGTAGCAGGGCCTGGGGGTTTCCTTCGCCGGATAGCGATTATGATGTGCGCTTTATTTACCGGCATGAGAGAGATTGGTATTTGAGTTTGAGCCAGCACAAAGACACGATAGAATATATGGTGGATGAAACCTGGGATGTAACCGGTTGGGACCTGCGAAAGAGTTTGCTGCTGCTGAAGAAATCAAATGCAGCTTTGATAGAAAGATTTCAGTCGCCGATCGTTTATAGTGAGGCAGGTAATTTTAAAGATGAGTTTAAGCAATTGATATCAACCTATTATTCACCAACGGCTGTTTTCTTTCATCATTATTCTTTGGCGAAAAACTTTTGGGGTGATTTGAAAGATGCAGGCGAAGTAAAACTGAAAAGCTATTTCTACCTGATACGATCATTGCTCAGTTGCAACTGGATTATGCACAACAAGTCTGTTTTGCCCATGCACATAGAGGACTTGATGGTATTGATAGATGATGACATGAAAAATAAGTTGAGAGAACTGATACAGCTAAAAGCTGGCGTGAGTGAAAAGTACCTGCATCCAGTAGATGATGCGTTGAATAAGTGGATCATAGAATTGTGGGAATTGATAGATGCATCCAAAGAAAATCTAGGCGTGAATAAAACGGATATGAAACAACTGAATGAATTTTTTTTGCAAACAATACGATGATATGCTTACGATAGAAGAAGTGAAAAAGAATGGCTGGCTGATTTTTGAAACCATTGCCGGCAGCAGGGCTTATGGCCTCGACACACCAGCATCTGATACCGACATCAGGGGTGTATTTGTATTACCAAAGGAGCTGTTTTATTCATTGGAATACACAGCACAGATAAGCAACGAAACCAATGATATCGTGTACTACGAATTGAGAAAGTTCATGGAGTTGTTATTGAAAAATAATCCCAACATTATGGAGTTACTGAATGTGCCGGAAGCCTGTGTGTTGTACAAACATCCGCTAATGGACCTTGTAAAACCTGAAGTGTTCCTGTCAAAACTTTGTGAACCGACATTTGCCAACTATGCTTTTGCGCAAATAAAAAAAGCGTACGGACTGGAAAAGAAAATAGTAAATCCTGTTGATGAAATAAGAAAGTCAGTGCTGGATTTTTGTTATGTGTATTTGGGAAAGGAAACCATAGTCTTTTCTGCGTACCTAAAATCAAGTGGAAAAACGCAGGAGCACATTGGTTTAACAGCCATTGATCATTTAAGAGATTGTTACAATCTTTATTACAATGAGTCACTCAGCTATTCGGGCGTAGCAAAAAAGGAAAATGCCAATGATGTGAGTCTTAGCAGTATTCCAAAAGGTGAGCTCCCAGAAGCGATGTTATTCTTTAACAAGGACAATTATTCGATGTATTGCAAGCGCTACAAAGAGTACTGGGATTGGGTGGCAAAGCGCAATGAAGAACGATATAAAACAACGATGAGTCATGGTAAAAACTATGATTCAAAAAACATGATGCATGTGTTTCGTTTATTGTTGATGGCAAAAGAAATAGCAACAGAAGGAAAAGTAAATGTGCATAGAAAAGACAGGACGTTTTTGCTAAGCATCAAAGCAGGCAAATTTGAGTATGAGGATTTGGTGGCAAAAGCAGAAGCAATCAAAGATGAACTGCCATTGCTGTATCAGCAATCTGAATTACCAGAAACACCGGATGCAGCAGCGGTAAATAAATTACTGATTAAAATGAGGGACGATGTTTATGGTTAATTTTACCAGCCTTCATCATTCAACATATTCTCAAGCTCGTCATCATCAGGCTTGGTGTAGATGCCGGTAATGATTTCATAAGCGTCAATAAAGTCGTTGAGTTGAGGGTTGTCTTTGTGAATGAGGAGTGCATTGAGGATATTGGTATTGCCTGCACGGATAACGCCACGAAGTTGAACAATGCTGCCATCGTTGAATTGCTTAAACCAATGATAAAATTTATGAAAACGGGCTTTTTCACGGCTGTCGGTATTGTCGCAAATGTAGACAACAGTATTTTGCTTTTTTAGTAGGAATGATTTGATGATGGCAGTTACAGTGGCACCAATTCTTTTATCAAGAGGGACTTTATCAAGGTCTTCGGGTTTAGACTTTAGTTCCAGGTTGAAACCAAAAACCCGTGGAGCTAAATCAGGGTATAAATAAAAAGCACTGGAAAAATCATAGAAATAGCAATCATATACACAACCAACTGAAGAGATAAATGTGTAGTAATCAGGTTTGCGGGTTGTATAGTTATACAGTTGCAAATTTAAAACCCTGTTGTTTAAGTTCTTCGAAAGTTAATCCATGCCTGCGTGCCTCTCTGAGGTAATTGCTCATTTCAAGGGCAACGAGCATTTTTCGTGTTCCCTTGGCCTGCTTTACCTTTTCAGCAAAGTATTCAGCAGTACGCAGTTGAAATTCGGGAGTTGGTAATGACTGTGTCATAATAAAATTGTTATACAGCAAGTTACAAAATATATAAGGAATTTTTTAAAATTTTAAAAAGAACAAACATGAGTTACATAGTAGTAGATGTGGAATCAGACGGCCCTATTCCGCATCGGTATTCGATGGTTTGTTTTGGCGCAGTAGTGTTAGAACCTACATTGAGCAAAACCTTTTATGGCAAAATAAAACCGGTTTCGGATGTATGGATTCCGGAAGCATTGGATGTAAGTGGTATGTCGAGAGCAGAACATGAAACATTTGAAGCCCCCGAAAAAGTAATGGAAGACTTTGCGAAATGGTTATCGGAAATTTCAAAAGGCAGACCGATATTCATTAGCGATAATCCGGCATTTGACTGGCAGTGGATTAATTATTATTTCCATACTTACCTTGGTAAAAATCCTTTTGGTTTTTCTGCAAGGCGCATCGGTGATTTGTATTGCGGAATGAAAATGGACACTGGTTTAAATGCTGAATGGAAAAAATTATTTCGCAAAACAACTCATGACCACAACCCGGTAAACGATGCAATCGGAAATGCAGAAGCTTTATTGGCGATGAAGGCAATGGGATTGAAGATGCCAACGCATTGAACAACATTATTAGCAGTTACTTTTCATCGGCTTTGGTTAAATCAAGATAGGCATGCACCATTTCATTAAAGTGTTTGTTTTTCTTGTGTATAAGTAATGAACTGTAAATGAATAATCCGCCAATGGTAAACTTACTGGTCAGTTGCATAATTTTACTGGAAGGATAGTCGTAGTATTCAAACCAGCTTAGGAATTCTCTGGATCTAGCAGCGTCTCTGCCATCGGAGTTGTCGCAGACATAAACGACTGCATTGGTTTTAGATGAACGGTAATCGCCAACGATGGTTACGACTGTATCAGCAATACGTTTGTCAATACCTTTCGGATTAATTTTCTTGTTGGCCAGTTCAAGGTTAAAAGAATAAAATTGAGAAGATATGGCGCTTGGATATTTTGTAAAATATTCGCCGTATGGAGTAAAATAGCAAATATACTCAATGCCCTTATCCGTTTAAAAGGAGTAATAGTTTGGGCTATATGTAATGAATTTATACGGTTGCAAATTTATAGCCATATTTGTCCTTTAACTCCTGAAAGGTTACACCATTTTGAATAGCTTCCCGGATGAACTTCTGATCGGCCAGCATTTTTTGAACCATTTCTAACCTGGTCATAGGCTTAGCTTTTGGTCTGCGTTTAGCACGGACAGTCTTTTTAGGTTTAACAATTGTAGTAGCCATATCAAATGATTTATTGCAATTTACAAAAATTAAAAAAATTAAATAGCCCTTTATGGGTCGGAACAAATGAGTAAATTAAAA
>Ga0209591_10004746_pt1 | contig 15315 bp, 13 predicted proteins | sample MAT01_FD_187207 | JGI IMG/M metagenome (GOLD analysis project Ga0209591, IMG submission 187207) | Freshwater microbial communities from Lake Fryxell liftoff mats and glacier meltwater in Antarctica - MAT-01 (SPAdes) (version 2) | ecosystem: Environmental > Aquatic > Freshwater > Ice > Liftoff... | reverse complement strand
TCGATGCCGCCGTCGCCGCCATGGCGGCTCCCACAGCGAAGGACGGCGGCTCGGCGGGATCGGCGCCGAAAGCGCTGAATCAAGCGCACGGATGAGCGGCATCATCAATCCATTCATCCGGTGTCGCGCGACCACCGTCACGCCTGGTTGTCGCTGAGGTCCGGCGCCGGCAATGTTTCTGCGCCGTCGCTTGCCCGCTGTGGGAGCTGCCACGGCAGCGACCGCAGTCGCGGCAACCTTCGATGCCGCCGTCGCCGCCATGGCGGCTCCCACCGCGAGGAACACCGGCTCGGCAGGATTGAATCCAGTGGCGCTGAATCAGGAGCGAGGATGAGCGGCATTGGCGGAATCGCGGCAGTAGCCCCCGCCGGGCCGCACCGTCAGACAGTCGGACTTTTCGAGCAGCCACTTCATCCCGATAGCGGCGCCGTCGGTCGCGCGCAGGGTTTCGGCGACCGCAGGTGCATCGGCGGACTTCCTCCAGCAGGGGGCTCGCGTCGAGATTGGTGCTCAGGATCGCGCATGGAGTCGGACGACTTTGAACGACCGCGGAGCGCCGCGCGCGCGGCGCGAGAATCAGCGCTCCTGCCAACAGACCGCAGCTAAGGCGACATTTTCCGCTTGCGGACCGTTGTCCACAGCGCGGTCGTTGCGGAAACCACGTTCTTCTGCGGATGCTTCGCACAGTAACGTTCAAGATGTGCATCGATCGACGCTGGATCCGGCTGCGCGAACAAGGCGGCACCTTTGTCGCCCGCTTCCACCCGACGATCCAGATATCCGGCGTTCATGCCGGAGATGAACCCCTGCGCCCACGAGTGCACGTTCGCCAGCGCCACAGTCTGGGCATCACCCGCTTTGCGCAGTTCGAGATACTTCGCGCAGGAAAGCGCGCCCGCGCCAATCACCGGCGAGTTGCCCGCGTGGGCCGGGGCCATTACCGCAGTGCAGGCGACGATGAGAAGGCTTTTCAGAAATACGGTTTTCATCGGTGATGCTCCGAGGCAGATGCCAGTTGCGGACCGCCATCATCCGTTCGTGATCGTACATCCTGGCGTGCCGCGAGCAAGCAGGCGAGCGCGCTGTGCGCGACCGTCCCACCCGGATGCACCGTGCACCCCATCGTTGCGGTCGCGCGCGCGGCGCGCTCAAACGCACGTGCGAGGCGCTGTAGGAGCGCACCCTGTGCGCGACCGGCACATCCGGATGCACCGCGCACCCCATTGCTGCTGTCGCGCGCGCGGCGGAATCCTACGCCATCGGGAGCCGCCGCCCGTGTTGCAGCGCAGCTTGCCCCTTCGGACACTGCACTTGGCCGATCGAACGTGGCGCAATCGGCGCACTGCGCTCCCAAGGGGAATTGCCATGCCAGTCGCCTGCCTGCGTTCGATCACGCGTTGCCGCCGCGTGGTTTGCACCGCACTGTTGTGGATGCTGGTCGCCGCACCACCGGCGCTGGCGCAAACCGAGGTCACGGGCTTTGGCAGCAACCCCGGCAATCTGCGCATGTTCAAGTATGTGCCTGCGGGCTTGCCGGCAGGCGCGCCGCTGGTGGTGGCGATGCATGGCTGCTCGCAGACGGCCGCCAACTACGATGCCGAGACCGGCTGGCAGCTGCTGGCCGATCGCTGGAAGTTCGCGCTGGTATTGCCGCAACAGCAGAGCGCGAACAACTCCAGCAGCTGCTTCAACTGGTTCGTGACCGGCGATACCAGCCGCGGGCAGGGCGAGCCGCTGTCGATCAAGCAGATGGTCGATCGCATGGCGCTCGATCACGGCATCTCCGCCGGCACGGTGTATGTCACCGGCCTGTCGGCCGGCGGCGCGATGACCGCGGTGATGCTCGCTGTCTATCCCGATGTGTTCGCCGGCGGTGCGATCATCGCCGGACTGCCGTACCGCTGCGCGACATCGCAGTCGGCCGCCTTCAGCTGCATGAATCCCGGCAGCAATCTCACGCCAGCACAATGGGGCGACCGCGTGCGCGCGGCCAGCAGCTGGACCGGTCCGTGGCCGCTGGTGTCGATCTGGCATGGCGATGCCGACTTCGTGGTGCGGCCACTGAATCTGACCGAGAGCATGGATCAGTGGACCCATGTGCACGGCATCGACCAGACTGCCGATGTGGTCGATACGGTCGCGGGCTATCCGCATCGGGTCTACAAGGACGCCGGCGGCACGCCGCGGGTGGAGACCTACACGATCACCGGCATGGGCCACGGCACGCCGGTCGATCCGGGCAGCGGCGAGACGCAGTGCGGCACCGCAGGTGCCTACATTCTCGATGCCAACATCTGCTCGAGCTACTACATCGGGCGCTGGTTCGGGCTGGATAATCTGGATGCAATCGCACCCGGCGTGGTGCTGACCGCGCCGACCAACGGTGCAGCAGTCAGTGGCAACGTGAATGTCACCGCAACCGCCAGCGACGCGATCGGCGTCGAGCGCGTCGAGTTGCTGCTCGATGGTGCGCTGCTCGGTGTCGATGCGAGCGCGCCCTACGCGATCGTGTGGAACTCCAGTACCGCCAGCGACGGCGCGCACGTCCTGCAGGCGCGTGCGTTCGATCTGGCCGGCAACGTCGGCACCTCGGCGCAGGTGAACGTCACGGTCAGCGGCGGCAGCGGTGGCGGAGGTGGTGGCAGCCCGGTCACCGTCGTGTTCAACAATGAAGATGCCAACGACGGCTACGTGAAAGCCACCGCGAGCGGCGGCGCGCCTGCCGTCGGCACGTTGGAATCCAGTTTGGGTCTGGCGATCGGCCGTGGCGCCGACGCCAAATTCAATCGCGCACTGCTGTCGTTCGATACCGCCGCGATTCCCGATGGCGCGACCATCACCGCAGTCACCGTCAGCGTCGCCTACCGCAGCGCGTCGGGCAATCCGTGGGGCAATCCCGCCGGCAATACGCTGGTGGTGGACGCCAACAGCGGCTGCATCGGCGCTTGCACCATCGCCACCACCGACTGGGCTGCAGCCACCAGCAGCAGCGCAGTCGCGCAGATCCTTGCATTCAGCGGCGGCAGCCAGGCCAGCACGCTGTTCGCCGCGGCAGGAATCGCCGCGATCAACAAGACCGGTCGCACCCAGCTGCGCCTGCGCTTCAGTGCCGAGCAGACCGCAACCAACCATGTGTGGATCGATCGCGGTGCGGCGGCTACGTTGCGTGTGACCTACCAGCCCTGAGCGAGGTTGCGCAGAACACGCGCGGTGGCCAAGCATGCCGCCGAGACCGTCCCTGGCGCGATCGCGTCGCGCTACGTGCTGTTGGCCGCCGCAGCCGGGCAATCCGGCAACGCCGATTGACGCTGCGCTGGGTGTTGCCAGCATGCGTTGAAAAGTGCGTGTCCCGACGTGCTTGCCGCCAGCTTGCTTGCCCACCCGCGCCTTTCGGTGCTCGAAGTGCTCGCCGCTGCAGGCATCCTGCCACGCGACACAAAAGGCGGGCGGCGACGATCCGCAATGACCCGCGCATCCGGGCGCGGTGCGATCAAGACCGCAGTCGACGCGCCGAACATCGGTTCGAGTACCGATCGTTCAGACTGCTCGCATCCAGGAATTCAGAGGCAGCGTCCATACGCATCCACACCTGCGATCTGGTGGCTGGTTTGGCGCCTGTCGTCGGCGGCCGCTCACGGCTCGAAACCGTTCCCGAACACGCGGTCGCCCGAGCTGATCGGGGCGGAAACGAATACGAAGTAGCTGTTGAAACCGAGCAGCACGATGGCATTGACCGTGATCGGACCGACATCGGTAGCCGGCGCGGTCCAGGTGAAGTCCACCGGCACGGACTTGGATATGCTGCTGCCGTGGGTGAACGTCCCGGTCGGCATGCTGCCCGAACACTCCGGCATCGAGCGGTAACCATTGTTGATGGCGAATGAGCCGACGCGGGTGCCGCTGCTGTTGGTGGCGTACATCAGCAAACCCTTGAACACGCCAGGTCCCGACAGGCGCACGACCGAGGACTGACCCGGGGTCCACGGACCATTCGGCATGCTGATCGCATACCCGCCAGTGCCCAACGTGCCCGCACCCATCGGTGCAGCCGCCATCAGGGAGGCATTGCAGGTTCCGCTGCCGGACGAGAAGGCATGTCCGGTCAAGGGAAGCAACAGCAAGGCAAGGCAGAGCAGCAGGCGATGGCTTTTCATTGGACAGCACTCCACAGGTGTGGTTCCTGTTGAGCAGAGTATTCTTTGCAGACCAGCGAAACGTGAAGCTGGCGCTGCAGTTCTATGCCGGCCGTCGGGCGGGCGCCCACAGGGCGGGCATCTTGCAGATGCGCCGCGGTCGCGGTTGTGCAGGCGCGCGACCGGCACTTTGTGCGCCGCGCAGGACAACATGGACACGCATACATCGGCCGTTGCCGTCACGCAGCCAGACCCAGCATGATGTCTATCCGGATTGGTCCGGGGTTGGCTCGCCTTGCGCCCGGAATGATGCCCGCCGCGATCGTTCGCGCGGTCTCGACACACGCTCACCCCTGCGTTCTGGCGACTACTTTTTGACTGTCTTCGTCTGCGTGGATGTAGTCACTGCGCGTCGTGCGAAGGTGGCAGAATCGACTCTGCTGTTTCCGGGCCTGCGGCTCCACTGGCCGCATCCCGCAGACGTAACCCTCGAGGAGAACCGATTGATGTCAGAGCCCGTGCCGCCGTCCGCCTCGACCGACTTCAGGCCCGCCGGGCACAACCTGGCGTCCCCCTTTCGCTGGTTCCTGGCCGAGTTCCTGGTCGTCGTGGCCGGAATCCTCGTCGCGCTGGCGCTGAGCTCCTGGGCGCAGGATCAGCGCGATCATGAACGCGAGCAGTCGTATTTGCGACAGCTCAACGTGGACCTCGAGGCCAGCGAGAAGATTCTCGCCGAAGCAGAAGAGTTCACGAGGCTGCGCGCCGAGGCGAGCGCGCGCGTGCTGCACCGGTTCTGGCGCGACAATCTGAGCGTCGACGATTCGACCCGTCAGGACATCGCGCTCCCACGTACGACACGCCGCTTCAATCCAGTGCTCGGCACAGCCAGTGCGCTGATGTCGACGGGCGATCTCAATCTCATCCGGGACGATGCGTTGCGGTCGCAGCTGGTGACCTTCCTGGATGCGATGAAGACCATTCTCGACGACATCCGTCGTTTCGACGAGACCTACTATCGACCCGGCGTACATATCCTCATTCGCGGTCCGGACATGTTCGCGATCATTCGGTCCAGCGACTCGGTCGACACCATGCGGACCCGCCCCAACATGACCGAGCGGATTCCGTTCCCGACCACGATGGAGGCGGTGCTGCGCGATCGCTCGGTGTATGACGGGTATGGCTTCTTGCTGGTTGCGCATCGCAATCAGTCGTTTCGTTACGGCGCAATGCTGGAGCAAACGCGCGCGCTGCGTGTGCAGGTCGTGGCGGCCCTGAGCGAGACGAACTAGCGGGACGAGACAGAACGGGGGAACATGGTCCGATGATCGTCGTGGCGATCGTGATGGCAGGTCGGGGCGACCTGCCCTACGACGATGGAATGCCGCGAGGGCGGGTTTTGGCAATGCGGATATAGGCGAGCCCGGCGACAACGCCACCGAGCGTGACCGCGAGCAATCCGAGCGTGCTGCGCGTCGCGGCGATCAGGACCGGTGGCGGCACCAGGGCGTCGACGCTGCGGATGGCGATCATCAGCCCGATCCAGCCGGCGAGTGCGAACCACAGGTGGCGTGCGGCGAAACTGCTGCGCGCGACCAGCGCGGCGAGCGGGAATGCCAGCGCCAGTGCGACCGCGGCGATGATCGCGAATATCGGTGCGAAGCCGATCAGGTCCTGCGCGGTGGTTTGCCAGCGCAGCGCGGATGGCACGGCGGCACCCAGTTGCTCCAAGGCTGCGAGGTTGAACTGCGTCTGCACGATGCTGGCCCACGCCGCGGCGATCAGCACGGCCAGCAGGTAGGCGAGCAGGCGGCGCGGCCATCGGGATCGCATCGATTCCACTCCTTGCACGCGCGCGGCATGTACGCCGCGGCACTATGCCGCAAATTTCGCGAACTGGCTGCTATGGTGCCGTGATTCCACCGGGGGACCCGACCATGCAGCGCATGCTTGCCACGATCGTGCTGTTGAGTGCGTGTACCGCGACGGCCGCAGCGCCGGCGTATCGCATCGAGACGATTGCCCAGGGTCTCGATCATCCGTGGTCGATTGCCTTCCTGCCTGATGGCGATGTGCTGGTCACCGAGCGCGCCGGTCGGCTGCGCGTGATCCACAATGGCGTGCTGCGCGAAGCACCGATCGACGGCGTGCCGGCAGTGTTCGTCTCAGGACAGGGCGGCTTGTTCGACATCGTGCTGGCGGCGGATTTTGCCAGCAGCGGCAGCGTACTGCTGTCGTTCGCGCACGGAACGGACAAGGCCAACGGTTTACGTGTGGTGCGCGCGCGCTACACCGCCGACGGCCTGCGCGATATCGCCACCGTGTTCGAGGCGCGCCCGCTCAAGCGTGGCAGTGCGCACTATGGCGGCCGCATCGCGCTGCTCGGCGGTGGCATGTTCGCAGTCGGGGTGGGCGATGCGTTCGGCGCGCGCGAGGCCGCACAAACGCTCGACTCGCATCTGGGCAAGATCGTGCGCATCGGGCTTGATGGCAGCGTGCCGCGCGACAATCCTTTCATCGGACGCGAGGGTGCGCTGCCGGAGATCTACAGCCTCGGCCACCGCAATCCGCAGGGGCTGGTGTTCGACGCAGCCGGCGGCGTGCTCTACGCGCACGAGCACGGTCCGCGCGGTGGCGATGAGATCAATCGGATCGAGGCGGGCAGCAACTATGGCTGGCCGATCGCCACGTACGGCGTCGACTACACCGGCGCGCAGATCTCGCCGTGGACCGAATACGAGGGCATGCAGTCGCCGCTGCTGCACTGGACGCCGTCGATCGCGCCATCCGGGATGACGCTCGTACGCGGCGCGATGTTTCCAGCATGGCGCGGCAGTCTGCTGGTGTCGGCGTTGGCGGAAAAGTCGGTGCGCCGGGTGCCGTTGGTCAATGGCGTTCCGGGCACGCAGGAGACCCTGTTCGCGGAGCTCGGCGAGCGCTTGCGCGACGTGCGTGAAGCGCCAGATGGAGCGATCTGGCTGCTGACCGATAGTCCCCAGGGCCGCGTGCTGCGGGTGCTGCGGGAGGCTACGCCAAAGTAGGCCGCGCCGCGTCGATCAGCGGCAGTCGTACACCGCGTAGGTCTGCTCGCCATTGCGCACCGGGCCGAGCGCGCGCACGGTATCGGCCTGTGCTGCACCGGCGGCATCGTTACGCGCCATCGACTCGAGTTCATCGAGCACCTTGCGCCGATCGCGTTCGATGCCGGCGATCTGATGCTTGACCGATACCGTGACCTCGCGGCCCAGCGCGACGCAGCCGCGGGTGGCCGATTCTTCGTAGGCGACGCGGATCGTCTTGCCGCCTGCATCGGGTTGTACCCAGGTGCAGGCAGACAGCGCGAACAAGGGCAGCAGGGCAAGTGGTTTGATGGTCATGGGCATATCGGCTGACAGCAGGATACCGAGCTTGCTACAGCGGCGATGAATCGCAGGCCAACGGCCGCTACCCGCGAGGCATCCGCCGCCGCAGTCCTGCGCACCTTGCGGTCACGGTGCGCACGCAGGGCAGTCAGCTTGGATCAGCGCAGCAGATTGCCATCCACGTCGATGACCTGCACGTTGCCGAGGTTGAGCGCACGCACCGCGGCTTCGAACTTGGACAGATCGCCGACGATCACCCAGGTCATCGCGTTCGGCTTGATGGTGTCGCGTGCGGCAGCGCGGATCGAGTCCACGGTCTGCGCCTCGGTGCGCGCCTTGAGCGTGCGCACCCAGTCGTCGGGGCGGTCGTAGGCGACGATGCTGGACACAGCGCCCAGCACCGCACCCGCGGTCTCGAAACTGCCGGGCAGGGCGCGCACGTCGTTGGCGATCACCTTGGCCACTTCGTCGGCGGTCGCCGGGCGCGCGTCGACGTACTCGTTGAACTCGCGCAGCAGCTCTTGCAGTGATTCGACGGTCTTGTCGGTCTGTACGGGGGCTGACACCAGCAGCGGTCGCTGGTTCTTGGCGCCAGAGCTGAAGGCGTAGGCGCCGTACGACCAGTGCTTGTCCTCGCGCAGGTTCATGTTCAGCCGGGCGGTGAACAATCCGCCGAGCACGGCCACCGCGCTTTCGATCTCCAGCAGGTTCGGCGCCTTCGACGACGGGATCACGTGACCGCCAAGGATCAGCGCCTGCTGCGAATCAGGGCGATCGACGAGGAAGATGCGCGGTGCGCCGGGCAGTTCAACCGTGCCAACCGACTTGCTGCCGCGCGCGACGGCGGGTGCGCGCCAGTTGCCGAAGTGCTTCTCCAGCAGCGGCTTGAGTGCGTCGACCGTGGTATCGCCAACGGCGATCACGCGCAGGTTGTCCGGGCGCACCCATGTGGCCAGATGCGCGAGCAGGTCCTCGCGGGTGAGCGATGCGATCGACGCCTCGGTGCCGCTGCCGGTGAACGGGATGCCGTAGGCGTGGTCGGAGCCGTACATCAATGGCGGTAGCAGGCGTTGCGCGATTGCGTTCGGCTGGGTCTTCTCCTGCGCGATACGGGCCAGCCACGACTTGCGCACGCGCTCGATCTCGCCGCTGTCGAGGCGTGGCGCGCGCAGCATGTCGCCCAGCAGGGCCAGCGAAGGATCGAGATTGGCGCTCAGGGCGGACACGAAGGCGCTGGACGAATCCAGCGCGGCACCGCTGCCGATGTTCGCACCGAGATCTTCCGCGCGCGCCTTGAAGCCCAGCGCATCGAGCTTGCCGGCGCCCTCGTCGAGCATGCCCATGGTGAATGCGGCAGTGCCGAGCTTGCCACCGGCATCGGAGGCGAAACCGGCATCGATCAGCGCCTGCACCTGCACCACGGGGATCTCCGGCCGACGCGCGAGCACCACCGGGATGCCGTTGGACAAGCTAAAGCGTTCGAGATCGGGGAAGCTCAGGTCAGGGAAGCTGTCGACCGGCGGCACACCGGTGCTGCGATCGACCGCGCTGTCGGCGGCGTTCTTGTAGGTTCCAAACGGCAGCACGGTGAGCGTGTAGTCGCCCTGGCCGAGCCAGCGCCGCGCGACGTCGCGCACCTGGGTCGGGGTGGCCTTGGCGATGACATCGAGCGAGGTGCGGAAACAGCCCGGATCGCCATGGAACACCTGGCATTCGGCCAGCACATCGGCCTTGCCGCCGAAACCACCGATGCGCTCGATGCCGCGCACGAAGCCGGCAATGACCACGGTGCGCGCGCGCTCGAGCTCGGCGGCGGTCGGGCCGTCGGCCAGCAGGCGCGCCAGCTCCTCATCGATCACACGCTCGACTTCGGCCGGATCGACGCCGGTCTTGACGTCGGCCTGGATGCCGAACAGGCCGGCGATCTCCTGTGAAAAACTGAATGCACTGATGTTGTCGACCAGCTGATCGCGATGCATCAGGCGCGCATCGAGGCGCGAGGCGGCACTGCCACCGAGCACGCCGGCGAACAGACTCAACAAATCTCCAGCGGGATCGGTGACCTGCGGGACGTTCCAGGCGCGGATGATGCGGGCCTGCGAGACACGGTCGTACATCAGGTCGCGGCGTGAATCGCTGCGTGCGGCGACCCAGACCTGGCGGCGCGTCATCGGCGGGCCTGCGGGAATGTCGCCGAAGTAACGCTGCGCCTTGGCGCGTGCGGTCGCCACGTCGATATCGCCGGCCAGCACCAGGGTAGCGTTGGCCGCGCCGTAGTATTTGCGGAACCAATCCTTGGCTTCTTCGAGCGTCGCACCCTTGAGCAGGTCGGCGGCCGGAACTTCGGCTGCATGGTAGGGATGGCCGAGCGGGTAGCTGGCGGCGAACACCTTGTCCCAGACCAGGCCAAACGGCTGGTTCTCGCGCTGGCGCTTTTCGTTCTGCACCACGCCGCGCTGCTCTTCGAGCACCTTGTCGTTGAGCGCGCCGAGCAGGTGGCCCATGCGGTCGGACTCCATCCACAGCGCGCGATCCAGCGCGGTGGTCGGCACGTTCTGGAAATAGTTGGTGCGGTCGCTGCTGGTGGTGCCGTTCTGGTCGGTCGCGCCGACTTCCTCGAAGGGCTTGAAGAACTCGTCGCGATAGTTCTCCGAGCCCTGGAACATCAGGTGCTCGAACCAGTGTGCGAACTCCTGGCGGTCGGCCGGCTCGTCCTTGCCACCGACGTGGTACCAGATGTTCACCGCCACGATCGGCGCCTTGCGGTCGGTGTGCACCACCACGGTCAACCCGTTGTCGAGGCGGAAGCGCTCGAAGGCAATGTCGGGCGCTTGCGCGGCGTGGCCGGGCGCGCTGGCGAGGCCCGCGAGCAGGGCGGTGGCGGCAATGATCGATCGCAGCATGGTTGAACTCCGTGTTGACCGCCAACGGTACCAGCCCTCGCGTGAGCGCGAACTGGTCGAAGGTCATGCAGGGGCGGTCCGGAAGCGTCCTTCATCGCTGGGCCGGCCGCAACCGACGTGCGCATTGCAAGCGGCTGTCACTACCTGTCGTGCATCGCATCCTGCGATGATCCGCGCTCCAAGCCACCGGAGTACGGCGATGCGAACCCTGACCATCCTGCTGCTGTTGGCGCCGTGCGCAGCAGCCGCGCAATCGATCCAGTACGACGGCACGGCCTACGACATCAAGAATGAGACGGTGCTGTATCGCGAGTCGCATTTCCTCGCGCGCGGTGCCGACGGTAGCGGCGAGCGGGTGGTGCTGTACCGCTGCGCCGAGGGCACGCCGTTCGCACGCAAGCGCATCGCCTATGCTGGCAAGGCGTCAGCCCCGGCGTTCGAGTTGGTGGACGCGCGGCTGGGCTATCGCGAAGGCGTGCGCGAGGCCAGCAGCGTGCGCGAGGTGTTCGTGCAGCGCGCGGCGGACGCGGCCGAAGAGGCCGGGCCCCTGCCGGACGCCGACGGCCTGGTCGCGGACGCCGGCTTCGACGAGTTCGTGCAGGTCAACTGGGACAAGCTGCAGTCCGGCGAGACGGTGCGCTTTCCGTTCCTGGTGCCGAGCCGGCTGGACTACTTCAACTTCAAGGTCAGCAAGAAAGGCGACGAGGCCATCGACGGCGTCGACGCCAGCACCTACCGGCTGGCGCTGGGCTCGTGGTGGGCATTCCTGCTGCCGCACATCGACGTGGCGTACTCGAAATCCGATCGCGAACTGCTGCGTTTCATCGGGATCAGCAACGTGCGCGACGCCGAGGGCGACAACCTGAAGGCGCGCATCGAGTTTCCGCAGGCCAGCCGGCGTGCGCTGGAGCCGCAGGCGCTGGCCAGCGCGCTGGCCGCGACCCTGGTCACGGCGTGCAGCGGCGACTGACCGCGGGATTGCCTGCAGCCATTGGCCGGTCGCGCACATCCTGATCAGCAGCCGGTGCATTCGCCCGGCAAACCATCGGGAGATCGCCATGTCGCCATTCCGTGCGGGCCGCAACGTCCTGCTTGCCACACTGTCCGCCGCTTTGTGCATCGGGTTGCCTGGGTTGGCCGCGCATGCGGCCGAGGCACCCGTGCGCGACGACACCACCCTGCTGGTCCGCAGCAGCGCCGGCCAGGTCGAACGCCTGCGCATCGTAGGCGAAGTCGCGGTGGGTGAAATCCGCGCCCTGACCACGGAGAGCGGCAATCCCGCACGCCTGAGCCGCGATGCCGCCGGGACCATGCTGGAACTGGCCGGCGAGGATTTCGAGATCGACCTGCCGGCAGTCGGCCAACGCGATGTCGATCTGGCAGCGCTTGATGCAGGCCCTGGCAGCACTAGTGCCGAGGGCAAGCGCATCGTGATCCGCAGCCACGGCGAACACGCCGATGGCGAGGCCGCAGCGACCGGCTGGACAACGCAAGATCGTGCGCATCGTCCACCGTCACGGACCCGACGGCGAGATTGAAATCGACGATGCCGCTCCGGCGCTGACGCCCGAAAGCGCGATCCTCGAAGGCGAAGGCCCCCGGGTGATCGTGATGCGCAAGCTGGTGCGTGGGCCGGTGGCCGACTGAGGCAGGCATGGCTGGCGCGGTGTCCGGCGCACTGTCCGGGCGCGATCCAGCGCTGTCCGCGGACGCATCACGGTGCGCGGTCCTGTGCGCAAGACACAGCTCTTGACAAACAACCGTCCCGTTTCGTATGTTTCTTTCGTGTGTTCGGCGAGTGCAGGGGTGCGCTCAATTCACGGATGTGGCCCCGACGCGATTTCGACATCGTGCGAGAAGTCGAACCTACTCAGGGATAGCAGATGAACGCATTCGTCGACGCTTTACGAGCACGCCGAAACAGCTGTGTGCTCCGGCAGTCTGTCTCCGCAATGCTGATTGCAGGCCTCGGAATCGGAACAATCGCGGTAAGCGGCGACGCTCATGCGACTACTACTTTAGGGGCTTGGACAGTTACCGCAACCGTGGGGGGGGGGGGGGGAGGGACGGGAGGCCCAGGCGGCGGCTCCTACCGAATCTTTTGGGACACGTCCAATAACTCAATAGGTGGCCTCGATACCATTACGGATCCGGCGGTCGCCGCAGCACTCTGCCTCGCGATGGACCAAGCGCTCGCTGCCAACGGCTGCGAGTCAGTCCCGCCTCCGTCACCTCCCAACGGCTGTGGCCCCGTTGCGGGCTTTGCCCCTCCCCAAGGGGTGGGTGACGCCAACTTTAACTTCGCCTGCACTTCCCACGACATTTGCTACTCAACGCTTGCCGCTGGCAAGTCCGGCTGCGACGGTAGGTTTTGGGACGACCTTGTCGCCGAATGTCAGCGCGCGTACTGGGATAATGTTCAACTGATGCGAGAGACTCAACACTCGGATTTTTGGGTTCAACTCGCGGGGGCCCTGTATGCGCTTCAGCTCACATGCATCACTGCAGGTAACGTGTATGCCGGAGGTGTCGCGATCGGGGGCGGCGGGCGTTATGCGAGTGCGCAGGCTTCGGCGCGATGTCAGAGCTTCAGGGACGCGAAGGCTGGACTTGGCTGCGGAAACGGGTGATGGCCGTCTCCTCGAAAAGAATCGTCCAAGGCACGGTTTCTGTCGCTATTGCGCTGCTTTTGGGGCTATTTTTTGCGCAACGGTCCATCGGTGACACGTCCAGCTCTTCGGATCAGGCGTTAGACCAAAAGCGTGAAGATCAGAAAAGCCCACCGAATCTTCCGGCGAAGGGCGGTTCAACAGAATCGGCGAATAGCGGCCCATCTCCGGGGTCGAGTTCGATTGTGGGGGCGTCTGCGCCCCCCTTCTTTCCAATATGGGCAACCGAAGATGCACGCGACGTTTTGCGAGCCGGTGATCCGATCGAACGCATATTGACCCCGACATCCGAAGCGGATCAGGCATGGATGCTTGCCTATGCCTATCCGAGACCCCAAGACTATCGCACGCGAAGCATCGCGGAGTTGGAGCGCGCGTTCGCCAATGCTGGCAACGATGGTCGGCCGCTAGGGCAGTCGAGCCGAGACTACGCAGCCAACGCCATCGCTGCTGCAAAATGGGAAGCCAAGGACCCCGAGTGGCGGGATTGGGCGCGTAGTTCACAGAGCCCGTTTGCTCATGCACTAGTTGCAGCGGATGCAATGCAGCGCTTTCGTTCTGACCCCGCTAATCCCAGTGTGCGACAGGAGTTGCAACGTGCCGTATCGGCCGCGTACGCCAGGGGTGAACGTGCTCTTGCCATCGAGTATCTCTCCGAAGCGAGCATGTATGCCGGTTTCCACCGGGCACCGAATTCGAACTTGACAGCTCTATTCGATGGGTTTTCCCAGATCGATCTTTTTAATACGCGTCTACGTGCTGCTGGCGTTGCGCGCCCCCCGATGCGGTTTGATACCCGTCCAGCGCCCGTTTGGTCTTTGTATGGGCAACTTATGCGTGAAGAGGGCGGCTGACCGATGGTGTCTTCAACCGATAGGGGGTGCATATAGGTTCGAACTCAGCACCCCGGAGTGACCGCTTAGATGGACCTCTATCTGCGACGTGTTTGCGTCCGAAGGCTGCTTGAGCCCCGTTTCCAATGAATTTCCGCGAGCAGCAGCAGTTGGCAACCGCAATCTATTGCTCGCCACGCCGGGAAAGATCGTTTACGTTCTGCTGCCCACCATTTCGGAGGGCTTTCGCGGAGTGGCGATGCCCGACTGAGGTGCTGTCCATCTCGAGCCTGCGACGATGGGCAGACTTTGCTCGTGGTGCGTTCGGCTTACCGGTAGTGTGGCAAGTTCGAAGATCGGCCGCCTTCGCAGGGATACATGTATACCCCCCATCCAAGGACATCTCGGAGCTTCTTGGGCTCGCGGCCGTCGGAGCAGCGTCCACCCCGATGCCTGTCAGGGCAGGGCTTGCGGGCGTTGCTGCTCTGACGATTCATCCGTTCGAGGATGGCAACGGGCGAACCTGTCGTTTTCTTTGGTCCCTTGGGTTGAAACAGTGCGGATTCTCCGTGGATGAGATTGTTACCACGATCACAGAATTTTATGGGCCTCAAGGTTTAGAAGCTTATCCGACCCTTGTTGCCGCAAGTACTGCCGATCTCAACCCTTTCCTTGCACGCTGGTCAGCGATTGTGGCCCGATAGGGAGGGTGTTTTGGCGTGCTCGGCGCCTAGTCGATTCACCCATGCCGATCCTGCCCTGATGTCGGAGACCGGAATTCCCGACGGGAAAAGGCCCGAGGGTGATCGTGATGCGCCAGCTGGTGAGTGGGCCCGTGGCCGGCTGAGGCAGCGTGACCGGCCCCGCGTCCGCCGCACTGTCCGGGCGCGGACCGCCACTGTCCGCGGACGCACCGGACTGCTGCCGACGCGCCCGCGGGGCGTCCTGCCGCACAGTGGGATATGCAATGGATTTCAATCCCTTAGCCTTGCCGTGGCAAATGCACAGCACCTATCCAAACCGTTGGCATGCCGGCTGCATCGAAGGCGCAGCGAGTCTTACTGGAGATCCACCGATGCGCCTTTCTACGATCTACGGTCGCTGCCGCTTTGCGGGGCTCCTGCTAGGGCTGTGTGGCGCGCTATTGAGCACCGGCTGCATCGCCGCCGAGTCGCTGGAGCCTGCCGAGGTGGCGATCGCGACTTGCCCGGTCACTGGCGGCGTGGATGCCACGCTGGCGGCCGATGCCGAGCGTGCGCTCGCGCAGCCGAAGGTCCCGCAGTCCAATGCACGCCCGTTGGACTGGCGCGCCATGCTGCCTGCCGTGAGCTTGCGCGGCCGCTACTGATCGCGCTTCCCCACCCTGGCCGGGCCCATCGATGGGCGTTGTGAGGTTCTCGACCGAAGCGGCCTAG
>Ga0209591_10004744_pt1 | contig 15317 bp, 11 predicted proteins | sample MAT01_FD_187207 | JGI IMG/M metagenome (GOLD analysis project Ga0209591, IMG submission 187207) | Freshwater microbial communities from Lake Fryxell liftoff mats and glacier meltwater in Antarctica - MAT-01 (SPAdes) (version 2) | ecosystem: Environmental > Aquatic > Freshwater > Ice > Liftoff... | reverse complement strand
TTGGCGAGATGTCGTACTTTAGCCAAGGCCAAGCTCTCGACGTTTACAACCGCATTTTTGAGCGGCAGATGAATGTTGAAGCAATTCGTTACAGCAATTCTAAGGTGGTAATCGATTACGTTTACGCAGTTTCTGGAGCAATTCTGCCGCGAATGCTCGCCAAGTTCGGCTGCGATGCGGTGGTGCTCAATGCCAGTCTCAAACAGACTTCTCTGAGCAACAGGGAACGGGAATATTTGCTCGACCAACTCGGCCGGGTGGTGAAAGCACTCAGCGCTAATTTTGGAGTGCAGGTGTCGGCCAACGGCGAACAGCTCATTTTGGTAGATGAGTCGGGAATCGCGATTCGTGGGGAAATGCTGACGGCGCTGATGGTAAATTTGATGCTGACTTCTCATCCGAAAGGTACAGTGGTAGTACCGGTTAATGCTTCTTCTGCGGTAGAGGCGATCGCCCGTCGCTATCAAAGCAAGGTAATCCGCACTAAGGCAAACCCAACTGCTTTGATGGAAGCCGCTAACCGGAACCCGAATGTGGTTTTGGGCGGTAGTGGCAATATGGGTTTTATTTTCCCGCAGTTGCATCCGGGGTTTGACGGAATGTTCTGCATTGCTAAAGTGATAGAAATGATGACGGTTCAGGAGCGATCGCTCGGACAAATTAAGGCTGAACTTCCCCGCGTCACCCACCGCAGTTACAGTGTCCGCTGTCCTTGGACGGTCAAGGGTTCGCTGATGCGGCATTTGGTAGAAAGTCATTCGCCCGATCGTTTAGAATTAATAGATGGAGTGAAGATTTTTAACTACAGCGATGACAATTGGGTATTAGTTTTGCCCGATGCTAGCGAACCGACCGTTCAGATCTTCGCCAACAGCGAGGATCGAGATTGGGTATCGGAAACTTTGAAGGAGTACCGCGCCCTGGTTCACGATTTTGTCACTCAAACCGAGGCGGCGGTTCTCCAAGATACATTTGGTAGTAATGAATAATTGGTAATTGGTCATAGGTAATTGGTCATGGGTAATTGGTGACAACTAACAGCGAATAAGTAGTTGTGCATAATTAATTCACAAAAAATCTCGCCTGAAAGCCTTGTTAGCGTTAATTGTCTTTATGTAATTAATTTTTTCTGTTACTTAGCAGATAAAAATCAACAATCCTGAACTCCAAATTCCCAATAACCAATTCCTAAATTCCCAATGACTAATGACCAATGACCACCCTTCGGCTACGCGAGCGTGCAAGATGACTAATGACCAATAACTAATGACCACCCTTCGACTGCGCGAGCGGGTAAAATGACCAATGACCAATGACTAATGACTAATGACCAATGACTAATGACCAATGACTAATGACCACTGACCAATTACGCACAGAAAAAAGATGAATAGCTGCATTTTAATGGCGGAAATAATTCAACAGCCGCAACTCCGTTATACTCCCGACAATCAAGTTCCAATCGCTGAAATGCTGGTGCAGTTTCCAGGCCCAAAACCTGAAGATCCGCCGGAACATTTGAAGGTGATAGGATGGGGCAATTTTGCTCAAGAAATACACGATAAATATCGCGAGGGCGATCGCGTGATTATTGAGGGGCGGCTGAGTATGAATACGATCGAAAGAGATGGTATCAAAGAAAAGCGCGCTGAACTGACAGCCCAAAGGATTTACAGTGTTGGTGCCGATGCAATGAGTGCGGCTCCCGCAACTAGAACCGCCCCCGAACCGGCTCAAATGCGCGACAGTGCGCCTGCTAATGTGCCGAGCAATGTGGTTCCCATGAGTTCCCGAGGCCGCGGTTCTAGCAACGCTCCAGCCCCTGCTAACCGCCCGTCTAGTTCGGATTGGAACTCGCATCAGTCTTCTGAGTCCGATCGCAAGTCTGGTTCTTCTAACGAAACTGATAATCCCGATTACGATCCAATTCCGTTTTAAGATCAGACGGCGAATAGATCGGACGGCGAATAGATCGGACGGCGAATAGATCGGACGGCGAATAGATCAGACGGCGAATCGATCGGACGGCGAATCGATCGGACGGCGAATCGATCGGACGGCGAATCGATCGGACGGCGAATAGATCGGACGGCGAATAGATCGGACGGCGAATAGAATTCGCGTCTACACAGACAAAACCCGCCTCCGCGGGTTAAAAAACGGGTGGTTAAATTTACGTTCTTTTCTTCAGTCTGCGGAGGCAGACTTCGTTTTTGTAGACGCGGTTTCAACCGTACGTCCTATCCGATCGCACAATTTCCCGATCCGATCGCACAATTTCCACTCCAAAAACGCGAGCAAACTCAGCGAGTACGATCGATCGCACAGTTTTGACCTCAATTCCCGGAATAAACTGCTCCAAACTGCCAACAGGTTTATCTGGAATCCCGCAAGGTACAATTTGCCCAAAACCTTCAAGATTCGGGCATACATTTAAGGCAAAACCGTGCATCGTAATCCAACGGCTGACTTTAATGCCGATCGCACCTACCTTGCAGCCATCCACCCAAACTCCAGTCATTCCCGCAACCCGCGAACCCTTCAGCCCGCAAACTTCCAGCACCAAAAGCAACACTTCCTCCAACTGCCGCAAATACCAGTGCAAATCCTGCTGGTGACGGCGCAAATTTAAAATCGGATAGCCCACCAACTGGCCTGGACAATGGTAAGTCACCTCACCACCGCGCTCAACTCGGTGCAATTCCGGCTGAGTTTGGCCCTGGTCAAATTTCAGAAATTCCAGCTTTGATCCCAGTCCCAAAGTGTAAACCGGCGGATGTTCCAGCAAAATCAGCACATCCGGCAAATCTGGATTGTCCCGGCGTTCTTGCACCAGTTTTTGCTGGATTTCCCAAGCTTGAGAGTAGGGCACAAGTCCCCAATCGAGGAGCAAGCAGGGTTGTGCATTTAGATGTTGAGGAATCAGAGGGGAAATCATGCAAAAAATCAATAGGGTTTTTACGGAACATTGGCGCAGTTTTAATCAAGAATTGTCAACATATAAAAAAGATTTGGAAGATAAGTGTTTTGTAGAATACATAGTGCTATTGTATGAACTATACCCACGTTACAGAAGGGAGGGAGCTCTATGAAGCTTGTTATCCAGGGTAAAAATATAGAAATCACCGATGCGATTCGCGAGTACGTCAATCAAAAGGTGGAAAAGGCAGTTAGCCATTTTCAAACTTTGACTACTGAGGTGGACATACATCTATCGGTGGCTCGTAACCCCAGGATCAATCCTAAGCAGACTGCTGAGGTGACTATCTATGCTAATGGCAGCGTGATTCGGGCTGAGGAAAGCACGGAAAGCCTTTATGCTAGCATCGATTTGGTTGCCGACAAGATAGCTCGTCAACTGCGGAAATTTAAGGAAAAACGCCAGGACAACAAAACCCAGACTAATGCCAAAACGGTAACTGTGGTTGATGAACATCCTGTAGTAGCAGATTTGATTGGCGATCGAACTCCCGAACTTCCAGCCGAGGTAGTCAGGACTAAGTATTTTGCCATGCCTGCGATGACCGTGCAAGAAGCTTTGGAACAATTGCAGATTATCGATCACGATTTTTATATGTTTCGCAATGCCGAAACAAACGAAATTAACGTGCTCTACGAACGCAAAACTCACGGTGGTTATGGAGTTATCCAACCCCGCAACACCAACGGCAACGGTAATAGCAAAAATGGCAAAACTGCCGAAAGCGCTGCACCTGAAAAATCTAGTGTTGGGAAAACCTAGATCATTGCTAAGTGTTAATAGTTAATGGCTGCAAGTCGTTAGCAAAAAGGACTAAATTCCTCACTACAAACATGAAGTTCGTAGTCAGGAATTTAGTCCTTTCTTGGTTTTTATAGCAGCAATTTTGAAAATTAGCCGTAGGGTGTGTCGCCATCAAAAATCCCTAAAGCGCGATCGACTTTTCGAGCAGCGACGCACCTGATCAGCTATATCGATCGCACAAATCTCTCGCTGCTTGTCGGTGTTTTTCTACCAAACTCGGCGGCGAAAGCACCTGTGCACTATCCATATATTTGTTCACCCACAGACTGAATTCGTTCAAAGAGCGATCGGGCAAATCGATCCAATAATCAACATACAGCAGATTGCCAGCACTATCTCGTGGGCCTTCCTTAATCTTTTGTCGCGGGTGTCGCCGATCGCCCTCTAGAATAAATCCTACTACTTTCTCAAAAAATCGCACCTTCACTTTTTCCAACTTCAGCGTACCCTGCAATTCTGCCTGCTGTTGCTCTGGATTGCCCAAGAACAGCCCCCAACCGTTTTTTAACAATTTGTGAGCTATTTTCAGACTTTGTTCCTGTGCGGCTAAACCACGCCCTTCTACATCGATAATTTCGCAGTAGTCTGTAAAGCGGTTGACTCGTTCTACGGTCAAGTGTCCGTTGTCGCAATATTCGCAAATCAGGTACCAGGCGATGTCGTGATAAATCAGTTGCAGGGGCCAAATTTGTTTGAAACCAACATTACCTTTACCGTAATAATCTTTTTCGCGGAAAAGTTCGATCGCCTGGCCTCGCACAATTGCTGTTTCTACAATTTCTAATTTGTGAAACAGTGTATGCTGATTGTTTTGGCGATCGAGCATTTCGACAGGATCGGTGTAAATAATCGCACGATTCAGGTGTTGGCGAACGGGATAAAACAATTCGCCTTTGAGTTCGATATCTAATCCGCGCAACAGTTTTGTTAGTTTTTCGTAAATTCGGCGTACTTGGGCATTTCCCTGATTTTTTGCTTGGGATGCGAGTGCTTGGAATGCTACTTGCAATTCTTCGCGAGTCATTGCACCAGTGCCGAGATAGTAGCCGGATCGATACATTCTTTTGTCGAGGATTCCGTAGTTACGCAAGGTTTCTAAGTCTTTGCGGATTGTGGGAGTTGCGGGATAGTTTTCGGGAAATTCGATGCCGGATGTGGCGGCTATTTTCTGTAATTGCGATTGCACTTCTAGCAAAGCGTCGTGATATTTCCCGTCCGATGTCTCGGTGTCGGAGTGTCCGATGCCGGGATGGTTTACTAATGTGGCAATTAGGAGCATTATGCGATCGAAGGTCAGTTTGTCGGCGTAGGGGTGAGGGGTTGGTTTTTTGGCCATGAGCTTGGATGGGGTAAGTTGCGGAAATATCAAGGAAAAGACAATATTGACATAAAAATTTTTAAATGGCTGAAAGCTTTGATTTAAATAGCTTTAGATTTCAGAAAAGATTTTAATAAATATTGTGAATTTGTAGCATTGAGACAGGCTCGGCTGATATAGTAAGTTAAGTCGGACTTAAGCAGTTGGCTACTTGGGACACAGCAGCATTCCGGTGGGCATGGCCCGCCTTAAAAATTGAATCTATGTCTGAATACACTGCGATCGCCTTTGCACCCGTTCAAGGCTTTATCGAAAAATCCCGAAAACTCCGAGATTTATTTGGGGCTTCTCTGATTTTGTCTTATCTGAGTTACAAGCTAGTCAAGCAAGCCGAAAAATCAGGTTTCAATGTCATTTCTCCCGGTTCCCCCAACATCCAGAAAGGAATGCCCAATCGGATACTTCTGAAAGGGGAAGGGAAATTTTCCAGAAATGATGCGAAGAATACGATTCAAACAGAATGGCAAAAAATTTTAGAAAAATGTCAATTTTGGATAGAACAAAACGTACCAGCTAAAGAACAATATTACTGGCAACAAGAATGGATGCGATGGGGGTTGTACAGTTGGGAGATATTTTGGGGACATGGTGATTCTATAGAATCTGCCATGAAGGATTTAGAAACTCGCAAATTGCGGCGAGATTGGACGGCTATTAATTGGATTGGTGATAGTTCTAGTTTGACTGGTACCGATGCCATAGCCTGGCCGCGTTTAGGTTTGGAAGATTCAAATCCAGGGCGGCAACTATGCGGTACAGAAAAAGCTGAACTTAAGGATTTCTATCAACGTCTCTCCTGTGTTTTAGAGAATCTTCCCCCAGATGGCAAACCCGAAGGAAAATTTCTCGCGCCTAATGAAAGATTGAGTATTCCTGAGTTAGTCAAGCGATTGGTAACTCGCGACGAAGATATTGCCAGAAACATTGGGATATCTCCGCTTGAAACAGGATTTAGCGACATTATTCGTGAACCAGAACACTGGACTGGCTGGTTTATGGGAGATGGCGATAAAGTTGGCCAAAAACTTCAGGAAATTGCTAAAGAAAAGGGAGATGAAGGTTTAAAAAACTTCAGCGAAGCCATGCGGAATTGGGGCGGTAAATTTATCAAGGATTTCCCCAAAGACTTAGGGCGAGTTGTTTATGCGGGCGGTGACGATTTCCTCGGCGTAATTTACAGTACCAAGCGCGAAAAGCCACCGGAACCTATAGAGGCATTAGAGTGGTTAATGAAATTGTCAGATACATGGAAACAGCACGGTCAGGATATTAATTTAAGTGTAGGTTTTGTTTGGGCTGGTCACAGTGTGCCGCAGCGGGATATTCTTCAACACTGTCGGGAAGCAGAAAAAATAGCAAAAAAATTGGGGCGTGATCGGGTTACAATTCGAGTGGTTTTTAACAGCGGTCAATACGTGCAGTGGACTTGTCCTTGGGATTACTTGCACATTCTCAAACAATACCAAGACCGCGACGGCAAAACCTGGAATCAAAAGCCAAACTGGAGTCATGTTTATAAGGATTTAGCTCATCTGAAAAATCGTCATGCTATCAGTTTTAATCCCAAGGAAAAAAGACCAGATGATGAATTAGCTTTAACTCTATTTCAACTTTACTTTCAAGACCAGGAGAACTTAAAGAAAAACTGGAAGCACATCGTCGGAGATTACGAAAATTCAGAAGAATATAAGCAAATTATTTACTGGATTAGTGACCTAATTAATGTGGGATGGCAGCTATGTTCAAATATCTCATCACTATAAGTCCTTTAGGATTTATGTACGGTAGTTCTGGCGGATTTTTATCACCCGAAAACCTAGTCGGACGTTCTGGGGCAAAATTCCCTCCAGAAGCAGCTACTCTCTCCGGTCTATTTTTCAGCGCCAACAAAGTTAAGTCCTATGTTTCTCCAAAAGAACTTAGCGATGATTTGTTTGTCGCTGGGCCATTCTGGGCAAAATCCGACGATCCTGAATACTTTTACTTACCCATTCCCTGGCATAAAGTTATTGCTAAAAAAGGAGTGGATGAATGGAAAAGAGAAGCGGGAAAATGGCATCGTGAGTCTTCAGATATAGACCCAGATTATCGCTGGCAAACCGTTAATTCTTGGAAAGATCGACCTGCTATAATCAAAATAAATGGTGACGCTGCTGAATCTCCTTGGAAATACGTTCCTATCTTGCATCCCAAAACCAAAGATGACGAGCGCTGCACTTTAGCAGAAGATGGTTTGTTCCTGGAAAATGCCGTGCAGATGGATGATGAATCTTGTCTAGTTTATCTTTCAACTCATGCTTTAGCAGACGGTTGGTATCGCTTTGGTGGCGAAAATCATTTGGTGGAAATCAACAGTATTGAACTGGATGAAAATAGCCCGATCGCCAAACTACTGCGCCAACCAATTCAGCGATCGTTCGCTTTAATTACGCCGGGAATTTGGGGCTCTAACAAATTTTCATACCGCTATCCCAAACATGAAGATTTCTCCAAAAAACGACCGGAGATGCTCACAGATAAACCGATTTCCTATCGTTACCGCGCGAAAGGACAAATGGGACGGGGACGCTATGCAGTTTCGCCTGGAACTGTCTATCTTCTCAGAGAACCTTTAGATAAAACTTGGTGGGATTTTCCCGAAAATTGGTTTCCCAAAGAAGGTTTTAGCCTGAAACAAGTTGGATGCGGTTTGTGTTTACCCATTGAAATTCAAGGAGTTGAATAATGTACAAAAAAGCTTACGGTATTATTGAAACCCTTGCTCCTGTTCATGTGGGAGCAACGGCTGGTGAAGAAAGCGGCAACTTAAACTTGATTTTCCGCGACCAGTTTACCCAAACTGGTATTATTCCCGGTAGTTCCATTCGGGGCAGATTGCGATCGGAAATTCGCCGCACTACGGGAGGAGAAGCTGATGCAAATAAGTGGTACGGCAAGGAAGCAGAAACAGGGAAGCCAGACAGTACAACTGAGTCTCTAGTTAAGTTTGAATACGCTTCGCTGCTGTGGTTGCCAGTATTTTGTCCAGGTCAACCAATTGTCTGGGTAACTTGTCCTCGTTTCCTGAAACGCTATCAGCGAATTGCTGGAGATTCTGTCAAACTAAAAGATGGTAAATCCCTCAAATCAGCAAAGATTCCAGCTAATTATACAGGTTCTCAAACCTTAAAAGCTCTCGACATAAATGGCAAACCAAAGCTGTTTTTTAATTTTGGCTTTTTGACAGTTGACAAAACTGAGGATTTGTCTGCTTGGTTTCCTTTAGGGGAGCAATTGCCAGCCGTTGTTGTTGCTGATGATGAAATTGCCATGATTCACGATATGGCATTGTACCGTCAGAGTCGAGTTGCCTTAGATAAGGAGGAAAAGAAGGCAAAAAAAGGAGCATTTTTCAATACAGAAGCTTTGCCAGAAGGCAGTGTCTTGGTATTTCCGATCGCAATTAAAGAAAATCAAGAAAACCCTGAAAAATGGCAACCTTTTGGCGGTGCTGACAGCACTGATATTTATCTCGGCGGTCTAGAATCAATTGGTTTCGGTCACTGTTGTTTAACTTTAAAGGAGGTATAATTATGGCTTGGGAATCTTACAAATTAGACCAAGAAGCTCACGATTTAGTGATTAAGTACCGCGACAAAAAAGATGCTCTCAATCAAGCATACAAAATGCGTGTTGCAGTTGCTTATGGTTTAGAACGTTTTTGGGGAGAACAGTTTCGGTTAGTCAAGGAGACAGACAAGGCTGATTATTGGCGAGATACTTGGAAAGCGCTAGTAAAAATCATGGGAAGTGCGGGCGTTAAAATCCCTAACGATAATGTCGGTTCTGGCGATACAGCAGCCATTAAAATCATGGCTAATAAATTGTGGGATTTTCCAGTAGAACAGCGTAAAGTAGCTATAGCTGTGCTGACTCAACTTTGTGACAGTATGGTTTGGTGGACTCAGCGGTATAAACCTACTAATAGTAATGGGAATTCTGGAGGTGAATCAAATGAGTGATAGCAATGATATTCCTTTGATGTTTCGTGCTCAAATAGAAGGGCGCTGTCAGATTCAGCGCTTAATTCCCGGCGCACCTAGACAACAAGCTTATGACTGGGCAAAAGAATGGATCACTGGTGTTTCCAAAGAAGTCCCCAACTTTGATCCAAAGACAATTCAAACTAGAGCATTTAAAATCACTTGGCGATTTGTTTCTAATAGCGGTCAAGATGAGGGAATCATCCGTCCTGTGACTGGTACAAAAGGTTGGCCGTTATATCCCGGTGCTAGTATGAAGGGCGCGTTCCTGCGTACTTGCACCGATGAACAAGCAATGAAATATTGTGGTGGTCAACTTTCCCAAAAAGACACGAAACCTGGAATTTTACGCTTTCATGGCGGCTATCCCAAAGATGGGGACTGGACAAAAAAATCTCTAGTAGATGTTGTTCATCCCCAAGAGGATTGGCAAGTTAAAAAAAATGGTAGTCACAGTGCTTTTATCCAGATATCTCTGCATCAACCTACCTTAGTTTTTGGCATTTCCAGCACAGTAGAACTCAGTGAGGAAGAATGGACAACTATCTGGGAACTTTGGGAAAGAGCAATGGAACGGGGCATTGGTTCTAGGGTCAGTGCTGGTTACGGTCAACCGAGAAAGCACGGGAATAGTAATCTGCTCAGCGTACAGTTAAAGGGTCAAGGTTTAGCATCTCAGTTAATTGACAAAACAGGCGAATTTCGACCCAATATGTTTAAAGCTGCTTTGCGTGGTCATACTTTACGTCTATTCAGCGGCATTACTGATGAAAATAGTGCTGAAGAATTGACTAAAGAACTTTGGGGAGGATTTGCAGGTAAAAATGGGGCAATTGTTGGCTTATTGGGGATTGCATTTAATCCTGTAGAATTAGAATTAGATAGCTATAGCTATGGCAGGAATGTCATGCCTACTTATGAGTTAGTGGACGGGACGCTCAATATTCTTTGCATGAGTGCTAAGGCAGAAGAACAAAGAAAAAACTTGAAAGTCTTGATTCCTCAACTGATAAAATTCTCTCTGCTATTTGGAGGTTTTGGTAAATCGTGGCGACGAGTTGACCATCGCCTCTTTTTCAAGGAGTATATAACTGGTAATCATAACCCGATGATTGGCTGTCACTGGCAGTTTGGAGAAAGATCAAATAGTCTCTGCTGTCCTGTGAATGAATTGAGTGATATTACTAATTTTCTGAATGTTTTTCAGAAAAGTCTTAAACAGTGGGTCAAGTTAAAAAGGAAAACACTGAGTAGTTCAATCAGCAGTTGGCGGGAAGCATGGCATCCCAAAAAAGTTGAAGTTTGGGGTCGAATTGCTGAAAATCAGCTAGATAGTAAAGCTGTTCGATGGTTTCACGGCCCGTACTTGGGATCGCAGTCAATTAAAAAATCAGTGCTAACTGGTCAAATGGGTCAAATAGGCTGTATTTGGCATCGAATGTATCCGCGCTATACTACGACAAATGGCAGACTACAATCCACAAGAGAGTATGTGGAATTGCTAACTATTTTCCCCGATGACTCCGAATCAACTGAAGATTTTCTTGAATATTTAGACAGCAGCAGCGACTTTATCAAACTTTGGCCAACGGAGGAATAATTATGAATATCTGGATTGTTACAACCGGCAGCAGCGATGTGAAGCTCAAGACTGATGAAAACTGGGGAAATTTGTTTAGGAATGCGAGAAATCAATTATACGATCGCCGTTTCGCGCCTACACGACCACCAAATACTGATGATGACGAACCTTTTCTCGTACCAGCTAGAGCGATGGGGATAGTTTACGGAACGCAGTTGACAGATAAATATTATGAGGATTTGCACTTTCCGCTTCTGGATGCCTTTTCTGCGAAGCTGTTAGAGAAAGGTAAAACGACACCCGACAGAATTATCTTGATTTTGACTAATCAAGAGGCTGTCTTTAATGAGGAAGAAGATAGAAAGTTAGATAAAAGTCCTTATTGGCAGGATACTTGTACTCTCAAACCGATATTTGAGCAATATTTTCAAAACAAATTCCCCAAAGTTCAAAAAATTGATTACTTAGAACTTAAACCCCAATCTAAAGGTGAGGGATTAGATAATTGGGATAAATCACTCCTGCTGGTTCAGCAAGCAATTTTCAGTTTGGATTTCGACAAAAATGCAACTGTATATGTCAGCCATCAGGCGGGAACTCCGGCAATTTCTTCTGCTGTTCAATTTGTGAGTTTAGCAAAATTTGGTAAGAAAGTTAAATTCTTAGTCAGCAATGAGTACGAACAAAAATCTGCCGATGTAATTGACAGTTCTAGTTATTTACAGGGGATGCAGGTTCAAGAGGCGAAAGCTTTATTAGATCGCTATGATTATCAGGGTGTAGAACGCATCTTAAAGGATTACTTGCAGGATGTCTCCGATCCACTTTTGCTGGAAATTCGCGATTTGTTGAAAATGGCGGTGCAGTGGAATTGTGCTAAGTTTGAAGACTTTGCTAAGGCTAGGGGAGATGTTGCAAAAGACCGTTTAAATCATTGGTGGTGGATTGGCTATGAGGCTGCTTATTTAGGCGTGATTCGTCTTAGACAGGGTAACACGGTTGAGGCTCTATTTCACAGTTTTCGGGCTGTGGAAGGATTGATTAAGGAATGGGCGCTAGACAAGTATAAGCCGCAAATTAAATACTCTAATCGCAATCAACCGAATACAGCTTATATTCATGATCTAAATCTGCCTGATGGTTTACGGCATTGGTTTAATTCACACAAAAATCGCGATTACAATAATGTGGGCTTATTTGGTAAAGCATTATTTACCTTACTTGAAGCGTCTCATTCAGAAACTGAATGGAAGCAAAACTTAGACATTCAAATAGTTGCTGGCAATACAATAGAGGAGAGAAATACTACTTTTCATTGTTTGCGAGGTTTGGAAGAGAAAGAAGTTTTTCAAGCTTGGAAAACGGAATCTAGAGAGAAATGGGAAGCACGAGTTTTGGGTTGCTTGAATTTTGTTTCCAAGCAAAAGTTTGTTTCATTAAAGTCAGCGAGTTTGATGGCGAAAGTGCATGATGAATTGGTAAATGCGATCGCCCATTACGAACTCCAAACCTAAAAGCGACGATACATTTGGGCTACTATCTCGATCCAAATGCTGTAGGGACGGGTTCACCAACAATATCTAAAACTCACCAACCATCTACATAAACCCGCCCCCACACCACCAATAATCTCCATCAACCTTGATTTATCGGGATTTGCGTCAAAATCTAAGAAACCGGGTTTTTCGGGGGTTTTGGGTGGTGTAATGAGTATTGTCGCAAAAACCCGGTTTCTGGCTACCCCAAAATCTAAGAAACCGGGTTTTTCGGGGGTTTTGGGTGGTGTAATGAGTATTTGGGAAAAAACCCGGTTTCTGGCCACCCCAAAATCTAAGAAACCGGGTTTTTCGGGGGTTTTGGGTGGTGTAATGAGTATTGTCGCAAAAACCCGGTTTCTGGCTACCCCAATATCTAAGAAACCGGGTTTTTCGGGGGTTTTGGGTGATGTGACGAAGTATTTGGGAAAAAACCCGGTTTCTGGCCACCGGTGCAGCTTAAAGGTTACGGGACTTGGGTGCAGTATTCGACTTTTGAATGTGTGCTGACTTCGAGGAAGTTTGCGGAACTTCAGAAGAGACTTAGCAGACTGGTGGTTTTGACTGAGGATAGCATCCGGTTTTATCCGCTATCGAGTCATACTTTGAGTCAGGTGGATGTTTGGGGTGTGGGGCGCGAGATTACTGGGCCGCCTAAGTCTGTGATTATCTGAAATTTGCGAGGGGGTAGGCAAATGGCTGAAACACTGATTCTGTGGTTGACCCCCTCGATATATTGCTGGGCAAGGGTTTCAGCGTTTTGTTGGGGGGAATTTGTGGCGTTTGCGAAGACAATTTTCGACCCCCTCGCAAATGGCCTCTGGACATCTTGCGCTGTATGAGGTTTAATGTAGAGGACTCCCCACTCGCTGGGGAAACTAATTGAATGGAAACTCACTGTTCTCTGACACGGTATTGATCACTAACCCTTCTCCCCACTCGCTGGGGAAACTAATTGAATGGAAACTTGTAGAACGGGTAGATAGACATTAAGTGATCTTTAATCTCCCCACTCGCTGGGGAAACTAATTGAATGGAAACGTCAAGCTTATACTCTAGCACTGGTATAGATAGCTGCCTCCCCACTCGCTGGGGAAACTAATTGAATGGAAACGGCAATCCCCGATAATGACGTGAGAGATGCCCTAGATCTGTTTTGACTCCCCACTCGCTGGGGAAACTAATTGAATGGAAACTCTAATGCTGAAGAGAGCGAGTCAAACTCTTCATCTCCCCACTCGCTGGGGAAACTAATTGAATGGAAACACTGATTGTTTTCAGATTTACCGATAGCGCTTTCGCCTCCCCACTCGCTGGGGAAACTAATTGAATGGAAACTTGGAAGTAATCAAATAAACAGTCAGGCAGTGTTTCTTCTGTAAACTCCCCACTCGCTGGGGAAACTAATTGAATGGAAACAAGTCATCCCACGAGCCGGTTCTTCCGGCGTCCCCGAACTCCCCACTCGCTGGGGAAACTAATTGAATGGAAACGCTTGGAAGCCGTCAATGAATCCGTTAAGGAACGGATTCTCCCCACTCGCTGGGGAAACTAATTGAATGGAAACCGACTTAGCGCGGAGAAATGATGCGCGACTGCGTAATTCTCCCCACTCGCTGGGGAAACTAATTGAATGGAAACTCTCAATATTTCGGCATCACTCATTGAGGGGTAAGGCTCCCCACTCGCTGGGGAAACTAATTGAATGGAAACTCGTTTCTTTTTCCGCGTTTATAGCGGAGAAAAATTTATCGAATTCTCCCCACTCGCTGGGGAAACTAATTGAATGGAAACAATCTTTCACGATATCGGTATAATTCTCAGAAGAACTAGCCTCCCCACTCGCTGGGGAAACTAATTGAATGGAAACAAGTTAATAGCAACCTTCCTCTCAACCTATCTTCTCCCCACTCGCTGGGGAAACTAATTGAATGGAAACGTTGTCAACTAAACCTTTTGAGTCCTCTTTTTGCTGCGCTTGCTCCCCACTCGCTGGGGAAACTAATTGAATGGAAACTCTAGTAATTTGGATTTTTTCTTCTAAAATTGCCACTTGACGCTCCCCACTCGCTGGGGAAACTAATTGAATGGAAACCCTTCTTGGAAATTCGCAAATATTCGCAGTCTATTTTTTCTCCCCACTCGCTGGGGAAACTAATTGAATGGAAACGCTTCTAGGTCCTGTGGGCACAGTTGTCCATTTAGGCTCCCCACTCGCTGGGGAAACTAATTGAATGGAAACGGTCGGACGCTAATTGCAACATAATGGTAAGGTCCCCAACTCCCCACTCGCTGGGGAAACTAATTGAATGGAAACAGTCGATTTTCACTGCTTATGATTTTAAAGTAACTCCCCACTCGCTGGGGAAACTAATTGAATGGAAACCTTTCTTCATAATATTGGAAATTTTTCGGTCTGTAACTCCCCACTCGCTGGGGAAACTAATTGAATGGAAACTGACACTTCTAATGGTGCATAATTCACGCCGAAGCAGCTCCCCACTCGCTGGGGAAACTAATTGAATGGAAACAACAGTCCAGTCGGCAGATAATTTGTGATAATAAACAAACTCCCCACTCGCTGGGGAAACTAATTGAATGGAAACTGACAATTCAGAAAGGGACGATGCCCCCTTCCACTTCCCTCCCCACTCGCTGGGGAAACTAATTGAATGGAAACTTTACGGCGTGTTTTGAATACCGCTTGCCAGCGATCTTAGTTCTCCCCACTCGCTGGGGAAACTAATTGAATGGAAACTGGGGTGATTGCCCCCTGTGCCTCTTGCAGTATTGTCCTTTAGCTCCCCACTCGCTGGGGAAACTAATTGAATGGAAACTAGATGAAAGTTTCTTGGAGAATCATGGTAGAATTTCCTCCCCACTCGCTGGGGAAACTAATTGAATGGAAACTCTACTAAATCAGGCATTGATGGTTGGTGAACACGCCCCTATAATGGTCTTTAGGGGCGGGTTTTACCAACAATATAAGACAATACGGTTCACTTAAGACAGATCC